>MDTA01079929.1_pt1 | contig 45800 bp, 45 predicted proteins | sample 811151 | NCBI WGS metagenome assembly MDTA01 (sample SAMN05326648, study PRJNA326480) | marine metagenome | isolation source: seawater | place: Indian Ocean: South | collected 2010
AGCGCCGCAATTCACGCGCGGCTATGGCATCGCTTTCGGGCATTCGGAAAGAAAGGCAATGGGGATGGCCCTGGTCGACCGTGCGCTTCGCTCGGAGGAACTTGGCGAAGAGACAGAGTACCCGGCACAAAACTCCGAATTCGTGCTCTATCATAGCGATAATGTCGAGGCATCCGGCTTTGTCCAACACCTCAAACTACCCCATTACGTCGATTTCCAAACCGAAATCCAAATGGTCCGCGGTTTACGTGAAAAATACTTCGACAAAACCACGAAGGTCGCGGCCGAATGAGTGCCGGACAGGATAACGCGATGAAAAACGAGGCATTGGTGGCTGCCTCGCGCCATTCCGTCGATGGCACATATAATTTCGGCTACCTAGATGAACAAACCAAACGAATGGTGCGACGCTGCATTCTGAAAGCCGTGGCGACGCCTGGCTACCAGGTCCCGTTCGGTAGCCGAGAAATGCCGCTACCCTATGGATGGGGCACCGGTGGCATCCAACTATCCGCTAGTATTCTGGGACCCGATGACACTTTCAAGGTGATCGACCAGGGCGCAGACGACACCACCAATGCGGTCAGCATTCGCAGTTTCTTTGCGCGTGTCTGCGGGGTCGATACGACAGAAGAAACTCAGCAAGCAAGCGTTATTCAAACTCGCCACCGGGTTCCGGAGGTTTTGCTACGTGAAAACCAAATTCTCGTCTATCAGGTGCCCCAGCCAGAACCAATGCGTCCGCTGGAACCACGCGAAATTGAAACTCGTATGATGCATGCTTACGAGGAATACGGCTTAATGCATGTGCGCCTTTATGACGATATTGCCAAGTTCGGCGAAATTGCTGTGGCCTACTCCTATCCGGTCATGGTGAATGGGCGCCACCTCATGAGCCCTTCGCCAATACCTAAATACGATAATCCAAAAATGCACCGGATGGCAGCACTGCAAATTTTCTCGGCTGGCCGAGAGAAACGCATCTACGCGATACCCCCGTACACTGAAGTCAAAAGCCTTGATTTCGAAGACCATCCGTTTTCTGTGGCTCGGCCCAAGCACTGCTGCGGGCTGTGTGGTGCCGAGGATAGCTTCTTGGTTGAAGTGGTATTGGATAACGACAACAACCGCATGCATGTTTGCTCGGACACCGCCTATTGCAGCGATCGTCAGGCCAAGGGGCATTTCGGCCCTATGCACGCCAATTACGCCGACTAATTGATGGAAACCGTTCTCACCAACGCGCGCGTAGTCACTAGCGATGAGGAGTTTGACGGCACTGTCGTCCTCAAAGGCGGACTAATAGCAAGTATAGAGCAAGGCCAAAGCCAAGTCTCTGGCGCGAAAGATCTCGACGGCAACTATCTTATTCCCGGCCTCGTCGATCTGCATACGGATGCGCTGGAAAAACAAATGATGCCGCGACCAAACGTTTCCTGGAACCCGATCGCCGCCACTATTGCCCATGACGCGCTCACAACTACATCAGCAATTACAACAGTTTTTGAGTCACTAGCTGCCGGCGCGAGTGTCGCCCATCCTGAGCGTAACGAAACACTCAAGCCTATGATTGATGGCCTGCATGAGACGCAGGGAAAAGGCCTTTTGCGAGGCGAACATCTAGTGCATTTGCGATGCGAAATCACCAACCCAATGGTGATGGATCTATTTAGTGACGTGATCGACCATCCCTCGATCCGTTTCATGTCCATCAACGATCATGCGCCCGGCCATCGTCAGTATCCGGATATGGAATATTACCGAAAGAAACATATGAAAAATTACGGGCTCAACGACAAGGAAATGGATACCTTTGTTACCGAGATTCAAGAACAGTCCAAAGAATTTGGCCCTAAGCGGCGAGCGGAATTGGTTGAAGCTGCGCATGCCAGAAACATTCCTGCAGCAAGTCATGATGACCGTACCGCCAAAGAAGTAGAACTGGCGGCCTCAGAGGGCATGGTGGTTGCGGAGTTTCCTATTACATTTGAGGCCGCCGACCTTGCCCGTAAACGAGGTCTCAAGGTACTAGCTGGTGGACCAAATTTATGCCGCGGCGGTTCTCACCATCCTGGTAATCTGTTGACCGGCGATATCGCGAAGCGGGGATCACTGGATATTCTAGTCTCCGATTACGTGCCAATAAGCCTCGTGCAAGGCCTGTTCAAACTCGCCAGCGACGAATTTGGCTTTTCGATGCCAGACGCGATCGCAATTGGATCGAAAAACCCCTCTATCGCGGCTGGTCTCACCGACCGCGGCGAAATCGCAGTTGGTAAACGTGCCGATTTGGCACAAGTTAAAAATGTCGATGGAATCCCAGCGGTCCGCCGCGTTTGGGTAAAGGGCGACCGTGTCGCATAACGAAAGGGCCCAAATATGAATACCGTCGAAACCACACAATTAGGCCAACCGGACCAAATATCAGCTGCTAGCGAGCCGCTGATGCGAGTGAGCAATCTCAGCAAGTTCTATGGGGATATCGTCGGCTGTGAAAATGTCACTTTCGAACTTAATCCAGGTGAAGTACTGGGCATTGTTGGTGAATCCGGTTCAGGGAAGTCAACCTTGCTCAATTGCGTATCCGCACGACTGGAACCGACGGAAGGTACCGTCGAATATAACACAAGAGAGGGGGGGCTCACCGACATTTATAAGATGCTGGAATCCGAGCGTCGGTTTTTAATACGCACTGATTGGGGTATTGTTTACCAAGATGCAATGGAGGGTCTAAGGCCCCGGGTTACTGCAGGCGCCAATGTTGGCGAGCGACTTATTGCGCTTGGCCAGCGGCACTTCGGCAAGCTTCGGTCCGAGGCGGTAGATTGGTTTGACCGCGTCGAGATGGATGTCGGGAGAATTGATGATATGCCGAAAACCTTCTCAGGCGGCATGCGGCAGCGCCTTCAAATCGCCCGTAATCTAGTCACCAAACCTAGGCTCGTTTTTATGGATGAACCGACGAGTGGGCTCGACGTATCGGTGCAGGCTCGCCTGCTCGATCTAATCCGCGAGCTAGTGTCGCGTATGGGAATAGCCTGTATCATTGTTACCCACGATCTTGGCGTTGTGCGACTTCTGACAGATCGCTTAATGGTGATGCGGAAAGGTAGCGTTGTCGAGCATGGCCTGACAGATCAAGTACTCGATGACCCGCAGCATCCTTACTCACAACTTCTCGTATCGTCTATTCTGCCGGTTTAAAAAGGATCCGTGACCATGACGCCAAGAAAAAAGACGATGGTAACCGTGAAGAATTTGACAAAAACCTTCACCTTACACCTCCGTGACGGCATTGAACTACCGGTGCTTGCAGATCTATCCCTGACCGTCCACCAGGGCGATTGCGTCGTACTCGCAGGGCCGTCCGGGATCGGTAAATCATCGTTACTCCGGTGTATTTATGCGAACTACGTGCCGCAATCAGGCTCGGTGAAGATACGTCATGGCGAAAAACTCATTAATCTTACCGAAGCGTCACCGGCAACAGTCCTTGCCATTCGGCGCACGACCATGGGCTATGTCAGTCAGTTTCTACGTGTAGTTCCTCGCGTACCCACATTAGATCTCGTTATGCAGCCTTTACTAGCGCTAGGGGGCGACGCCAAAGCGGCGCGCGAAAGGGCATCCGACTTATTGAGCCGTCTACAGATACCCGAGCGGCTATGGACGGTTCCGCCGGCTACATTCTCCGGCGGTGAGCAACAAAGGGTTAATATCGCCCGTAGCTTCGCATTTAATTATCCGGTGCTACTGTTGGACGAACCGACTGCCGCACTTGATGCAAAAAATCGTAAGACCGTCGTTACGATGATTAACGAGGCCGGCGAGGCGGGTGCAGCCATCGTTGGTATTTTTCATGACGAGGAGGTTCGTGAGGCCGTTAGCACGTCTGAATTCGATCTGACAAACCACCTGAGCCAAGCCGCATGAACGGTTCATACGCAATTACAAATGCCAAGGTGGTCACACGCGACAGTGTTATCGATGGCCCAGTTCACATCAAGGACGGGTATATTGATAGGGTCGCTGGCGATGCAGGCGAGGCGACGATTGATTTAGAGGGGGATTATCTGCTCCCTGGCCTCATAGAACTCCATACCGATAATGTGGAGAAACATTTTGCGCCACGGGCAACGGTGGTCTGGCCGGAAGCGATTGCTGCCTTAGCATCACACGACAATCAGATTTCGGGAAGTGGTATTACTACAGTTCTGAATGCGCTCGGTGTATGTGATTATAAAGGCCGGAAGGCCCGCTATCATGCGTTGCAGGCGACATTTAAGATTCTCAAAGAAGCGGAACATACAAAACTACTGCGCGCGGACCATATGTTTCATTTGCGTTGCGAAGTCTCCGACCCAAACCTGATCGATCTAGTCACGCCATTCTTCGACGAAACTATTGTTAGACTGGTCTCGATAACCGACCATACACCCGGTGAACGGCAATGGCGCGATCTCGAAAAATTTAGGGAGTACCATACTGGTTTCGAATGGGCCGTTAGGGATGAAGACTTCAATGCCTTCATCGCCAAGCGGCAGGAAATTCAGGGCCAATGTGCAGGACCTAACCGCTCAACGATCGCTAATATGTGTAGTCAAAAAGATATAGTGCTGGCGAGCCATGATGATACGACGCCGGAACATGTCGCCATGGGATTAGAGGAAGGCGTCACACTCTCGGAATTTCCCTGTACCATGGAAGCGGCTCGGCTAGGGCACAAACACGGCTTGAAGATAATCGCCGGCGCCCCGAACGTAGTACGCGGCGGATCGCTCGCGGGTAATGCCTCAGCTCTTGATTATGCCGAGGAGGGGATGCTGGATATTCTATCGTCCGATTACATGCCAGTCAGTCTAGTGCACGCAGCCTTTATTCTGCACCAGAAGCTTGGCCTGACATTGCCAACAGCAGTTGCAAAAATTTCTTGTAATACTGCTGATGCACTCGGCTTTGGTGATAGAGGCGAAATTAGCGAAGGCAAACGGGCGGACTTAGTGCGTGTCACCATGGCGGGTGACGTACCCGTGGTACGCCAGGTTTGGCGCGAAGGAGAGCGGATCAATTAATTGGGCATCTGTAATGCTGCCGTAAATCGCTCGACTGCTTCTTCCAGAGCACCATCATTAAATATTTCGATTACATCGGACCCGCTCACCTCATAAGAAGCGGCTCGTCGTATACGATTTTCTATGTCAACTGAGCTTTCTCGACCTCTATTGGCAAGCCTAGTTGCCAGAGTTTGCTCCGACGCGCGGACCGACAGTACTCGGACCGAACCGAATTGCTGCCGCGCTGTATTCAACACGCCGCGCGACACATTTACGATGACCGATTGACCTTGAGTCAGATTGCTTGCGATCGAGGCGGGTACGCCATATTTAAGACCATGGGCTTGCCACGATAACGCAAATTTTCCTGCGGCGGCTTCACGCGCGAATGTATTTTCAGAGACCGCTCGGTGAGCTTCGCCCCCTGCGTCCGCGGGACGGGTGATGGTGCGTTTTGGAAAAATAAAATTTTGATTGCCTGCGAGCACAGACCTAGCCCCGTCAATCAAGCTATCCTTTCCGGCACCACTCGGCCCCACAACTAGGAACAATGCTGCTGATCGAGCATTTTCCGAAATACATGCATGGCCACTTCCGCCAAGACTAAAGCGTTTGAGGACCCGAAAGGGTTCGGTAGGCACGTCCTGAACGACGACGGCGACCTCCGCAATGTCGAGTGGCGTTTGGAGTATCGGGCCGAAGACTGTTTGAAGATGCGTGTATGCAGTATCCCTGTCGGCCTGCTTCAATTGGCCTGTTAGCGTCATATGAAAGCGATATTCCTCTTTAACGTAGGGGTATCCAAACCTCTCTAGGTAGCGTCGCTGATTTGCCTTAAGACTTTCGGGCCTTCGCCGGGCGCGCTCCTCGCTGTTCATGGGCGCCCTAAAAGCATCAAGACCAACGACGAAAGCCTCGCTGAGACTATTCAATTCTCGCATTTCTGAGGCGGCTATCAGTGCTAGAAACGAACCAAGATCTCCAAGTGCTAATTTCAAACCTCGAACGACGGGGCGCCGGCTGGCGATTTTATCGACGGCTGCGAGTAAACCTTCAACGCTGGTGCCCGGTCGTAAACGAAACGGGGCTTTTAAAGTTGCGTGGAAACCGTATTTCTTGGGGTCCTGTACGAACGACGTATGGGCCTCGCGATTGAGATTGCTGAATGCCTCCAATGTTTTAGTCTCAGCACGATCAATATCCCATCCGAGCCACGACACGCCGAATTTAGCTAAGTCGGTATCCGGTGATGGTACGAAGTAAATTGCGTATCTTGCCGCCATACCAGCCTATAGCCTACTAAGCCATACCGATTTGCGGAGCAAAATTCTCTAACCGGGGTCCAGGGCGCGCTCGCATCATTTCTTCCAAAGCCTTCCGAATAGCAATCGAGCCCGGGTCTTCATAAAGATTATTCATTTCGGTGGGATCATTCACCAGATCATATAACTCACCCGCACCAGAAATCATTTCAAATGTGCATTTATGGGTCTCCGTGCGAACAGCCCGTAAATCGAGATCAGTACCCATACGCGATTTGTGGACAAACCATTCATTATAAGCGACTTCGCGGCTGACGCCCGGAGTACCGGCTATTAGTGGTGCCAGGCTCTCGCCCTGTAGGTGGTCGGCCACAGGCAGATTTGCGAAATCACAAAATGTTGGCATTAAGTCTAATGTAGAGACAGGGTCAGCTATAATTTGGCCTGCTGGAATACCGGGTCCTTGTAGCAGCATGCCAACCCTGAGTACGCCTTCGTAAAAGGTAGGGCCTTTAAGATAAAAACCATGATCGCCCAATAAGTCCCCGTGATCACTCGTAAAAATGACTATAGTATTTTCGGCTTTTCCCATGGCATCAAGGGCATCAAATATCCGTCCTACCTGATGATCTATCAGTGAAATCATGCCGTAATAGTTCGCTGTCATGTCACGTAATTGCTCGTCGGTTTGAGGCGGAACGCGCTGACCTTTCATTCGATATCGACGAATTTCCGGATCATCTACGATAGGCTCGCCGGTCAGGGATGCTTCATGCCACCAGGGACGCCGATCTAAGTCCAGGGTTCGATGATCGGGCAACTCAACCGAATCCGGATGGTGCAGACGGCTCCAGGGTTCCGGACAGTCAAAAGCGTGATGCGGATCAGGAAATGAGACCCACATGCAGAATGGGTCATCTTGACGACGGCTCATCCAATCAATGGTACGGTCACCAATCCATGTGCTCGAATGCCATTGAGGGGGGAGGGCGGAGTGCCAAGTTTGGGCTGCCCCAGTGTGGGGCGGCAATTCCGTACCCCACAACGTTACCGCATCGCCTTCCACGCCTCGGCTATCGAAATACCGTTCGTAGTGCTGGCCAATCGGCGGTTTTGTAGCACCTCGCGCCTTGTTCAAATGACCATGAACGATCAATTCTACGTGCTCGAACCCCATATAAGGCCCGCGCCAATCATCACCATAGGCCTGAGAGCCCGCAATACATTCTGGGGTATCGGTCGGATTATAGGTAGTGCGAGTTGAAAAATGCGCTTTCCCAATAAATGCAGTATCGTAGCCTGCCTTTGCCAGCGTACCCGCGAACCCCGCTTCCCCTAATTTTGGATCCAAATTGATACCGTTATCTGCAACACCATGAGTATAGGGCAGTAGCCCGGTCAAAATGGACGCCCGCGCAGGCTGACAAAACACCGCTGGGGTGATGCAGGACGAAAACCGTGTCCCGCAGTTTGCCATTTGGTCCAAATGCGGTGTTTTTACCGACCGTCCCTCGAAACCATAGCAATCGCCACGATGCTGGTCAGATGTAATTAGAAGAATGTTAGGTTTTCTGAACATGAGAAAGCGTACTTTAATTTGTTTTAGGATGGATTTTACAGCACTCTAAAATATGGAAAGTCAAATTTCTACTTCTCGGAGCGATTACAAATAAATATTAGGATTTGCCTCTACCTATCTATGCGTTAAGCATTATGGTTTATTAACACCAGAAATTCTTGAACGGTGATGCATATTATCCAAGCATATTGAAATAAGGATTTATCGATCGTGTCTTTACAAATCTCTGAAGAAGAACCTGAATTTGCGCCTCAATCCATAGATGTATCACCCTTAACAATTAATACCGGTGCAGAAATTAGTGGTGTTGATTTAACTCGTCCGCTTCCAAAAGAACAAATCAGAGATATACGGGCAGCATTGCTAAAATGGCGGGTAATTTTCTTCCGTGATCAGGTTATGACACATGCGCAACATATTGATTTTGCGAGACAGTTTGGTGAGTTAACACCAGGGCATGCAGTGTATGGCAGCGATAGCGAATATCCCGAAATTTACCCGATCTCTAAAAACCGCAGCGCTAACCATTTCCGTGAACAAGTTCGTCACCGTCCTTGGACTGGCTTGCATTGTGACATCACTGCTGCAATTAACCCACCAATGGCTTCGATATTGCGCGGTGATATTGTGCCGCCGTATGGAGGCGATACGCAGTTTACAAACCTCATGGCTGCCTATAATGCCTTATCGCCGGCTATGCAGGACTTTGTATGTGGTTTGCGGGGCATTTTCCGTAATGGTATGGCCGACGGCGCTAATGTGTCCAAGGAATATGCCGAACAAATAAAAAATCGAACGTTAGAATCTGAGCATCCCCTCGTAAGGGTTCATCCAGAAACCGGAGAACGCGCGCTTTATGTGGCACCAACGCACCTGAAAAACGTTGCAGACCTTACACCAACCGAGAGTGCAGGGATCCTCGAAATGTTATGGGGCCACATCGTGCGCCCTGAATTTACTGTTCGTTTTAAATGGGAACCCGGCAGCGTAGCCTTTTGGGATAATCGTTCAGTTTCTCATCTAGCGCCCAAAGATATATTTGCCTCCGATTTCGATCGTCAGTTTTATCGAGTTACGCTCGTCGGCGATGTTCCGGTAGGGGTTGATGGTAGGGAGTCCATATCAGTGCAAGGTAAACCCATACTCGCAGTATAAGGTTTGGCGCTGTTTTATTTCAAAGGAGGGTCCATTGTGGGATCCCAGATCCGATACAAATTTAAATCTTTAATTCGCATAATATATATTATGGAAAATAATAATTGAATTAAGCAGGTGAGTTTATCAGTGTTGCAAACTATGAGGTTAAAAGTACTACGAACACACAGGAACCTCTGGATATTGTTCACTTGGGCTGTATTAACCTTCTGTACTCCGGCTATCTCTTATGGAAACGAGCCCAAAGATATATTTTCAGCGAGTGTAATTCTTGGCGTTAACCCTCTGTCACTTTATAAGAAATCTGAAATAGATCCCGATAATAGTTATAATGGACCAATAATCGACGCCCATAACCATTTGGTTCATGACGCTTTTAGCGAATTCCTAGCCCTTTCCGATAAGCTAGGTATAAAAAAAATAATCGCTATGGGAAGACCCGGTAGCTATAGGAAATGGCACACTTCCACATTCGCTAACCTACCCCCTAAAGGCCCTAAAATTTCTGTCCTTTGCAGTCCCGACTTTATTGGTTACAGCCATGATGGAGACCTTGGAAAAGCACAGGACGAACTTCGAATTGTCGAACGCAAACTCGCATCAAAAGAGTGTATTGGAATTGGTGAGGTTGGGCCAATTCATCACAATAAGGAACTCAATAACCCGACACAAAGTGGACGTCACCAAGGAACAATTATACTAGATTTAGGTGATTGGGCGATAGACCGCGGTATTAAACTAGCTCATGAGTATCGAGTGCCTATTGTATTCCATATTGAACCAACATTTAGACCATATGAGATAGATGATACCGATTTAGTTAAAAATTTTTATAAGACTAAATGCCGTGATTACCCGGCAGCAACGTTTGTACTAGCGCATAACGGTATGATGAAACCAATCGATCTAGAGGAACTTTTTCTGTATTGCCCAAATTTAGTCTCTGACATCAAAATGCCACGTAGCCGAGGTGAAGCCTGGAAATTTTGCACTTTAGAAATTGTGGCAGATAGGGACGCCATCCTCCAAAAAAGATGGAGCGATTTAATTTCTAAATATCCAAAGCGATTTATGTACGGGCCGGACTGGAAAATGGGAGTAAGGGTCCGGCATTCAAATGTCGAAAGACGGGTAAAATTCAACCGTAAAGTAAGGCTTGGGATCAGCGCTCTAAGCAAAGAAACTCAGCACTTGTTAATGTATAAAAATGCCATCAGAATTTATAAGTTGGATATGAATAAATAGATGTGTTCGTTTCAAACGCAAAACAGTACGTACCTGACCTTATTTACACAGTCTTATGAAAAAACTTTAAGCCTTATTTATTTCTAGCACCATGCCATCATAAGCTGGCTCTACATTGTCCGGTGTTTCCGCTAACAACGTTTCGTAATCAAGAGTCTGACCCATATGTGTCAAGATTGCGCGCTCTGGTTGGATACGCTCAATCCAGCTAAGCGTTTGTTCGAGCCAGGAATGTGTTTGGTGTGGTTCTCGCCGAAAGCAATCAACTATCCAAATCTTTACGCCCTCAAGAACGGCAAAAGCTGCCTCATTCAGGCGTACCACATCGGTTGAATAAGCTATATCGCCAAAGCGAAAACCGAGTGTCGTCGAATAACCATGAGATTGCTCGAATGCATCCACTTCTATATCGCCTACCAGGACATGTTCGGTGATGTCGTTTCGCACAAGTACCGGCTTGTAATAGAAACGATTTATCCCGGCCTTCAAGGGCTCAAACACATAAGAGAATTTTTGCTGGATAGTCTCTAGGTGTTCTGCACGACCATAAACCTGCAAATCTGAATCCATAGCCATGTTGATCCAGCGTAAATCATCGATACCGTGGCAGTGATCCGCGTGCGCGTGGGTAAAAAGAACTCCGTCTAATCTGCTAATTCCAACATCAAGTAGTTGTTGACGGCAATCAGGTGAACAATCGACGAGGAGGTCTGTAGTTTGGTTCTGCACTAATATCGAGGACCTGCGCCGCCGATTTTTAAGGTTTGCGGGGTCGCAATCGCCCCAACCTGCACCAATTTGGGGTACGCCGGAAGACGCACCACAGCCAAGAATTGTAATTTTCAAGAGTTTTCCTGAGCAACCGGCGCGCGAGCCCGGTCAAATAGTTTAAAAAAGTTGCGTGTTGTCACGTCCGCCAGACTTTCAAAATCAATACCTTTAAGATCGGCTACTTTTTGCGCTGTTTGGCGCACATGAAGCGGCTCGTTCCGTTTGCCGCGATGGGGCTCCGGCGTCAGATAAGGAGCGTCAGTTTCTACCAATAGCCGGTCTAAGGGCACCTCGGCGACAATGTTACGAAGTTCATCCGCAGACTTAAATGTCACAATCACGGATATAGAAATATAAAAGCCAATTTCGAGCGCAGCTTTTGCCAATGCTGGGCCGCTGGAGAAACAGTGCATAACACCTCGAAAAATCCCCTTCTCCATTTCGGACTTAAGAATGTTGGCCATTTCATCATCCGCATCACGAGAATGGACGACTAAAGGAAGCCCTGTCTCCCGAGCCGCCTCAATATGGGTCAGAAAACTTTTTCTCTGCTTATCACGGGGCGAATGCTCATAGAAATAGTCGAGACCGCTCTCCCCTATGCCTACGACTTTGTCATTTCTACTTAGGTCAATCAGTATTTGCGCATCCTTCGGATACTCATCGCCAGCATCGTGTGGATGAACACCAACGGTACACCAGACATTTTCGTATGATTCTGCTATAGAGCGAACAATACCTGCCTCACTCAATTTCGTACAAATTGTAACGATAGTGCCTATATCTGCATCGTGAGCACGAGCCACTACATCGTCGACATCACCATCACGCTGATGATAATCAAGATGGCAATGACTATCGACCAACATTAAGCTATCTCCTCATCTACAAATCTAGGGAATATAGGCTCGGGCTTAGGTAACGCCACACCACTTTCTAAAATTTCATCGAAATAAGCAAACGACCGTTTGTCTTTCTCAACCGCCAGTAAATCAAGGATACTGGCCGCCGCATCGGGGATGAAAGGCTGAATGATTAGGCCCAGGCGTCTAATGGTTTCCGCTAGTACGTAAAGAACGGTCGCCATGCGGTCCGGATCTTCTTTACGCAGCACCCAAGGTGCCATCGTATCCACATAGCGATTAGCATCACCTACTAGTTTCCAAATATCAATCAGTGCTTTGTGGAAACTTTGCCTATCTAAGTGCCTCTGGGTGGTTTCTAGCATGCCGCCAGCAGCTTCGAGCAATGCATGGTCTTCCGATGTGAAAACGTCTTTCGTAGGCACCTGGCCAGCACAATTTTTAGAAATCATCGTCAAGATGCGCTGGCAGAGGTTTCCAAAATCATTAGCAAGGTCGCTATTCAAACGCATAACCATGGCTTGGTGGGAAAAGTCCCCGTCATTGCCAAACGGCACTTCGCGCATCAAGAAATAGCGTACCGGGTCGAGACCGTAACGTTCGACTAGTTCAAACGGATCTATTACATTCCCAATCGACTTAGAAATCTTTTGTCCTTCATTAGTCCACCAACCATGGGCAAAAATCCGTTTAGGGGCTGGCAATCCAGAAGCCAATAAAAACGCGGGCCAGTAAACAGCATGAAAGCGCAGTATATCCTTGCCAACCATGTGTAAATTTGCAGGCCAATAAGTTTTATAGATTTCACTCTCAGTATCGGGGAAACCCGTAGATGTTAGATAATTATTCAGTGCATCAAGCCATACATACATGATGTGTGTGTCATCACCGGGTACCGGAATACCCCAATTAAATGTGGTTCGCGATATAGATAGATCCTTGAGGCCACCTTTTACAAAACTAATCACCTCGTTTCGTCGGCTGATTGGTAAAATAAAATCTGGATTGCTTTCATAAAAATCGAGGAGTCTATCTTGCCAGGCTGACAAACGAAAAAAATAACTGGGTTCTTCGACCCACTCGACTTCAGCACCTGTAGGTCCAACCTTTGTATTATCAGGACCATCAACTATTTCGGCTTCCACATAAAAAGCCTCGTCACGCACCGCATACCAGCCCTTATAGGTATCCAAATAAATATCACCTGCATTTAACAAGCGTTGCCACAGGGCTTGAGTAGAAATTTTGTGACGATTTTCAGTCGTTCGTATGAAATCGTCGAAGCTAAAATTCATCGCTTCAGCCAAACTTCGAAAATTGGCTGATACCTCGTCAGTGAATTGTTGTGGATCCACACCAGCAGATTCCGCGGCTTTTTCTACCTTTTGTCCATGCTCATCGGTACCCGTTAGGAAACGCACGTCAAAGCCGTCGAGCCGTTTAAATCTCGCAAGTACATCGCATGCCAATGTAGTATACGCATGACCGATGTGAGGGGCATCATTAACATAATAAATCGGTGTTGTGACGTAATATGTATTTTCGGCAGACATTGTGTTTCAGTGCTTCCGTTTAATTTTAAGTCTGTTTCTATGAAGCGCTAGAAGAGGCTGCCGCTTCAATGAGAGAAAAACTTTCGATGATCACTTGTTTGCGGTCTAAGTTGATGTGATCGGTTTGGGCCAACAAAGCGGTGACCTTTTCCCATACCTCTATCCAGTGATCAAGCGAAGTGCCATCGCCCAATAAGCGATCCTGTAGTGCATGTTCGCCGGGTATAACTTCTGGTGTTGTATGCCCGCGCGCACCTGCTAAAACTAGCGCCGCCAACCAGTCGGAAATCATGGTCGCCAGGATCGGAAATGTATCCGTATCGCTATTTTTTCGTTTTACAACGAGATCACCTAAAGCGTGTAGCGACGTCACATCAATCAATGGTAATCCGCTGGCAGCACGATGAATGGCCTCATAAAGCGCCATGCCATTGCCATTAGCCAGCTCAATAGCCTTACCAATACTGCCGCCCGATAATTTCGCAATTTCAGATGCACGTTCATCGTTCACTCCGCCGAAGCGTCCGAGAAGTTCCTGCACTTGATCCTCTGGAAGTGGCTTTAAATCCAGACGCCTGCAACGCGATCTAATCGTTGGTAACAGCCTTCCTGGTGCATGGCTCACTAATAAAAATAGCGTCTGAGCAGGCGGTTCTTCGAGGGTTTTCAAGATTGCGTTCGCGGCATTTACATTTAGAGAATCAGCAGGATCAATAATTATGACCCTCCAACCTCCAGCAGCCGCAGTCATCGTCGTTACTTCTAGAGCAGCTCGCACCTGTGCTACTACAATTTGCTGAGTGGGTTGCCCCGTCGACGGGTTCAACATACCGGGCTCTAGAACGCGAAAGTCGGGATTGCTTCCACGCTCGATTTGTTGGCAAACAGGTAAATTTCGATCTATCAGGAGAGATGCTTGATTAGTTGACGGTTCATCGTCGAACAACAAAGTGGGATGCTCATGGACGGGATTATCGTTAGTTAAAACAAACCGCGCTATCCTATAAGCTAACGTTGCTTTCCCGATACCCTCTGGCCCCGTAATTAGCCACGCATGAGCAGTCCGAGCGGAAGTCCATGCCTCTATAAAAGCATTTTCTGCCGCTTCATGACTGGTTAAATCATAATTTTCCCGCGGATGCATAGTCCTCTAAATATCCCTAAATATCGATGGAAAACCGGTGACGCACCGCCTCCTTCACTCTAAGGGCAATCGTCTCAATATCTTCGCTTGCATCAATCACAAGGAAACTTTCCGATGATTGTTCTGCCATTTCCAGAAAGCCGGAACGGATACGCTGATGGAACTCCACCCCCATGCTTTCGTATCTTGTACCATTCTCATCACCCCTCCCGAAAGCACGTTGTAGTCCAATTTCGGCATCCAAATCCAAGATAATAGTGAGATCAGGATGCAGGCCCCAAAGAGCAATTTCGTGCAATGCATCGATGATCTTCAAATCTTGTCCTTGGCCATACCCTTGATAAGCGCGTGTGGAATGAAGAAAACGATCACACACTACCCACTTACCTGCTAACAATGCAGGCCGTATCAAATTCTCCACATGATCATGACGGGCTGTTATATGCAGTAGCGTCTCGGTAAAGGGGTCCCATTTATCAGTTGCGCCATCTACGAGGAGGTCTCTAATTAGCTCAGCGCCAGGTGCACCGCCAGGCTCCCGCGTCACCAGAGCGTCAACGTTCATCGCGACTAAAGATTCGGCCAATCTCTTTGACTGTGTCGACTTACCGGTTCCCTCTCCTCCCTCAAATGTTATGAAGCGTCCTGAAATTTCATACCCCCTTGGTTCAATGACTACTGCCCCACAATAAGTGATTAATGATCGCAGTCATCCGGCCCATCGTACTAAGATCAGAAACGTCTGCACCCGCTTTAAGGGGAACTTCAATTTTCTTTTCTCCTGGCACGAATACCAGCAAATGTCCCAGCAAGTCGCCTTTTCTTATTGGCGCAGAAATTGGTTCGGTAAGTCGAGCAATTACTTTCATATTTGCGCGTGCCCGCCGCTTAATCGTAATGACGAAATCCTGGTCAACTACCAATGGCACTTTTTCAGCATCGCCCAACCACACGGAGGCGGTCGTTATAGTCTCTCCTGCAGAAAATAATTTATAGTTTTTAAACGTCCGAAACGCCCAATTCAGTAAATATTCTGACTCCCGGGCACGGTCTCGTTTTGATTTCAAGCCGTTAATGACTAATACGAGACGCCGCCCTTCTCGGATTGCTGAGGCCGCTAGTCCGTAACCCGCAACATCGGTATGGCCGGTTTTCAATCCATCCACGCCCGTATTCAGCCGTAAAAGCGGGTTACGATTGTACTGCCTAATGTTGGCGTAAGTGAATTCTTTCTCCGAATAATAATGATAGAATTCCGGATATTCTTTTATGGTTGATTCAATCAGCGTTGCGAGATCATGTGCCGTGGTAAGGTGCTGCGCATTAGGCCAACCAGAAGCATTCTTAAAGGTCGTGTTGGCCATACCAATTTCACGCGCTTTAAGCGTCATATCTCGGGCAAAATCTTCTTCGTTTCCCGATATTCCCTCTGCGACAGCAATGGATGCATCATTGCCTGATTGCACAATTATGCCACGAATTAAATCTTCAATCCGAACATACTTGTTCTCTCTAAGAAACATTTTGGAGCCACGTTTCCGCCATGCATTACGACTGACGCGAAAGCGTGTATCTAACGATAATAACCCTTCTTTCAAACGGTCAAAAATCATATAGGCTGTCATGATTTTCGTCATCGATGCGGGATGCATAGGTGTTTCCGCATTCTTGGCTAAAAGGACCTTCCCAGTATTGAATTCGACTATCAGTGCTTGCTCGGCTTTAGTGGGTATTGCGCTAACTTCTATAGCGTTACTGACCGTCAAAACGAACGCAAGGCAGACCAAAAGGAAAAACTGTCGTATTCGGTTTTGAAAAAAATTAAGTATCATTTATCTATATCCGCGCCGTGCAAGGTGACGGCAATTTAAAAAGAAAATGTGTCTGTCAAATGGCAAGGTTAGTCGATAACAATTCGTGCTTCTGAATAACCAGACCGGATTACTCGCGCGAGCGTCGTATCCGCTTTTTGCACGTTAACGAAAGGCCCTAATCGAACGCGAAAAAATTGTGCATCGCTACCCGTTATCATTGTTATTTGAGACGGCCCAACAGAACTTAATAATGTGTTGGCCCGATTTGCATTAGCGTGGTTAGTAAACGCACCTGCTTGAACAAAGTAACGAGTGTTTTGTGGTACTTTAACATTTGTAACGTGCTCAACCGTTTGACTTGGCTTTACCAGCTGGCGCAAGGATCTTACTTTTGCTTTCCCTGCAGGGTTGACTTGGTAATTGCGACTTGGTGCCGATGCGACCCGGGTTCCAGTTGGCGCAGGCAACGACTGACTGGTAACGGCCACACTGGGCGCAGAACGCGGCCTTGGGCTCAAATCAGCCTCGTTCGACGTCTGACCTTGTGCGATAGCCGCCATAAGACGGCTTTCACGCTCGAGTACCTGAACACGGACGGGCGCTGTTCCAGCTTTCTCAAATCCCAGTAATTGTGCAGCACGTTTGGAGAGATCAATGATCCTGCCATGTGCATACGGCCCACGATCATTGATGCGGATATTCATCGCTTTGCCATTTCGCAAATTCGTAACCCGTACTAATGTTGGTATCGGTAAAGTTTTATGTGCTGCACCAACTTTATTCATATCAAAAATTTCGCCATTTGCCGTTGGCCTGCCATGAAATTTTGGCCCATACCAGGACGCTACACCGGTTTCATCATAGCTATAATTTACCTGTGGTCGATACCAGACCCCCTTAATTTGATAAGGCCTACCAATCTTATATTTACCAACCTGCGCAGGCGATAGCGCATCCGACCCTTGTTTCATAAAATTGGCTAGAAATTGAGTTTCAGCGCACCCTGCAACCACAAACCCGCAGGTGAGCAATAGTAGGAATGTGAAAATTTTATAAGCGTTCATGGATTATCTACTGCGAGGCAGACCCAAATTTTGCTCCAATCTGACTCGATAGTAGTCAGTGCAACAAAGTGCGGCAACTTTAGCATTACTGTTACCTTATTCTTTGCGTAGCAACTCCAATAAATCTGCAGTCACATACCCATCGGCTGGAACATTTTTCATCTTCTGAAACGCACGAATAGCTGCGCGTGATCCCTTGCCAATAACTCCGTCAGGTTTCCCCGCCTTGAAGCCACGTTGATTTAAGCGAGCCTGAATTTCCTTTACCATATATACACTTACACGCTTATCGTTTGCTGGTCGCCGAACACTAATCGGATCGAGACCTATGAACCTGTCTGAAAGATGGCCAACTGATATGGCATATAGAATCGAGCGGTTCCAGCGCATTATTCGTCGAAAATTACCATAGACTGCGAAGGCGGGACCACGGTGTCCTGCAGGAATAAGAAGCGAAGTTTTAAAATTCACATTCGGTAATTTTCCACCGGTGATTCGCCGTACTCCTGCTTGCTGCCAATCATAAAGAGGTTTTCGTACACTCAAGGACGCCTGGGAGAAATCGAAGTCGGCTGGTAAGCGCACTTCTCGGCCCCATGTCTCTTTGTCGTTCCATCCAAGACTAGATAAATAATTAGCCGCTGAAGCGAAAACATCGGCCATACTATGCCAAATATCACGGCGACCATCACCATCAAAATCAACGGCATAGCTTTCATAGGTGCTTGGAATAAATTGGACATGCCCCATGGCCCCCGCCCACGAACCAATCATTCGGTCTAGGGTTATATCTCCACGGTCTAAAATCTTTAACGCAGCTAATAATTGCACCCTAAAAAATTTTGCGCGTCGGTTGTCATAAGCGAGTGTCGCTAATGAAGGAATAACCGGATGACCGCCAAACGTGCTGCCATAGTTGCTTTCAAGGCCCCAAAAAGCGATTAGGAACCGTGGTTGTACGCCATACCGTGCCTGTACGCGCTTTAGTAGAGGGCTATATTTTATTAGGAGCTCTTTTCCTTTATCGATACGCCGTTTATTCACACGCTCCATATAGCGCCAATAGGATTGCGTAAATTCAGCCTGACTACGATCCTTTCTCACAACTTTTGGACGAGGCTTTACACCGTCTAGCGCTGAGCGGAGTGTTTCTTCTGAAATGCCCGAGCGCAGAGCATCTAGTCGAAAATTAGCAAGCCAAGTGTCAAAATTATGGGGATTTGCCAATGACGATGGCGCACCAAATACTCCGATTAGTAAAACTGCGTAAACAGCTAACAAGCGCATATGGCTCACAGTTACTACGATTTCTCTCATATTTGACTAAAGCCGCATCTATTTTTGGACGTAATCGTACTTTCCTTCCTTCCACTCATACATAACGTAGCCCGGTGCGTTGACGTCACCCTTATTATTGAAACTAATTTTACCCAGTACCGTCTCTATCGGCATACTTTGTAGCATTTTAGCGACTTTCTTTGACGTAGTGTCATTCGTACGCTTAACGGCAGCCACCCAAGCCTGCACAGCACCGTAAGAATAAAGATTATACCCTTCCGGCTCGATATTTTTTGCTCGCATACGACTGACTACTCCAGCCGCTGCAGGATTCTTCCGTGGATCGGGACTGAAAGTCATTAATGTGCCTTCGCCGGCTTTGCCTGTAATTCCCCAATATTCTACTGTTGTCAGAGCATCTCCTGACACCAGGATGGTAGACATTCCCTGCTCGCGCATTTGCCGCATAATCAGCCCTGCTTCCGTATGGTATCCGCCGACGAACAACACATCGATGGATTCGGATTTCAGCTTTGACACCAAAGCCGAATAGTCTTTTTCACCGGCGGTATAGGCTTCATAGAGTACGTTCTTCAAACCGGCTTTGCCCATATATTTCCGAGTCTCGTCCGCCAGCCCCTTACCGTAAGCCGTTTTATCATGAACGATAGCGACGCGCTTACCCGCAAAATGTTTTGCGATGTAATTGCCCGCCACTTCGCCCTGCTGATCATCGCGGCCACATGTACGAAACACGTTATAGCCACCCTCGTCCGTTAGCTTGGGGTTCGTCGACCCCGGTGATATCTGGATAATATCTTCTTCTGTGTAAACCTTGGATGCCGGGATTGACGAGCCGGAACAGAAATGCCCCACAACCAACTTAACGCCTTTGCCAACCATTTTGTTAGCCACAGCAACTGCTTGTTTGGGGTCGCAGGCATCATCGCCAATTTCAAGTTTGAGCTTTTTGCCCAGCACGCCGCCCGCTTCATTCACATCGGCCACGGCTTGGACCACACCCGCCTTCATTTGGGCGCCAAATGTAGCTTGTTGACCGGTCATAGGCCCAACCACGGCAACAACAATTTCATCGCCATTGCCGCCGCCTGGCTTGTACAGCATATAGCCGACTGCAGCCGCTGCTGCGATGAGAATTATAGAAATTACTTTGGAATTCATCTCAATCCCTCCTTAAAAGCAATGGTACCTTTATAGCCTGCCTGCCTCTTAATATAACAAAACATCTATAAAATTTTTACCTTTGCCTCAATGCCCTCCTTCCAAATAGGCTTTTCTAATTTCTTTATCTTGCAACAATTCATCACTCTTACCCGACAGGGTAATTTGACCATTCACCAGCACATAGCCCCTCGCGGCAAGTCGCAACGCTTGATGAGCATTTTGCTCAACCAATAGGATAGTCGTGCCGGTGTCGTTATTTATTTGCCTGATTGCTTCGAAAATACGCTTCACCATCAACGGCGCGAGCCCCAAAGAAGGCTCATCTAAAAGCAGTAATGTAGGCCGGGACATAAGTGCACGCCCGATTGCGAGCATCTGTTGTTCTCCTCCTGACAACGTTCCTCCACGTTGCTCACCGCGTTCCTGCAATATCGGAAACAATGTATAAACTTGGTCGAACAAACTGCTATCTGCCACATGTGCTGGCGTGCCCAATTGTAGGTTTTCCAAAACGGTCATGCGCGGAAAAATGCGGCGGCCCTCCGGTGCATGGGCAATGCCTTTTCGAATGATCTCGTGGGTCGGCAATCCACTAATCTTCTCACCTTGAAAATGGATCGATCCGCCACGGGTCTCCGGGTTTCCACAAATCGTCATTAACAAGCTAGTTTTACCGGCACCATTGGCGCCGATTAGGGTTACAATCTCCCCTGCCTCGACAGCTACATCGACCCCTTTCAAGGCCTCAATTTTGCCGTACCCGCTGCACAACGAAGAAATTTCAAGCAACGCCATCTATGGATGCTCCATCGGTTCTTCTTCCAAATTCTCCGCTATCAGCTCAGGTAGGGATTCGTCATCGTCTTCACCCAAATAGGCGCCGATGACATGAGGATCATTGCGAATGTCCTCTGGTAGCCCTTCGGCAATTTTGGCACCGTGATCCAACACAATGATTTTATCGGATATGTTCATCACTACGGTCATATCGTGCTCAATCAAAAGCACTGAACAATCTTCTTCCATTTTTATGTATTGAATAAGTTCGCTGAGCCGCGCCGATTCTGTCGCATTCAATCCCGCTGCTGGTTCGTCAAGGCACAGAAGTTTGGGCTTCGTACACATGGCGCGCGCGATTTCCAACAAGCGCTGGCTGCCGTAGGGTAATTCGCCTGCCTCTTGATCGGCCATTTTGACCAGGCCGATTTTTTTCAACCATGCCTTTGCCTTGTCGACAGAGGCTGCTTCAGCTCGCTTGTATTTCTTCAATCCGAAGAGGCCGTAAATACTGAAACCCGATGCCCGCATCAAGTCATTATGTTGCGCAACAACCAGGTTCTCTAAAACTGACATCTGCGGGAAGAGACGAATATTCTGAAAGGTACGTGCAATCTTCGCCTGGCTTGCAATGCGGAATCCTTCCATGCGTTCCAACCGGTGTTCACGGCCATCCACCTGCATTACGATTTTGCCAGCGGTCGGCCGATAAAACCCAGTCAGACAATTAAATAATGTGGTCTTGCCCGCGCCGTTCGGCCCAATGATGGCGGTGATTAAACCTTCCCCAACGTCAAAGGAAACATCGTCCACAGCGACAAGGCCTCCGAATACCATCGATAAACTATCCACGCTCAAGACGGAACTGGTCATATTTCGCTCCGGTTATCTTTAAGCGAAACCGTTGGTTCTCTTCGTGTGAGGAGACCTCGCGGGCGCCATACCATGATGGCAACCATACCCGCGCCGAACGCCAACATGCGAAACTGCTCCAGCTCGCGAAACAGTTCCGTCATACCAATTAGAAAAACCGCTGCAAGCACGATACCCAATTGGCTGCCCATGCCCCCCAGAACTACAATGGCAAGAATGATTGCAGATTCAATAAAGGTGAAACTTTCCGGGCTGATGAATCCCTGGCGGGTTGCGAAAAAAGAACCTGCAAAACCGGCAAACATTGCGCCAACGGCAAATGCGGTGAGCTTAGTATTGCGCGGATTAATCCCCAGAGCGCGACAGGCAACTTCGTCTTCCCTCAACGCTTCCCATGCTCGCCCAACCGGCAATTTTCGAATACGTTTCGTAAACGCATTTGTCAGAAGCGCCAGTCCCAATATCAGGTAGTACATGAATACGATCCGATGCGTGGACTCATATTCAATTCCAAAGAATTTATGGAAGCTCGTCGTAGCCCCCTCTTGATTAGTGAAAGGCAGGCCAAAGAAACTTGGGCGGGGAATACCGCTTATGCCATCCGGCCCCTTGGTGAACTCATACCAATTCAGCAAAATGATCCGAATGATTTCTCCAAAGCCGAGCGTCACAATGGCCAAATAATCACCGCGCAGACGCAGCACTGGAAAGCCCAACAATATCCCGAACAAAGCAGCGAATCCGCCTGCCAAGGGAAGACATTGCCAAAAAGATAAGTCGAAATTCAACGCAATCAACGCATAGGAGTATGCGCCAACCGCGTAGAAGGCGACGTACCCCAAGTCAAGCAATCCCGCCAAACCTACAACAATGTTAAGCCCCCAGCCCAACATGATGTAGGTAAGAACGAGAATACCGAGGTCCAGCAACCAACGATCTACGAATGGTAAAAGTGGCCATAGAAGGGCTAAACTCAATAATCCCGGACCAATCCAGGGCCCGATCGTTTCGGACATATAACGTCGCGTTTCGATTGCGGACTTCTGGGTTACGCCCGTCAGCGCTGGATCATTCCGTAAGAAGGAAATTATAAACCGCCCGACAAATACCGATAGCACTGCGACCACTACCCAAATTAATCTTGGCTCAACTCCGGTTCCATACCCGCCGGAAGCGCGTCCCTCCCCACCCATAATCAAATAAAAACCAAACATGGGAAAAGCAATTGGTAGGGTCATCAATGCTGTAATACCCGCATCCCGCAAATAAAATACAAGATCCCGCTGCCTGCTACTCGCTGCTTTGGCCATTCTTAAACCTTCTCGATCTCTGGTTTGCCAAGTAAACCAGATGGCCTAAAAATCAGTACCAAAATTAAAATCACAAAAGCTGCAACATCCTTATACTCTATCGTGAAATATGCCGACCAGAAGGTCTCAATAAGGCCAATTAATAGCCCTCCCAGCATCGCCCCGGGCAACGAACCGATCCCGCCCAAAACTGCGGCGGTGAATGCCTTAATACCGGCAACAAATCCAATGTAAAAATCGATGACGCCGTAATTCAGTAAAAACATCAATCCGGCAACTGCCGCTAGCATCGCACCAAGGATAAACGTAAGCGATATTGTTTTGTCCACGTCTATACCAAGTAAGGACGCCATCACTAAATCCTGTTCACAGGCACGTTGCGCACGACCCAGGGCCGTCTTAGTGATAACGATGGTAAAAACAGTCATCAGTAATACCGTCGTCATCACAATCAAAATTTGCATGAAACTAAGTGATACGGCGGACCCACCAATATGCCAGAAGGTAAATCCCCCTTCGATTATCGGTTGCAATGTTTTTGTGCGTGCGCCCTGCATAAGCTGGACATAGTTCTGCAACGCAATCGACATACCGATCGCTGAAATGAGCGGAGCAAGACGAAAGGAGCCGCGTAATGGACGATAGGCTAATCGCTCAACAGCCCAGCCATATGCGCCGGTAAAGACCATCGTTAGTAACAGCACCAAAACTAAGGCAAGGGGAACAAAAGAGAATCCGAGAGACACGGCAAGAAGATAAAATATCAGTGCATGGAAGGCGCCAACCATGAATATTTCACCATGGGCAAAATTAATCATACCGATGATCCCGTAGACCATGGTGTAGCCGATTGCGATCAGTCCATATATCGAACCAAGCGTCAGCCCATTAATCAACTGTTGGGTAAAATATTCCATAATGCTTTCAATAGGATTTGGCGAACGAATCGTCAGAAGTCGAACACAAAGCTTCCGGTGCTGCAACCGCTTCAATACTGGCATTCTGACCAAGCCCCATGGTAGACACCGCTATCTTAATTCAATGGTTCAGCAAACAAGGAAAATCGCTATGCCGTTTGATCCGGCCTCCAAGGCTCTTTCACGTTACACCGTTCTCGATCTCACCCGTGTACGCTCTGGGCCAACATGTGTCCGACAACTCGCTGATTGGGGCGCCAACGTTATCAAGATTGAACTACCGCCCGCACTTGAAGGCGGGAATGCACTGGGCGGTAACCGACATGGACCGGACTTCCAAAACCTGCATCGAAATAAACGGAGCCTGACGCTAAACCTAAAGGATGATGACGGCATTGCCATCTTCAAAAAACTAGTCGAGACAGCGGATGTTGTGGTGGAAAATTACAGACCGGACGTGAAGAATCGCCTCGGTATCGATTATGAATCGTTGAATGCCATCAATCCTAAGATTATTCTTGGCAGCATTTCCGGCTTCGGGCAGGACGGACCATATGCCAAACGTCCCGGTTTCGACCAAATCGCCCAGGGTATGGGTGGACTCATGTCCATTACAGGCCTTCCAGGCCAAGGGCCTGTTCGTGTCGGTATTCCCATTGCCGATCTTTGCGCAGGCATGCTGTGCGCACAAGGTATTATGATTGCGTTATTGGAACGCGAAGTTTCTGGAAAAGGCCAATGGGTACAAACCTCGCTGCTACAAGCAATGGTATTCATGCTTGATTTCCAGGCCGCACGTTGGACTATGTCCGGTGAAGTACCACAACAGGCAGGAAACAATCATCCTACTTCCATTCCAACCGGCGTTTTCGAAACAACAGATGGTTTTATCAATCTTGCGGTTGCAGGAAATCTTATTTGGCGACGGTTCGCCAAAGCGGTTAACCGTGAAGACTGGATTGAAAATCCAGATTACAAGGAAGCGGAAGCGCGTTCTGCTAACCGTGATACGCTCAATGCAGAAATAGCCGAATTGCTAAAAACTAAGTCGAGCGAAGAGTGGGTGGAAAGCATGAACGCAGCCGGTGTACCGTGCGGTCAAATCTACACAATTGATAAGACATTTGCCGATCCGCAAGTACAGCACCTTGAGATGAAAAAGACAGTCCATTCAAATGCTATCGGCGATATCGATCTGGTCAATCAAGCTATCCGCATGTCCCGAACGCCTCATGATTTCGTCAAGGCTCCGCCAGAGGCTGGTGAACATTCAGACGAAGTTTTAACTGATGCAGGCTACTCAGCCGACCAGATAGCGGACTTTAAAGCACGAAACGTGATTTAATCTAGCTTGTTGAAAAATCTTTCAAGAACCTCGTTATAGGTACTTGGGTCCTCAAGGTAGGGCGAGTGGCCAAGGTCTGAGAAGACATGTGTCTCCGCATCTGGCATCGTAGCCAGCAATCTTTTTTGCCCTTCCGATGGTCCTAGTCGGTCGCTTCCGCCATTGATGATTAAGGTTGGCTTCTTGAAGCACCCCAAGCCCTCACGGTTATCAGCTTCTTGGTTCATACGTGCATTAATCGGAAAATGCTCAGCGCTGGTCTCTGCAACGATAGTCGCAATTTTTTCGATTAATTCTACTGAGGTTGTGTTGGTCGTCATCTTGCTAGCTGTAAATCGTCCATATTCCAAAGGCTCAACCTTCGCACGTTCTTCAATCCGCATTTTGTAGCGCTCCGACAACGGCTCGCCGATTGGTTGTGCAGCACCGGTATGGGTACATGATAGAACCAGCGCCTTGATAAGTTCTGGATAATGGGTAGCAACACTTCCAGAAATAATTCCCCCCATGGAATGCCCCACTAATATCGCCTCACCTATGCCGAGTGCGTCCATGAGTTCCTTGAAAGCTTCTGCATAATTCTCTATCCGCGCTTTTCGAGGCGAAGAGCCGCCATAGCTGGGTGCATCCCAAGCAATCACGCGATAGCGAGACGAAAAATAATCGATTTGGTTCATCCAAATAGCGGAATGGATATTGATACCATGAAGGAATACGAGCGCCTCGCCTTGCCCGGCTTCACGATAGCTAATTGTACCGCCTGGTAGTTCGATGGAGTTGCGCTCAAGGATTAATTGCTTCGACATCCGATACCGCCAACTAGATTGTTAAACCTCTGTATTGAATATACTTTCTCTTAATCGAAAAGTTAATTCCCCATCGAGATCGTGTAATAGGCTGGGAGAAGCAGATGGATTTAGGGTTGCAGGGTAAGCGTGCCATTATCACCGGCGGTACTAAAGGGATCGGCCGGAAGACTGCTGAACTACTAGCAAACGAAGGATGCGACGTTGGTTTTTGTGCGCGTAATCAAACTCAAGTAGAGGAAACCGTCGACGCACTCTCCAAAATTGGTCCAAAGATTATTGGTGGGGTCACAGACGTTACTAATTCCCAAGAATGTCGAAGTTGGATTGCACAAACGGGTGATGCATTGGGTGGTATCGATATTCTTATTGCCAATGCAAGTGCGCTAGGTGCTTCCGCTGATGAAGAGGCTTGGCGTTCCGGTTTGGAGGTCGATATTCTTGGAACCGTTCGGGCAGTCGAGGCGGCTATGCCTTATCTACTCAGATCAAATGCAGCGTCTATCGTTGGCATTTCCAGTACCGTTGCAGTAAATACGCCCGGTGGCGTAAGGGCCTATAATGGCTTAAAGGCTGCCCTTATCAATTACCTGTCGGGATTAAGCACAAACCTTGGTAACGATGGTATTCGTGCGAATGCAGTTTCACCTGGTGCGGTTTATTTTAAAGGCGGCGTTTGGGACACCAGAAAAAAAGAAGCGCCCGAAGTTTATGCCGCGGCCCTTGCCCGCAGTCCATTGGGACGCTTATGCACACCAGAGGAAGTTGCTAATGCTGTCGTATTCCTTGCCAGCCCGGCAGCGAGCTTCATAAGCGGTACTAATATAATTGTAGACGGAGGGTCCACTTCGAGAGTGCAATACTAGTGCGACTAGCCTTAAACTAATTTGAACCGCGGCACTTTCACGCCGTGCTCATCTTCGATGGTTAGTTCGACCGGATGATCAATCTTGAAATTAGATTGGTCGACTTCCCCCACAATATTGCTGGCAAGTTGAGGGCCCTCATCTAATTTTATGATCGCCACGTTGTAAGGCAGCCGATCCTTGAAAGCCGGAATGAAAGCGGTGTGATAAACAACCCAGCTAGTCATAATACCTTTGCCTGACGCGAACTTCCATTCGTAATCAGATTCCAGACATGATGGGCATTCTTGACGGGCGGGTAACCAATGATGTCCGCAAGAATTACATTTTTGAAATAGTAGCTTGCCGTCTTTTAATCCATCCCAGAAGGGCGCGTTTATTTCATCAATCTCAGGTAAGGGAAATAGATCACTCACGCCATAGTCCCCTCATTGACCCAGTATCAGTGTGGAGTGTGTATGCATCTCACCGCCCTGATTGCTAACAATACCTTTTTGTGCGCCGGGCACTTGCAGATTTGCATCACCCCGCATTTGACGGACACCCTCTATGACTAACTGCATGCCTGGCATGCCTGTTTCTGATAACAAGCCGCCAGCTGTGTTAAATGGTAGTCCGCCCTCCCAGCCAATTCCACCGTCGCCAACGAATGCCCCACCCTGCCCGTGCTGGCAAAAACCATAGTCTTCCAGAGACATAATCGGTGTAATGGTGAAGCAATCATAGAATTGCGCGACATCAATATCCTTTGGCGATATACCGGCCATTTTAAATGCTGTTGCACCAGATTTATGTGCCATGGTCCGGGTTAAATTAGGACGCTGAGCAACTTCCCAAGACGTTTGCCCTTGGCCAAATCCCAGAATAGGAACCGCCTTATCAACCCCTATTTTTTTGGCCCGTTCGGCACTCATAACAACAACCGCCGCCCCACCGTCTGAAATCAAACAACAATCATCGCGCCTTAATGGCTCAACGATAAAACGGCTTTGCATATAGTCTTCAAGCGAGATCGGTATTTTAAGCTGCGCATTAGGGTTTTTAGCCCCATTTGCACGGTTATTAATCGCAACCGACGCTAGCTGTTCCGGTGTTGTACCATGTTCACCCATATGCCGTTGGGCAATCATCGCGTAGCCCGCCGTCGTACTAACCCAGCCATGGGTTCCCGAACCATCAGCCCCGCCGCGGGGTTTTGAATAGGCGGAGCGTGTGCCGGTACGAGGATTATCGGACATGCATACCAAAGCCACCTCGCATTGCCCGTGTTCAATGGCCATAGCTGCAAAGGAAATCATGGAAATACCAGACGCACCCGCTTGGTCCCAAACACCGCCTATCCTTGGCATGATACCCAGTGCTTCAGCAACGGTCTGACCAAACTTAGACTGAAACTTAGAGGTAGGATATTTAACAAGGACGGCGTCAACCTCATCCTTACTCACTCCTGCCTCGTTAAGTGCCTTGCGGCAAGCCTCAACATTCATCGAAACCGGCGTACGCCCCACCAGTTTGCCAAACTTTGTCTGACCGACACCGGCGATAACAACCTTGCCCCGCATTAAATAACACCCTCATCCTTTAGTTCGGCAATTTGGTCTTCAGGAAGGCCCAGCCAAGCGCCAAATATTTCATCATTATGAGCACCGATTAAGGCACTAGGCTCCAGCGGCATCATAGGTGTCTCAGGAAAACGTAATGGCGAATGCGGCACGACAATGTCGCCCATCTCCGGGTGGCTCATTCGCTGTAATGATCCCCGTTCATGCATATGCGGGTCATTCATTACTTCAACTAGATCACGAATGCGTTCCGATGGGATGCCGAACTTATCATTTAATTCGTCGAGAGCGTTATTTTCGAGTGTCTTGGTCCAGTCGTTAATGATGCCATCAATTTTGTCCATGTCCTTCACGCGGCCCATATTCTTTTTATAATGCTCATTCTGTGCAAGATCCGGACGATCCATTGCTTTGCATAATCTCTGCCAATGGCCGTCATTGGTGCAAATAATAGCCACATGCCCCGACTTACTTTCATAAACATTATAAGGACAGAGCGAGAGGCCCCCGTGCCGGTTACCAGTCCGGGGCGCTGCCTCACCCGAAGTATAGACAATTCCGAGATTGGAACTCAGGCTACTATACACCGCCTCTTCCATAGAAATTTCGACAAGCCTACCTTCACCGGTTTTCTCGCGCTCAAATAACGCCGTCGTAATACCTCCATAGAGGTGAATACCCGCCATGAAGTCGCAAAAGGCAGCGCCAGCTTTTAATGGTGGACCATCCATCTCGCCGGTAACACTCATCACACCGGAAACCGCCTGCACCGTTAGATCCATAGCCAGCTTGTCACGATGCGGACCCGTGCGTCCAAATCCCGAACCCGACGCATAAACCAATTTCGGATTTACCGCTTTCATGGTTTCGTAACCAACTTCCAGCCGATCCATTACGGTCGGCGCGAAGTTCTCCATCAGGACATCGGCCTTTTTTGCCATTTTTTTTAGGATCTCTTTACCGCGCTCTGACTTAATGTTCAGCGTCACGCATTTCTTATTCGAATTTAACATTGCGAACGGTAGTGTGATGATATCGCCCGTACCTCGGTTACGCAGATGCTCACCGGTCTTGGGTTCTATTTTAATTACATTCGCACCCGCCATGGCTAGCAGAAAACTACAATAAGGCCCGTGATATACCTGACCAAAATCAAGGACAGTTACACCATCAAGTGGATAATGATTTTTCGTCATAAATTATTTACCCTTAAATTTAGGGGTTCTTTTTTCTTTGAAAGCAGCCGGGCCTTCTTTTGCATCTTCTGTAAACTTCAACAAACGCTGTGCCAAAGCCTCGACCCTCAGGCCTGTAGTGATATCCATTTCGCGCGCCCTAATGGCAAGTTCCTTCGCTGCTTGAAGAGCAAGGGGTGCGTTGGACGCAATGCGTGTTGCATATTCAAGCGCCGTGCCCATTAGCTGATCTGCAGGAACCACTTTGTTAATAAGACCCCATTTCGCTGCGGTTTCAGCATCCCACCGATCGCCGGTAAGCAATAACTCCATGCCGATGGCATAGGGTAGCTGACTCAGTACCCGTTGCGTACCGCCATTGGCTGGCACAACACCCCGTTTCACTTCCGATAATCCAAAGGATGCATGATCAGCGGCGATACGAATGTCAGTTGCAAATAACATCGTCATTCCGCCGCCCAAGCAGTAACCGTTAATCGCTGCAATGATAGGCTTCCAGACCTCTAGGCCTCGATTGAGTAGCTGGTCACGCTGGGTAATCCACATCTCCGACAGTTCATCGGGGTTGGTGAGAACATTTTTGATATCTGCGCCAGTCGTAAAACTGCGCTCGCCTGCACCGGTCACGATGGCACACACTACGTCATTGTCATCTCTTACCCTCTGCCAAGCTTTGGATAACGCTTCGTAATGGTCGTGATCTAACGCGTTCAATTGCTCCGGACGGTTCATGGTAATGATGGCAATACCATCTTCACGTAATTCAAAATCAATCGACATACTTCCTCTTGCTCCCTAACGGCTCAGCAAATCCCGAGCGATTACCATGCGGTGAACCTCCGATGGTCCTTCGCCAATACGTTTTATACGCATCTCGCGATACCAGCGTTCCAAAGGCATTTCCGCGGCCACTCCCATGCCGCCAAATATTTGGATGCAACGATCTACGACACGCCCGGCCATTTCTGTGCTGTAAACTTTTGCCATTGAAGCAGCAACCTTGATGTCATTGCCTAAATCCGCCTGCCAAGCGGCTTGATAAGTGAGCAAGCGTGCCGCGCGGATTTCTATTTCAGAATCCGCTATCATCCACTGTATCGCTTGCTTATCAGCAAGTGCGCTGCGGAAAGTTTCTCGCTGGCGAGCCCACTCAATAGCAAGCTCCAATGAACGCTGAGCGATGCCAATTACATTTGCCGAATATGGAATACGGGCGTGGACAAGCCATTTTTGGCACAACGCAAAACCGCGCCCCTCTTCACCCAGTAAATTTTCCACGGGCACTTTACAATTAGTAAAGGTAACCTCAGAAGGCGAATAGGACCGAATAACCGGCACCGGCCGGGTTGAAATACCTGCCATTTCCTTATCAACTATAAAACAGCTGATACCAGCTTCAGTTCGTGCAAAAACGAGGCCCCATTCTGCTGCTTCGGCACCGGTGATCCAAAGCTTCGTGCCGTTTAGAATATAATGATCATCCTGCCGTTCAGCTTTGCATTGAATGGCGCGTGCCGGGTCAGAACCACCTCCTGGTTCCGAAATCGCGACAAACGCCTTCAAGCCTTGCTCAATCGTGCGTCGGCCATATTTCTCAATCTGTGCTTCAGTACCATCAAAAATTACATTGGGAGGATCAACGCCGATAGCACCACACGCAGGCACATAAGCACCCATTCGGCATTGTGCAGCTTCTTCGGCAACAACGGCTTGCGCTAACAAACTAAGCTCACTACCGCCGAACTTTTTCGGTGTGTTTATGCACCAAATACCGAGCTGATCCTGCGCTTTCGTCTGCAGGGGGTTTAGTAGCTCCGGTGGCATTTTGTAGGCATCGTGTTCCAGCTTTTCTTCTGCCGGCCGCACCTCGTCCTGCATAAACCGCTTTATGTTATCGCGCAGCAATACGAGCTCCGATGGGAGCTCCCAAGCACCATTATCATCCATAATTTCCTCCTGAGCGCGACGAACCTAAACGAGCCCGGTTTTGCATTCAAGATGCCAGCCTAGGTTCTGAGAATTGCATCCACTTCCGAAAGTTGTGTGGCGCTAAGCTTCCAGCGCGCTGCAACACTATTTGAAGCCAGTTGATCTGCTTTAGACGCTCCAGAAATAACACATGCTATACAGGACTGTGATGCCAACCAAGAGATTGCCAGCGTCAATAGATCGTAACCATGGTCTTTCGCATAAACATCAAGCTTTTCAAGCAAATCAAAGTCTGCGTTAGCAAGATCGCTATCTCCTTCCATACGGCTACCTGCGGGGGCTTGGGCGCCTTTCGAATATTTTCCAGTGAGCAGTCCTTTCGCGATGGGATAATACGGCAACAATCCAATATTATTCGCATCACAAACGGGAATAAGGTCTTCCTCGATATCCCGCAATAACATGTTCCAGGCGTTCTGCGCTGTAACAAATCCCTTCAAACCGTGTTTTTTAGCTTCGTTTACGGCTTCCTGCATTTCAGCGCCTGTATAAAAGGAGCAACCGTAATATCGAATTTTTCCTTCATTAACGAGATCTTCAAGCGCGCCCATTGTCTCTGTGACCGGTGTATCAGGATCTGGACGGTGTTGTTGAAAAAGGTCGATGTAGTCCGTTCGCAGCGCTTTTAGGGCTTTATCAGCAGTAAACTTGACGTTATCAGCCGAACCTTTTGCTTTCCCCTCGACGTTAGAATGGCTATGGCCAAACTTAGTAGCGAGTTGAAGTTGATTTCGGCGACCCTTAATTCCAGTCCCAATATATTCTTCGGATAATCCGCCACCATAAGATTCAGCAGTATCGAAAAAGGTTATTTCTGCATCTAGCGCAGCATCGATAACAGCGTGCGTGCCCTTCTCATCTACCCGCTTACCAAAGGCGTTACAGCCGACACCGACAATCGATACCTGTAATCCACCTTCACCACCAATTTTTCGCGTATCCATATTTCTAAGCACTCCCTATCGAGTGCCCAGTTATGCTGCGACACCCTCTCTTTCGGCGTCGATAGTTCCCTCTTCGCCGGTTTGCATATTGGTCCTTGTCGCATCGATTGATGCGTAGGTCCAAAAAATTCGCATCCTATTTGTATCCGACGCGTTAATAAACCGATGTGGCAGATTTGCCGGAAGCCAAGTCGTATCCTGCGCACTCAGATGATGTTGTTCACCATCTATTTCAACGATTGCATCGCCTTCAAGTACCATCACACTTTCTTCGCAATTGTGTTTATGGAGCGGTACAGAGGTAGAGGGATCAAACTCAGTAATCCCGTTGATAAGACTCGTCGAGCCATTCCTTCTGGAGACAAGCGGAATAGTTCGAACACCATTGCCACGATCATGGGGCGTTAATTCTTTGGGAAATAGAATTGCAGGTTTATTGGTCATTATTAATAGCCCTCCATTCTAATAATTCGATTGTCATTTCGCCAGCGCACAGCAAACCAGCCAAAAATGTAGGAGTAATTTAGGGCTTAAAAAGAGAACAAATCTTGCTTTATTGCTCTGTTATCCACTCAATCTGGCAAAACCTACCATTTTTTTATATTTTAAAGAATATTCTGCTATAAATCGCCTCCCAAGAACCCTAATCCTAGCACTTTACCCTTTATGCCTATTTGCAAAAGATCCTGGAAAATTAAATATCCTACGGAACGTATTCCAAAAGGTAATACTAACGACCAGCTGGTTGTTTGGACTTTTGTGCTCAGTAATTAAATTAGTTCCCTAGGTTTATTTTCGACTGGAAGCCAAATTACATCTAGTTGTCCCATGGACCTGGCATAATGCCTTGTTGGCGGGCCTTCTCTCGGTTTGGATCGCGCTGCACGCTAAAGGGTTCATCACTCATGGGCCAGCGGTTGACGAGCGGCCGCATAAAGTCTTCGTGGTAAAAGCTACGAACCTCATTCTGCAGAGAATAGATTAGATCGCCATTGTCTGGGTCGAAGATATCTTCAAAGAAGAAAATTTGATTCTGCCCACCAGCAATCACACCCTTATTCCTCTCTATTTCGTCCAGCACCTCATTATAATTGCTAACGTAGTACGCTATATGAAAGGTGTGATTATCATAGCTATCGAGCCCCTTTGTCTCGATGAAACGCGTCCACTGATAGGGACCCATGGTGACGTAGGCAGCTTTCTTACCGGAGACCTTTTCAATTGAGCCAGTGGAGCGCATGATACGTTTATAAAAATTTAGAATGGGCTCGGCTTTGCCTGGTTCCACAGGGATGTCGACATAAGGCATCCCAAGAACCTTCGGGAATGGCAGGGTTCCCGTCTGATGGAGCCGCATTTTGACCCCAAATGGTGACATCACCTCGTGATATCCCTTCTTGACCTGATAGCGAAACGGTGTCCCCTTAAAGAGACCCTCCTTTTGAAGCCCTTTCATACGTGCCTTAATCGCTTCCAACTCCGGTGTTATCAAACCGATTACACCTTGCATAGGTGGCGTTGGGCGTCCAAGGCGCGGTAAATGGAATTGCTGTAGACCAACATTAGCCGCCATATTTTTCTCATCGGAACGAGTATAGGGGTCGCGGGTAAAACCAAGCCCGGCCATAAAGAAGATCGAAACCATATCGTGGCTATCGACTTCGAAGTTAACATGTTCCAAGTGGGCGATACCGCCTACTTCCGGGTGCTTCGTTCGTCTACTCTTGGCCATGTTATTCCCTCCACTACAGTATTTTAGCTCACACGGGTGGACGCACCGCCAGGTACGGGCGTGCCATGAATCGGCGCTTGGCCTAAAATGACCTTTCGACCGCCATGCACTTCCACGTAGGCTGCCTGGTCAGCAAGTGCTTGCTTGTTGATCGCTTCCGGGTCCACCATGGATCGAAGCGTCGCCTCAAAGGCAAGTATTCGCTCTTGATACCCCGGATTATCAATCAAATTGACCAACTCTTCCGGATCATTTTCAAGATCAAACAATTCACCGGGAAAACCGGTGTAATGAATATATTTTAAAGAGCCCTGACGTAGCATAAAAACCGCTGAGGTGGACCCGGCACCGTGATACTCACTAAACACTAGCCGTTGATTATCATCTGGAGCACATGCAGTTTCTAGAAGTGAAGAACCCGGTAAGGCGTCATCGGTCGGTATGCCTACTGACTGCAGCAAGGTTGGATGGAAATCTGCGAGTGAAACCGGTGTCGAGACAACCTTACCGATAGGAATTTCCGGGCCTTTCAATATAAGGGGTATGCCAGCTGATTCCTCAAACATTGTACTTTTACCCCAAAGGCTGCGCGAGCCCATACTATCGCCATGGTCAACCACATAAGCAACACGCGTATTCTCATCTAATCCATTCTTGGAAATTGCGGAAATAATCTGCCCCACATTATTATCAGCATAAGTAACAAGGCCGTAATAATTGGCGATTGCTAAACGACGATGATCGTCGTCTTGGAAATATTTATCGAAAGTAATGCTGTTATGAAATGCATTCCACCAGGGATGGGCTCGGAAATATTCCCAATCGGCTGGTTTAGGAATTTCAATCTTAGCGGGATCATATAGGTCAAAATACTCTTGAGGAGCGCTCAAGGGGAAATGCGGACAAATATATGAAACATAAAGCACCCACGGCTTATCACTGGGGTTTGCTGCTGCATCTGCAAGCCATTGTATAGAACGGTCCGTAATATCGCGATCATATGCAGTATAACCGGTTTCTCCTGGTCCAACCTGTTCTGCCAGTGCTCTACTTTGGTGACGAACCGGTAGATCAGGCCTTATGCAACCTTGCAGTTCACCTACGCCATCTGCGATATGCATGGGTACTTGGCGTTCATCAAACCCAATCGGGTCAGCTTCGCTGCGATAATGTAACTTCCCAATCGAAACACAGCGATGACCGTTCTCTGGCAGTATATGCTGCCAGCCCTTCTGGTCACCCTTGTAAGCAATGGCGTTATCCCAGCAACGTGTTTCGTGTATATACCGCCCCGTCACGAATACGGATCGTGCAGGTACACACAACGGAGAATTAGTATAGGCGCTAGTGAAACGAACACCGTCGGCAGCAAACTTATCCAAATTTGGCGTTTTAACCTGGTCATGGCCATAACAGCCAAGCATTTTTTTGCTATGCTGGTCCGTCATTATGACGACGAAATTTGTTGGCTGCATTCTTCACCCCCATAAAACAAAAAATATACCGACACTGTCGATTAGGACAAATCAAATCTACCGCGTACCTTTTGCATCGCATCGTGGCTATCCGGTATAGTCACATAAAATAATTGAAAGGTGCCTCACCATGTCGATCTGCATTAGACCGCTTACGCCAGTTTTCGGTGCCGAAATTACCGATATCGACTTATCCGAGCCGCTTGATCAAGCAAGTGTGACTGAAGTGAAAGATGCCTTCGAAGAGTATTCTGTTCTGCTATTTCCAAACCAAAACATAAGCGATGAAGACCATATCGCTTTCACAAATTATTTCGGTCCTGCGGAAACACCCCGTCAGCATTTTGCTGCCTATCATCACAAACCAAATGTCAATGCTGTGATCAACTACGACGAAGAGGGTAATCTTTTTGCCGAGGACGACCCACGTGCAAAATTTCGTAAGGGGCAAAAGATGTGGCACACTGATGGGTCATATAAGGCTATCCCCTCTATAGCCTCGCTCTTGAGAGCTTGTTTGGTTCCACCTGAAGGAGGACATACACAATTCGCGAGCTTACGAGCCGCCTACAATGCCCTAAATGAGGACCAAAAAGAGGAGTATAGGGATAGCACCGCGATACACCATTATGCTCATTCACGTCGCCATATGAATATTAAATTTCTGAGTGATAAAGAGGCCCAAAAATACCCCCCGGTTCGGCATCCTATGGTGCGTAGTAATCCTGTGAATGACAAAAAGGCACTTTATATAAGCTCCTATGCCGCCTATATCGAGGGCAGAGACAAAGAAGAAAGTTGTAAACACCTTAATGACTTACTTAAATTTGCTGGGCAAAAAGATTTTGTTTATGACCATCAATGGCAAGTAGGCGATTTGGTCATGTATGACAATCGATCTTGCCTTCATCGAGCAACGGAATATGACATTGCGAAATATCCGCGTATTTTACGCCGGACTAATATCGCTGATACCAAGCCTACTATGCCTGAAAATACTATTGGCACAGCGCTCTAAGCGGTAACTTAAGGAAGATGCAACCCTCTGCAATCGTGGAAAATTATACTTTCCAAAATTTGATCGCACCGTTGTCGGTTGACGATTTTTATAAGGAGCATTTGGGTACAGCACCCGCTTTTATCGGTGGGCCCGACGATAAATTCTCAGCTTTATGGTCTTGGAAAGACTTCAACCTCATTTTAGGGAAAACGCGACATTGGAGTGAGCACACCTGTTGGTTAACGCAAAATGCTATTCCCATATCCACCGACCTCTATTGTTACGATAGTCTCAAACGCGACTTGCCTGGCATTCAACGTCCTAACTTTGAACAAGTCGGCGAGGCGATAAACGGGGGCGCCGCTCTCTTTCTCGACAGGATTGAGACTTTAAGACCCACGATCGCTAGCACGACTGCGAACTTGCGTTCCAAGTTCGGTGCGACGATTACTGGTCGACTAAGCTTTACAAAAGACAGCCAGTTGCTCCGCCAATCCGGTTTCGAAAGTAATGATCTCCTACTCATGCAAACCGAAGGCGAGCTGTCAGTTCAGTTATTTGAGGGCTGTTCTGAAAATCCACTAGCTGAGCCTGACAATGCGCCGGTCTCTTTACCGCAAGAAGACATAAATACTCTGTGTGGCGACTTGGCCGCGGAGATTTCCATGGGGCCAGGCGACCTCCTCTATATTCCTGCTGGTCAATTCTTTAATGCGACAACCACGCCAGGGCCATCTGTACAGCTTCAATTTACTATCCGCCGATCAACCGGATTAGACTTTGTCGACTTTCTTCTACAGCAGATACCGGACGAACCGCTTTTTCGCGCGGACATGCCCTTCTTCGACGAACCAGAAGCCATCAAATTACGAATTGACGCAATGGCAGAGGCAATTCAAGTGCGGAGTGCCGATTGGAACATCCCTGCAACCTACCGAGAACAGCGTAGGCAGGAGGCACTCTTAGCGCCTTTATCACCGCTAGGATTACCGCGACCAAATTCAATAACGAAGTTCCGTCGTAAAAATGTCAACTTTATTTTGGAAGACATCAATAGGAGTTGGCAAGTGACTGGCCCCAACGGCAAGGTCGCATTTACCAAGCAGCAAAAGAAAGTATGCGACTGGTTACTCGAGCAAGATGTATTTGACGTGCGGCGGTTTGAAGATGTTTTCCATAATAATACTGAGGCCCGACAGATCATCTTGGATTTAGTTGATGCGGGCATCCTTGAGGCCGTGTAAATTATGGACAGCAAGCACCCCACTTTCGAGCAGTTAATCGCACCGATAACCCGAGCAGAATTTTTTGCGGACTATTACGGCAAGAAACCACTCTATGTGCCTGGCACAGAGAAAAAATTCTCATCTACATTTGGATGGAAAGATTTCGATGCGATGCTGGACGAAGGCAGTTATTGGTCGAACGCACAATTGTCGTTGGTGGTAAACGGAAAGGCGCTAAAGCCAGAAGAGTATTCGATTCAGGACAATTCGGCTAAAGCTGCAGGAGCATTTCGGATTGACCGTGGAAAGCTGCTCGATTGCTTGAAACAAAAACCATCGATGGTCCTCAATTATTGTCAAACGCAAACGCCCAACATCGCTATGCTAACAGCTGCTCTAGAGAGTGTATTCAGGTGTTATGTGGAGATGCATATCATCGCTTCTTGGGAAGACCACAAAGGTTTTATTAGCCATTTCGATTATAATGATGTGCTGATTTTTCAAACCGAAGGCGTCAAAACCTGGAATATTTATGAAGGGCGTTATGACGAACCTCTAAAAGGCACAAAACACGATCGTGATTTCTCTATGCCGCAAGCAGATGAGCTCAAAGGCGGCCTCCTTATGCAACCTCAACTAAGCCCCGGCGATTTTCTATATTTACCAAAGGGGCAATTTCATGATGCTCTTGCTGCCAGCGAAGCCACTTTGCATTTAAGCTATCGGTTAGAGCATGCGGTTGGCATGGACTACCTCAAAATGATTAGCTCGCACTTGCATCAGTTACCGGAGTTTTGCGAGCCATTGCCACACTTTGATGATGCGGCCGCTCACGATGCCCATATTGAGAAGCTGATCTTAGCGCTAAGTAAATTGCTGCACGAACCAAGTGCCATTGCTTTTGCTACCAACTATCAGAAAATTACATCCACACAGGACGCTTTCCCCAGTTTCGTTTTACCGTCTAGCAATCCAATTACTTTTTTTCGTGTACGCCATGAAGCATTAAATAAAAGTAAGAATGATATTACGGGAAATACAGATGTCTTAGATTGGCTAAAGCATAGAGAATTTTTTAGTTTAAACGAATTCGAAACGGCGTTCTCCAATAGCGATAATGGGGCTATCCTTACGCAGCTTGAAGCTCAGCAGTTGATCGAAAAAAGGCTCTAGCTTGCATGTTCTTTCGATTACAATCTCCGAATTGAGCTCTTTGCTTTGGCTTGTTGCTAGGCAGCGCGAACAAATACGCCACCGCGTGGGCCAGTATTATAACGATCTGTAAAATTCGTAGCCAATGGACGCGGGTTACGACAATTGAGCCACATCCTCAACAAGCATCGCCGTACTGCTGGATCGGGGTCGCTTTCGAACGCGGAGCGTGCGTGAAGCAATACGTAGTTGTTTATGAATTGGATATCACCAACCTCTAAGTCAAAATCGCATCGAAATTCGGGGGATTCCGAAATTTCTAACAATAAATCAATCGCCTCCCGCTCAACATCAGTTAATGGAACGTCAATCTTTTCATGAGCGGAGCGCATAATCTTATCGTTATAACAGCAGCTCAATAGACCTTGGTGATAACTGAATACGGGGATCCTATTATGTGTAACCTCAACTAGACTTCCAGTAGGTCCTTCGCCGCGTAAATCGTGGTGAAATCCTCGGTAATATACTTCAAGAAGATCGGGGCGGCGGGATAGAATTTCGTTATATATCGCTGCCGAACTTGTAAGAGAACTCTTACCGCCTATTCCTGCCTTTCGCAAACACAACAAAGCTGTCATATCTGAGGTGTCGACATGCGGGTTTAACTTATCCTTCGACATATATCCTCGGTCGTTGACTGCAGTGTCATAACTCGCACCTTTATCCGTCACTTCAGCAATCAAATCACCCATACTGTTTTGGGATATCACTTGGCCCATATAGGCTCCAATACCCCAATAAATTATCTCGAGATCGGCACGCTCATATTGTTCGACAGGTAGACCACGGAAAACCGCAAAACCTCGCCCATCCTGAACTTCTTCAAGCAAACAGGCTATTTTTTCGCCAAAAGTACTAAGCGGAAAATCTTGTTTTGAGAATTCACCAGGCGTTGCTCCACTGCGCTTAGCATTTGCTAGACCGTCCTCGAGATCAAGGATATCTGCGCGCGATAATGCGTGAATCCAACTACGATCGCTAAGGAATTGGTCGCCCCGCCAAAGTGACGGGCCGGACACGGGTTTGCGTAAAATATCAGTCATTCTTTCTCCTGCCTGCAAACATCATAAGTGATTTCAGAATAAAATCAGAAATTATAATTTTGTATGAATAAATGCAGTCCGAACATAGGTTTGCCAGCAACAACTAATTGTCATTTTTAAAATAAATTAATTGCCAACAGAACAACAACTAAAGACTAGCGCCAACTTTAATAAGTATGCCGCATGGCAAATTTCAGAGGCAGTCAAACGCGAAAAAACATGCTTATATGAAGGACCCAACTAACCTTGCTTCGTACAAAAGAGGGAAAAGTGTCTGCGAAGACGCATTTAGTAATTAGGTGTCGCCATCAAATCTAAAGGGATGTGGTAAGCGTATCTTCCGTTCCTGTGGCGCATACCAGCCTTGTGGAGCATGATCGGATGTATGCAAATAACAGCGAAGCATGGCCTCTTCAGAGCCTTCGGTGAAGGTAAGCAAGCGGCTCATCGGTGCCCCTGTTCGAAGTGGCTGCCCCTCTTGCCTGAAATTATTATCGAAACTGCCATGATGACGGGTCAGGGCAGCAGCATTACAAAATGTTGTGCCGCAGTATTCCTCAACCAGACTTTTATCACCATAAGAATCGTCTGGGTGTGTATGAGTATGCGCGCCGAACCAAAAAGAGAGCTTGCCGACATTATCTTTTAAAACGTCATGAAATTGATCCGTGTTTGCGTCATCCCCTACGAAATAAAGATATGAGGCCCCTTCGGCATCGTCATAACGCTTGTGATAGCCCCCATTAACACCCTCAAATGGTGCGGTTGCTGTAGTCGTATCGCGAAGAACGTGATGCGCACAGGTAATCAATATCCTGTCGTCGTTTTGCTCTACTGCCTCATGCCACCAAGCGAAAGTATCATCAGTAATTGCGCCTGCTGGCCACCCGCCTTTCTCAGCACGACCTTGAGGTGGCCCACCATCATTGCGATCGCTCATCATTAAAATAGAGGCGTTACCGATATCAATTCGATAGCGTTCCCATGTGCCCACAACCGGATACGGTCTCTCTTCATTCTTCACACCAGATACATCGGGGCACTCGCCAGCTGGATCGATATATTTTCGGAACCACCACTGCGTTTCTTCGTTAGGACCGCTGGCATCAATATTTCCTGCAATGGAGTAAATCTGGGACGTCGTGTGTTTTTGCACCGAGTTAAGTTGCTCTAAAACAGCCACGGCCTCTTTGTCTGTTGGTGGATGATGGGTGCCAATAAAATCACCGAGGTAAAGCATAATATCCCAATCAAAAGGGGGACCACCCTCACTACCACCATTTTCACTTTGCTCCACGGCTTCGGCGAAGCTGCGTCGATCATGGAGCAAGTCACTGTGGATATGCGCACAACCGGTAATCCAAATATCGAGTGTCTTTTTATTCTCTGTCATCTTACTCCCCGAGTGTCGTGGCCATAAAATTTATTCAACTACACTGAGCGCCATCTAAATTCATTAACTGAACTGCTATTGAAATTACGTGATAATTATTTAGGCGCTACCCAGGGAGAGCAAACAGGATCAAAATTTTCCGGCATCGGCTCACCAAATGTGCACACCATAAAACTTTCATTTTTAGTAAAAATTATTCGCGTGAGATTTAGAGTAGCGACTTGTACTCGATCTACGTGAGTTGTGATCCTGAAATTATGATCGTAGATCAAAGCTCCCAAAGCCAATACAGAGAAAAATGCCATCCAGCATAATTGCGTTCTCATTTGCCCCCCTTATAGCCTTAATGGTTTTTAGCGGGATACGATGTAGTACAGTTCATCACAACAATTTCTTTGGATTTCAATTCCCCATCGTCGATTTAACCTTAATTTCAATGTCAGCGAAATCAATAACCTCATCCCCAAAGATTGCTTATCTCTTAAGCTACGGTAAATGCCCCACTTTGGCCTTATAAAATCCGCATCCTGTTTCCACATATTTAACGAATTATTTTCATAATACATTAAGGTATGATTATCGTTCATAGATTTAATTTGGATAACTAGTTTCCCCTTAGAACCAAAAGTTGCTTTTACGTTTACCCGCAACCATGTCCCCAGAAATGGCTGCAACTTTTCTACTCTAATTTTATGAGCCTTACCGTGAGTGGCGTGCCGCAGTTCAAGTTTAGCTGGTTGCCCTCTGGGGCCCTTCCGAGCCGTCAATGTCAATAATGGCATGCCATAAGCGCCACCCACACCCTTCAATTGAAAAAAGTGGGTAAACTTTTTCGATGGTTGGAACTTTTGATCAACCTTAAATTTCCATTTGTAAGCGAAGCTACTTTGCTCTGTCGCCTTCATCCAATCAGGTGACTTGTCATATACTTTTATTTCTGTCCGCTGACGATCAAACTTTACGCACCGATCGGTATCCTCGTCCCTGTGTATATGAAAGCGAAACACATGTTTTCTAAGAATTGCATCATAGACTTGGGTTATATGCGGGCCAAAGTCACGGTGACTGCAATCCGATGTCTCAAATGCATTGCCGTCAAACTCTACTAACTTATCATTTATCAAGGTGTAGGCATCTTGTGAGCCATTAGCCAGCAGAAACAAAGTTTGTGCATGGCCGCTTCGTAAATACATGGCAAAGATTAGGCAGGTTAATGCAGTTAAAGCTCGCATGGGGATGAGTTTATAGGTTTTAAAGTAAACGTGAAGATTGGCTTACCTTTAGCTCCCTGTTGAAACTCTGCAAGGGAATAGCCACCCCTTCAAAGAAAAAACCCGGCAAAGAAAACCGGGTTATAAGTGAAGGGAGACTAAAACAAGCTCAAAATTACTTCAAACTGTTGTCCAAAAATTCCTTGATTACCGTTTCATCGGTATCCGCTACCAGCCGCCCGATTTCCTTGGAGCCCTTAATGAGCACCAACGTTGACCGGCGCGGTATGTTACGGCTACTGGTGACAGAATGTGAACTGAAGGTATCCCAATCGATAAGAATAAATTTAATAGACTTGTCGTATCTTGGATGGCTCGCACGGAGCTCGTTAAGCACGCTTTTCTGACGTGCGCAGGTCCCTCACCAGGAAGACAGATAGCCTAGCAGTACAGTTTCACCGCGTTCTAAGGCAGAATCAACAAGGCCTGGCTTATAATTTGTCCAACTCGTTTCAGCCTGTGCTGCCAATGATGTCGCCGTGAGTAGCAACGATAATGCGGCAATCCTAATCAAAAACTTTTTCATGAGACACATCCTCAATGCAATTACTACATTGATCTGTGTGTATTTGGTCCAAAGTCAATGCCGGAAACTAAAATTAAATTTCTATATGGGTACGATGATAGCGTCGTGCTACGCTATGGCACCGAGAGTGACTGGAGATTAGCCCGCCACTTCTGAGCTCACAGAATAATACTAAATGAGAAATGCCCCATAAAATCTATTTAAGCATTGCCCGTTTGGGGTACTTTTCGGGGTGCTTCCGACACTGCGGTTAAGGCGGTAGATAGAAGCTGCGTTGAAAGTCGAGCTGTCGTATCGTTATCCGCATGCACCATCCGCGCTCGTACCGCAAGCACCATAGCAAGTGCTTGCAGCACGTCGCCATTACTCGTTTCGGAGAACAGCGCTAAATCCCGATCGATTGATGATAAGAGTTGGCTAACTAGTTGGCCAACCCTAACTGGGTCTCCGGTTTCCTCGTGTAATGGGAACTCAACATCGAAGGTATCTCCGGTTCCAGTTTCGATTCGATAAGGCAGTGTTTTCATAATCTGGACTATATTTTGTTATAATATTGATCGTAAAAGGATGACGAATACCGCAATGAGTTGAACCCCATTAATAAAAACCGAAGCGCGGTGTAATCGATTGAATGAAACTTCAGCCTTGGAATTCCCTTGGATCATTTCATCACGCCAATGATTGATTCTAGGCATCAAGACTTCTCGGGAAATACAAGCACCAAGAAAAACCAAACCCATGATCACAGCACTAATATGATTAGTGAAGGCAAATGATATCGTTGCCAATAACGAAAGGGCGGCGATAACGACGTAATACCAAGGGAACAGGCGCCGTATAAAACGGCCGGCGGTTTTGGCGTCTAATTCAATAAATACTAGGGGCGCTATTACACATGAGAAAAACGCCATTGAGCCGAATAATGTCGCCACCGTTATCACGCTCATTATCCCAAGTAAGTGAGGTATTTCCATACGCTTAGTATTCCTTTGAGTTACAACTGGTTTTTTGAATTAATTTTTTAACACCCGTTGGTGACTCTGCAATTTAGTGTTTGGTGAAAACACATCAACCCTCTGCGCCATACCTCTGCACTAAATTTAGTGGCCCCTTGCTTCGACGCCTACATTAAATGAGTAGAGAGAGTACCTGCCGGAGCCCTATCACCCGATTCTCAATCCTTTTGTCCACTACCGTTTTTCTGGGTTGCATCGTGCCAAATATCAAGTGTTGTATAAACACCTGCCAAAGCATCCCAGCCGGAAGTATGGCCGATGGCTGTGAGGTCTTTAAGTGCCTGCGCTTGATCCTGGCCGGCATGAAGTGCCTTGAAGAGGTGATGGAGGCTAATGCTACCTAACCCTTCGGTTGCGGCACAAAGGTGCTGGGCGCTAATGGGGTTGGTGCACGTCGGCGCGTGTTCCAATACACCCTTCGCAAGGACGGTTTGAGTTTCATTGAGGTCCATAGAATGAAGCGTTATTAGCATTGAACCGAGGAAATCGTCCCCAGATGGGGTTAAGCCAGGGCCGAGGCCAAGAAGCTTTTCGACGGGAGCTTCTTTGGTAAAAGAAGCCTCTGCTTTAAAGCTTTTTTGTAACCAATCCTTCAACGTGGCGATTGGCGTTTCCGCTTGTGGTAAAAAACGGTCCGGAGTTCCAGACGCATCAATTGCTAGCGGCATAAGACCCTCTGAAGGACTAAACACAGAATAGAATTCCTTAATGCTTTTAAGGGTAGACGCACATGTCCATGACGGATCAATGGGCTCCGGCACCCATGTTTCCGCTTTAGATAATCGAAATGAAGCTCGCGAGCCAATATGTAAGCATTTATTTAAGATATAGGCCCGATCCCCTAATTGCACACCGCTTGCTGACCAGGATGATTGTGCGGGCGCTGAGGACACAACATTCAAGGGGCCGTCGGAAAAGTCTGAATTACCTATACAAATAAAGGCACCATCCAGCTTCACATAAAAACATTTTTCAAAAACCGCGACAACGTTTCCCATCGTATTTTGGCTAACCGTGCGAGCGGCTACGGGGCCGAGGCGTTTGATTTCGAGTGCGAACGGGTCGGAGTTACTTGTCATTAGAAACTATGCGGGTTCCTGTTTCGCCATTCAGCGCCTGCATAGCTTGATCAATTTGGCCGATAATAACCCGCTTGCCGCCACCTTCTAGGAACCGGATTGCAGCATCGATTTTTGGTCCCATGCTGCCCGCCGGAAAATGGCCTTCCATTTGATAAGCGCGAATTTCCTGCAAAGTAACGCGGTCCAAACACTCTTCTTTCTCAGTGCCGAAGTGAATGGCGACTTTCGGTACGGCTGTCAGGATCATCAACGTATCGATACCCAATACATTG
>MDTA01019515.1_pt1 | contig 45734 bp, 38 predicted proteins | sample 811151 | NCBI WGS metagenome assembly MDTA01 (sample SAMN05326648, study PRJNA326480) | marine metagenome | isolation source: seawater | place: Indian Ocean: South | collected 2010
GGCGGATCCATTCCAGTTCCTGTTTCAGGGTGCGCTGACGGGCCGATTCCTCGCGCTCCTCCTGGGCCAGACGCTTCTGCTTCTGTTCGAGCCAGCTGGAATAGTTGCCTTCGTAGGGAATGCCCTGGCCGCGGTCGAGTTCCAGGATCCAGCCGGTGACGTTATCCAGGAAATAACGGTCGTGGGTGACGATCATCACCGTGCCGTCGTAATCGGCGAGGAAGCGTTCCAGCCAGGCCACGCTTTCGGCGTCCAGGTGGTTGGTCGGCTCATCGAGCAGCAGGATTTCAGGTTTCTGCAGCAACAGGCGGCAGAGGGCCACGCGGCGGCGCTCGCCGCCCGACAGCTTGGTCACGTCGGCGTCGGCGGGCGGGCAGCGCAGGGCGTCCATGGCGATTTCGATGGTGCGCTCCAGCTCCCATCCGTCGCAGGCGTCGATCTTTTCCTGCAATTCGCCCTGTTCGGCCAGCAGGGCGTTCATTTCGTCGTCGTCCATGGGCTCGGCGAACTTGGCGGAAATCTCGTTGAATCGGTCGACCAGGTCCTTGACCTCGCCCAGACCGGCCATGACGTTTTCCTCGACCGTCTTGTCGGGGTCGAGATGCGGTTCCTGCTCCAGATAGCCGACACGCGCCCCTTCGGCGGCCCAGGCCTCGCCGGAATAATCGGTGTCCTTGCCGGCGATGATCTTCAGCAAGGTCGATTTACCGGCGCCGTTGACCCCCAGCACGCCGATTTTGGCGGTCGGCAGGAACGACAGCGTCAGGCCCTTGAGGATCTCGCGCCCGCCGGGATAGACCTTGCGGACGTCTTTCATGACATAGGAATACTGATAGCTGGCCATTGGCGAGGGGTTCCGTTGCTTTATGGGCGTGTCAGGTTTGCGCGCTGTTTAGCGGATCATGGCGGGGCTGGCAACGTGACATAACGCAATCCCGCATCGGCGGCGGCGTGGTAAGATGTTTCGAGAACTGAGTTGGGAGGCTTCGGTTCCGGTGGATCGTCTCGAATTCATTCGCGCCATGAGCATTCGGCGGCTGGCTACATGGGCGCTCGCCCTGACCGGTGCGGCGGCGCTTGGCGTGTTGGCGGCCGTCGCCTGGCATCTCGGCGGCGGTGATGTGGCCCGGGCGGCACTTGCCTGGGGCATCGGGGCGGCGGTGCTGGCGGTCGTCTTGGTGCTGGTCTGGTCACTGCTGGACAGTCAGCTTCGGGCCCGCGAGTTCGATAAGAAAGCCCTGCCGGCGCGGCCTGAACTTTACGATTTCGACCAGTTGAACCCGCCCATGCACCTGGAAGAACTGGGCGGTAAATGCCTCAAGGACCTGACCTTCGTCGTTTTCGATACGGAAACCACGGGGCTGAAGCCGTCTGAAGGGGACGAGATCATCTCCATCGCCGGGGTGCGCATCGCGGGCGGGCGGATCGACCGGGAGGCCGCGTTCGAACGGCTGGTTCATCCCGGCATGCCGATCCCCAAGGCCTCGATCCGGTTTCACGGCATCACCGACGACATGTGCGCGGGCGCCCCGCCGGTCGCCGACGTGTTGCCCGCGTTCAAGGACTTCGTCGGCGACAGCGTCCTGGTCGCCCATAACGCGGCCTTCGACATGCGGTTTCTGAAATTGAAGGAAGCGGCGACGGGCATCGTCTTCGACAATCTGGTGCTCGACTCTCTTTTATTGTCCGTGTTCCTGGACGCCGAGAACCGTAACCATTCGCTGGACGCCATCGCGGCGCGCATGGAGATCGAAATCGAAGGCCGCCATACGGCGCTGGGCGACAGTATCGTCACGGCCAAGGTCTTCCTGCGCATGCTCGACATGCTGGAAGCCCGCGGGATCAAGACCCTGCGCCAGGCGGTCGATGCCTCGATCAAGATGGAACACGTGCGGGAGATGCAAAAGCAGTTCTAGCCCACTTGGGGTTGGCCGGGTCGGCCAAGTGGGCGTCTTGGCGGTCTCCACGATTTCACCGCAGGGCGCCCGGGGATGGATGGGTTGGCCGAATGGGCGTCTTGGCGGATGCCGCCGTAGGGCCGCTCTGCGCTCTTCTATAAACTCTCCACATACCCCACCAACCGCCGCCGCATCTCCTCATCCGGCATCGGCCCGAACGCCGCCCCCATGTTCTCTTTCATATGATCGACCCGCGTGGTCGCCGGGATGGCGCAGGTCACGGCGGGGTGGGAGACGATGAATTTCAATAGAACCTGGGCCCAGTTCTTCGCACCCATGTCACCGGCGAAGGGCGGCAGAGGCCGGCCCTGGAAATGATCGATCAGGGCGCCGCGCTGGAACGGCCGGTTGACGATCACGGCGATCCCCCGTTCCCGGGCCAGCGGCAGCAGGTGATCCTCGGCCTCGCGGTCGGCGATGTTGTAGGTCAGCTGCACGAAGTCGATGGGCTCCCGGTCCATGATCTCGGCAAGATCGTCGTGGCGCCGCCCGTGCGAGGTGGTGATGCCGATCTGTCGGACGCGGCCTTCGGCGCGCCAGGCCTTGAGGGTTTCAAGATGCCCTTCCCAGCCAAGCAGGTTGTGGATCTGCATGACCTCGAAGCGGTCGATCCCCCACTTGCGGCGGGACGCCTCCATCTGGCGGATGCCGTGGTCCTTGCCGGGGGTCCAGACCTTGGTCGCGGAAATCAGGCCGGGCGGCTGGCCCAAGGCAGCGAGGCCGCGCCCGATGACGTCTTCCGATGTGCCGTACATGGGCGAGGAATCGATCAGGCCGCCGCCCATGGCGAAGAAGGTCTTGAGAACCTCGTTGCGCCCTGCCTGGGCCGCCGCGTCGTCGCCGATGTCGAAGGTCAGCCAGCTGCCCATGCCGATGACGGGGATGCGCAGGTCCGTCGAGGGCACGGCCTTGGTGCGCGGCTGAGGGGCGGCATGGGCAAGGCGCGGCAAGGCGGCCGTAAGGCCGGCGGCACCCGTGGCGATCAGGAAGTGGCGGCGTGTCGGCATGGTTGAGAGTTTATATCAAGCGGCGGAGGCGATCATCTCACATCCTCGGGAGCGAGGAGATGCGCCAGCCTACATCACGTCGCCCGTGAACTCGCCGCGCAGGCGGTCCTGCAGCCTCCGGATCGCTTCGAAACCGTCCTTCAGGATATCGGTCTCGCGCCGCGTCAGGCTGCTTGGGTGGACGTAGTTGGTGACCGGTTTGCCGGATTTGAAATCGGCGATCTGCCGGCGCAGCAGCAGACGGGAAATATGGTGATAGGCGCCGTCCAGGTAGTCCGCTTCGTCGGCGCTCAGAACGCCGCGTTCGCGCAACGCCGCCATGCGGTCGAGGGTCGGATTGATCGTCAGGCCTTCGCGCAGGCTCAGAAGGCGCATCGCCTCGACCAGGGGCAGAGTGCCGGAATGCTTCAGGTTGAGGTAGCCTTTGTAGCCCACGGCGTCGCTCTCCTTCATGGTGATGAAGCGGCGGAACCAGCCGAGGGCCGGGCCGTGGTCCTTGTCGTCCTCATACATTTCGCGGAGGAAGGCATGGTTGCCCTGGGCCGTTTGGGTGACGTGGCGGCGCAGGTCGTCGGCCAGGTCGTCCCGGCCCCAGGCCGAGCGGAAGTCGAAGAAGATGTCGCAAAGCCGCAGCATGGTCGTGCCGCGCTTGCGCGACCACAATCTGATCTGTTCCTTCCATTGGCTGATCGTCTTGCGCCACAGCGGATTGGTCGCCATGACGTAGCCCTTGCACAGCGGCAGGCCGACGGCGTCCAGGTCGGCGACCATGCGCTCCGCCAGGGCGATGAACCAGGCGTCGATCTCGGTATGCCGGTCGTCGGGATAGTCTTCGAGGATGAAGCCGTTGTCCTGGTCGGGGAAGAGGAAGCTTTCGCCGCGCCCGCCGGATCCCATGACGATGACGGAGAAACCGACCGGCGGCGGGCCTTTGCCCGCGTCGGCCAGGGCCTTGACGTTGCGATCGACCACGCGGTGATAGAGATCGAGATTGATATGGCTGAGCAGCGCCTGGATTTCGGTTGCCCGGGCGTTGTCCTGGAACAACTGGTCGGCGAGGTCGATCTGCGCCCGCTTGATCTCGGCCAGGCCCGCGATGTCGTCGTCCCGGGTCAGGCTGTCGATCTGTTCCATCAGGGTGCGGGTCGCCGTGCCCAAGGTATCGTGCAGGGTCAATAATCCGACCAGCAACCCGGCCCCGTCGACCACCGGCATATGACGCAGGCCCGTGCGGCGCATGCGGGCAATCGCCTGATAGACGTAATCGTCGTCGCGGGTTGTCATCGGCGGCTGGGTCATGACCTCGGCCACCGGCGTCTCCGGCGCCAGGCGGAAGGCCGCCCGCCGCGCGATGTCATGTTCGGTGACGATGCCCAGCGGCCGCCCGTCGCCGTCCGCGATCACCACGCCCGACGCCTGAGCCCGCACCATCAGGCTGACGATTTCGGCGAGCGGCGTCGCCGGCCCGGCATGGGGCGGCGCGGCGCCCATGGCGTCCCGCACGCGCAGGCGGAATATGGCGGTCCTCGGTTCCATCCCCCGGGTCAAACCTCCTTGTTCGTCCCCGTCGATATGTCAGGCCCTTGGAATGCGGGCTCTTGGTTTGCGGATATGGCCGCGCCGGGCGGCGGCTTATGCAGAAAACCTAGCTTAGGGCGCCGGGCGAAACAAACGTCTCGGCGACGGTATTGGAAGACGATGCCATCGAATCCATCGGAAAAGGGCGGCGCAAGAAACGGGTGGAGCTTTTCCCTTCGGCCGAGTGTCAAATTTTTCACAATCCATAAACGCGAAATAGAAAACCTTGTGAAAGAATTAGTCGGCGCGGTTTTACTGAGTTTTTCTTTGTGTGCAGTGCAACAAAAGAGAGGGTATTTTGGAGGTCTTTATTTGCACCGATTGCCCCTTGTCTCTGGTAGTTGTGCGAAATAGCGGAAAATGTTATTAGATTCCCAACTTCGTATACCGGACGAGGAGAGTGTTTTCGGTCTGCGAAGGAAACGGAAACGATAATAAGAAACGTTCCGCTAAGGATGCACGAGCGCCTGAAACGGCGTGGGAGGCGTACCATCCTGTTCCATATCTCCAGAGTTTGTGTGTCCGGCCAGTCGAGGGGGTTTCCACTCGCCCGGCCTACGGTTTTGTCGAAAGCCTGACGGCGGCGCCTTTCTTGTTGGAAGCCAGGGGCCCAAGGGTTCCGGAGGTTCCTGGTCTTCGATCGTTTCACCACATGCGGCATGCGGGGGTGGTCTCCGGGTGTCGCCTGTTTCGGTGTTCCGACCGGTGCCGGATTTCGGGTTAACGACCGCACGGCGCCAAGACACCGAACAGAAGGGGAGAAATGAATCTTGTCAGCTAAAGTTGTGTGGCTGTTCGTATTCGTTGCGCTTTATTGGGCCTACTGTATCTACTGGGGCATCAAAGGCGCGCGGATGTCGAAAACCGCCAGCGATTACTTCATCTCGGGCCGCTCGCTCGCGATGTGGGTCTTCGTGCTGGCCGCCACGGCGACATCCTTCTCGGGATGGACCTTCATGGGTCACCCGGGTCTGATCTACCGTGACGGTTTCCAGTATGCCTATGCGTCGTTCTACGCGATCACCATTCCGTTCACGGGCGTCATGTTCCTGAAACGGCAATGGATGCTCGGGAAACGCTTCGGCTTCGTGACGCCGGGTGAAATGCTCGCCACCTATTTCCAGGGTGACGGCATCCGTCTTCTGGTCGTTCTCGTGGCCTTGCTGTTCTCGATCCCGTATCTCGGATTGCAGCTTCGCGCATCGGGCTTCCTGTTCAACGTTCTTACCGACAACCTGCTGTCCGTCGAAGTCGGCATGTGGGTGCTGTCCGCGGTCGTCTTCATCTACGTGGCGTCCGGCGGTCTGCGCGCCGTCGCCTACGTCGACACCGTGCAATGCCTGATGTTGGCCTTCGGCATCATCGCCATCGGCATCATCGCCTATGCGGAATTGGGCGGCTGGACGGCGTTCGGCGAGAAACTGGCAGCACTCGGCCAGACCGGCATCGGTAAATGGAAGACAACCCAAGGATGGGGCGGCGGCGACTACAACGCCTACCTCGCCATTCCGGGGGTCATCCAGTTCACCGCAGGCCTGGGCAAGGAAACACCTGTCGGCGGTCTGTGGACCGGCATCATGGTGCTGACCTACATGTTCGCGCTCATGGGCATCCATTCCGCCCCGGCGTTCACCATGTGGTCGTTTTCCAACGCCAACCCGCGGCCGTTCGCGCCGCAGCAGGTCTGGGCGTCGAGCTTCGGCATCGGCCTGATCCTGTTCTTCTTCACCGCCGCCCAAGGCATGGGGGCCCACTTCCTGGGCGCCACGCCGGAAGCGACGGCGTTGGTGAACGGGGCCAACATGATGCCGGACCTGACCGCCAACAAGCAGGGTGGTCTGGTGCCGCACTACATCAACACGGTGGGCGATGCCGCACCTTGGCTGGTCGGCCTTCTGGCCGTCTGTGCCTTGGCGGCCATGCAGTCGACCGGTGCGGCCTATATGTCCACCGCCGGCGGCATGCTGACGCGTGACTTGTACAAGCGCTACCTCAATCCCAGCGCCGACCATGCCACGCAGAAGCTGTTCGGCCGTATCGGCGTTCTGGTCATCGTGCTCTCCGCCCTTGTGGTGGCGACCACGGCGAAGGACGCGCTGGTGCTGTTGGGTGGCCTTGCGGTTGCCTTCGGCTTCCAGATGTGGCCGTCGCTGGCGGCCATCTGCTGGTTCCCGTGGATCACCCGTCAGGGTGCGACGCTGGGCCTGGCGGCCGGTCTGATCGCCGTTATCTTTACCGAAAACTTCGGCGCCTCGATCGCCGGCTTCTTTGGTATCGAACTTGGCTGGGGCCGCTGGCCCTGGACGATCCATTCGGCCGGGTGGGGGATGATCTTCAACCTCACCGTCTGTCTGGTCGTTTCGGCCATGACGCAAGACGAAGGGGCAACCCAGCACCGCATGAAGTATCACAACTTCCTGCGTGAACATGCCTCGCTGCCGGAATCCAAGAAGGGTCTGGTCCCCGTCGCTTGGGGGATCACGCTCATCTGGCTGTTCTTCGGCATCGGCCCGGGCGCCGTTATCGGCAACGATATCTTCGGTGCTCCGAATGCCGGTATGGAGAACTGGACCTTCGGCATCCCGTCCATCTGGGCCTGGCAGATCCTGTGGTGGGCCATCGGCGTCTTCATGATGTGGTTCTTGGCCTACAAAATGGAGATGTCCACGGTTCCCGATCGCGAGATCGAATCCCTGGTGGACGATATCGGCGATGCCGCCCCCGCCCAGAGCGGTGGCGACTAAGCCGGTCTAACCAATCGGAACCCGGTCGGGGGAAGGGCGTTGGCCCTTCCCCCGATCTTTTTTTCGCCGGCCGCAACGGACCGGTGTCAAATTCTCGCCGCAAAAACCTTGGATGATCCTAGGCGATCCTTGGTATGATCCCGGCCAAGTCGAAACCGATAAAAACGGCAACATCCAAAGCGTCTCATAACCCATGCAAAGCCTTTTCACGCCCGAATACCGCTGGCTCTGGACCATCGCGCTGATGCTTGCGCTGTTTCTGCCCGTGCGGCATCTGATCTGGGTCCTGACGGTGCGGCGCGCCATTGAAAAGGGCGGCCAGGAAAACGTCGACGACGCCGAGCAGCAGCGCCTCAAGCGCCGGGCCGGTTTCACGGCGGTGCTGCTGTGTTTCGTGTTTTCCTATTTCTACGTTCAGACCTGGTTCCAATAGGCTCCCGATGGCAGGCATTTCCGATCCCCGCGTCCTCAAGCGCTTTATCATTTATCTCGCGATGCTGACCTTCGTGATGTTCGGGGTCTGGTCGTTCTGGGGCACCTTCGTCGAAACGCCGGCGGGCGATTTCGAGGTCCGCGCTGGCGACATTCATTTGTCCGGTGGCGAATACGAAGAAGCGATCGAGGATTTCGACGACGCCCTGGCGGTGCAGCCGAACCACCGCGGTGCGCTTCTCGGCAAGGCGGCGGCGCTGATTCAGTTGGAACGCTATGACGAGGCCGAACGGGTTCTGACCTCGGCCATCGGTTTCCTCAAGGCCAATCTGGACCCGGACGATCCGACCGGGCGCGGCGCCCTGGCGGCGGCCTACGGCAACCGCGGGATCGTCAACGACCGGCAAGGGCGATACGAACAGGCGCTCGCCGACTATATCGAATCGCTTAAGACCGACGCCGAATCCGTCGAAGGCCCCGGCGTGGTCGAACGCCTGTTGTATCACGACGAAAAGCCGTCCTCGATCCGCGACCGCGCCGAATACCTCTACAAGCAACTTCAGCTTCCAGAGGATCAGCGCCTTCTGCGCCTGCCCGAGAAAGACGAGTTGCAGCGCATGCACAAGCCGTAAGGCGCCGGTGCCGGTTCTGTGCCGAAGCTCTTTGGGGCTGTAGTTGCACAAAAATTAATCTTCCTGAAAATTCAGCTTAAAATTTATGCTAAATGCCTTGGTGGTGAGCCCGGGTCATTTCGTATCTACTTGAAAAATAACGAATATTTTTCTGGCATTCTCCTTGCATACAATCTTGCATGCAATCTGGCGCGGCCGACGATTGCACAATTAATTTCCAGGAGGTGTTCACCATGGACCGCAGAAAATTCATCAAAACCGCTGGAGCAACGGCGCTCAGTGCAAACGTTCTTCCGTTCCTGAAGTTCTCGACCGCCGAAGCCGCCCCCGCGGGCACCGCGGTCGTGGTGATCGGGCAGACCCTCAACTCCCTCGACCTGCACCGCAAGGGCACCAACCGGCCGAGTTACCAGATTTCCGTCAACTGCTATGACCGGCTGGTTTCCTTCGGTACCAAGAAGATGCCGGACGGCTCGCTGTCCTACGATTATTCGGTGCTCAAGCCGGACCTGGCTGAAAGCTGGGAGCTGACCGCCGACGGCAAGTCCCTGATCTTCAAGCTGCGCGCCGACGCCGTGTTCTCCGATGGTTCGTCGGTCACCGCCGAAGACGTCAAATGGTCGCTCGACCGCGCCGTCTCGCTGGGCGGGTTCCCGGCGGTCCAGATGAAGGCGGGCTCGCTGATCAAACCGGAACAGTTCGTCGCCGTGGACGAGAAGACCTTCAAGATCGACCTGATCCGCCCGTCCAAGCTGACCCTGCCCGATCTGGCCGTGCCGGTGCCCTTCATCATCAATTCCAAGGTCGCCAAGAAGCATGCGACCAAGGACGATCCCTGGGCCACCGAATACCTGCATCGCAACGTCGCCGGATCCGGCGCCTATAAGGTGACCCGTTGGGACCCGGGCCAGCAACTAGTGTACGAACGCAACGATAAATGGACCAGCGGCCCCCTGCCGGGCGTCAAGCGCGTGATCGTCCGCGAGGTGCCGTCGGGCGCCACCCGCCGGGCCCTGATCGAACGCGGCGACGTGGATATGTCCTTCGGCGTGTCGGACAAGGACGCCAAGGAACTGGCCGAGAAAAAGGGTGTTTCGGTGGTCGCCACGCCCATCGAGAACTGCATCTACTGCCTCTGCCCCAACCTGGCGTTCGAACCGTTCCAGGACAAGAAGGTCCGCCAAGCGGTCGCCTTCACCGTGCCCTACGAAGAAATCTTCAAGGTCGCGGCCTATGGCCAGGGTGTTCCCATGTGGGGCGGCAAGGCCGCCAGCCCGGCAGACATCTCCTGGCCGCAGCCCTTCCCCTATTCGACCAATATCGAAAAGGCCAAGGCGCTGCTCGCGGAGACCAAATACAAAGACGGTTTCGAGGTGCCGCTTTCCATCAACCTGTCGCTCGCCAGCTGGATGGAGCCGGCGGCCCTTCTGATCCAGGAAGGCCTCGCCAAGGTCGGCATCAAGACGACGATCGAAAAAATCCCGGGTGCGAACTGGCGCTCCCAGGCCCTGGTCGAAAAGAAGCTGCCGCTGCATCTGGAAAACTTCGGCGGCTGGCTGAACTATCCCGACTATTACTTCTTCTGGGCCTATCTGAAGGGGCATCTGTTCAATTCGTCCAACTACGACAACCCGGAAGTCGCAAAGCTGGTCGACGAGACCTTGCACATGGAGGTCTCCGATCCGGCCTACGAGCCGAAGATCAAACGTCTTCTGGAAATCGCCTTCGACGACGTGCCGCGCATCCCGCTGTGGCAGCCGACGTTGAATTCGGCGATGTCGACCAAGCTGACCGGATACGAATACTGGTTCCACCGCCAGCTCGACGCCCGCAAGCTCGGCAAGGTCGGGGCCTAAGGCCATGGCCGCCCCGACCTCCCGTCTGGGCACGATCGCCCGCCGCCTGGGTCAGGCATTGCCCGCGTTGTTCGGCGTGATTGTCGTCACGTTCCTGCTGACGCGGGCCTTGCCCGGCGACCCGGCCGCCTATTTCGCCGGGCCGGCGGCGGATGAAAAATCGATCGCTCAGATCCGGGAATCGCTCGGCCTCGACCGGCCGCTTCCCGAACAATTCCTGCTCTACCTGAAGGACCTGGCCCAGGGAAAGATGGGCAATTCCATCTCGACCGGCCAGCCGGTGGCGGAGGAACTGGTCCGCCGATTACCGGCATCGCTGGAGCTCACGTTCTTCGCGCTCCTGCTGTCGCTTGCCATCGCCGTGCCCATGGGCGTGTTGGCGGCGACCCATCCGGGTAAGCCCATCGATCATATCTGCCGGTTCATCGTCACGGCCGGGGTCTCGCTGCCGACCTTCTTCACCGGTCTGGCCCTGGTCTTCGTCTTCTACTACCTGCTCGGTTGGGCGCCGTCGCCGCTTGGCCGGTTGGACTTCGCCTATGTCTCGCCTCCGACGGTCACCGGGTTCTACGTCATCGACGCCTTGTTGATCGGCGACTTTGAGACGGCGGGGGCGGCGCTGGCGCAATTGACTTTGCCGGCGATCACCCTGGCGTTGTTCACGCTGGCGCCGCTGGCGCGGATGACGCGGGCCTCGATGCTGCAGGTCCTTTCCAGCGAGTTCATCCGCACGGCACGGGCGGCGGGATTGTCGGGGGCGACGGTTCTCGGCACCTATGCCTTCCGGAACGCGGTCCTGCCGGTCATCACGACATTGGGCATGGTGTTTTCCTTCACGCTGGGTGCCAACGTGCTGGTCGAAAAGGTCTTCGCCTGGCCGGGCATCGGGTCTTACGCGGTGGAGGCTTTGGTCGTCTCGGACTATGCCGCCGTGCAGGGCTTCGTTCTGTCGATGGCGGTGCTGTTCGTGGCGCTCAACCTGGTCATCGACATTCTCTACACCCTCATCGATCCCCGGATTCAGTTGGACGACTGATCCCCGGAAATCCCATAGCGGGATGGTCAACGGCGACCGTTCGCAAGAACGAAGAAAGTACGCAACCATGACCGATACAACCCTGAATGCCGCCGCCGGATTGCCGGAGATCGACGAACGGTCCCTCGGCATGCGGATCAAGACCCAGGTCAAGCACATCCGCTATGTCCTGACCTCAAACCCGGTGACGCTGCTGGCCTTCACCCTGTTCGTGATGATCGTGATCCTGGGCATCTTCGGGCCGCTGATCGCGCCCTACGATCCGCTTCAGACCAACGCCTCCATCGCGCTGCAGCCGCCCAGCTGGTCCCATTGGTTCGGCACGGATCAGTTGGGCCGCGACGTGCTGTCGCGGGTCATCGTGGCGACGCGCCTGGACCTGCTGATCTCGGTCTGCGCCGTCGCGATCTCCTTCGCCGCCGGATCGGTTGTCGGCTCCATCGCCGGGTATTACGGCGGCTGGTTCGACAAAATTTCCGGCCGCTTCATCGATACCATCATGGCCTTTCCGCTGTTCGTCCTGGCCATGGGCATCGTCGCGGCATTGGGCAACACGGTTGAAAACATCGTCTACGCCACGGCGATCATCAACCTGCCGTTCTATGCCCGGGTCGCCCGGGCCGAGGTCAACATCCGCCGCAATGCGGGCTTCGTCCAGGCGGCGAAGCTCTCCGGCAATTCCGACGCCCGCGTGCTGGCCTGCCACATCTTTCCCAACGCCCTGCCGCCGATGATGGTGCAGATTTCGTTGAACATGGGCTGGGCGATCCTGAACGCCGCCGGTCTGTCGTTCATCGGCCTGGGCGTGCGGCCGCCGACCCCGGAATGGGGGATCATGGTTGCCGAGGGCGCCAACTTCATCGTCTCAGGCGAGTGGTGGATGGCGATCTTCCCGGGGGCGGCGCTGATGCTCGCCGTGTTTACCTTCAACCTGCTGGGCGACGGTCTGCGCGACATCGTCGACCCGCGCCAGCGCACGTAAAGGGGAGGAAAAAGCCATGTCCCCCGACGCAACAAACTTCGGAAAGACCCTCATGGAACCGGACAAGAAGACGTCGAAGAACCTGGTCGAGGTCGACAACCTGACCGTCGAGTTCACCACCCGAAACGGCATCGTCCAGGCCGTCAGCGACGTCAGCTTCCACATCGCCAGGGGCGAAACGCTCGGCATCGTCGGAGAGTCGGGGTCGGGCAAGTCGGTGACCTCCTACGCCCTGATGCGCATCTTGGAAGCCAACGGCATGATCGCCTCGGGCGACATGGTCTACGGCGGCATCGATTTGAAGAACGCCTCCAATTCGACCATGCGGGAAATCCGCGGGCGGGAAATCTCGATGATCTTTCAGAACCCGCGCGCGGCGCTCAATCCGATCCGCAAGGTCGGCAAGCAGCTGGAAGACGTCATGCGCCAGCACGGCTTCGCGACCCGCCAGAACGCCAAGGCAAAAGCCATCGAATTGTTGAAGGTGGTCCGGATCAACAATCCGGAAGACCGCTACCATTCCTATCCGCATGAACTGTCCGGCGGCATGTGCCAGCGCATCGTCATCGCCGTCGCCATCGCCTGCCAGCCGCGCCTGCTGATCGCGGATGAACCGACGACGGGCCTGGACGTGACGACGCAGAAGGCGGTTCTCGATCTAGTCGGCGAACTGACCAAGGCGCAGGGCATGTCGACGATCCTGATCACCCACGACCTGGGTCTGGCGTCGGCCTATTGCGACCGCCTGATCGTCATGGAAAAGGGCCGTGTGGTGGAAAGTGCCGGGGCCGCCGATATGTTCGCCCGCCCGGCCCATCCCTATACCCAGAAACTGATCCGCGCGACGCCGCGCCTGGGCGCTGATATCCGCGACCTGCTGCCCGAGGACGCGGAGCCGCGCAGCCCGGCCGAGCCGAAGGCGCCCGCCGCCCATCCGGCCGGTCAGCCGCTGTTGCAGGTCACGGACCTGGTCAAGGACTTCCCCCTGAAGGCGCCGGTCAAGAAGCTGCGCGACATGTTTAAGACCGCCAAGGCCCCCGACGACGAGCCCACGGTGTTCCGTGCCGTCGACACCCTGAACATGACCATCGATTACGGCGAAAGCGTCGGTCTGGTCGGCGAGTCCGGCTGCGGCAAGTCGACGACCTCGTCCATGGTGATGCGGCTGTTGGACCCGACCTCGGGCTCGATCATCTTCGACGGCGTCGATATCGGCGCCATGCCGGCCAAGGATTTCGCGACCTCGGAGTACCGCTCCAAATTGCAGATGGTGTTCCAGGACCCGACCGATTCCCTGAACCCCCGGTTCACGGCCCGGCAATCCATTGCCGACCCGCTCTTCCGCTTGGGCGGGCCGGAGGTGCGGCGCGATGCCGACAGACGGGTGGCCACGCTGGCCGACATGGTCGGCCTTCCCAAAAGCCTGCTGGAGCGGTTTCCGCACCAACTCTCCGGTGGGCAAAAGGCCCGCGTCGGCATCGCCCGCGCCATCGCTTTGGACCCCAAGCTGCTGATCCTGGATGAGCCGACGGCGGCGCTCGACGTCTCGGTTCAGGCGGTGGTTCTGAACCTGCTGCTCGACCTCAAGGACGAACTGGACATGAGCTACCTGTTCGTCTCCCATGACCTGAACGTGGTGCGCCTGCTCTGCGAAAAGGTCGTGGTCATGCGCGGCGGCAGGATCGAGGAGACCGGCGAGACCGAAGCCCTCATGTCGAACCCGCAGACCGAGTACACCCGTATGCTTCTGAGCGCCATTCCCCATCCGCCGGAAATGGCCGCCTGATACCGGCCCGTTGCTCTATAACGCCTTTTCCTCAATGCCGAAGGATACCTTCTCCATGACAAGCCTCCCCGCCGCCCTGACCATCGATGACCTGCACCGCGCCTACGCAGGCGGCATGACCGCCGCCGAGGCGATCGAGGAGGTCTTCCGGCGCATCGTGGCGGTGGACGACCCCGGCATCTTCATTCACCAGCCGGAGATCGCATCGGTCCTGGCCGAGGCCGAAGCCCTGGGGCCCTTCGATCCGGCGGCCAAGCCCCTTTGGGGCATTCCCTTCGCCGTGAAGGACAACATCGACGTCGCCGGGATGCCGACGACGGCGGCCTGCCCGGCCTTCGAATACATGCCCGATGAAGACGCCCAGGCCGTGCGCCGCCTGCGCGACGCGGGTGCCATCGTCATCGGTAAGGCCAACCTGGATCAGTTCGCGACGGGCCTGGTCGGCACGCGCACGCCCTATCCGATCCCGCGTAATTCGCTGGACCCGGACCTGGTGCCGGGGGGCTCGTCCTCCGGCTCCGCCGCCGCCGTGGCGCAGGGGATCGTTCCCTTCGCTTTGGGCACGGACACGGCGGGCTCGGGCCGGGTCCCGGCGGGCCTTAACGCCCTGGTCGGCTGGAAACCGTCGTTGGGCGCGCTATCGACGCGGGGCGTGGTTCCTGCCTGCCGCACCCTCGATTGCGTGTCCGTCTTCGCCCATTCCATCGGCGATGCCAAGCGCGTGTTCGACGTCGCCCGCGCCTTCGATGCCCAGGACGCCTATTCCCGGCCCTGGGCGGGCGAGGGGCGGGCAGACTGGGGTGGCGCGGCGCCCCGCATCGGCGTGCCCGCTGGTCAGGACCGCAAATTCTTCGGCGACGGCGCCGCCCAGGCATCCTATGAAGCGACCCTGGCCGATCTGAAGGAGCGGGGGGCGGAACTCGTCGAGGTGCCGTTCCAGCCGTTCTACGATATCGCCCTGCTGCTGTACGAAGGGCCCTGGGTCGCCGAACGCTACGCCGCCATCGCGGATTTCATGGAAACGAACGAGGCCGACCTGCATCCGGTGACCCGCGAGATCACGATCAAGGCGCGGAATTTCTCGGCCACCGATACTTTCAAAGCGATCTATAAGCTGGCCGATCTGAAACGCCGCTGCGGCATGCTGATCGAAGGGCTGGACATGCTCTGCGTGCCGACGGCGCCGACCTGGTACACGGTCGCCGAGAACCTGGCCGATCCCATCGGCACCAATTCGCGCCTCGGCACCTATACGAACTTCGTCAACCTGATGGGGATGTGCGGCCTGACCCTGCCGACCGGGCAGCAGTCGGACGGGCGGCCCGCCAGCGTCACCTTCCTCGCCCCCGACGGCGGCGATCATTTCCTGGCCGGGATCGGCGAGACGTTTCAATCGGGGGCGGCCTTCGGCGGCGATGCCGCGCCTGCCCAATCGACAAGTGGTGACGGCGGCGGCATCGAAATCGCCGTGGTCGGCGCGCATCTGAAGGGGCTGCCGCTGAACGGCGAACTGACGGGTCTGGGGGCACAGTTCCTGCGCACCGCGCGCACACGCCCCGATTATCGGCTTTTTGAATTGCCGGGGTCGGCGCCGCGCAAGCCGGGCCTGCTCCGCGTCGGCGACGGGCAGGGTCACGCCATCGAGGTCGAAGTCTGGTCCTTGTCGCCCGACGCCTTCGGGAAATTCGTCGCGGCGATCCCGGCGCCGCTGGGGATGGCGACTCTGCGCCTGGACGACGGCACGGCGACCAAGGGCTTCATCGTCGAGAACGAAGGCATCAAGGACGCCCGCGATATCTCGTCCTTTGGCGGCTGGCGCAACTATATCGCCGAGGCCTCCCAGAAAGGGGCCGTCGCCTGACAATGGGTTTCCGGCGGGCTTAGTCGCCGACGGAATTCATTGCCTCCTGGGCCTCCTGGGCGGCCTGTTTACGGTTCTTGACCCCGCGCCAGATCATCGCCGCCAGGGTCAGCGCCGCCAGCAGCACGAAGACCAGTGAGATCGGCCGTTCGACGAAGATCATCGGACTGCCGCCCGACATGATCATGGCGCGGCGCACGCCGTCTTCCAGCAACGGCCCCAACAGGAACGCGATCAGCATGGGCAGGGGGGAGAACCCGGCCCGGCGCATGACGTATCCCAGCACCCCGAAGGCGTACATCACGCCGACGTCGAAGATCTGGCGCGTCGTCGCATAGACGCCGATGGTCGCGACCAGAAGGATCACCGGGAACAGCACCCGTTTATCGATGGCCAGCGCGTAGCGCGCGATATGGATGAAGCCGAAGCCCATGGAGATCAGCAGCAGATTGGCGACGATCAGGCTCATGAAAATGGCGTAGAGCAGGGGCCCCTGCTGTTCCATCAGGAACGGTCCCGGCGTCAGGCCGTGGATCATGAAGGCCCCCAAGACCAGTGCGGCCTCGATATTGCCGGGGATGCCCAGGGTGACCAGGGGGATCAGGTTGGCGCCGGTACCCGCGCTGTTGCCGGCCTCGGCGGCGGCGATGCCCTTCAGGCCGCCCTGGCCGATCTTGTCTTCCGGTTTCGACAGACGCTTCGCCGTCAGATAGGACAGGAACGCGCCGACCGTCGCCCCCAATCCCGGCGTCGCGCCGACGAAGGTGCCGATGGCGCCCGACCGCAGGATCGTCGGCAACAGGCCCCAGACCTCGGACAGTTTCAGGCGTTCGCCCCCCTGGGCGCGGTCCATCCCGGCCAGGGCGATTTCCTCGTGCCCGCCGGCGACTTCCTTGCGGAGTTGAACGAAGGCTTCGGAAAACACCAACAGGCCCAGCAGGATCGGCACGATGGCGAAACCGTCGTCCAGGTTGGGGATGTCGAAGGTGAACCGCGCCTTGGCGGTGAACAGATCGCGCCCGACCGTGCCGATCAACAGGCCGAAGCCTGTCGAGATCATGCCCTTGATGGGCGACGATCCGACCATCGCGCCGATGATCAACAATGCGAACAGGACGATTGCGGCGTATTCCGGCGGCCCGACCTTCAACGCCACGGCGGCGATCGGGGCGGCGACCAGCAGCAGCACGATATCGGAGAACAGATCGCCGATCACCGAGGCATAAAGCGCCGTGTGCAGCGCTTTCTTCGGCTTGCCCTGCTGGGTCAGCTGATGGCCGTCAATGGCGGTGAAGCTCGCCTGCGAGGTGCCGGGCATGTTCAACAGAATCGCCGGAATGCTGCCGCCGAAGCTGGTGCCTTTGCCGATCGCCAGCAGGCAGACGATGCCGACCACCGGGTCCAGGTAATAGGTGAAGGGGATCAACAGGCCGATGGCCACGTTGCCGCCGATGCCCGGCAGGGCGCCGAACAAAAAGCCCAGGACGATGCCCAGACAGGCGAAAATCAGGTTTTGGACGGTGGCAACTAACTCTATAGCTGCGGCGAAATTTTCGAGCAAGGAAGCCTCTTCATCTTATTGTTCTGAAGCTTTCCTCCAACCATGCCGTCGGCGTTCTTTGGCGGCGCCGTTCGACTTGACCGTTTTCCGGCCTATTATTTAATCACGCAATATCAGTATATTACGTCGAAATTTTCATCCGTTTTCGAATGCTTGTCGGGATTTCCGTCCGCCGCTGGCCGGAGCGGGCCACGATGCCCACCGTAAATCCTGGCGACATGATTACGGATTTCGGGACGGCTTGACAATCAAAAAAACTATGGTGTAATTCGCAATCAGAAGGTCGTTGAACGACCCATGGATCGGCGCCAATACGCCGCGGAAACCTCCATACAAACCGACAGGAGAGCGTCTTCGGGCGAATACACCACTATTCAATCGACAGATGCGGTGACGCAACGCGGCGGCCGCCGAGGGCTCCTTTGTTAAGAAAAGCAACCCTTACTCGGAGAGTTTCGAATATGGCTTCCACGCGTTTCCGCAGCCTTCTCGGCGCCATGGCCGTCGCCGCCATGGGCGTCGCGGCGGTTCTCAACCCCGCCCCGGCCAAAGCGGCCTTCCCTGAAAAACCCATCACCATCCTGGTCGGCTACGGCGCCGGCGGCATGACCGACGTTTCGACGCGCATCCTGGCCGAAAAGCTGGAGAAGATCCTGGGCGTCGACATCATCGTCGAGAACAAGCCCGGTGCCGGCGGCACGCTCGCCTGGGCGGCGCTTCTGGAACGGCCCGCCGACGGCTACACCATCACCAGCTTCGGGTCGTCCGCCTACGTCACGGCCGTCATGCTCGATCGCAAGATCGGTCTCGAGGATTTCTCGCCCATCGGCCGCTTCATGGTGCAGCAGCGCGTTCTGTTCGCGCGCAAGGACATGCCCTTCAAGACGCTTGAAGACATGATGGCCTACGCCAAGGACAAGCCGGTGACCTTCGCCGACGGTGGCGCCTATTGGGCGGCCCGCTCGGTCGAGGCCTTCGCCAAGCAGTTCGATCTGAAGATCCGCCTGGTGCCCTTCCGCAGCGGCGCCGAAGGCTCCGCCGCCATCCTGGGCGGTCACGTCGCGACGGCCGAAACCGGCGTCGGCACGGGCGCCTGGCTGGGGGCGACCCGCGAAGGCAAGCTGAACATCCTGGGCGTGCTCAGCCCCGGCAACCTGGACGAAGTCGGTCAGCCCGGCGTGAAGAGCATTTCCGAAGTCGGCGCCAAGCACCTGGCGGAAATGACCTACGGCTACGCCGCCAAGGCCGGCACCCCGGCCGACCGGATGAAGATCCTGGCCGCCGCCGTGGAAAAGGCCCTGGCCGATCCGGATTCGCACAAGAAGTTCAAGGCCCGGGACCTCATCCCCGGCTGGAGCCCCGGTGACGAATACATGAAGTACCTCAGCGGCCTGACCACCGAGGCCAAGGAACTGAAGGCGTATCTGGGCAAATGACGCCCACGGCCACCCGGTCGGAGAGATTGCGTGACGCCGGTGCCGGCGTCACGCTTCTCGCCTTCTCGCTCGCTCTTTGGTTCGTCCTGATCCCGCTGTATGCCGGGGGGCACGGCGACCATACGACCCTGGCGGAAATCGCCGCCATCGTTATCGGCTCGCTGTCGGCGTTGCTGATCCTGCTGGCGGCCTTGGGCATTCCCAGCGCCTCCGCCACGGCGGCCGAGGACGACCCGTTTCTCGATATCGGGGGCGAGGCGGAACCGCCGCGCCTGATCCTTCTGGCGGCGGTTTGGGGCCTGTTCGTCGTCGGCCTGTCCTACGTCGGGTTCTACATCAGCGGTGGCCTGGCCGTGGCGATCTCCTTCCTTCTGCTGGGCATCCGTCAGCCGCTCCGGATCGCCCTTTGGACGGCGGGATCGCTGGTCATCAGCTATCTGGTGTTCGACCTGGGCTTCAAGCTGTCCCTGCCCACGGGGCGCCTGATCGACGCCCTCCTGCGGGCGGGCGGAAGCTGACCGCGCCGCAAGAGCACGGCATCGGGTTTCGCCCGTTTCGTCGGACGGTGTTCCCGCCGTCGTTTCGCGTTATAGTGGTCGCCGCAGGTCCGAAGAGGCCGCGAGACCACAAGAATTGATATCAGCAGGGAGCTCCATCGATGGCCCGAGGCGAGGCCGAACCCTTGACCCATTCCGACATGGCATCTGCCGTCGCGTCCGATCCGGACCCGGACATGTCCGGTGGGTCGGCAGGGCAGGCCACCGCCAAACCGTCGGTGCCGTCGGACCTGGACCGGCTGGCCCAGGACGAGCGTATTCAAGCCCTGCGGGACGCCTTGACGCGGGCGGTGGCGCAGCGGGGCGAATCGAAAATCCATACCCTCAGCGACGCCCTGTTCAACCTGATCGAACGAGGGTTCTGGCGGCCGGGCGACAAACTGCCCGGGGAAAAGGAACTCAGCCTCGTCCTGGAATTGAGCCTCGGCACGGTGCAGGCGGCCCTTCGCGAACTGGTCAACGCGCAGCTTCTGGAACGGCGCAGGGGGGCCGGAACCTTCGTCGCCGACGCCAAGGAACTGGGCTCCAGCATCTGGCACTTCCGGTTTCGCACGCTCGACGGCAAGAACCTTTTGCCCTGGGGCAGCAAGGTCCTGTCCATTGACGAAGTCGACGAACAGGGGCCTTGGTCGGAATTTCTCGGCTTCGCGCCGACCTATATCCGCGTGCGCCGGATCAACGACCTGGGGGAATTCAAGGTCTATTCGGAAATGCACCTGGACGGCTCGCGGTTTCGCCCGTTGCTGGACGTGCCGTTGGATTTGCTGGCGCAGAAGAACATCCGCGTGTTCCTGCACGAACGCTACAACGCACCGACCTTTCGGGGCATCCACCGGGTGCGTTCGACCGTCGTCGATGCCGATATCGCCCCCTTGATCGAGGTTCAGCCGGGCTCCCACGGTTTGCTGATCAAGGCACTGGGCTTCACCTTCCGCGACGCGCCGATTTCCTATCAGACGATCATCGTTCCCGACACGCCCTACGAATTGGAAATTCTCGGCTGATCCCGGCGCGCGCCCGTTTCCAGCGCGGGCCCGTTCAGGGCTCGGTGATGTCGTGGACCGCGCCGCGCACCAATTTCAGATGGCCGTTCATGGCCTGCTGCGCGCCCTCGCCGTCGCCGCGCAGGATCGCCTGCACCACGGCGTCGTGTTCCCGATAGGACAGGTCCAGGCGGCCGGTCACCCGGAACTGTGCCCGCCGGTAGGGGGCGACCCGCCTGCGCACATGCAGGGTCAGTTCCTCGAGGAACGAGTTATGGGTCCCCGAATAGATACAGGCGTGGAACTGGGTGTTGAGTTCGTAATACCGATCCACGTCGTCCGCTTCCGCCGCCAGGCGCGATCCTTCGTGAATTTCCAACAGGCCCTCGTGATCGGCGGGCGTCATGTTGTCGGCGGCGATGCGCGAACACAGGCCCTCCATCTCGGCCATGACCAGGAACATTTCGTCCAGGCGTTCGTCGGTGATGGTGGCGACGACGGCGCCCCGGCGGGGCCGCGCGTCGGCGAAACCGAAGGCTTCCAATTGGCGGATGGCTTCGCGGATCGGGGTGCGGGACACGCCGAACCGGTCGGCCAGGGTGACCTCGTCCAGGGCCGCGCCCGGACCCAATCGGCCCCGCGCGATCTCGTCGGCGAGTTCGTCGCGGATGCGTTCGGTGCGGGTTTTGCGTTCGGACAAGGGCGCCCCACTCGGTTCGTTAGGTGCATACAAAATCACATTAATCCGTGATTGCATGCAATCGTTAAATGGCCCGCCGCCGAACGAATCGGGGCGGGCCATCGCCGGGAAGCAATCGCCTGAGCGGCGGTGGATGCCTTATGAAACGGTCCAGGTCTTGCCGGCCGACAGCAGGCGGGAAAGCCCGGCGCGGTCCATGGTCCGGGTGGGATCGTCTTCGCGCAGATCGGTGAAGGAGGCGCCCGGCGCGTGATAGATCACGCCCAACGCGACCGGCAGGTCCGGGCCTTCCATGCGGGCCAGGATGGTCGCCAGCGCCAGGTTGGTCTGGTCGTGGACGGTGACGTCGTAGACGGCGCCGCCTTGGCCCACCGGCACCACGCGGGCCGTGCCCGTGGCCCAATCGACGTGGATGCCCTTGTCGCCCTCGGCACCGAACACCAGCGGCTTGCCGTGTTCCAGGCGGATTGTCCGCTCCGCCCCCGTGGCCTTGTCCTTGACCGCGTCGAAAGCGCCGTCGTTGAAGACCACGCAGTTCTGCAGGATCTCGACGAAGGAGGTGCCCCGATTTGCGTGGGCCGCCTTGAGCACGCCGGGCAGGTGGTCCTGCAGGGTATCGGCGGACCGCGCGACGAAGCGCGCCCCGGCACCCAAGGCCAGCATGGCGGCGTTGACCGGCGCCTCGACCGAGCCGCCCGGCGACGACGGCGAGCGCATGCCCGTCGCCGAAGCCGGCGAATACTGGCCCTTGGTCAGGCCGTAGACCGCGTTGTTCGGCATCAGGAGGTTGAGATCGACGTTGCGCCGCAGGGCATGCATCAGATGGTTGCCGCCGATCGACAGGAAATCCCCATCGCCGCCGACGACCCAGACGTCGAGGTCCGGGTTGGCCATCTTGACGCCCGTCGCAACGGCGGGAGCACGGCCATGGATGGTGTGGAAGCCGTAGGACGCGAGGTAGTAGGGGAAGCGCGCGGCGCAGCCGATGCCGGAGACGAAGACGACGTCTTCGGGCCGCCGGCCGACCTCGGCCAGGGTCGCGCGGACCGCCTTCAGGATCGCGTAATCGCCGCAACCGGGGCACCAGCGGACTTCCTGATCCGAGGTGAAGTCGCGGGCGGTCAGCGGGGTGGTGGTATCGGCCTCGGGGGCTGAGATGTCGGGATTCATGACGTTCATGTCGGGGGCTCCCTTACAGGTGTTCTCTGAGGGCGGCATCGATCTCCGCCACGGTGAAGGGCTGGCCGGTGACCTTGTTCAGGCCCCGGAACGGGATGTGCGGGAAACGGGCGCGCAGTTCGTCCAGCAGTTGTCCCGAATTCAATTCGGCGACCACGACGTGATCGAACAGGCCGAAGGCTTCCTCGAGCCCGCGCGGCAACGGCGACAGGCTGCGCAGGTGCAGGTGGCCGACGGCATGGCCTTCGGCGTTCAGTTCCTCGACCGTGGTCTTGAGCACGCCCCGGGTCGATCCCCAGCCGACGACCAGGACGCGGCCGGCGTCGTCGCCGGTTTCGATCTTGGCGGCGGGCAGGAAGTCGCGGATGCGGTCCAGCTTGGCCGCGCGCAGGTCGGTCATTTCCTGGTGGTTGTCGGGATCGTAGGAAATATGCCCCGATCCGGCGGCGCGCTCGATGCCACCCAGGCGATGGGCCAGGCCGGTCATGCCGGGCACGGCCCAGGCACGGGCCAAGCTGTCTTCGTCGCGGCGGAAGGGATGGAAGCCTTCCGGGTCGATGTCGCGGTTGATCGCGATATCCGCCATCGCGTCGACGTCCGGCAGGCGCCAGGGCTCGGCCGCATTGGCCGTATAGGCATCGGACAGCACGATCACTGGCGTCATGAACTTGGTCGCCACGCGGGCGGCCTGCAGAACCGTGTCAAACGAATCGCCCGGGCCGGCGGCGGCGAAGACGGGCAGGGGGGCTTCGCCGTGGCGGCCCTTCAGGGCCATGTTCAGATCGGCCTGTTCGACCTTGGTCGGCATGCCGGTCGACGGTCCCGCGCGCTGCACGTCGACGACGATCAGCGGCAGTTCGGCGGCGGCAGCGAGGCCCAGGGCCTCGGCCTTCAGCGCCATGCCGGGGCCCGAGGTGCCGGTGACGCCCAGGCCGCCCGCGAAGGACGCCCCGATGGCGGCGGTGGCGGCGGCGATCTCGTCTTCCGCCTGGAAGGTGGCTACCCCTTCGCCTTCCAGCTTGGCGAGGCCGTGCAGGATCGCCGACGCCGGAGTGATGGGGTAGGAGCAGTAATGCAGGCGCAGGCCCGACAGGGCCGATGCCGCCGTCAGGCCCAGGACGATGCCGTCGATGCCGGTCAGCGTCTCGTAGGTGCCGGGCTTGGGCTGGGCCGCCGCCAGGGCGCGCAGGCGCGTCGGCGGGGCCATGTCGGTGACGTCGCCGTAGGTATGCCCGGCGTCCAGCGCCGCGACGTTCGCCGCCGCGATCTCGGGCCGCTTGCCGAATTTCGTGCCGAGCCAGGTCGCCGTCGCCGAGCGGTCTTGTTCGAACATCCAATAGACCAGACCCAGGGCCCAGAAGTTGCGCGCCTTGTCGGCGTCCTTCTTGGTCACGCCGGCCTCGGCGCGGCCGTCGGCGAGCGCTGCCTCGCGGGTCAGGCGGGAAATCTCGACGGCTTCGACGCGGACATCGTCGAGGCTGCCGTCTTCCAGCGGGTTTGTCTCGTAGCCCGCTTTTTCCAAGCCGCGCTTGTTGAACGCGTCGGTGTCGATGAGCAGCAAGCCGCCCGGACGCAGGGAGGGAAGGTTGGTCTTCAGCGCCGCTGGGTTCAGGGCGACCAGCACGTCGACCGTATCGCCGTGGGTCTTTACGGCGTCGCCGCCGATCTGAATCTGAAAGGCCGAAACGCCGAAAGTCGTGCCCGCGGGCGCGCGGATTTCCGCCGGGAAATCGGGGAAGGTCATGAACCCATGCCCGGTCAGGGCCGAGGATTTGGTGAATTCCGATCCCAGCGTCTGGATGCCGTCGCCGGAATCGCCGGCGAAGCGGACGACCGCGGCGGCCGTGCCGGCGGCGGGAAGATCGGAAGCGAAAGGTTGGTCGAGCATGGCCGAAGTCCTTTGCATATGCCGGTGCGGGGCGCCGGTCTTGAAACGGGGATCGCCGGGGGCCTGAATCGGGCTTCGGCGAGGTTGGCCGGACTATGCCCGCGCGGGCGCCCTCCGTTCCGTCAATTAATTGCCGGGGAAAAATAAAGTCGGTTCTGTCAACGAATTGCTTTTCCGAAACGAGGCGCGGGTCTTGGATGAAGGCTCGAATTGCGGGAGCCCATCCCCCCTATACGTTTTGAGGAGCCCGACCATGCAGCCCACCGGTATCACCGTTCCCGCCGACCGTTCGTCGCTGGAAATCACCTGGCCCGACGGCCTGCGCCAGAGCTTGAGCGCGCCCGCCCTGCGCCAGATGAGCCGCTCCGCCCGATCGGAAAGTGCGCGCCTGAAAGGCTGGGATGTTCCCGCCGACGAGGATCTGACCATCACGGGCGTCGAGGCCGTCGGCGTCTACGCCATCAACATCGTTTTCTCGGACGGTTACGCGAAAGGCATCTACCCCTGGGAAATGCTGCGCGGCGCCATCGGCGCGCTGGCCTTCAAAGGCATCGATACGACCGTCGTCAATGCAATCGACGGCGCCATCGACAGCATTGGCAATTAGTTGACAGACAGCCGGTCATGGTGCGGTGCACCATGACGATAGAAACAAGTTCCAGACCTGAGGGCGCGACGCCGCGCCAAAGGCAGACAAGACCGACCAGACGTCCCCCCGCGTCGCACTATACTTCAAGGCATATGTGACCCAGGGGAGGCGCCAAAGACCGAAAGGACCGACCCATGGACGAAATCACCGAAGGCACCTCGCAAGTCGATTGCGACATCCTCGTCATCGGCGGCGGCACGGCCGGCCCGATGGCCGCCTACAAGGCCAAGAAGAAAAATCCCGACGCCAAGGTCATCCTCTTGGAAAAGGCCAATGTGAAGCGCTCCGGCGCCATCTCCATGGGCATGGACGGCCTGAACAACGCCGTCATCCCCGGCCATTCGACGCCCGAGCAGTATGTGAAGGAAATCACCGTCGCCAACGACGGCATCGTCGATCAGGCGGCGGTCCTGAAATACGCCGAGAACTGCTACGAAATCATTCAGGAGCTGGATAACTTCGGCATCCGTTTCCAGAAGGACGAAAACGGCGACTTCGACGTCAAGAAGGTGCACCACATCGGCACCTACGTCCTGCCCATGCCGAACGGCGACACCGTGAAGAAGGCGCTGTATCGCCAGCTCAAGCGGGCGCGTCTGCTGATCTCCAACCGCTACATGGCGACCCGCCTGCTGACCGGCAAGGACGGCCGCATCGCCGGCGCCATCGCCGTCAACACGCGCAACGCCGAATTCCTGGTCGTCCGCGCCAAGGCCGTGATCCTCTGCATGGGGGCCGCCGGGCGTTTGGGTCTGCCGACCTCGGGCTATCTCTACGGCACCTATGAGAACGCCGCCAACTCGGGCGACGGCTACGCCATGGCGTATCACGCCGGCGCGGGGCTGGCGAACCTGGAATGCTTCCAGATCAATCCGCTGATCAAGGACTACAACGGTCCCGCCTGCGCCTATGTGGCCGGGCCCTTCGGCGGCTACACGGCCAACAACGAAGGCATGCGATTCATCGAATGCGATTACTGGTCCGGCCAGATGATGCAGGAGTTCTACAACGAACTGCAGTCGGGCAAGGGGCCGGTGTTCCTGAAGCTCAACCACCTGGCCGACGAGACGATCTCGGAAATCGAGACCATCCTGCACGAGGTCGAACGCCCGACCCGCGGCCGGTTCCAGGTCAACCGCCACAACGATTACCGCCACGGCATGATCGAGATGCATATCTCGGAAATCGGCTTCTGCTCGGGCCATTCGGCGTCCGGCGTCTATGTCGACGACAACGCCTGCACCACGGTTCCGGGCCTTTATGCCGCCGGCGACATGGCCAGCGTGCCGCATAACTACATGCTGGGGGCCTTCACCAACGGTGCGGTCGCCGGTGAACACGCCGTCGACTTCGTGAACGAGGTCGATTTCGCCGACATCGACGAGGATTTCATCGCCGCCGAGAAGAAGCGCGTCCTGGCGCCGACCCTGCGCGACGACGGCATTCCGCCGAACCAGATCGAGTACAAGACCCGGCGCCTGGTCAACGACTACCTGCAGCCGCCCAAGGTCACCCGCAAGATGCAGCTGGCCCAGGACCGGTTCGCCGAAACGCGCGAGGCCATGGAAAACGAAATGGCCGTGACCAACGCCCACGAATTGATGCGCTCTCTCGAGGTTGCGTCGATCATGGACTGCGCCGACATGGCGGCCTTCGCCTCGCTGTTCCGCACGGAAAGCCGCTGGGGTCTTTATCACAACCGCGCCGATTATCCGGAACGGGACAACGAGAACTGGTTCTGCCACTCGATCCTGTCCAAGGACGACGCCGGTCAGATGACGATCCGCAAGAAGGAAGTCGACCCCTACGTCATCCCCATCGATGAAGACGAAAAGGACGCCTACGACAAACAGCGCATCAAGGCCCAGGCCTGATCCGCCCCGTCGTAGACAGACAACACCAGGAGAATTCCCATGCCTCTCGCACAACAATCCTCTTCCGTCCCGGTCGTCGTCGATGACGACAAGTGCATCGCCGACAAGGGCTGCACCGTCTGCGTCGATGTCTGCCCGCTGGACGTGCTGCGCATCTCGGATCAGACCGGCAAGGCGTTCATGAAGTACGACGAATGCTGGTACTGCATGCCCTGCGAGGCCGATTGCCCGACGGGTGCCGTGTCCGTGCACATTCCCTTCCTGCTGCGCTAGTCGATAAGGAGCCCGAGACCATGTCCGCATTCGAGCCCTTCGAGCAGTTCGACGAAGTCGAGGATATCGTCGACCGTTTGGACGATCCCGATCCCGGGACCCGCCGGGTCGCCGTCATGGATCTGGCCGACAGCGCCGATCCTTCGGCCGTGACCTATCTGAAAAAGGCGCTTGGTGACGAAGCCCGCGAAGTGCGGCTTCAGGTCGCTTTGGCGTTGGCCGAATTCGACGGCCCGGAAACGGCCGACGCCTTGGTCGTTGCCGTGGTCGACGAGGACGCGGGCGTCGCCCAGGCGGCCGCCGATTCCATGGCCGAATTGAAAGACCCGGCCGCCGCCGATCCGATCCTGCCCTTCGTGACCCACGAAAGTGCGTTCGTTCGCGCCGCCTCGCTGCGGGCCCTTCGCGAACTGAAGCGGACGGAAAGCCTGAAGCCGGCGTTGGATGCCTTTTCCGACGAAGACGCGACGGTCCGTTCCGAAGCGATCAGCGTCGTCGGCTATCTGAAAACCGAAGACGCCCTGCCGGCCCTGATGTCCATGTTGAAGGATGTGGAGCCCGCCGTGCGGCGGACCGCCGCCGGCGCGCTCGGTTTTTCCGTGACGACCGCCGCCGCCGAGGCGCTGGCCCAGTCGCTGACCGATAGCGACTGGCAGGTGCGCGAAATCGCCGCCGAAACGCTGTGCAAGGTGCAGTCGACGGTCGCGGCCCCGGCCCTTCGCGCAGCCTTGACCGACGAATACTGGCAGGTCCGGCAGAAGTCGATCCGCTCGCTCGGCAAGCTGGGCGTGGCCGAGGCGGTGCCCGAAATCATCCCGTCGCTCGACCACGATATTTCCAACCTGCGCAAGGAAGCGGCGGCGGCTCTCGGCGAGATCGAAGCCCCCGAAGCCGTTCCGGCGCTGGAAGCCCATCTCGACGATCCCGATCCCGACGTTCGCAAGAACATCCGCTGGGCGCTCGGCCGGATCCGCAGCGAATAAGCGGAGTCGCTTCACCGCCCGTATCCCGAAACGTCTGACCCGTTCCCCGTTATGAACCACGTGATCCAGAATATCGTGACCCAGGAAAGAGAGACCCTTCCGAAATACGTCGTGGTTCGCGATTGGCTCGCGCGGCGGATCAACGCCGGGGAGATTCAGCCGGGCTCCCGCCTGCCGTCGGAACATTCCCTGGTTCGCAAGTTCGGGGTCTCTCGGGTCACGGTTCGTCACGCGCTTGATGCTCTCAAGAAATCGGGCATGGTCGAAAGCCATCAAGGCCAGGGCCATTTCGTCCGCGGGGTCAAGGCGGAGTTGGACATGCGCCGGCTGCAGGGATTGGGCGAAGCGCTCGGCCCCAACGGTGTCGCCGCGACGGCACGCCTTCTCGAACGGACCGAGGTCAAAGCAAATGCCCAAGTTCGCCAGGCGCTCGGCATTCCGGCGGGAACGGCGGTGACCGCGGTGCGCCGCCTGCGTCTCGCAAACGGCGCGCCGGTCTGCCACGAAGAGCGGTTTTTGTTGAACGAAGTGGCCGAACCGTTGACCGAGGGCGATCTGGAATCCAGTGATGTTTGCACTTTGCTGGAACGGTCGCGCGGCGTGCCGATCGCGTTCGGTGACGTGATCATGGATATGGTCAAGGCGGCCCCCCGGATGGCGGCGATGCTCGATATCGAACCCGGCGACACCGTCGTCCGCACCGAACAGGTGAACTTCGATGTTAACGGCGTCGCCATCGATTTCTGCATTCGTCACGCGGTCGCCGAGGCGTTCCGTTACCGCACCCGCATCGGCCGTTGGTAGGGCGCCGGCGATGCGCCGCCCGCCCCGCCGCCGAGTACTTGTCTTTCTTCGAAATTCCGTTTTATCCGCTGCACTTCTGATCGGTGCCGGCGGCTCCGACGGTGCTGCCGCCGGGCCCGAGCCAATGGCTCCGGCGCCGCAAGCGATTCCGGCGCCGGATCTGAATCTGCCAGACCTCGATGAGGGAGCCTTTTCGCTGCGTGACCGGAAGGGGCAGTTCACCTTGGTGAATTTCTGGGCATTGTGGTGCGCGCCTTGCCGGATCGAGATGCCGGCGCTTGGTAAATTGCAGGCGCGACTGGCGCCCAAGGGGCTGCGCGTGGTCGCCGTGAACCTGGGTGACAAAAGGTCCGGGATCGACCGGTTTTTGAAACAAGTCGATGTCGGCGATTTGGGCATTTTGCTCGACGCCGACGGCGTGGCCGGGCGCGACTGGCATGTCGGCGCCCTGCCCGCGACGTTTCTGGTCGGCCCGACGGGCGAGATCACCCATGCCGCGCTCGGTGCGCGGGAATGGGCCGATGATGCGACTGTTTCCTGGTTTGAAAATCTCCTAGACGGCACGACGAAAGAGGGTGGCCGATGATGTCCGGCGCGGATTTTCCGGTCCGCCCGGCGGCTTGTTCAGGGCGCCTGGAGCAAGCTGTTTCAGGCGATCCGATGGATCACGCAAAGACAACTTGTATCTTCGATTCGGCGGACTCTGTGACTAAAAATTATACAGAAATAGGGCGGAGATTAAAAAAGCGTCATTTGCCCGGCGCGGCGCAGCAAAACCCAACAAAAAGACCTAATTTTCCCAATAAAAACAATGAGTTAAAATTACTTCGCAGATGCGGAAACTGGCAAGCTAATTGCAATTATACAGGGTGAAACGAGACAACTTTGATGCAGAGCAAAGGAGAATTTAACAATGCTCAGGCACATTACTCAGGGACTCGCGTTGGGGGCCGTTCTGGCGCTCACGGCAATGGCGCCGGCTCAGGCCAAGACCATCAAGGTCGCGATTGGCCACCAAAGCATGTGCACGGATACGTATACGGCGGGGATCGTCATCAAGGAGCTTAAGCTGCTTGAGAAGTACCTGCCGAAAGACGGTAAGTACAAGGATGTCGATTACGACATCAGCTGGGCCGACTATTCCTCGGGCGGCCCGATCACCAACCAGATGATGGCCAATAAGCTGAACATCGGCGTGATGGGCGATTATCCGCTGATCGTCAACGGCGCCAAGTTCCAGGCCACCGACAGCCTGCGGACCTATTACGTCGCGGGCACCGGCTACAACCTCAAGGGCTCGGGCAACGCCATCGTCGTTCCCGTGAAATCCGATCTCTATAAGATCGGCGATCTTGAAGGCAAAGCCGTGTCCACCCCCGTCGGCTCCGCCGCCTGGGGCATGCTGCTCAAGGCCGCGCAGGACAACAACATCAAGTTCCAGTTGAAGAACCAGAGCCCGGCCGTGGGTGCGGCGAACATCGCCGCCGGCAAGATCGATGCCCACTCCGATTTCTGCCCCTGGTCCGAAATCATGGAATTCCGCGGCACCGGCCGCAAGATCTATGACGGCTCGGAAGCCGGCGTTCCCTACCTGCACGGCGTCGTCGTGCGTAAGGACCTGGCCGACGATTATCCGGAAGTCGTTCAGGCCTTCATCAAGGCCGTCTACGCCGCCGGCAAGTGGATCAAGGAAGACCCCATGCGGGCCACCGACCTGATGGAAAAGTGGACCGGCGTCGAGAAAGAGGTGCTGTTCATCTACTTCTCCGAAGGCGGTCACCTGACCCTCGATCCGACGATCAAGCCCAAGTGGACGGAAGCGTTGAAGTTCGACCACACGGTTCTGGTCAAGGAAAAGGCCATCCCGCCGTTGGATTTCGACGACTGGATCGACGAGAAGTACATCAAGGCCGCCTACAAGGACATGGGCGTCGACTACGAGGCCGACAAAGCCGCGATCGTCGACCCCAAGGTCGCCAATGCGGGCCTGCCGAACCAGATCTGGCACGCGCGTGACGGCATCAAGGAATTCAAAACCCTTCCCGAATTCCTGACCGCGGTCGCCAAGTTCCGGGCGACGGGCGCCAAGATCAACTCGACCTACGTCTACGACGTGGAAACGGGCCTCAAACTGTTCGGCAAGACCGCCTTCTGGGTCGTCACGCCGAAGGGTGAGTTCTCGACCTTCCTGCGCCGCGGCGAAGCCGAAAAGTTCGCGGCCTCGTCGGGTGGCAAGGTCATCGACTTCGACGAAGCCATCGCGATGAAGTCGAGCTAATCACACGCCTGAATGGCGGGGCGGCGATTATCCGACCGTCGCCCCGCCGCCTTTTCCAAGCCGCTTGCCGCGTCGCCCGGAAACGGGCGGCATGGTTCGCGGAAAGGCCGGAAGCCCCGGCATACGACCGATCCACAGGCCTCCTGCGGGGGCGCCGACGACCAAGAACCCAACCTGCGCAGGCGCCAACGCCTGCACCCCGCCGGCCCCAAGTCCGGCGTGGTCAATAAACGAAGAAAACCGAATTCCAAGGAGCCATGGCGCGATGAATGCTTCCCCCCCCGACACGCAGGCGGCCGCCGGTGCCGCCCAGGCCGCGCCCGAAGGTGCTGCCGAGGCCATGCCCGAAACCGTCAACACCCCGGAAACCGAGGCGGAAAAAGCCGTCACCCCGCGCGAAGCGATCGCCGTGCTGCTGGGCGCCGCGATGAAGCCGAAGGCGGTCAAAGCCTTTGCCAAATCCTGGTCGATCCGCCTGACGGCCTTGGCCGTCGGTGTCCTGATCTGGCAATGGGCGACCGCGATCAACTTCAACTACTTCATCAATTTCGAGAACATCCCCTCGCCCGTGAAAGTCTGGACGGCCTTCGTCGCCCACGTCCAATCGACCGAGTTTTACATTCACATCGCGGTGTCGATGCAGCGCATCTTCATCGGCTACATGAGCGCCGTCGGCCTGGGTATTCTGCTCGGCCTGGTGATCGGCCGCTCGCGCCTGGCCCGTGACGTGATCTCGCCCTATATCGAAATTCTTCGCCCGATCCCGGCCGTCGCCTGGATCCCGCTGGCCATCCTGATGTGGCCGACCGAGGAAAGTTCGATCATCTACATCACGTTCCTGGGCGCCCTGTTCCCGATCATTCTGAACACCGCCCATGGGGCGGAGTTGACGCCGGACGTCCTGATCCGCGCGGCGAAATCCCTGGGCGCCAACCGGCGGGAAATCTTCTGGCACGTCGTCATTCCGGCGGCCCTGCCGTCGATCACGGCGGGCCTCGCAATTGGCATGGGGGTTTCCTGGTTCTCGCTGCTGGCCGGTGAAATCATCTCGGGCCAGTACGGCATCGGCTACTTCACCTGGAACGCCTATTCGTTGATCAACTATCCGGACATTGTCGTCGGGATGCTGATGATCGGCGGCCTGGGCACGCTTTCGACCTATGCGGTGCGCCTGGCCACCCGGCCGCTGCTGAGCTGGCAGAGGAGATCGCGATGACCGCCGCTGTCCTGCAGTCTCCCCGCCTGCATCGCATCCGCGAGGCCGTCGCCGCACGGCCCCGCCTATGGCTGGCGGTGACCCTGGGCTTTCCCGTGGTCTATTACCTGGGCATGTTCGCGGCCCTGCTGATCCGGTTTCAGGCGCTGCCCAATTACACGGAAACCTTCGATTGGTTCGGCAATGTCGCGGAGATCATCCGGTCGACCCCCGACTGGTCCGACATCTGGCCGATCATCGGCCAGGAGTGGCTGTTCGAGGTCGGGCGCATGAATTACGACTACGGCGCCGGGATTTCCGAATGGAGCCTCTACATCAACCCGACCAAGTTCGGCCTGATCCTGATCCTGGGCGCCCTCACGGCGACGGTCGTCAACCTGATGCTCGCCCGCCGCGCGGCCTGTTCCACATCGCGCCTGAACGGCGGGGCTGCCGCCGGCGGCCTGGGGGCCGCCCTGGTCGGCATGACCAACGTGACCCTGGCCTGGGTCGTCTGCTGCGCCACGCCCAGTTGGGTCGTCGGCCTGGCGATTCTGGGTCTCGGCGTTTCCACTTCGCTGTGGCTGGAACAGTTCGGCTGGTGGATCGAATACGCCGGCTTCGGCCTGTTGCTGGCCTCGCTCTATGTCTTGTCCGGCGAACCGAAGGGCCCGGACGGCACACCGGCGGCCACCGCCGGTGGCCACGATGATCACCACATTCCGAATACAGCCATGGGAGCCTCCCGATGATCGCCAATATCATCAACCTGTCGCGCGACAAGGACGCGTCGGCCGCCGCCGTTCAGGCCGGCAAGAATCTGTCCAGCGAAGGCAAGGGGCATGTCACCATCGAGGACGTCTCCGTCGTCTTCGGCGCCGGTGCCGACGCCCATACGGCCGTCGAGAGCACGCAGTTGGAAGTTCACCCCGGTGAATTCCTTTGCATCCTCGGGCCGTCGGGTTGCGGCAAATCGACCCTACTGAATTCGGTCGCCGGTTTCGTGCAGCCGTCTTCGGGCACGGTCGCCGTCGACGGCGTGCCGGTCACCGGGCCGGGCCCGGAACGGGGCATGGTGTTCCAGCAATATTCCCTGATGCCGTGGAAGACGGTGCGCGACAACGTCGCCTTCGGCCCGCTGCTCGCCGGTCAGTCGAAAAGCGAAGCACAATCCATCGCCTATACTTTCCTGAACATGGTCGGTCTGACGCGCTTCGCCAAGCACTACCCGGCGGAGCTTTCGGGCGGCATGCAGCAGCGCGTCGGCATCGCCCGGGCGCTGGCCAACTATCCGTCGGTCCTGCTGATGGACGAACCGTTCGGGGCGCTGGATGCGCAGACGCGTTTGATGATGCAGGAAAACCTTCTGCGCATCTGGGAAGACTTCGGCACCACCGTGATGTTCGTGACCCACGATGTGGACGAGGCCGTGTTCCTGGCCGATCGCGTGGTCATCATGTCGGCCGCCCCCGGCCGGATCATCGACGATTTCCGCGTCGATATCCCGCGTCCCCGGACGACCGACATCACCACCGACGATACCTACATTCAGCTCAAGCGCCGCTGCATGGATCGGATCCGCAGCGAAAGCCTGCGTGCCTTTGAACAACAGAACCACTGATCCGAAAGCCATACCCTCCGGCCCTCATAGACCTATAGGCCCCGCCATGATCCGCCCGCTTTCCTTCATTTTCGTCCTGATCGCCGCCGTCGGCTTCGGCATGAGTTGGGGGGCTGCGGGGGCGCAGGCGGGCGCCCTTCGCGTGGTCGAACCGGACCCGCCCGCGGCCCTGCCGGAATTCGCCTTGAAGGATCACCGGGGCAAGCCGTTCACGGCGGAGCGGTTCAAGGGCAAATGGACGCTTCTGTCCATCGGCTTCACGTCCTGCCCGGACGTCTGTCCTTTCGTGCTGTCGAACCTGGACGCGGTCGTTACCCAGTTGTCGGTGCGCGTCCGTCCCGACAACCTGCCCCAGGTGATTTTCGTCGCCGTCGATCCGAAACGGGACGCGCCGGTGTTGGGCGAATACGTCCGCCATTTCAACGACGATTACCTGGGCGTCACCGGCAGTCATGAGGAACTCAAGAAATTCGTCGAAGGGATTGACGGGTTCTACCGCCTGGGCAAGCCCGACAAGGACGGCGAGTACGAGGTCCAGCATAGCGCCAGCGTGATCGTCGTCGGCCCGGACGCCCGTATTCACGCCAAACTGTCGCCGCCGCTGCCGGCGGGCGAGGTCGCCGAATACATCGCGCAAAAACGCATCCTCTTCGCCCGGGAACAAAGGACCAACTGAATGACCCGCTCCGTTTCCAATTCCCGCTTGGCCAATTCCCGTCTGGCCAATTCCTGTCTGGCCAATTCCCGTCTGGGCTGTCTTGCCGGTGCTGCGCTGGCCGTTCTTGCCGCGGTGCCGTTGGCCCCTGCCCAGGCCTGCGAAGCGCATGCCGCGTATAAAACCGAAATCGCCGAAGCCAAAAGTGCCGTCATGGCGATGGATGCCTGGGTGCCGCTCGCCCCTCCGGGGTTGAAGGCCCATGCGGCCTATCTGGTCCTGATGAACCATGGGACCGAGGCCCGCGCCGTCACGGCCGTTTCCAGCCCGCAGTACAAACACGCCATGCTTCACCTCAGTTCCATGAAGAACGGCGTCGCCATGATGCAGCATCTGGCCCAGGTCGATATCCCGGCGGGCGGCAAGGTGGCGTTCGAGCCTCACGGCCTGCATATCATGCTGATGGGCCCCAAAGGCCCGCAGGCCGAAGGCGGTACCGTGGACCTGGCTTTCACCCTGGACGACGGATCGACGCTTGAGGTCGCGGCCAAGGTGATGAAGCGCGCGGACGCCCCGGCCCCCATGGACCACGGCGCCATGGGTCATGGCCACAAAGGCATGTGACCGCACCGCCTTGACCGAGCAATCCCCCCGACACATCGTCCTGCCGCAAGCGACCTGGATCGCCTGGGCCGCTTGGGCGGCCCTGGTCGCCTTGGCGATCCTGGTCGCGGCGATGCCCGCACGCGCCGGAATGATCGACGAAAGCGGTCTGCAGCCCTGGGAGAATTGCGCGCTGTGTCACTCGCTGGACGGCGTCTCGCGCATGGCCAAGTTTCCCAAGCTGGCCGCCCAGGTGCCGGCCTATATCGAAAAACAGATTCATGACTTCCGCGACGGCCGCCGGACCAACGACGGCGAACAGATGCAGGCCATGGCCGGGCTGATCGCCGAGAAAGACATTCCCATCGTGGCCAAGTATTTCGGCGGCCTGCCGCCGCCGCCGCCCGCCGACATGCCGCCGCCCGCCGAGGCCGAATTGGGCGCGGCCCTGTTCCTGAAGGGCGATCCGGCACGGGACCTGCCCGCCTGTATTTCCTGTCACGGCAGGGACAAGGTCGCGTCGTCCGGGGCGGCCCGGTTGGAGGCACAGCACGCGGACTATGTTATAAAGCAGGTGACGGACTTCCGGTCGGGGGCGCGGGCCAACGATCCGAAGGGCGCCATGTCCGCCGTCGCGGCGAAGTTGACGGACGCGGATATCCGGGCCGTCGGCGGCTATATCGCCGCCCAGGAACGGAAATAGGATCGGCCCATGAAGGATTTGCGGGCCAATTTGCGGCTGGTCGCGGACAGGACGGCAGGAAACGCGGATATGACGACGGACGAACCTCTTTCCGCGCTGTTCCTGTCGGAAAGCATGGCGGATTTGAACGAAGGAGCGACCTTCCTCGACCGTCTCAGCATGGAAGAGGTCACCTTCATCCGATCACGCGGGTCCACCATCAAGGCGTCGCGCGGCGAAGGTATCTTTCACCAGGGCGACCCCCACGAAGGCATCTTCCTGATCGAAAGCGGACGCGTGCGAACCTTCTGCACCGGGCCGTCGGGCCGTGAATTGACCCTGGCCTATTGGACGCCCGGCCATTTCATCGGCGGGCCCGAGGTCTTCGGTGGGACCCACCTGTGGTCCGGCGAGGCGATGGAGGATTCCCGGGTCATGGCGCTGTCGGGCACGGTCGTCCGCGACCTGATCGAACGCATGCCGATCTTCGCGCTGTGCCTGATCGACGGCCTGGTCGCCAAGGGCAAATGCTATTCCCAACTGGTTCAGATGCTGGGCACCCGTTCGGTCAGCCAGCGCCTGGCGCAGTTGCTCAAGATCATGGGCGAGGTCCATGGCGCCCCCGACGACGACGGCGTTTTGATCGACCGGCGGGTCACCCATGACCAGTTGGCGGACATCGTCGGATCGACCCGGCAATGGGTCACGACGACCCTGGACCGTTGGCAGAAAGACGAGATCATTCTGATCCGCGGTCGCATGATCGTCATCCGCCAATCCGACGCTTTGGAAGACCTCGCGGACTCCTGACGGCGCGCAACCGCCCGGTCCAAAAGTGAGCCGCATAGCGGGACGCGGCAGATTCTCTGCATTTCCCGGCTTCCCCAGGCGGCGAAAGCCGGGCTAGAAAGGTCGTGGAACGACCGGGCGGCCTTAATCGCCCGGCGCCGGAGGACACCCAACCGCCATGGCCGAGCGCCCTAAGATCCTGCTGACCAGCCCCGTGCATCCCGACGCTCAGGCGTTGTTGGATCGGCACGCCGAAACGGTTATCGCCCCCGATACGTCCGGCGCGACGCTGAACGCACTCGTCGGCGACGTGGACGGCATCCTGGTGCGCAACAAGTTGCCCGACGATATCTGCGATCACGCGCCCGCCTTGCGCGGCATGGTTCGCCATGGTGTCGGGCTCGATTTCATTCCCGTCGCGGCGGCGACGGCGCGGGGCATTCCGGTGGCGAACCTGCCGGGGATCAATGCCCGGACCGTCGCCGAATATTGCATCGCTGCCGTTCAGCATCTGCGCCGGCCGATCGTCCATATGGACCGCGATCTGCGCGCCGACGGATGGGAGGCGGCCCGCGCCCCGGCTCCCGGCTTCGTCGAAATGGGCGGGGCGACCATCGGCATCGTCGGCGTCGGCAGCATCGGCCGCGCGGTCGCCACGATTGCGGGGCAAGGCTTCGGGATGACCGTCCTGGGCGCTTCGCGGCGGCCCGGGCGCATGCCGGAGGGTGTCGAGGAAACGCCGCTCGACGATCTGTTCCGCCGTGCCGACGCGGTCATTCTCTGCTGCCCTCTGACCGACGATACGTTGGGCCTGGTCGATGCCCGGCGCCTTGCCCTGATGCAGCCGACCGCCGTACTGGTCAACGTCTCGCGCGGCGCCGTGGTGGTCACGGACGACCTGATCGCGGCGCTCAAGGACGGCGTCATCGCGGGTGCGGCGACGGACGTCTACGACCATCATCCCCTGGCACCGGATCATCCGCTGTTGGATTGTCCGAACATTCTTCTGACGCCGCACGTCGCCGGGATCACAGCGACCAGCACCCGCGCCATGGGCATGCGGGCGGCGGAAGATCTGCTGCGCATCCTGCGCGGCGAAGCGCCCGACAATCTCGTCAACCCGGAATACCGGGACGCAACGACCGGGTAAGCCGGTAAGACCGAGGAGCATCCATTCCATGAAGATCACCCGTATTCAGGCCGTGCCGCTGTCCTTCCGCGTGCCGGAAGGACAGAACGTGACGCTGGGTATCGGCCGCGCCGTGAAACGCGATGCCGTCCTGGTCCGTGTCGAAACCGACGAAGGCATCGTCGGCTGGGGCGAGGCCCATCACGGCCGGGCCCCCGGCGCCGTCGCCCGCCTGATCGACAGCACCATTTCCGAATTGGCGCTCGGCATGGACGCGCTGGATACCGTCGGCGTGTGGCAGAAGATCTATCGCATGCAGCTGTCCAGCCACGGCATGGGCTACGCCGCCGTGATGGCGCTCAGCGGTTTGGACATGGCGCTTTGGGATATTCGCGGCAAAGCATTGAACCTGCCGCTCTATCGACTGCTGGGCGGCGGGCCGCGCGCGGCCAAGGCCTATGCCGGCGGTATTTCGCTGGGATATCAGGAACCGTCGTCCTTGGCCGAGGAAGCGCAGCAATACGTCGATCAGGGCTACCGCGCGGTCAAGCTGCGGGTCGGTGACACGCCCGCCAACGACATCGCCCGGGTGCGCGCCGTGCGCAAGGCGCTGGGCGACGAGATCGAAATCCTGACCGACGCCAACACGGGATACAGCCTGGACGACGCGCGCCGCGTCATGCCCGCGTTCGAGGAATGCGGCGTCGGCTGGCTGGAAGAACCGTTCCCGGCCCAGGACTACCGCGATTACAAAATCGCCGCCGGTTTCGCCCGCGTGCCCCTGGCCGCAGGCGAGAATCATTTCACCCGGTTCGAGTTTACCCGCCTGTTGGAAGACAACGCCGTGCGCTTCGCCCAACCCGACGTCTCCAAGACCGGCGGCGTGACGGAAATCATGCGCATCGCCGCCATGTGTTCGGCCTGGAAGGTGACGGTCAATCCGCACACTCTGCTGACCGGCATCAACATGGCCGCCTGCATCCACGTTCTGGCGGCGGTCGACAACCCGGGATATTTCGAAGGCGACGTCGCCCATCACAACCCGTTCCGCGATCACCTGGGCGGCAAGCCTTATGAGCTGAACGCCGAGGGCCGGGTCGCGCCCCTGGAAGGCCCCGGCATCGGGATCGACGTGGACGAAGACTTCATCGCCGCCCATCCCCTGATCGACGGCCCGTGTTACGTCTGATCGCGCGAACTGAAAAACAAAGAAAAAGAGGAACCCAAGAATGACGACAACCGTCCAATTGCCTGACGACCCCATCATTTCCCTGGTCGGCGCCGGGACCATCGGCATGGCCTGGGCCGTGGTGTTTTCCACCGGCGGCATGCGGGTGAAGCTATACGACAGCCAGCCGGGTGCCTTGGAGACGACCTTGGACAAGGCCCGCGCGCGGCTGGGCGATCTGGCCCGTCACGGCCTGATCCCGCAGGACGGCGGGGTCGAGGACGCCATGGCCCTGATCGAGCCGGTGACCGATCTGGGCGAAGCCTTGGACGGCGCCAGCCTGATCCAGGAAAACGTGCCCGAGTTTGTCGACCTGAAGCGCGATCTGCTGGCCCAGGTCGCCGAACTGGCGCCGGAGAATTGCGCCATCGCCAGTTCGACATCGTTCATCGAACCGTCGCGCATCTTCGATCATGTGAAGGGCCGCGAACGCTGCCTGGTTCTGCATCCGGGCAACCCGCCGTTCCTGATCCGCGTGGTCGAGGTCGTGCCGGCGCCCTTTACCTCGCCGGAAGCGGTCGAGATCGGCGCCGGCCTGATGGCCCGCGCCGGCATGGCCCCGGTCTACGTCAACAAGGAGGTCGAGGGCTTCGTCCTCAACCGCCTACAGGGGGCGCTGCTGCGCGAGGCCTATTGCCTGGTCCGAGACGGCGTGACCTCGGTCGAGGACATCGACCGCATCGTGCGCGACGGCCTGGGTTTCCGCTGGTCCCTGATCGGCCCGTTCGAAAGCGTCGATCTGGGCACACGGGGCGGCATCGCCGGGCACGCGGAACGTATGGGCCCGTCCTACGAACGCCAGGGCGCGGAGCGGGGACAGCACGATCCCTGGACGCCCGACTTGGTGGAAAAGGTCGTCGCCGCGCGGCGCGCGATCCTGCCGTTGGACAAATGGGAAGAACGCGGTGCCTGGCGCGACGAAGGCCTGATGCGCCTGTTGCGCACCAAACGCGACATCAATAACGGTTAGGCCGCTTCGGCGCCGTGGCTTCTAATCGCGGGGCGGCAGGTCCGCCCCCGCGATCGCCCCGGCGCGGGCCAGGGCCTCGATCTCGTCCGCGTCGAACCCGGCCTCGGTCAAAACACGGCGGGTGCTGTCGCCGGGGTTTTCCGGCTGGGGCAGGGGGCGTCGGTCCCAGGCGTTCGAGGTAAAGCCAAGGCCCGGGATCTTCACCGGACTGTCCAGCCCCGGCAGGGGCAGGTCGTCCAGACATCCCGTCGCCAGGGTCTGCGGATGGGCGAGGATTTCCCCCAGGTTCCGAACCTTGCCTGCGGGCACGTTGGCGGTCGCCAAAATCTCTTCCCACGCCGTCGCGGCCTTGGTGCGGAACACGCGGTCCAGTGCCGCCGCGACTTGCGCTTTCTGATCGTCGTTCAAGGCATCGGGCGCGGTGTCGCCCGCCATCTCGGCCAAATCGTCCAGGCCCAGGGCGGCGACCATGCGGGCGGCTTGCGCCGCCGTATTGGCGGTGACGACGATGTAGCCGTCGGCGGTATCGAACCGCCCGGCAAAGGGGCTGCCGGAAAACGGCATGTTGCCCTGCAGGCCCCGTTCGCGGCCCGCCGTCTGCTGGTCGATGGCGAAGACACCCATCATCGACAACACCGACGACAGCATGGGCACGATCAGGTGCTGGCCTTGGCCGGTCTGACGCAACTGATGCAGGGCGCCGGAAATGGCCAGCGCCCCGGTCAGCCCGGCGATGTAATCGGTGATCGGCAGGCCGACGCGCTGCGGTCCCTGTTCGGGCGTGCCGGTCATGCTCATCAGGCCCGACATGCCCTGGACGATATGATCGTAGGCGGGGGCGCCCGAAAGCGGCCCCTCGGGCCCGTAGCCGGTCAGCGAGCAATAAATGACGTCGGGCTTCACCGCCCGCACGTCCTCGTAACCGCAGCCAAGGCGGTCCATCGCACCGGGGCGGTAGTTCTCCATCACCACGTCCGATTGTGCGGCGAGACGTAGGAACGCCCCGCGTGCGCCCGGTGCCTTCAGGTCCATCAGGATGCAGGCCTTGCCGGCGTTCTGGGCCGAGAACGATCCGCCCATCCCGGCGGCCCGCAGGTCGTCCGACCCGCCGTGGCGGCGCACGAAATCGTCACCGCCGATGCGTTCGATCCGGGTCGCCTGCGCCCCCATCAGGCAGAGTTGATAGGTGGCGTAGGGACCGGCGAGGACGTGGCTGGCATCCAGCACACGCACGCCGTCGAGCGGAAGGCTGGCCATGATCAGGCTCCGGCGATCCAGATGGCCGGGCCGTCGGCGGCGTTGAGGGCGTCGCGCCCGCCCGCCCGCCGTTCGCCGGTCGTCAGGTCGATGATCGTACCGTCGCCCGACGCCTCGCCCGCGACCGCACCGCCGTCGCCGGCGGCCAGGGCCCAACCGGCGTCACCGGCCTGCATCAAGGCGCCGGTCAGGTGGCGCAGGACATGGAAGCCCCGGCGCGGGTTATAGAGCCGGTCAACCACGCCCTGGCGCGGGAAGTATCCGCGATCGACATCGGAGAAGGTATCGCAGAAGACATGCAGGCCTTCGGCGGATTGCGCCGTGGCCAGGGCCTGGGCGGCGCGGGCGGCGACCCAGTCGTCGTCCGCCTGACCGGCGCCTGGGCTGCCGATCGACATGCGGATGTGCAGCGACGCCTTCAGCCCATGATCCTTGACGGCGGCCAGGGCCCCGGCGGCGGCCTCGCCCGGCGGGGTTTCTCCGGCGACGCGGAAGACCAGTCCCGTGATCCCGTCGATGGCGGCGGCCTGGGCGATCTGGTCGCCTTCGTCCGGCGTAAAGCCGTGGTTGATCATGTGATAGTACTTCTCGCCGCCCTTCAACATTTCGTCCTTGGACCGCAGCTTGGAAATATAAAGCGCCGCGCCCGCGGCCTCCGCCGCCGGTTTCGCGGCGGCCACCACGGCGGGCAGGTCGGCCAGGTTCTGGGCGATTTCCCAGGAATCGATCAGGCCCTTGGCCCCCTTCACGGCGGCGATCATTTCATCGTCCGGCACATCGAAGGAGAACAGGGTGAACAGAAAGCCGAGGCCCGACAATTCGTCCAGCCGCGCGCGATGCGCGGGGTCGAGAAGGTCGCGCCCCGGAATGCGCAGGCGCCGGATCCCCATTTCCATCAGGGCCATCAGGGCATAGTCGTTGCGCGTCCGTTTGCGGTCGAATTCGTCCAGGCCGCCCGACGGCGGGATTTCGATGACCTCCAGCCAATTCTGACGCATGTCGAAGCCGAACCGGGTGACCGGGCTTTCCTTCGGGTGGACGGGCGGGATCGTGTCCGGCGTGTTGGCGACCGGCGATCCCGGCTCCGCCACCCGGCCGTAGGTGCGGACGACTTCGCACAGGTGGCCGTTTTCGTGCACGTGGACGACGAAGTAGCCCAGCTTGTTCCAATCGTTGCGGCCGTACTCGAACTCGGCCGGCGGCGCCGCGCGATACATTTCCGAATAATCCTGGCGCACGAAGGCCGTGGACGGCAGCAGCCAGCATTGCGTCGGCCCGTGGCGGTGATACCAGAAGTTATGGACGTGGCCCGCGAACATGGCTTCGACTTTGTGCTTCTCCAATAGGTCCAGCAGCCAGGTGCGGCCCGGCTCGCCCATGTTGTCGTAATGCTCGTCCTCGTCGCGGAAGGTCAGGTAGGGCGGGTAATGGGTGTTCAGGAAGACGCGCAGGCCCTTCGCCTCGGCATCGGCCAATTGGGATTCCAGCCATTCCTTCTGTTCGGTCTCGGCCGCCAATCCCGAATTGATGATCTGGGCGTCGATCAGGATGAAACGGACGCCGTCATGGTCGAAGGCTTGGTAATGAGGGCCGAAATGCTGATCCCAAAGGGCCAGGAAATCGTCGCGCACCATGCCCGCCGGGCACCAATCCACGGGCTTGTCGCCGACATCGTGGTTGCCGGGAATGACATAGAGCTTATGGCGCAGGTCCTTGACCTGGTCCTTGAAGTTCTGCGCGGCCTGTTCGTAGAGATGCGGAATGGCGGGCACGGGGTGCAACAGGTCGCCCAGGTGCAGCACGAAATCGACCTCGCGCGTGTTCAAATCGCGGATCACGTGGCGCATCCGCCCATTGGCCTTCTTGTTGGCCTCAAACGGCGAATTGCATTCCTCCTCGCCTTGGTTCAGGTGAGTGTCGGTGATGACCGCGTAGGTGAAAAGCCGGGGGCCCAAGTCGTTGTTCATGCCTGCCTGTTCCTTTGATGTTTATCCCCCATCATAGCGGGGAAATTCTTTTCGTTCCCATGATCTTGGCAAGGAGAACGCCGTTCTCCCAGGGCCAATTGCCGCCGACCGGTGGGCCTGCCGCCTTTGCTTGCTTGACGCCGGGGGATCGGTCCTGTTCATTGACAGGGCCAGTCGGGGGGCATGGCCAATAAATTAAAATAAAAGACAAAAAACCGTCAGTGGAGGATCGACCATGCCCAATTCCGCAAGCGCCATCACGGCCATCCGTCACCGCACCGTCTTCGACAGCCGCGGTGTCGAAACCCTGGAAATCGATATGCAGTTGGAGGCCGGCTTCTCGCGCATGGCCGCCCCCTTCGGCGCACCCGGCAGCCGCGGCGAATTCGAGGCCCCGGCCTATGCCCCGGCGGGGATCGAGGCGACCCGCAAACTGCTCGACGACGAACTGATTCCCGCCCTGATCGGCATGGACGCCGCCGATCAGGAAGCCGTCGACGACCGCCTGATCGACATCGACGGCACCGCCAATTTCGAGCGCATCGGCGGCAATACCTCGACCACCCTGTCGCTGGCCGCCGCCAATGCCGCCGCTCAGGCCCTGGGCAAGCCGCTATACGAACATCTGCACGCCGTCGACGGATGGACCCTGCCGGTGCCGCTGGGCAACGTGGTCGGCGGTGGGGCGCATAGCCTGGGCCCGGCGCCGGACATGCAGGAACACCTGGTCGTACCCGTGGGTGCGACGACCGTGCGGCAGGCGATTGAGGTCAATCTCGCCGTCCATGCCGAGGCCGGACGTATTCTCGAGCGCAAGGGCCGGGGCTTCGCCGGCGGCATGGACGACGAAGACGCCTGGGCCGCCGATCTGACCGATTTCGAAGCCTTCGAGGTCGTCGAACAAGCCAAGAAAACCATCGAGGACCGCACCGGCGTGGAAATCCGCATCGGCACGGATCTCGCCGCCGACCGCCTCTACGATAAGGACAAGGGCGCCTATGTCTACGATCGCGAAGGCGTGACGCGAAGCCGCGCGGAACAGCTCGATTTCGTGCTCGGCCTGATCGACCGGTTCGACATGGCTTATGTCGAAGACGCCTTCGACTCGAACGATTACGATGCTTTCGCCGAATTGAACGCGGCTGCCCCCGCGCGCTGCTTGATTTCCGCCGACGACGTCTTCGCCAGCAACGTGCCGCGCACCCAGGTCGGCATCGGCAAGAACGCGGCGCGGCTGATGATCGTCAAACCGAACCAGGTCGGCACCCTGACCGGGGCGCGCCGCACGGCGGACTTGGCGCGGGCCAACGGCATCCGGCCGATCATTTCCAACCGGTCGGGCGAGACCGTGGATTGTTCCATCGCGCATCTGGGCGTCGCCTGGGGTACGGTGGGGATCAAGGCCGGCATTCGCGGCGGCGGGCGGATCATCAAGCTGAACGAACTGATCCGCATCGAACAAGAGAAAGAAGGCATCCGGCTCGCAACGTGGTGAGCGGGGTGCGATTTAACGGCGGCGATGCCGCAAGACGACAACTGACCAGAAGGACTTGAATACATGCGAGGCGCAGACCTGTTAGTGAAAACCCTGCATCAGGCGGGGGTCGAGGTCATTTTCACCCTGTCGGGCAACCAGATCATGCCGGTGTTCGACGCCTGCCTTGACGCCGGAATTCGGCTAATCCACGTGCGCCACGAAGGGGCCGCCACCTATATGGCCGAAGCCTATGCGCAATTGACCGGCAAGTTGGGCGTCGCCCTGATTACCGCCGCCCCCGGTTTCGCCAGCGGCGTCGGGCCGTTGTACATGTCCGGTATGTCGGAAACCCCGATCCTCCTGATGAGCGGCGATTCCCCCGTCGGTCAGGACGGCATGGGGGCCTTTCAGGAATTGGACCAGGTCGCCGTTTCCGGCCCGCTGACCAAGTTCTCGGCGCGGCCGAAGACGCCGGCGGAAATGGGCCCCGTCGCCGCCGAAGCAATCCGCACGGCCTTGTCCGGGCGCCCCGGACCGGTTCACCTGGCGCTCGCCTTTGATGCGTTGGAAGGCGACACCGACAATGCGCCGGTGCCGAGTGCGGCCGATCTCGCGCCCGACGTCGCCGATCCTTCGGCGGATGCCGTCGCGTCGGTTCTGGACGCCGTCGCGGCGGCCCAGCGCCCGGTCATTCTGACCGGTCCGCGCCTCAACCCGACGCGCGCCCAGGGCGGCCTGGCCAAGTTGGCCGATGCCCTGGACGCGCCGGTCGTTCCCATGGAAAGCCCGCGCGGCCTGAAGGATCCGTCCTTGGGCGATATCGCCGAGGTCCTGCCGAAGGCCGACCTCGTGGTTAGCCTGGGTAAGAACATGGATTTCACCACCGGCTTCGGCAAATCCTTCCCGGCCGATTGCAAGTTCATGATGATCGACCCGGACCAGGCCATTCTGGACCGCGCCGGACGGGCCATGGGCGACCGCGTCGCGCTGTCCCATCGGGCCGACGCGCCGGCGGCATTGGCCGCCCTGACCGCCAAGGGGCCCGGCGGCAACGCCCGCACCGATTGGCGGGAAGAGGTCGCGGCGGCGGCGGCCAAGCGCGCCCGGGCCGCCGATCCGGGGCA
>MDTA01228120.1_pt1 | contig 45697 bp, 45 predicted proteins | sample 811151 | NCBI WGS metagenome assembly MDTA01 (sample SAMN05326648, study PRJNA326480) | marine metagenome | isolation source: seawater | place: Indian Ocean: South | collected 2010
AATGACAAAAAAAATAAATTATTTTTCATATGCTTGAACCAGTTTTTACCATGATTGCTTTTGTAACAGGACTTATAATTGGTTGGATTCTAAAATCAAGAACTATTCCTGTAATTAATGATAACTCAGATGAATTAAGGATTCTTAATAATCGTTTAATTGATTCAGAAAAAAGGGAAAGTATTGCCAATACAAAGTTAAGTGAAATTGAAAATCGGATAAAAGAAGAGAAAGTGCAAATAGAAAAAGTTCATTTAGAAATGAAAAATACTTTTAAACTAATGGCTTCTGACATCGTAAAAGATAATTCAGAAGAATTTTTAAAAATGGCTAGTGATAAATTTAATTCTTTGCAAAAATTTTCAGAAAAACACTTAGATGAAAAAAAGAAGTTAATTGATCAAAATCTTGAAGGTATGAACACTAAGCTAGATAATATATCTAAACAATCTACCGAACTTAAAACATCAATAGAAGAGAATAAACTTGAAACTGGAAAATTACGTGATACAACAGGAAAACTAAGAGAAATTTTATCATCCTCACAACAAAGGGGACAGTGGGGTGAAAGAATGGTTGAAGACATATTACAATTTATTGGACTAATTGAACATATTAATTACAAAAAACAAATGACTGTAAGTTCTGGTGAAAAACCAGATTATACTTTTTTTCTCCCAAAAGAAAAATACTTAAATATGGACGTAAAATTTCCATTAGATCATTATAAAAAACTTGTTGATACAAACAATGAATTTGAAAAAGAAAATGAAAAAATAGCTTTTTTAAAAGATGTTAAAAATCATGTTAAAAGTGTTGCTTCAAAATCATACATTGATACGACGTCCGGAACTCTTGATTATGTCTTGCTATTTATTCCAAATGAATCAATCTACAGTTTTATTAATAAGGAAAAACCTTCTTTAATTAATTTTGCATTAGAAAAGAGAGTTTTACTATGTTCTCCCTTGACTCTATATGCAGTGCTTTCCTTAATACATCAAGCAACTCGTAATTTTGCAATGGAAAAGCAAACAGAAGAGGTGCTTAAATTACTTGAGTCTTTTCGTTTACAATGGATTAAATATACAGAAAAAATGGACACCCTTGGTAGAAGCATTGAGTCAACAAAAAAGAATTATGAACAACTAATCACAACCAGAACAAATCAATTAGAAAAAACATTTAAAAATATTGAGGATTTAAATCAACCTGAAAAAACTTTGACTTTAGACTAATTTAAATATTATAATTGTAAAAATTTTAAAATATCAAAGCTCATTTCTACAGTCTGCACACTGACCAGTAAAAATATGTTCTGCACTTTTGATCAAGTAATTTGGAATTTCTGGTATAGATATCTTTATTGGAATACAAGATGAGATACCACAATCTTCACACTGAAAATGTGGATGATTGTTATTCTTCTTATTGGAAAAAATATTTTTTTTACCCTTAGCGAATCTTTTTGTTCCATCATAATCGTTAAAAGAATGTATTAAATTTGAATTTTCAAGTCTATCAATAATTCTATACACTGTCGTTTTATCCATTACTTTATCGAACTTTTTCAATAATTCTCCAATGGTAATTGCCTCTTGTGTTTTATTGAATTCAGATAAAATTAGTTTAACTGTTTTAGTTTTTCTTTTTATGCTCATTAAAGGGTATCAAATCATTATTTATATTTTTAGTTAATAAATACGTAATAATTTATAGAAGATATATAATAATGTACTAATCAATACCTTTGATATTTTTCATTGAGATGGATGAATTTTGAATCGTATATTTAGTATAATTAAAATAAAATACTTAATTAAAATGAAATATATACCTGTAGTACTAACGCTCATATTATTTCAAAATTGTACTTCGAATTTTGAAAATAATAACCTTAAATCTAATAAAATATTACCAAATGATATCCGATGGGTTGTGAAATCTAAAGAATATGACGCGATATGTGAGCAAACTTATAAAAATGCCTGGAATAATTTATCATATGTATTATCTCAATCAGATTCATTGTCTTGTATTGTCATGGACCTAGATGAAACTATTTTAGATAATTCAGAATATCAAATTAAACTAATTGAAAATAATGAAAAATTCAATCAAGATAATTGGTCTAGGTGGGTAAAATTAGAAGAAGCAAAATTAATTCCTGGTGCAAAAAATTTCATAGATAAAGTCAGAGAAAGTCAAATTAATATCGTATTTTTAAGCAATCGTATGATCGAAAATGAACGAGCAACAATTGAAAATATGAAAAAATTAAACATTTATCAAAAAGATGACATATTCTTATTAAGAAAAGATAAAAGTGATAAAAAACACAAAAGAAGACAAGAAATTATAGATGGTACGAATAGAATGAAAAATATAGGACCACTTAAAGTTTTAGCATATTTCGGTGATGCATGGCATGATTTTCCTGAAAGCGATAACTATTATATGTTCGGTCAAAATATGTTTATGTTTCCAAATCCAATGTATGGAAAATGGTAGTAAAGTTATTTATGGTTTCACAAGTAATTTAATAATTATTTTTTTCCAGTAAAAATACTGGTAACACCAAAAGTTAAGTCTTCTACTTGAGCATCAAGAAATCCTTTTTTTGTCATTAAATCTAGCATTTCACGCCGATTTAAAAAGTTTTGAACAGACTCCGGAAGATATCGATAAGCGTCAGATCTAGCAAAAAAAGCACCAACCCTTGGTAAAATATATTTAAAATAAAAAGTATATAGTTTGCTGAAAACTTTATTTTTAGGTTCTTGAAATTCAAGAATTGCACAAATTCCATTTGGTTTTAAAACTCTGTAAAATTCACTCATGGCATCCTCAAAATAGCCTATATTTCTAAAACCATAAGAAATTGTCAATGCGTCAAATGAATTATCTTTGAATGGTAGTTTTTCTGCATCACCTTGTACAAAAGTAAAATTATTATTGTTGGATTTTGCTAATGCTTTGGTCTGTGCATGTTTTAACATTTTAAATGAATAATCAAGGCCAATAATATTAACATTATGATGTTTTAAAATTGCGAAACCCACATCTCCGGTTCCCGTTGCAACGTCTAAGATGTTTTGACCATCTTCTATCTTTAATCTTTTTACTAAAATTCTTCGCCAATAAAAATCAATTCCCAGGCTCAATAAATGGTTTAAAAAGTCATATTTACCAGAAATATCGTCAAACATTTTCTGCACAAATTGTTTTTTATTCTTTCCTCGATGTAAAAATTCGTTCATATTATTATTTAAAATTAATTAATTGTTGATTTTTAGATATATTAAATTTAAACTTAATTTAACCGTATAGAATAAAGGTAAAATTGAATAAAAAAAGATTAAAATTAAAAGAGCATCGAGAAATCATTAAAAAGCGAATATCTTCCGCTATAGAATTATCGAAAAAAATAAACAATCAAACCATCCTATCACATACTTTTGAAATAGATATGGTTGATATATTACCAATTTTAACACATCCTGCCGATAGACATTCAATAAGAATATACCTCGAAAAACCTTCAGAAGGATTTTCTATGGCAGGAATGGGTTCAATTATTTCTATTGATTTTAAAGGTAATATTGTAAACTTTAATAAAAAAGTTGCAGACATAAAAAATAGAATAGTATATGAAAAGGATAAAAAATATCCACCTCCTTCATTCTTGGGTGGTTATGCATTTAGTCCAGAATTAGAAGCAGATATAACTTGGAAAAATTTTCCTAGAGGAAGATTTATTCTTCCAGAATGTTTAGCTACACAAAATAGTAATGGCACTTGGTTAACAATATCAACAATAGTTAATAAAAGTGATAGCTTATCGAAAGTTTTAAATAGATTTCTAAAATTATGTATTACATATGAAAATAGAATGCCTGTTACACTGCCACCTATATCAAGTTTACCTGTTGATAAATTTAAAGATGTTCCTAACAAGCAAACTTATTTTAAAACTATTAACCAGATCCTTGAAAGACTGAAACCAGGAAATGTAGAAAAAGTGGTTTTATCTCGTTCGCACCATGTTAAGATTGCTCAAAATTTCAGCGTAGTTTCTGGTATTCAAATATTAAGAAGTGCATACCCAAAATGCATGTCATTTTTCTTTTCATTTCCGAAAGAGGGAATATTTTTTGGTTCAACACCTGAACGGTTGGTTCGGTTGAAAAATAAATCGATTGAGACTGTGGCGTTAGCAGGTACTATTTCAAGAGGTAAAAATATGGAAGAAGACAGGCTATTAGCAGAAAAGTTAAGAAAAAGTAATAAAGAAAGAGAGGAGCACCGATTTGTACTTGAACAAATTGTTCGTAATCTTGAGCCATTAACTGAAGATCTAAATTTTAATGAATATCCTGGGGTTTTGAAATTAAAAAATGTGCAACATTTAAAAACCACAATCTTTGGAAAACTCAAACAAGATCAGCATATTTTAAATATTGTTAAAAATTTACATCCTACGCCTGCAGTTGCTGGCTCACCTACGTCGGATGCCTTAAGAATTATACAAAAATTAGAAGCTCATGACCGTGGATGGTATTGCGGACCACTTGGATGGACAGATATAAATGGTGATGGTGAATTTTTCGTAGGTCTTCGTTCTGCCTTAGTATCAGAACATAAAGCACATGTGTTTGCTGGAGGTGGTATTGTTGCAGAATCCGTTGCTGAACATGAATGGGATGAAACAGAACTAAAAATTCAGCCAATCATTACAGCATTGTCTGGTGGACAAATATAATTGACAAACTTAGAATGGGCACGAAATACGGCAGAAACACTATATCGATTGGGATTGAAAAATGTTTGTATATCCCCTGGTTCAAGAAATACTCCACTTACATTAGCATTTATAGAACATAAAAAAATAAATTGTTATTCAATAATAGATGAACGTTCTAGTGGATTTTTTGCTTTAGGTTTAGCTAAAACTTCTCAAAATCCTGTAGCATTAATAACAACCTCAGGAACTGCAACGGCAAATTTATATCCTTCAATTATTGAGGCAAACTTAAGTCGAGTCCCTTTATTAATTTTAACTGCAGATAGACCACTAAATCTAATCGGTACAGGTGAAAATCAAACAATTAATCAGTATGATATATATGGTCATCAGGTTCGTAGTTTTATTGATATGGGCTTACCCGGAAACTTAAAACACCTGATTGTTGTGTTAAAAAAATCTTATTATCTTACCCTTGGATTAGATTTTTCAGGTAATTATATTAATCCAAAAGGACCAGTTCATTTAAATTTTCCATTTGGCGAACCATTAATTAATGAGAGTGAAATTAATCAACAGATAGATACTGACTCAAAAAAATACGATATATTAAAAATATCAAATGTAAATAATTTTTCTAATGACAAGGCTATTACATCTGAAATACTAGATAAAGTTTTCTCTCAAAGAAATTTAATTATTGTCTGCGGTGAGGGTTTAAATCATTTAGAATTGAATTACTTAGTTAAATTTTCCAAAAAGTGTAAAATTCCAATTCTAGCAGACATCCTATCAAATTTACGATTCAAGTTTGATAGTAAATATATTTTAGTCAATTATGAAAATTATTTAGATTCAATTATTAAATTTGATTTGATATTAAGATTTGGTAAAAAACCAAATTCTAAATTTTTAAATCATTTTTTAAAAAAAAATAAAGATAAAATATGTTTATTTGATCCAATCGGGAGATTCAATGATGATGTTTTAAATATTTACCCTTTTTCCATATCTAATTTTCCATTAGAAATTAATAAAATGAATCAAAATGATTTTAACTCTATCCTATTTAAATTTGAAAATAATTATTTCTATAAGACTGAAAATTATGTTCAAAAAATTTTAAAATTTATTCCAAATAATTCTCAATTATTTATTAGTAACTCTATGCCAATTAGAGAGTTTGACAAGATGAGTTTTAAATTAAATAAAAATATAAACGTCTTGGGTAATCGTGGTGCAAGTGGTATTGATGGAATAATATCAAGTGCTATTGGAATGGCTAAAGCAAATGATGAAAAAAATACCATTTTAATAATTGGAGATGTAAGCTTTTTTTATGACTTAAATGCACTCCAACTAATCAAAAAATATGATGTTAAATTAACTATATTTGTAATAAATAATAATGGTGGTCAAATATTCAATAAATTACCATATTCTAATTATGGAATACCTGATTTTAAACAATTTTGGATAACAAATCCAGAGCTTAATATTAAACAAGTAGCTGATTTATTTAAGCTAAATCATACAAAGATTAAAAACATAAATCATATTAATGGCTCTAACTTTGAAAGTCAATTAATAAATGAATTATTAATACCCTAAGAACCTATTAAAAATCCAATGTTTAATCCAAATCCAATTAAAGCTAAACCTAAAAATACCTCTATTGGTTTTTGAAACTTTAAAAATTTAGACTTAACTTTCAAATCATTTAAAATTATAGCAACTAAAGAAAACCATGTAAAACATACTAAAGAAATTGAGATCCCATAGAATATTTTTATTAATAATGGCGTCTTATTACTAACGATTTGTGTGAAAATACTCAAATAAAAAATAGTAGCTTTTGGATTAAATAGATTTGTAAAAAAGCCAGATCGAAATGAATCTATATTTGATATTTTTCTTTTTTTAAATGATATAACCTCTATATGCCCTGAATTAATAATACTAAATATCCCTAAATATATTAAATAAAGTGCACCAATAATTCTTATTGTTAATAATAATGTTTCAGATTTAGATAAAAAAAAACCTATTCCTATTAGCGTATATAATGTGTGAACCAAAATAGCTACTGAAATACCCAAAGCAGTATATATTCCTGATACCTTAGATGTTGATATACTATTTTTAATAGTTATCACAAAATCAGATCCCGGTGTTATAACCGCAAGTAAAGTAATAAAAAAAACAGTAGAAAATTCTAAAATATAAAAAGAAATATTTTCCACTAAATCTACTTTTTATATACGATTTCACCATTTACAAAAGTCATTAATACTTCTGTTTTTAAAATTTGTTCTTCTTTACACTTTAGAAGATCTTCAGATATAATTGTCAAATCTGCATCAAACCCATTCTTGATTTTTCCTCTATGTTTTTCATTAAATCCGCCGTATGCAGCCCAAGTAGTTAACATCTTTAAAGCTTCAACTCTACTTACTTTTTCTTGAGGATACCAACTTTTTGATTCAGGATTATCTGAGGGTTTACGAGTAACTGCTGCAAAGAATTCCATAATGGGATTGCCTAACTCAATAGGACAATCTGAACCTCCAGGTACTTTCAAACCAGCATTAATAAATGATTTCCATCTAGAAATTGTAGTACATCTCTCAGAGCCTATTCTTTCATCCATCCATCGCATATCACTTGTACAATGAGATGGCTGCATTGAAGGCAAGATATCATTTCTAACAAATTGAGGTATCTCTTGATCTCTAACCATTTGAGCGTGTTCTACACGCCATCTTCTATTATTTTTTCCACATAAATATTTTTCATATGTATCTAAAACTAACTTATTACCCCTATCGCCAATTGCATGCGTACACAATTGAAATTCATATTTAAAACACTTTTTTGCAAGATTGTCAAATTTATCCTCTGATAATAAAATTAAGCCAAAATTTCCTGGGTCATCAGTATACTCATCAAAAAGACAAGCACCTCGGCTACCAAGTGCACCGTCCATAAATGCTTTAACAGATCTGATTGTGTATAGTTCAGTCTGCTTAATGCCCTCTTGGAACCATTTTTCTATAAAATTTTCATCATTTCCATTCAACATACCGTAACAACGTATTGGAAATTGGTTTTTCCTAATCAGGCTTTGTATTGAATTAACAATAATTTCATCTTGCCAAGCATCATGAACTCCAGTAATCCCATTAGATACTGTTTGCCTCAAACCATTTCTAATATACCGCATGATATCTATCTCGTTTGGCTTAGTTATTGAATTTTTAATTACACTCATTGCATTGTCAATAAATACACAATTATTGATAACTTCACCTCCTGCAGTTATTTCTGAATTTTCTATATATCCAGAAATTTGTCTAGCAATTTTATTAACCCAGAGTGCGTGCCCATCAATTCTTGTCAATGCTATTGGATAATCTTCTGTTATCTCATCTAAAAATTCCGATAATGGAAATGATTTAGAATCCCATAAAGATTGATCCCATCCTCTGCCAATAACCCACGTACCCTTTGGATATTTATATAAGTTACTTTTTATATGGTAAATTATTTTTTGAGGTGAATTTAAACCAGTAAGGTTTAAATTTTCTAAAAATTTACCTAAATTCGCCAAATGATAATGAGCATCAATAAATCCAGGAACAATAGTCGCTCCCTTTAAATCAATTGTTTCTATACCGTGTTTTTGTTGGTTAAGACTTTCTATTTTCCCATTTTTAATATAAATTGATTCAGCCTTTGGGTAAGAAGGATCCAAGGTTATCACATTTGCATTTACTAAATTAAATGATTTATTTCTCATCTCTTAAATTTACCCAATGAATTGAATTAATTCATAAAAAAGAGTTATTATTTTTATGAATAATAAATATTTTAATAATTAAATTTTATTGTCAAATAAAAAAATTGTAATTTTAATTAATAACTTTCCTAAAATTTAATAGAAATTGTACAAAAAGGACCTAAAATGCTTTTCAAAAGTTTAGTTATACTATTTTTTAATTTATCATTCATATTTGGCGAGAAAGGCTATATATCAGGAACTATTGTTGATGAAAATTCAAATCCCTTACCTGGTTGTAATGTATATTTAGAGGGTACTGATATTGGAATTGCGACAAATTCAAACGGATTTTTTAAACTAAATGATTTAGATGAAGGAAAATATGAATTAATTGCTGAATTTTTAGGGTATGAACAAAATTCGTATACATTTTATATATCTTTATTTGACGAAAATGTAAATATTAATAGTGATGACTACTTATCGAAGTTAGGACTTAATAATGAACTTAATTCTGTAGAGATAGAAAAAAGGCCATTTTTTATCGACGTTTTGATTTCTTTAAAACCAGAAGCATTAAATTTAAATGAAATAATAATTTCTGCTTCTAGAGTAAAACAAAAAATAACTGAATCTCCTAGCGTTGTCTCATTAATAAACGAGAAGACTCTTCGTAGAAGAGTTGGTGTATCTGATTATAATCGATTAGCTTCGCTAGCTAAAGGTGTGGATGTTACATACTTTGGGTCCCAAGGTGCTCAGATTAATGCAAGAGGATTTGATGGTGCTTATAGTACTAGATTTAGACAATTCTGCGATGGTTTATATCTAGGGGAGTCTGTCACAGGACAAGTTTATTCTCTTTTGTCTGGTCCTCCTAAAGAAGCAATTTCTCGAATTGAAGTACTATTTGGTCCTCAGTCCGCTTTATACGGTCCTGATGCCTCTCAAGGATTATTAAATGTCATTACTAAACATCCAATGCAAGAATCAAAAAATGAAATAAATTTTTCAATATCAAGTCTTAATGATCCAAGAATTGGTGGTAGATATGTTAAAAATTTTGAAAAATTATCAATTGACATAAGTGGAGAATCAAAGTTTAGTAACGAAATTCCATATGGAAATGATGATGATGATTTATATTGGATTGTAGATAGTGATACGTTGTACTATACTGAAGATCTTTTTTCGCCAATGGAGTTAGCCAAGAATAACATTTATTCAAATATCTATTACCGACTAAAAAATGACAATGAATTGTCTATTTTTTATAATTACACTGACGGCAAAGGATATGCTATGGGTAGTCTAGGACCTATTTACAATAAAGGTTTAACCAATCATCAATATGGGGTAAGATTTAACAATAAAAATCATTTTTTTAGGATAACTTCAAATAATCAAAAAGCTAAAAATATGATGAAAGAAAATATTGCAGGATACCAAATACGGCAGGGTGATATTGAATACGGGACCATTGAAACAGTCAATGGAGATTCCACATTTGTAATATCTAATGAAATTATTCCTTGGAATGAAGCACTTGAAGGTATTGAGGATTTTGATGATAGATGGTGGCTTACATTTGATAGCAGAGATCTATGGGTAGATTACCAGTATAGCAATAATTATACAGAAAATTTAAAACTTGTATCTGGTTTTGATTATGAATTTAAAGATCCCAATACAAAAAGAAGCGCTGTTGATGATGTTGGCATTAGTCCAATCACGGGCGAATACGGTGGTACTGAAATTAATGAATATCGATACGGTATATATAGCCAAATTGATTATAAACTTAATAACTATTACTCAATTAATTCATCTCTAAGATATGATAATCATCAATACTATGGTGAAATATTTTCACCTAGAATATCCTTGGTGCGTAAGAATTTTTTATTTGGAACACTTAAGCTAATTGCTGGAACTGGTTTTAAGGCTCCTACATTACTAGAAAGAAACATACATACTGGATCAAACAATATATATTCTGGTGTCGAAGGTGCTCTTGATCCGTTTGTTGAAGATTATCCTGAGTTAGGGACATATCCAGAGGATTTTGTAATACATGCTATAGCAATGGGCTCTTCCAATGGATTTACGGTTGTTGACTTTAAAGATTTAGACGGTGATGGGGTTTATAGTGTAAATGATTCACTAATTGATAATAAATATTTTGAGCCACTAAAGTTAGAGAAACGACAATCTATTGAAATAGCTTATACAGGCATCATTGATAATAAGAACCTTTTAGAATTCAACTTTTTTAGTGCAAGATATAAAAATTTCAAAGGTCCTCTCACTACGATGGCTGTAACAGGACCTGCTTGGCACTTTATGTCTCAAGCATATGGATACTTACCAATAGATGCTATAAGACAAGTCCACACTGGAGAAGAATTAATAAGTGGAAATCCAATTCCACCGTTTATATTTGCACTAACATATACTACAATACCCTTAGATGTTACCTTTTATGGATTTGAAGGAGGATGGAAGCATATTCAAGAAAATTATGAAATATCGTCAAATTTCTCATATTTCCACGATCAAAACCTTGTTGACAAGAGAAAACGAGGTAAAAATGGAGAAGCTGAATATCTTTCGTATGTAAATATGTATAGTAATACACCAAACTTTAAAGGTTCGCTATCAATTACGAAGTTTAATACAATAATGAATTCGTTAACCTCTACATTTAATTTCAAATATACTTCTCCATTTGATTTTTCAAGCGGTTATTTTCGTGCAACAAAAGAAGGTAAAGGGGAAATTCCTCCTCAAACAATTGGTCAATCCTGGTTTCGCGACCCAGGCCAGATTGGTGGACAGCTTTATGTTGATATTGATTTAAACTATAAATTTAACGATCATTTAAATACTAGTTTTTCAATTAAAAATTTACTTCAAACAGGTGGTCCTACTATGCCCTTAACCCCTAAAATCCCAAGATCTTTTGCTATTGAATTTGGATATAAATTTTAATTTTAAAAATATAATTCAATAGATAATATTCTTTTTTTCAAATAAATTCCTTCAATTTGTTTGAAAAGGTTTTTATATTTAAATTGATTAACAATTTTTAGATATTATATTTAATAAAGGAAGTTACTATGCTAAAAAAGTTCTTATTAATCATCGCTGTTTTCTCAATTATTCTTTCAAATAATACAAATCAAATAAACGAACAAATGTTAAATAGTGATGCTATGCATGAAATGATGTCAAAAATTTTTAAAGAAGCAATGAAGGCTAAGAAAAGTTTTCAAAATAATCAAATGAGAAATGAATTAATAGAGAATCTATCATCTACTGCTCCAAGAGAAGAATTCATAATAAATGCTGATCTTGCTCCTGATTTATCTAATTCAAATCCAAATGCCAAAATACATATATCCACAGATAATCAACAAACATGGACTGATTCAGAAAATATTGGTCCATTAAATGAACCAGGGTTTGAAACAACATGGGGCACAATTATAAATACATCGGCAGAAAATAGTGTAAATTGGTACCTTTCTGGATCAATCAATTCAACCGCTTTAGGAAACGAAGCATATGATTATGGTGAAATAATTGTATCACAATCACCACATAATATTAATAATATTTGGCCACCTAGTGATAATTTGATGGCAGTTTTAGTTAATGATGATCCTGGTGATACTGATCAAGGACAAGATATTATTGGAATTTCAGGAACCTACAAAGCTACAGATGAAAATATTGATGAACTATTTTTTAAATTATCTATGAATAGTAATTGTTGCTATGAAGGTAGTCTTTTCTCAGGGTGGTATCTTTATGGTGTGGGAATTGTAAATCCTGAATCAACTACACCTGTTGCTTATGCAATTGGATATGGAAATGGTGCATTTGGACAGTTAAGTCCAGGATTATTGAAATTATCAGGAGACTTTGCAAGTGGAGAATTAGCTGGATTTGAATATATAACGACAGATATTAACTATTTGACTAGTGGCAATGATTTAGAACTATCTATATTGATGGATTATATCACAAGCGATGATGATTTTGGACTTTGGCCAAACTCATTTCAAGGACTAATAGTTTTAGGAACTACAGTTTCAGCAAATATTACTTTCAGTACGACTATTCATGATACAACAAATCCAGGTTTATTTTTACTCTCATCTCAATCTCAAAATGGTAATACAGATCCTAATATATTTAATGGAAATTACAATGATGATACCAAAACATTAAGTGTATCCTACCAAGACGATGAAGGAAATCTTCCATGGCTTAAATCAGGACAAGTTTGTTATAGTGGAACGAATGATTGTTTTTTAGATTTAACTTTAATTCCTGATAGTCATACATATTTAGATAGCGTTTTATATTCAGGATCTATTGCAAATCAAGAAATTGAAGAAGGCAATTATGATATAAAATTTTGGTTTGAAGATGATGATATAATGGGGGGGCCACAACTTACAATACCTATTGTTATTGGTGGCTCTTGTGGGATTTTTGGTGATGTAAATGGTGATAATCTTGTAAACGTTATAGACGTTGTTTCTATTGTTAACTATGTCTTAAATAATGATAATTCAAATAACTGCGCAGACCTAACAAATGATGAATTAATTAACGTTGTAGATATTGTACAATTAGTAAATATTATACTTGAAAACTAATCTCCAAAATTCAGTCATATAAGCTAATAATCATTAAATAAACTTCTAATAAATTTTATTCATCTTAAGGCGTTTTAATTTTCTGAAATGGTATTAAAAGCAAATTTTTAACGTTGTTTATCTTTGCATGTTCCATATGAGTATCTAATCCAAATTTAATTTTATCAATCTTATCAATTTTGGTTAATGTACCAAATATATAATCCCAAATTGAAAAAATATTTCCATAATTATGATCCGTATGTGGAAGTTTATAATGATGATGAATTCTATGAAAACATGGTGTGACAATTATAAAAGATAGTATCCTCTCAACATTTTGAGATAATCGAATGTTGGCATGAGAAAAATGTGCTGAAAAAGCAGAAATTGTCTGATATAACATTACAATACCTATGGATGCACCAGAGATCATTACAGCAAGAACCGTAAAAGACAATCTAAAAATAGCCTCAATTGGGTGATGCCTTAATCCAGTAGTAACATCAACAGTTTGATCAGTGTGATGAACAATATGAAAAATCCACATATATTTAATCTTATGTTCGAGCATATGTACCAACCAAGCCCCAATAAAATCTAAAATGAAAATAGAAATAATTATTTTAAAAAATAAAGGAACTGTATTCATTAATTCTACATTAATAAATCCAAATTGGTTGACTAAATTATATTCTGTTGCTCTGAATATTATTCCAGCTCCAATTAAGTTAATAAGTAATGTCATTACGGTAAGAGATAAGTTTAAGATTGAGTGATTAATTTTTTGGTATTTAAATTTATATAGTGGAATTCCTTTTTCAAGAATCAAGAATACTGTTAAACCTGCTAAAATTAAAACAGTTCTATAAGATGATGGAATCGTTTCAAAAAATTCGACTAAAGCATTCATTATTTACTCTCCGATTATTTTAACTAAAATACGTTTTTGCCTACGACCATCAAATTCACCATAAAATATTTGCTCCCATGTACCAAAATGTAATTTTCCATGTGTAATTGCAATAACAACCTCTCTTCCCATAATCTGTCTTTTGTGGTGTGCATCGCCATTGTCTTCACCAGTCAAGTTGTGATTATACCGAGATAGTGGCTTGTGTGGAGCTAATTCTTCTAACCATTTTTTATAATCTCGATGTAGTCCAGACTCATCATCATTGATGAAAACAGATGATGTTATATGCATAGAATTCACTAAGCAAAGCCCCTCTTTTATATCAGATTCTTTTACACATAATTCAACGTCCCTAGTTATATTTACAAACTCCATTCTTTCTGTCGTATTTAATGATAATTCTTTATGATAGGATTTCATTTTGCTTTCATTTTATTTTATAAATTTACTAGTAAATTATTGATTCAAGAAAGAATATCAATGAAAAAAAATTATTTTGTTGCATTTTGTAATTATTAATTATGTAATCACTTGTTGTCATATTTTAATATATTTATTTGTGATTTTTCTATATTTTTCACCCAAAATAATTAAGGGGTTCAAGTTGAACAAAATTATAACATTTACATTTATTTTAGTGTCTTGTGTTTTTTCTCAGGGATGGGGAGGAAAAGAAATGCCTGAGATCGGAATTTTAAAGGGTTCAGTTGTCGATTCATTAACAAGTAAACCAATTGAATATGCTTCATTATCTATAGTTAGTAAACGAAATGATAACGTTGTCACTGGTGGTGTAACTGATGCTGACGGATTATTTTATATTGATAAAATTAAACTAGGAAACTACAAGGTTATAATAGAGTTTATAGGTTATCAAAAAAAAGTAATTGATCCTGTAAAATTAAATTTTCAAGAAAAATATGATAAAAATTTAGGAACCATTCAGTTGAAAACTTCATCTTTAGAAATGGAGGCTGTTAATGTCTTTGAAGAAAAACCAGTTTACGAATTTAAAACAGACAAACTCGTTTATAATTCATCAGATGATATAGTCTCAGGAAGTGGGACGGCTGAGGATGTTTTACGAAAAGTTCCTATGGTAACAGTCGATCAAGATGGACAAATACAGCTAAGAGGTAATTCAGGCGTAAGAGTCTTGGTTAATGGTAGACCAAATCGCATGGGCGGTGATGTTGATAATATACCAGCGTCTTTAATAGATAAAGTTGAAGTAATAACCGCACCTTCAGCTAAATATGATCCCGAAGGAATAGCAGGAATTATTAATATTGTTTTAAAAAAAGGAGAATATGAAGGTCTTAATGGTAGTATAAAATTTAACGGTAAGCATAATAAATACACTTCAGTTGACAGTTTAAACGGCTTCACACTTTATGGTAATTATCAAACTGAAAAATTTAATTCTTATGGATCATTTTCAATTAATAATAGGGCTAGATATGTTGAAGGTAATAGAAAAATTGATAGAAAATATAGTTCAAGTGATAATGAAGAACTAATATCTAACAATTTTATTGATTCATATTCAGACTTTAATTTTAAAAATATATCTAAACGAAATGGCTTTGGTTTACAATTTGGTAATGATTATTATTTAAATAAAAAGTTTATAATTAATACCGAAATTAATTATAAAAATTTTACAAGAAATTCAAAAAAAAATCAAGATATATTATCAAAGATTGGAAGTTTAGATACAACTAGAACAATATTTGTGAACAAAGAAGTTGAAGATCCAAATAATTATTATTTTGGTTCACTTATTGAAATTAAAAAAGAATATGATGTCCCTGATAAAAAATTAACTTTTTTAATTGAATATGATAAAGAACAAGATTATGAAACGGCAATTTCAGAATTACAACTTGATTCAGACTCTACAAATATTAATGAAAATTCTAATGGAGTAAATATCAAATTCAATTATGATCTACCATTAAAAAATGACAGTAAATTTAGTTTTGGCTATGATGCAAAAATAACAAATAATTCTGAAAATATGAATTTTGAACTAACAAATGATGATTTAAGTAGATTTTCTGGAAAAGTAGATTTTGATTATAAAAGAGACATTCATAGTTTATTTGCTGATTATAATTACGTGATAAATGAAAAAATAAGCATTAAACCAAGTGTAAGAATAGAATATTTAGACAAAAGCATAGGTTTCGTGAAAAATGTAACAGAAGATTCGAGTCCTGAATCTATGGTCTATGCTCAAGTGTTGTATAATGCAGAGGATACCACATATAATGATTCATATCTTACAACATATCCAAACTTTAGTTTACTCTACAACATTAATAAAAAACAAAATATTCAATTTTCTATCAGTAAACGTGTTAAAAGACCCGATGAAGGATGGGGTGGTCCTGGCAACCAAATTAGACCTTTCCCAAGAGATGTGTATAGTAGAAACTTTATTTTCTTAGGTGATCCACTTTTAAGACCGGAGTATTCAACTCAATATGAATTATCGTATAAAGGTCCAATTCCGATGGGATTTATGACCTCTAATATTTTTTATCATAATATAACTGATATGATTAAGTGGTACGACGTTGATATGTATGCAGGATCTGATGTAGTAACATTTAAAAATTCTGATTCTGGTGAAAATTACGGTGCTGATTTTTTCTTCTTATTAATGGGACAAGTCATTGGTGGTGGATATAATGTTAATACATCATTTAATCCTGATGATGATTACGAATTAAACGGAAAAAATGAACGGTTTAATATGTACATGCGAATAACACTTCCTGAGCAATATATAAAATTATTTGATTTCGAATTTGGTTTTTATGCCATGAAAATGAACGTACCAGGAGGATCTTTGTTTGGTAAAACTGGAACAGTGTGGGCTAATTCAGGCATTTCAAAATCATTTTTAGAAAATAGATTAAATCTTTCATTGAGTGTTGATAATATATTCGATCAAGGAGGTTTTCAAATGGATCGATATAAAGAATACAATCCAGTTGGGTTTCTAGAGGTAAATGCTTCAGAGAGAGCTCTCGTTGAAACGTATAGGGGTGGTAGAACTTTTGCTTTTAATGTAAAATTCAATTTTGGAAAAATGCAAGATGATAAAATGAAAATGAGAAGAGGTAAGTCAAGAGGTAGTGATGGCGGAATGATGGAGATGTATTAATGAATTATAGAAAGCTAGGAAAATCAGGGTTAAAAATAAGTGAATTGTCATACGGTTCATGGGTTACTTTTGGTAATCAAATTGACACAAAATTAGCAAAAGAATTAATTAAAACTGCATATGATTCAGGTGTTAATTTTTTTGATAATGCAGAAGCATATGCGCATGGTCAATCCGAAGAGATAATGGGAAAAGCTTTAAGTCAGCTTAAGATTCCCAGAGACACTTGGTGTGTATCTAGTAAAGTTTTTTGGGGCGGAGAATTACCAACACAACGTGGACTAAGCGCTAAGCATATCCATGATTGTTGTAACAGTGCCCTTAAAAGACTAAAAGTTGATTACTTAGATCTTTATTTTTGTCACAGACCCGATCCTGATACTCCAATTGAAGAAACTGTTAGAGCCATGGATAATTTAATAAAACAAGGGAAAGTTATATATTGGGGAACATCTGAATGGTCAGCTTCTCAAATTGAGTCTGCTTATTTAATAGCAAAAGAAAACTTCTTAACTCCACCAACCATGGAACAGCCACAATACAATCTACTTAATCGTGAAAAATTAGAAATTGAGTACAAACCAATCTTTGAAAAATTTTCTTTAGGAACGACGATATGGTCCCCTCTGTGTTCGGGAATTTTAACAGGTAAGTATAGAAATGGTATACCAAATAATTCACGCTTTTCAATAGAATCTTATAGTTGGTTGTGGGATAAATTTAGAGAAGATGGTATCGAGAAAAAATTTAAAGAAATAGGTAAATTTTGTGAATTAGCAAAAAAGTTTAATCTTACTCCTGCTCAATTAGCAATCAAATGGTGCTTAAACAACGAAAATGTAAGTACAGTTATACTAGGAGCATCAAATATAAATCAGCTTAAAGAAAATTTAGATATTTATGATAAAAAAACAGATGATTTAAATATCAAGGATATTGAAAATTGCTTTAATTAACTGTTTTGAATTTTTCTAATTGAAACTTGAAATATTCATCATCAGGATTTAATTCAATCGCAGCTTTAATTGTTCCTATTGCACTTTTTGTATCACCAAGCATCCATTCTATTTCTGCCTGTGTATCTAATATCATTGCTTTTGAATCAGTAGTTGCTAATTCAACACCTTTTTTTGCTTTAATTAATGCATCCTCTAAATTTCTATTTAACTCAGTCATCCTCCAAGCATAACTATTAAGAGCCATCGTGTTTTTTGGGAATTTTTCTGTCATTTCCCAAAGAGTCTCTATTTCTTTAATTGTATCATTAATAGTAATATAATATTTGGAAATCATCTGATATGCAGATAATGAATGAATATCACTAGGATAATCTTCAACAAATTTAATTAATGCTGAAATATCAGCATTTTCCCACGCAGATTTTGCCAAATAAAATTTAGCAGATACTATTTTTTCTCTCATTTCAAAGCTTACATTTTTTAAAAATTCATTGAAATAATTATCCGAAATTTCGTATTCTCCTCTATCTAAATATTTCTTCCCTAAATCATAGAGTAAATCATGTCTTCCAGGGTTTTTCGTAAGTTCCAGCTTCTTTGAATCTATTGTATTTTTTCTCTTTAGTATATCGACAACTTTTGGCAAATAGGTCAAGGGTGGTCCATAACCAATTAAACGATCCACTTCATTCCCTTTGTTATCGATAAAAATAACTGTAGGATAAATTGTTACCTTATAATCCTCTGCAATTTCATTTCCTATTTTGTTAGCTCCATTAATCTTAATACTATTGAATTGATTAGTAAGTGCTAAAAACTCTTTGTTTAAAAAAGTTTCGGCTTCCAGCCGTTTACACCAACCTCAAGTGTCAGTATAAAAATCAATCATTATTAGTTTACTACCTGTTATGCTCATTAATTCTTCGAGACTACCTTTATACCATGGATATGTTATATTTGAATTACAAGCAAAGATAGTTAGCATAATAAATATATATTTCAATTTATACTCCTATATTTTTTTATACATGCCCATTTAAACGAAATTTAGACAAATATTCATACTTTGAAATGAATGAAAGGGTATCTATTATAAATTCATCCTTCGGAATAACCGTATTTTTTATTTTTTGTTTTAAAATATTCGATATTTCTCCATTAAAATGAATAGTGCAGTGTGGTTTAAAAGGATATTCATTATCATAAAATTTTATTCCACATTTTTTAATTTTATAATGAATTTCAGTAAGTAACTTCTCTTCCTGGAACTCAAAAAAAAATATATTTGTTCCTTTAAATGAATTTATATTGGAAAATTGTAATTTAATAGGCGGTATATTTTCAACTAATCTTGAAATGATTTCATTTGCTTCTAGAATATCTTGTTTGTCTGATATATGACCGCAACCAGAAGATCCGGCCAATGTTATAACAACGGGCTTCCATGCTATTTTAGAATCTAAATTCTGACGAATACTTTTTATTTTTTCTACCATCATAAGAGGAAAATCTAAGCATATAAATGTTGAATTTTTAAAATTAATCAAATTATTTTTTACAAATATCTGCCAACGCTTTAGCGTATGAAATTATTACATCTTTATTATAAAAAATTTTTCCCTGATTAAATAGAGTGTCATACGTTTCGGTGATTGAGACAATATTATATGGAATTTCTAAAAAATGTAACGTATCACTTAATACATATGCACCTTTATGCCATGAAGTTGGAGAAATAATTATACCATTTGTAATTTTACGATTTCTTTGTACAAATGCTACAGCTTTTGATTCATCATGAGTTCTTAATATCTTTAGTGCAACTTCTAATTCTTTTGCCTTTTTTCTCAAGGATCTATCAATTTTATCAATTGTTATTCTTGAACCATCTTTTGCGGATTTTAATCCAATAAAATTCATATTAGGACCATGAATAATTAAATATTTTTTCATTAATTTAATGCTTTTAAATAATTTAAGTAAATTTCTATAATTTTTTGATGAGAAGAAAATGCTAATTTAGGAATCTGGCTAATCGGAAATAATTTTACATCATCAGCATCATCTCCTGCAATCATATTTGAGAAATCATCAATTTCAACCAGAAAAGCCATTAATAATATATCTCCAAATACAGTATTAAAATGACATGTATAACCAAGTAAATGATTTACTTTACCATTTAGATTAGTTTCTTCTCTTAGTTCTCGTAAGGCTCCCTGATCTGGTGTCTCATTTAATTCTATAAACCCTCCAGGCAATCCCCACAAACCTTTTCCAGGTTCAAATGCTCGCTTAACCAATAATATGTTATCTTTTTGAGGACAAATTAGTGTAGCAGTAGGTTTAGGATTCTCATAATGTATAGTTTTGCAACTTAAACAATGATATCTAATATTTCCCTCAATGTAGCCATGCGCATTTTCTTTTCCACAGTTTGAACAGAATTGGTTATATGCCATAACATAATTTCGGGAGTTTTAATACAGGAATCCAACTTGGAATATGATAAAAAAAACACCTAATTTAGACATATATGGAAAATAAAAATCCAATTCTTACGGTAGGATCTATAGCTCTCGATAACATCGAGACAATAAAAGGAAAAAAGAAACAACTTCTTGGAGGCTCTGCAACTTATTTTTCAATAGCTGCATCGCAGTTCACAGAAGTTCGCATAGTTGGTGTAGTAGGAACAGATTTTACAGATGAGGGCCACAAAATATTTAATTCTACAAATATCAACATTAAAAATTTACAAACAGTTAAAGGAAAAACATTTTCCTGGGGTGGAAAATATAGCGATGACTTTTCATCACGTGAAACTCTATTTACAGAGTTAGGTGTTTTTGAAAGTTTTAATCCAAAAATTTATAAAAAACATCTTAATACTCCTATTGTATTTTTAGGGAATATACACCCAGAATTACAAATGAATGTAATTAAACAAATATCTGAAAATAGTTTAATCGTAACAGATACCATGAATCTATGGATTAATATAAGCCTAGATAAGTTATGGGAAGTAATAGCAAAAACAGATATTCTTCTATTGAATGATGAAGAGGCAATACAGTTAACAAATGAATTAAACTTAAAAAAAGCTGGAAAAATATTAGTAAAGAAAGGTCCAAAGACTGTAGTTATTAAAAGAGGCGCGAAAGGATCTATGGTTTTTGGTGAAATAGAATTAGAAAGAATCCCTGTTTATCCAGGTATTGATGTGTATGATCCAACAGGTGCTGGAGATAGTTTTGCAGGCGGATTTTGTGGTTATTTAGCTCGTTTCGATAGCTTTAATATTCTTGAAGCTATCATTCACGGATCAGCAGTTGCTTCTTACACTGTTTCTGAATTTAGCGTAAACGGACTAAAAGATATTAACTTAGAAGATATACAAGTTCGTGCCAAAGTAATTCGTAACTTAATGAAATAAATTTGATAAGTAGATAGAAAGGGTTGAAAATGACAAAACAAATAATTATTTTAACTTATATTAGTATATTATTATTTATGGGATGTAAAAGTCCCGAGTTTACCTCAGCATTGATGTATGTAAACGAAAATAATTTAGAAAAAGCAGAAGAGTTTTTTGAAAAAGCATTAATTATAGAACCTGAAAATGCCTTGGTTCCATATCTTTACGCTAGGGATGTATTACTACCAGAAGAACGATGGAGTGAGATGGCAAACATGTTTGATCAAGCAATTAAAATTGATCCAAATACCCCATTAGAAAAACCTATTGTAATTGATGGGAAAGTATATTCAACTGTATACGAAGGCTCTGAAGCATACAGAGAACAAGAATGGGGTAAAATTTTCAATAAAGCTGTTGAAGAAAAAGATAATTTTGAAATTGCAATTGAGTATTTGAATCTCGCTATAAAAGTTTATCCTATGAAAAGTAATACATACGGATATTTAGCATCAATATATTTAGAAAAAAATGATTTTAATTTAGCAAAAGAAACCGCAAAAAATGGCTATGAAATTAATCCTAAAGATACTTTTATTTTACAAGTTTTAGCAAGGATAGAACAAAAGAATGGAAATTTAGATAAAGCAGTAGAATATACGAAAAATGCTTTATCTTTTTCAGATGAAAAAGGTCCTATTCTCAAAAAATTAATTTATATTTTCATTGATATGGGAAAATTTGAAACGGCAATAGAAACTTCTATGGAAGCTATAAGAGAATATCCAAATGATCCTGATATTTACTATAATGTGGGAGTTTTGTATCAAAAGATGGCAAATAAATTATTTGAACCTACCCGAAAAAGGTTTGTAGAAGAGTCTAATAAAACAAAACTCGACAAAAATGTAATGAATGAATTGTATGAGGATTTTGTAAAAATTCGAACATTTTGTGTAGAAGCTAAAGATTATTTTTTAGAATCTGCAGATTTAGAGGGAAATGATGAGAGTTCAGCTCAAGCTGTAAGTGAAATGAAAAAAACAATTAATCAATTAGATGATATATTTTTTCCGGCATTAAGAGATATGATGGACTAATATGATTTTGATTATTTTTGGATTGTACTTATCAATTATATTTTCTGCAAGTTCATATAACATTGAATTGAAGTCAGTAACAATGTATGAAAACAGTCAATTAAACTACGGTATTTCTGATGTTTGGGGCTACACAGACGAATATGAAAATGAATACGTAATTTTAGGCTATTTGCAAGGTACTAAAATCTTAGATGTATCTACAGATCCTGAAAATCCAATATTAATAATGGATATTCCTGGCCCCTCTGAAAATGATATATACTTTCATAGAGATTTCAAAACATATGGAGATGTACTTTATACTGTCTGTGAAATGACAGGTGGAGATATGGGTATGCAAGTGATTGATTTATCTCCATTACCAGAAAATCCACCAATTCAATATCCAACTTACAATGCCATTGGAACATCTCACAATCTATGGATTGATAATAATGGTTATGCCTTTATTGAGCATAGTTGGGGCGATGCTATAAATATTGCAGATCTATCAAATCCATTACAACCTATTCAAGTCGGTAGTTTTGGATTTTTAGGTGAAAATACACATGATATATTTACTCGTGATGGTATTGCATACGTTTCAAACGGCTGGAGTGAAAATTTTTTAATATGTGATATAAGTAATATAAATGATATAGAGGTTATTTCTACAATTGAAGATGGTATCACAGGATATGCACATAATGCATGGCCAACCGATAATAATGATTATTTAGTCACTACAGAAGAAACAGAAAATAAAACCGTAAAAATTTGGGACATTCAAGACCTATCTAATATTAATTTGGTTGGCGAATATTTAGCTGAAAATGGTTTGGCACATAACGTTCATGTAAAAGAAAGTCTTATTTATATTTCACATTATACAACAGGTCTTCGCATCGTAGACATATATGATCCAACATATCCTGTAGAAGTAGCTGGTTGGGATACTTACCCTCAGAGTGATGAGGGTGGATACTATGGCTGTTGGGGTGCATATCCATACACACAAAATGGTTATATTTATGCAACTGATATTCAAAATGGACTGTATGTTTTTGATTTTATACCAATTTACGCTGGATGGTTAAGCGGATATATTTTTGATGTGCAAGGAAACCCATTACCTTTAAATACTAAAATCCAATCTGATCTAGACAACAGGAAATTCTTTGTAAAAGAAAATGGCTATATACATATTGGAATGCCTTCTGGACAGCATTCTTTTTCCGTTTATTTAGGAGATACAAGTATAGGAGATTTTACATATTCATTCCAAAGTCATACAACGTTAGATGATAATATATATTTAACAAATGAAATACTGCAAGGAGATCCCACAGGAGATGGTTTAGTAAATATTTTAGACATATTAGAAACAATTAGCTTTATTAATGGTCAATCTATATTTAATGAGATTCAAACTGTATCTGCAGATTTAAATAATGATGAAAATATCAATATCTTAGATATAATATTAATTATAAACATTATCCTTGGTAGTATTTAGCTAAAATACGTTCTACATGTTGCATATTTGGTTCATTAATCCAATTAATATGAATACCTCTCTTTTCCATCCTTCTAAAAAATGTCATTTGTCTTTTTGAATATTGATGAATAGCAGTATTCAATTTTTGGTACATGTCGTTATAGTTAAGATTTCCACTTAAATAGTGCCCAATATATTTATATTCTAAGCCAAAATAATTCAATCTGTCATGACTTAATTCCAATTTTAAAAGGTTTTTAACTTCTTCAATCAATCCATTTTTTAATCTTGATTTGAGTCTACGAGTAATATTTTTTTTTAGAAGTTTTCTTTCAGGTTTAATTCCAATTACACAAAAATTTATGTTATTCTCTATACTTTTACTTGTTAAATTTTTATATCTTGCTATTTCAAGAGCTCTAATTGTTCTCTTTTTTGTGGACAGATCTGTTTTATTGTGTAATTCTATATTAATTTCTTTTAAGTTTTGAATTAAAGTATTGTGATCAATTTTTTCAAGTTTTTTTCTTAATCTATAATTAGGTGATACTTCCTTTAAATCATAATTTAATAATACTGACTCAATGTATAGTCCCGTTCCACCACATAAAATGGGTAAAGATTTATTTAAACAAATTATATCATAGACTTTAAAGAAATCTTTTTGGAACTGGTAAACACTATAATCTGTATTTGGTGTGATAATATTTATTAAATGATATGGTATTTTTTTCCCATTTAAATAATACTCATCTAAATCTTTGCCTGTACCAATATCCATTCCTTTGTATATTTGTCTAGAATCGGCAGAAATAATTTCGCCGATATATCTCTCAGCTATTTTCGCCGATAAAGAAGTCTTTCCTGATGTAGTCGGACCAACTACAGCTAGAAGTTGTAATTTTTGTAACATAATGATTATTAATTTTTATTTAATAAATTTAACATTTTTTTATAATTTAAATTGTTTAACCTAGGAGATAATTTATGAATAAAAACTATTTTATTGTTTTTATATCAATACTTTTTAATTTTGCAATTACTCAGCTTGAGTATTCGCTAGAAGATGTTAATACAACTTCCCCAACTTATAATCTGAATGTATGGTACCCAGAATACTCAGAATTTATTACATTACATTATTTTTCAACGCAAGGCTGAGCTGGCTGAACGGCTACTTTTGTGCAGTTGCACAATTTTCAAAATGAACTAAGATATACTGATGGATTTACTGATATTGTTGTTATTGCTGTAGGACAAACAAATATTAGTAGCTTTAACGAAAACTTTTGTTCAGATTCAGATCTTCCGTTAGTTATGGATCCTTACCCTGAACTACCTCTAAGAGAAATGTTTAATGGTGGACATAAGGAAGTTGTAATTGTAGATTCAGATTCAAATATTCTAGGTAGAATAACTTTAAACGGAAATTTAAACAATACTGAAAAAAATTATATTAGAGGTATAATAAGTGAAAACTATCCTGACGAGTATATATCTGGAGATATAAATAATGATCAAATTGTAAATGTTTTAGATGTAATACAAACAGTCAATATGGTTTTAGGGGTAATTCCACAGGTTGATATTGCTGATGTAAATCAAGATGGATTAATCAATGTATTAGATATTATCAATATAGTTAATATAATTATCAACGCATAATTTTGTATTTTTTCATAATAATAAATATATTCTTTTCCTTTTTTTTTGCAGGAATCCAAGAATGCACAAATGCACCTCTTAATACTATCTTAAGAAGTTATAGTATTGGAGATACGATAAGTATGGACGATCAATTAAGAGTTTACAATGTTTGCCATGCTCCGGAGAATTATAATGATAATATTTTCAGACTTTCGGATTATAATGGAGATTTAAATGGGGGAAATTATCGAATAATCTTAATAAGTATGAATGCCTCTTGGTGACCAGCATGCTATGGATACATCAGTATGATGGATCAAATTCTTGAGTTCACAAATGCAAACAATGATTTGGAATTTTTAGTTAGTTTTGATGATGGAACTGGTCCAAACCCTTCGTACACATGTAATGAGTGGGGTAATTTGTATTCTGAATTAGGAGTATATGGAAATCAACCATTAATCTTAAACGGGGACGATGATTATGATCAAGATGGTTATCCTGATCATCATATATGGAACTCATTTGGAGGAAATTCATATTCTGCATATGTAATGATAGATCATCATATGGTTGTACGATATTTGTTTGATATCCCTGATTTATTTCAGTTTCAATATAACTTTTTAGCATCCTTAATTGAAGAAATGAATGGATGTACGGACAATTCTGCCTGTAATTACAATCCCTCTGCTATATATGATAATGGAACTTGCCAATTTGATGAAGATTGCAACGAAATTTTCCACTCATGTACAGACTTCTATTCTCATTTGGATTGCATAGCTGAAGAAGGATGTTTTTGGATGGGAGATCATTGTATGGAAGGCTCAAACTGTTTTGACCCTTTAGCAGAAAACTTTAATCCTTTAGCTTCGACCAATGGATTTAATGATAATTCTCAGTGTATATATTCTCCATACATTCACTTTGGCTGTACATATCCTCATGCAATCAATTTTAATTCAAATGCTATAGTAGATGACAATAGTTGTCAATTTGACTATAATGACGTGAATACTGATGGTGTTATTGATATTTTAGATATTGTTATAATCTTAAATACAATAATCGAATTAGAATAAGCTCTTTTTTCAACCAAATAATAAATTAATTCACAAACATCAAAATAGTTTAAAGCATTTAATCTGTGGTTTGTGGTATTATTTATCGAAAACCTCGTAAATTTAGGATAAGTTTTTGAATAATTTTTAATTAAAAGGTAATAATGAGCGACTCAACTAAAATTCAATTCTCAAATCTAAATTTTGAATCTAATATTGTGAATGGCAGTGAAAATGAAAAAGCATTTGATATTACAAAACTTAGACCAAAAACCGGACACATTACACTAGATCCTGGCTACGGTAATACAGGTTCATGTATCAGTAGCATTACTTTTATTGATGGAGAAGAAGGCATACTTCGTTATCGTGGCTATCCAATTGAACAACTTTCAGAAAAATGTAAATTTACGGAAATATGTTACTTGTTGCTATATGGTGAACTCCCCAACCAAATAGAACAAGATAATTTTAGTGAAAAAATAAAAAAAGAGCAAAATATCCATGAAGACATGAAGCGATTTTTTGATGGATTTCCGATCACAGCTCACCCTATGGCAATTTTGTCTGCAATGGTAACATCTCTTTCAGCATATCATAAAAATACAAATATTCATGATACTAAGAGTATTGATAATGACATAATTAGACTCTTAGGAAAAGTAAAATCCTTTGCAGCTTTTTCATACAGAAAATCTCATGGGTTACCATTTATTTACCCTCAAAACGACCTAAACTATGTTGAAAACTTTCTTCATATGATGTTTTCTGATTCTCAAAACAGTTATGAAACTGACCCCGTACTTGCGGAGGCTTTAAATTTACTGCTAATTTTACATGCTGATCATGAACAAAACTGTTCTACAAGTACTGTCAGAATGGTTGGTAGCAGCCATTCAAATCTTCACGCAACTATTTCTTCCGGAATTAATGCTCTGTGGGGACCACTTCATGGTGGTGCAAATCAACGAGTAATAGAAATGCTTGAACAAATAAAAAATGACGGAAGTGACTACAAAAAATATGTTAACATGGCTAAAGATAAGAAGTCAGATTATAAACTATTTGGATTTGGACATCGAGTTTATAGAAATTATGATCCAAGAGCAAAAGTTATATCGAAAGCTGCAGAACGTGTGTTAAGTGCCTTAAATGTAAATGACCCCCTTATGGATATTGCTAAAAATTTAGAAGATGTAGCATTAAATGATGATTATTTTATTAAAAGAAAATTATATCCTAATGTTGATTTTTACAGTGGAATTATTTATAAAGCCATGGGAATACCAACAAATATGTTTACCGTAATGTTTGCTCTTGGCAGACTTCCAGGTTGGTTAGCACACTGGAGAGAAATGATTCTAGATACTAAATCAAAAATAAATAGACCCCGACAAATATATTCAGGAGCTACCTTAAGAAACGTAAAATCAATCGAGGAGCGTTAAGCTGAAAGAATATCATAATCTCGTAAAACATGTTTTAAATAACGGAACTCGAAAGAATAATCGAACTGGTACTGATACAATCTCATCATTTGGCGTTCATTACAAGGTTGATTTATCAAAAGGTTACCCTTTACTCACAACAAAGAAAATTTTTTTCAAATCAGTTATCCGTGAATTATTATGGTATTTAACTGGTGAAACCCATATTCGGAATCTCCGAAATCATACAAAAATTTGGGATGCATGGACTTCCGAAGAAAAAAATTGGGAAATTGGAAAAATGTACGGTTATCAATGGGTTAAATGGGAAAAATATATTAAAAATCCAAAAAATAGCGGTCAATATACAAAAACATATATTAATCAAATTAAAGAAGTTATTAACCTCATAAAAACAAATCCCAATTCAAGAAGAATGGTTGTAACTGCTTGGAATCCATCAGTTCTTGATGAAATTGCATTACCAAGCTGCCACGCTTTTTTTATATTCAATATAACTGGTGATAAACTTAATTGCCACTTAACTCAAAGAAGTGGTGATATTGCTTTGGGTATTCCATTTAATTTAGCTTGTTATGCAACATTAACCCAGATGATTGCCCAAGAGACAGGTTATAAGCTAGGTGAATTTTCGCATTACATAAATGATGCGCACATATATGTTAATCACATCGATGGATTAAAAAAACAAATTAAGAGGACTTGCAGACCTTTACCAACATTAAAAATTTCAAATAAAAATTTTTGGGAACTGGAATTTGATGATTTTAAATTAAATAATTATGACCCTCATCCTATGATACGATTTGAAGTTGCTGTTTAATGGATATTCATTTAATTTGGGCTCAAGATATGAATAATGCTATAGGAGTTGATGGTAACTTGCCATGGTACATTCCAGAAGATTTAAAAAATTTTAAAAAACTTACACTCAATAAACCAATAGTAATGGGAAGAAAAACATGGGATTCTCTAAAGTATAAACCCCTTCCTAGAAGACGTAATTTAGTACTTAGTACAAAACATAAGATTAAAGATGTGGAAACTTTTAATAAAATAGAAAATTTAATTAAGACATTAAAAGAATCTAATGAAAATTGTATTTTTATTATTGGTGGTGCTGAAATTTATAAATTATTTTGGCCTGTATCTAATTATTTACACATAACATTAATTTCCAAAAAATGTAAAAGTGCTGATACCTTTTTTCCAATTAAATACGACGATTTAAATAAGAATTTTAAAAAAATTTCAACAAAAAAATTAAGTCATATCGCAGAGTATCAATATTGGAAGAAATTTAAAATATAGATTTTTTTAATTGGCTACCGGAAAACCCTGCAAGACCTCCAACTAGTAATGGTAAAATAATAATCAATAAATAAAGTGTTGCTGAATTTAAATTCATCATATTTGATACTCTATCAATTATTATTTCTCCTCCATTAAAATATTTATAAAATAAACATACTGTCCAACAAGTTGATAAACTAACTCCCGCGATTATAAATGATAAAAGTTTATTATTCATAAATAAAAATCCGAAACAGAAGCAAATAAGCACGCCAGACCACCATTTAAAAATTAATAATACTGGAAATAAAATTAAAGTTAGTAAAGAATAATTTTGTAGAAAATATATCATTTTTTATTTTTGAAAGTTACTAGCTGACCTGATATGTCATTAATATTTGAACTAGAATTAATATCATTCAATGTACCTTTTTTCCAATTTTCTAACATATTTATATAAAATTTGCTTCCAGGATACCCAGATTGTCCTCCTGGAATAGTTCCTTTAGCTTTAGGTGGACGTGACATCTCTACAACATATCTCCATGAAGGTCCATTATTTTTTCTTGTAGCGTTGGGAATTAATTTACCACCATCAGTAATTATTCTCATTTCGCCAAATCCAGGAATTTTAGCAATATGATGTATATCTGTGCCTCTTGATATACCCCAAGTCCATTTAGTAGAGATATTTCCGTGTTTACTTTCTAAATATGCTATTGTACTGTCAAAAGTTTCTTTAACCATTGTACCAAATTTTTCTTTTTGAGGTGTATCAATATTATCTATCCATCTTGAATTATGTTCTTTTAACAATAATTGCTCTAATCTTGAATAGTCTGGCCAAGAAAAGCCATCTTTTAGTTTACCAATATTATCCTGCCATATAAACTTTTCAATATAATCTATCCATTTGTTATAAATTGTAGGACTAACTTTTTCTGCGTCATAAAAATAATTCCACTGACTTATTTCTTGAAAAGCGTATGAATATTCATTTTTAACTAAATAATTTTGAAGAGTATCTAAAAGTAATGGTAATATCCTTTCTGCCATTATATTTTTATTGTCTGTCTGAATTTTAATAAAATCATTTATCTCTGCATCATATAATTCAGTCAGTTTTTGATTTATTCTCTCACCTCTATATGATTCTACAAATTGTGATCCCAGATAATAAGGATAAGTGTCATCTGTCACATGTTGATTTGCAGAACTAATATATCCTGACTTAGGATTTTTGATATGAGGTTTCTCGTTATGGGGAATTTGCTTTTTCCATGAATTATCATTAATTGTTCCATCCATAACAAATCTTCCCTGATTTTTCCATTTAACAGGTGTATTCCCTGAATGCCACATTGCAATATTTCCTTTAACATCAGCATAAGCAAAATTTTGTGCCGGACATGTAAAATACTTTAAAGCCTCAACAAATTCATTATAATCTTTGGCCTTATTTAATTCATAAAATGTTTTGCTTTCAACGCTTGGATCATGCGCTAACCATCTTAATGCGCGACCTACATTTGTTATTACTGTACTGTCTCCTGAATATTTATTTTGCTCAATATTACTCCATACTATTGGTCCAAAATGAGTGTATGTTACAGTATCAAAAAAACTTTTTTGTCCTCTAATTTTAATTTCTTCAATTCTTTTTTCTGTCTTAACCCATGAACCATTAAAGTAATATTCGTGCATATTTTTATCTTTAAATGTTATATCATACCAATCCCAAACATCATCACCACCATTAGTTTCTCCCCATGCAATTGAATCATTGAAACCGCTTATTACACAAGGAGCACCTGGTAATGATGCACCATATACATTAAATTTTGGAGTATTTAGATGTATCTGATACCAAATATTAGGTAATGTTAATTGGAGATGTGGATCATTAGATAGCATAGTAAAACCAGATTTTGTTTTAGATCCATCCACAGCCCAATTATTACTACCATTACTTTTATCTGGCTGAATCAATATTTTATTTTGATATGATTTCGATCTATAAATAGTATCTGGCGGAATAATAGAAATTGATGGCTTATCAAAAATGGTTCCTTTAGGGATAATTGGATCAATATAATTTGGGTATTGTGGATATAGATCATTAAAAACATCTATACCGTATTGGTTTTTGATTTGACTATTATACAAGTCTAGAGAACGCCCACTTAAAGTCAATGCCATTGATTTTAAAAACAAAAGTGTTTTTTTAGTTGTCCATTTTTCAGGTTTATAATCCAATATTTTATATTCTATAGGATATTCATCCCAATTTAATGAATTAATATAAGCATTTACACCATCAGCATAAGCATTTATAGAAGAATAAGTATTTTTATACTTTTTTGTTTCTATTAAACCGTTTTCCGCAGCAAATATCATACCTATTCGACGCTTATATCTGTCATGATCAAATGCTTTACTACCTATTATTTCTGATAAGCGACCAGCTGCTGCGTGGGTTTGAAATTCCATTTGCCATAATCTATCAAAGGCAGTTAAATATCCTTGTGTGAAAAATAAATCATACTCATTTTTAGCAAAAATATGAGGTATTTTATTATTATCAATTACTACTTTTACATTTTCATTTAATTTAGAAAAAGTATAACTTGTCTTCACATGTTTGTCAGAATTTATCAGTTTTAAAAAACCATGAAATGGATCAAGGAATTTACCTAATGGAGGCAAGTTGTAAATTTTTATATTTAGCAAGCAAACTATAGCTATTAACTTAATAACAAAAAATATTGCTGTAATTTTTTTCACTTATTTTTTTTTAATTGTACAATAAAATAAATAATTATAGAAATCCAAACAATTATTATAACAGCATAAAACCATCCCTTATACATTAAAATTCCTTAACTTTTTTTCTACAAAAATTCTAAATCTAACCATTAAGAATAAAATCAAACTAAAATTAAAAAGAGAAAACAAAAAGATATTCTGTACTAAATCCGATGATTTTTTAACAGTATCTCTACTTGGGTGAGCTTGTATTTCAGGAGACCACATATCAACTGAATAATATATCAATGGAACCTGCAAAAAAGCCACAACACAAACAACCGCACCAAGTCTTGCACCTTTTTCTGAAGTTCCAGAAAATTCTCTGACCATAAAATATATTAAATAAGTTATAAAAATTAATAAAGTTGTAGTTAATCTAGGCTCCCAGGTCCAAGGTTTTCCCCAAATTGGAATAGCCCAGATTGGCCCAGTAATTAGTACCAATAAACAGAACAATGTACCTATCTCCGCATATGCCAAAGCATTTATATCTTCTATATCTTTTCTATTTATCAAATACTTGAAGCTATATATCATTGCAATTAAATAGGCTAAAAAAAAGTTCCAAGCTAAAGGGACGTGATAATAAAATATTTTTTGAGCCCATTCCTGATCTATTATCATTGGCGATTTAAAAATGATAATGTGTAGATTAATTACTGAAATTATTATTGTTGAGATTGTTAAAATTAGATTGAATCTGTTATTTAAAAAAAACTTCAATTATTCCTCCATTGAATAGTCAAATAAATAAACTCCTAGAATTGTTAATAGAACTGCAGATGAAAAAATAATCATTACCCAAAAACTATAACTGGAAAACTTTAAACCTTTTGACAAAATTGTTGTTACTTTAACTGTTGATATTAAAACTGGTGTGGATAAGGGGAAAAATAATAATATATTTAAAACATCACCCATTTTTGAACGAAAGCCAAGCCCTGCAACTAAAACACCTAGTGAAGAAATAGACCAATTAACTAATATAATTAATATCCAAAACTTATAATCACTTATTAACGGAAACCCTAAGAATAAGTGAAATAATGGAATTAAAATAACTTGGGAAATAAATAAATATAAAATAAAAGATACTACTTTTGATAAAAAGATATATCCTCTGTCTATTGGAGACATTAATAGTAAATTTATTGCATAAAATTCTTTCTCTTTTGCAAAGTTTCTAGTAATACCAATATTTAACGAATAAATCAATGTCATCCATATTAATCCAGGTAAAAATTTCTCTATTGCAGTAGAATTTGGATTAAAAGCAAAAACAAAAAATAATAATGTGGAAATTCCAAATATAACCATAGATAATAATGTATCTTTGGTTTTGATCTCTTGAAGTATTTCTTTTTTAATTAAAGTAAAAAATATTGAATTCAATTAAATTTAAAATCTCTTAATTTACCGTCTATTAACTTATAAGTAACGTCGCAATGACTTTTAATAAACTTTAGGTTGTGTGATGCTATTAAAGTCGTTTTGCTTGTTTTATACTTTTTTAGCATATATTCCAAAAGCATTAATCCTCTTTCATCTAAGGCGTTAGTAGGTTCATCTAAAAGTAAGAAATCCCAATCACTCAGTTTCATTCTTGCCAAATGATATCTTTGAACCATTCCAGCACTAAAATCAATCATAGACTTATCAAAAACGGATCCTAGGCCTACTTCAATCAGTGATTCTTTAATATATTGATCTCCTTTATATTGACATCTAATTTTAAGAAATAGCTTAAGGTTTTCAATTGGTGATAAGAATGAATATGAATCTTGATCATGTCCCCAATATAATACATGTTTCAAGAATTTATAATTTGAATTAAATAAAGGAGAGTTAAATATAAAACCTTTCCCACTATCTGGTTTCATTAGTCCAGAAATTATTTTAAGAAGAGTAGTTTTCCCTGATCCATTATCACCGATAATGCCAATTATATTATTTTTATTAACTTCTAAATTTAATTTGTTTAATACAAGATTTCGGTTGAAAGATTTTGATAAATTTTCTATTGTTAAGTACATTGTAGAAATTTATTTATAATTAATAAAATTATATTTTTTATTATTTAAATTTGTCAATTTCATTTATTATTTTTGATGCTTCTAACCTTAATTCATTATTTGTTCTAATAAAATCTTCTTTAGAAATTATCCCCATATCACGTTCAAATTCTATTTCTCTAATCTGCTTTAACAAACTTTTTAATTGTCTTTTTTTTGCAACTTTAAGGGTAATTTTTTTTTCATTTAAATCGAAATTAATCTCCATGAAAAGTGGTTGAATTGTGTAAAATATTGTAGCTATAAAAATTATAAATAATAAAAAGGGAATCATTATATGCCAATGTCTCTCATTGCTTCATCTACTATCTTTTTTTGTTGATTATTAATGATTATTGAACTAGGTTTTGTGGTTTTTGTAAGTTTTTTAACTATAAAATATGCAGTAACCAGACTTGAAAACAATAAAAAAGTAGGTAAGTTCCAAGCCAACCATCCCAATCCTTTATTTTCAGGTAATGCTCTAATTTTTTCTCCATGAATCATAACAAAAAATTCAATTATTTCATCATCAGTCATGAATTCTTTTATATTATTTTTAGCTAAATCTAAAATATTTCTATTTCCATAAGTAGCCAATAATGATGAATTAATTAGTTTTAAATCAAAATTTTCATCTATTAAATTTTTTATTATTGCTTTAATTGATTCTGCTTTAGGAGAATCATGTTCTGCAATAACTCCACCCCAGCAACAGGGAGCATGCAATTGTTGTTCAATTCTATGTTGCCTCTCAGATTTAAATTCCGCTCCAAATAAATATGATAGAGTGATTAAAAAAATAAAATTATTCATTTACTTTTTTCGATGGAATAATTGCAACGACTGTTCCAATTATCAATAGTAAAGTGCCAATCCACACCCATGAAACCAAATTATTTATTCGTATCTTTAAGGTAGCAATTCCGCTTTCTAAATCTAAACTACCAAGGATTAAATATAAATCTTTATTTAAAGTTGTCTTTAAAGCAACCTCAGAATGTGGTTGACTATTCTGATCTGTGTAAATTCTTTTTTCAGGAAATAAGGAAGTAAAATATTCATTATTTCTATCAATTTCAATTTCTGCAATAAAAGCATGGTGATTTTTACGCGTACTTGGATTTGTTTGAGGTGTCTCTTTCCAGTAATTTTTTAATTCAAACGTATATTCATTTAGCATTGTTTTTGGACTTTCAGGATTAAGGGAAACATCTGCTTCCTTGTCGTAAGCTTTTCCAACAAACCCAAAAAACATCATTAAAATACCAATATGAACAATATATCCACCGTAACGTGATTTATTATTTGATATGATTGTACTAAGTGCCTCAACCCAGTTTTCATCTCTATTTTTTATTCTTACCCTTGCTCCTCTGTATAACTCCAAGTAAATAGTTAAGAAAACAAAAACAATAAGAATTAGTGTAACTAAAGGGTATAATTTATTTATTCCAAACGCAAATAGAATTAAGCCAGCAAACAAAGATATAATAGTAGGTAATAAAAAATTACGCTTTATACTGCTTAACGAAGTTTTACGCCATGCTAGTAAAGGAGCAATACCCATTAAACCAAGTAAAACCAAGCCAAATGGTATAGTTTTCTGATTAAACCATGTTGGCCCAAGCTTTACTTGAAACCCTCGTATTGCTTCAGTCATTACTGGATAAAGTGTTCCCCAAAGTACAACAAGCATCATGGCAACAAAAATCATGTTATTAAATACAAACCCTGCCTCTCTACTAGCAAACGAATCAAGTTGATTTTGAGAAGTCAAATCTTTATGCCTTATAATCAATAAAATAACATTTAACAAAACAAGAAAAACTACAAAGCCGAAGAACCAAATACCTAAATCAGTTGCAGCAAAAGCGTGAACTGAAGAAACAATACCACTTCTAGTTAAATATGTACCAAATATAGTTAATGTAAATGTTACCATAATTAGTATCATATTCCATCTAATTAACATATTTTTCTTTTCTTGAATCATAACTGAGTGTATATATGCAGTTCCTGTAAGCCATGGAAACAGAGAAGCGTTTTCAACAGGATCCCAGGCCCAATATCCACCCCATCCTAGTTCCATATAAGCCCATTTTCCACCCATAACTATTGCGACACTAAGAAGTAACCAGGTAAATAATGACCATTTCCTTGTAAGACGAATCCACGAGGCATCTAATTGTTGTGTAGCCATAGCAGCAATTGCATATGCATATGGTATTGTAAATCCAATAAAACCTAAGTATAACATAGGCGGATGTAATAACATGGCCCAATGTTGTAAAAGTGGATTTAATCCGGATCCCATTTTAATAGGTTCATCAACAGGAGTGAATGGATTTTCAAAGGCAACACATATAAGTAAAAAAAATGATAGTATGATTGATATTGTTATAGTTACCCATGGCATCAAGCTGATGTATTTTGCTCTATTTTGGTATAAAACAATTAAAGTGTAAATAGCTAAAATAAATGTCCAAAAGAGTAAAGAACCTTCCATTCCAGCCCAAAAGCCACTTATTTTATATATTGTTGGTGTAAATATACTACTATACTTATTGACATAGGCTAAACTTAAGTCGCTTCTAAACAAGGCAAAAACTAAAGTAAAACCAGAAATGATAACCAAAAAACACGAAGCAATCATACTATTTCTTCCAGAAACATAAAGTTTAATGTCATGTGATTTTAAATACCAAACATTAAAACAGAAACTCGTAATTGATAAAAATAAAGCTAAGGATATAAGTGAAGAACCAAAAACTGATATCATATTGATTTTTCACTCATAGATTCATAACCTGACTCTTCTTCGTATCTTGAAGCGCATTTTGTCATAAGATTTTCTGCAACAAATATACCCTTGTTATAAGTCCCTTCAACAATTACCTGGGATCCGTCTTTAAATAAATCTGGTACAGCGGCAGAGTGATGTGTTACTGGTAAAATAGCTTCGCCTTGCTTTAAATGAAATGAGATATCTAACATATCCTTAGAATATTTTATTGATCCTTCAATGACATTTCCTCCAAGTCTAAATTTTTCTTGAACAAATGATTCATGATGCTTCAATAAGTCTTCAACTGATATGAATGGTACTTCTTCAGATTCAAAATCAATTATCATCCATCCAAGCGTAACAAGAGAGATACCTAGTATAGTTATAAAAAATTTTGTGTTTTTCATTTGGGTAAAATTATTTATTTACAGATACTATAATTTATTCTGATTTTGTTCAATTTATTGGTTTCATTTTGTAAATAATATAGTTTACTGTAGAGATGGGAAGAAGCATTATCGTAATTTATATATTATGATAAAAAATATATTCAAAAATAAAACTTTTGCTCAATTTTCTCTAGTATTTACAACTGCAATTTGGGGTATCACTTTTATTATGGTTAAAGAAGCATTAAATGATGCACCCCCGTTTGCATTTTCAACGTTACGTTTCTCAATTGCTCTATTTTGTACATTAATTCCAATAATTTATCAGTTTAAAAAATTTTCAAAACAGGAAATTTATGGTGGAATCCTCTGCGGCATATTATTGCACGCAGGCTATGCATTTCAAAATTATGGTTTACAATTAACATCAGCAAGCAAGTCCGCATTTATTACAGGCACTTCAATATTGATCGTTCCATTTATTTTATGGATATTTAATAATAAAAAAATTACGCTTAAAACATGGCTATCTATTTTTATAGCAATAATAGGGCTTTTTTTATTAATCAATCCTACTGGGAATAATATAAATATTGGTGATGTGATAACTATTGGTTGCTCAATATCTTTTGCAGGTCATATTATCGTTCAAGACTTATATACAAAATCACATCTGTCAATCTTAAGATTATTTTTTATACAATTAGCAACCGTAACTATTTTATCATTTTTAAGTTACATTACAATTGATAGTCAACCAATAATATGGTCTGAAAGATTAATCATTGCGATTATTATTACAGGTATACTTGCAACTTTTATTGCAATAGGTATAATGTTGTGGGCACAAAAATTACTATCTCCAACTAAAACTGCTATTATTTTCGCTTTAGAACCAGTCTTTGCTGCGCTATATGCTTGGTATGCTGCAAATGAAATATTACCTTTTTTAAGCTGTATTGGAGGTCTACTAATAATTTATGGAGTTATATCAGTTAGTATAAACAACAAATAATAAATTTTAATTTAAGTACTTTTATTAGTAAAATAATGCAAGATGGAACTTGCACTAATAACAAAATTCACTTTTATTGATGGGTTATCCCTAATATTATCTGTCTTAGGGGTAATATTATACGGTACAATAATATATGCCCTTCTTTTTAAAAAGAATTCTATTCATCAAGAAAAGATAGTATTATTTTTTGGAATTACAATTTTTTTATATTTCTTCGGAAACTTCATAGCTTTTTTTGCTATTGCTTTAGCTCAAGATTATTTTACAAATGCATATAAAACAGGCTGGATAATTAATTTAATTGGTCTTTCATTTTTACCTGCTAGCTTATTGCATTCTTTTTTAGCGTATAAAGATTATAAAAATAATAATAAAATAAATCCATTTATATATGCAGTCTTACATATTTTAAGTTTCTATTTTTTACATCGATTCATAGGAAATACTGATAATTACGATGTATTGCCGTGGCCTGTACTGACATCAAATATCACCCCTTTTCAATTTAAATTATTTTCATTTTGGCTAGCATTTTGTACTGCATTATCTGGATTTATTAATTTCCTTTTAAAAGGGAATCAACGGTGGAAACGTTTTGATAATTATTTTCCGATAAATGGTGTCTTTTTAATTTTTTCATCGATTATAGTAGCTATTATTCTACCGCTGCATCCTTGGACACCTGAAATTGCCCCACTTATTCGACTATTATTTTTGTTTATGGCATTTATTCCTGGAACTACACTTGGTTATTATCTTGTTAGGTATCAATTTTTAAATGTTTTGATAAAGCCCACTATTTTGTATTCTATCTTAACAGCACTAGTCATTATTGTATATCAGTTTGGAATTCAAAACATGACTAGCTATTTATCAAATTATGAAATGATAAATGTCGATATGGTGAAAATTATATTAATGATTAGTTTGGTATTTCTATTTCATCCTGTAAGAATGTATTTACTGCGTAAAATGAACCAATATTTTTTTCAAGACAACGAAAAATACAAGACAACAATACACAATATTAGTCAAAGTTTAAAACAAATATCAGATCTAAAAGAAATTGAAAATATGCTATTAAAGGGATTAGGACAATCTTTACACATTAAGAATATCAAAATTATTTCAAATACTTATAACGTTGAAAAAGACATTCTAAATAATTATTTAAATCCAATTGTTCATAAAGAACTAGTAAATAAAGATCTTTATGACTGGATGATAAAAAATGATGTTGATTTAATAGGAAAAATAAAAGATTCTGATGACTTAATTGCTATTTTAGGGATAAAACTAAAGTCATATAAATATGAATTCAATTCTAATGAAATTCACTTACTAAACACAATTTTAAATCAATTAGCTTTAACATTAAAAAATTTTAAGCTTGTTGAAAGTAGAATTGCACTTGAAAAAGCTATTATTAGCCAAGAAAAACTTTCTACCCTTGGGCAAATTTCTGCTAGTATTAGCCATGAAGTAAAAAATCCTTTACATTCAATATATACACTTATTCAAGTTATGGAAGAAGAAGAACCTAATGGAAAAGAGCTCAAAAAAGATTTAAAAACAATCAGGTCAGAAATTGAAGATTTATCTGAAATACTTAATGAAATACTCAGATATGCAAATCCAAAAGATCAATCTAAATATATTTCAACTAAATTAAACACAGTAATAAATAAAACAATTCGACTAGTAATTAAAGAAGCACAAAATTATGGAATAGATATCTTTTTCAAACCAAAGAAAGAAATTATGATTTCTAGTATACCCACTAAATTAAAGGAGATTATTTTCAATTTAATTTTAAATGGTATTCAGGCCTGCAAAAATAAGGGGAAATTAATTAAAATCAAAACTTACGAGAATAATAATGAAGTTCAAGTTATTATAGCTGATGACGGTCCTGGTATTGGAGATATCAATGACCTATTTAAACCTTTTTATACAACTAAAAAAGATGGTACTGGTTTGGGATTATCAATTGTAAAGTCAAAAGTAGAAGAACTTAATGGTAATATTTCAGTTAAAAATGGTAAACTAGGAGGGGCTGAATTTAAAATCACATTACCAAAGGAGATAAACGTTGAGTTTAATTAAAATTTTGATCGCTGATGATGAAAAAACAGCACGCATAGCAATAAAACGTTCGCTTGTAAAAAAGTACATTGTTTTTGAAGCTGACAACGGTAGTAAAGCAATTGAAATAATTAAAAAAGAATCTCCTGATATTTTATTAGTGGATATCAACATGCCTAAAAAAAATGGTTTTGAAGTTTTAAATGAAGTTTCGTCTCATAATATAGATACTATATTTATTATAATGACCGCATATGGTTCTGAACGTGTAGCCGTTGAAGCTCTTAAAAAAGGTGCATGGAATTATATTAGTAAACCATTTCAACTTGATGAACTAAGGTCTTTAATAAAAAATGCATCTAAACAAATCTTTTTGAAAAGAGAAAATAAAATTTTAAAAAGTACAATCAATAAATCTCAATTGTTGGGGCAAAGTTCCGATATTATAAAAGTTAAAGAATTAATAAAAAAAGTATCAAAAACTGATGCAACAGTTCTTATATTAGGTGAAAGTGGAACCGGGAAAGAGGTTGCAGCGCAATCAATACATAATCATAGTGAAAGAAGAGATAAACCTTTTGTAGCAATTAATTGTGGTGCAATACCAAAGGATTTAATAGAATCTGAACTATTTGGCTCAAAAAAAGGATCATACACAGGTTCGGTTAGGGATACAAAAGGTAAATTTGAAATAGCAAATGAGGGCACCTTGTTTTTAGATGAGGTTGGCGAGATGTCTAAAGATATTCAGGTAAAACTTTTAAGAGTATTAGAAGAAAGATTTATAACACCTCTAGGAAGTGAAAAAAAAATACCTGTCAATATAAGAATAATTGCAGCGACAAACATTAACCTAAAAAAAGAAATGACCCTAGGAAATTTTAGGAAAGATCTGTATTATAGACTTTCTGTAGTTGAATTAGAAATGTCTCCACTACGTAATCACTTAGACGATTTACCCATACTAGTTGAACATTTTATTCAATTATTTTGTTCAATTTATTCAAAACCTATATTTGAAATAAATGACGATATAGTAAACAAATTAAAAAAATATAATTGGCCCGGAAATGTTAGAGAATTAAAAAATGTTATTGAAAATACTGTTGTTTTATCAGAGAAAACTTTAAATAAAAAAATCTTATTTTCTAGAATCCAATCAACCAAAGAAAAACAATATTATTTAAATGGCCGTTCATTCAAAAATGCCAAACATGATTATTTGTTGCCAATTGAACAAGAGTTATTATTAGAAGCTCTTGAAAGTGTAAATTATAATATCACAAAAGCTTCAGAAATTTTAGGTATGAAAAGGCAGTATCTTCAACAAAAAATAAAATCTTTAAATCTTAAACTAAATTAAACTTTGTAAATAAAATATTTATTGGCAAGGTATTTGTATAGTTTATAAAATATTAAGTAATATTTATATAAATATCAATTTATTAAAAATAAAGGGTAAAATATTGAAAAAAATACTATCAATTATTATAATAATTACATCATTTAATTTTGCAGATAATATCCTACCAGCTCAAACAGATGCAATAAAAGCACTTGCAACCGAAAATGGATTTTCCAACGAAAGTTTGGAAAAATATTTAATCCAAAATTACGGTACAACTATTTATGGATTGTCTAGAAATCAAGGTATTCAAATTATCAATTTATTTCAATCTGAAAATCCTCCAAAACCGTTAATGCAATCTTTTATAAAAGAAGAAGTGAATAATGAAGATTTATTGATTGCAGAATCGCTAGAAGTAGGTATGTCAAAACGTTTTTACATGGTTGATGGTAACGTAATTGATGGGTCAATTACATCAATTGATGATGGTATTTGTTCTATTAATACAGTTGATGGAAATCTTAAAATACCTGTTAATGAAATTTTAGAAGAATCAGTTTCATTACTAAAAAAAGATGGAAGTAGATATAAAGGCCCAGTTATAAAAGAAGATCTAGAACGAATTGTAATTAAATCTAAATATGGAGAAGTAAATATACATAAAAAAGAAATCAAGAGTTTAGACCGATTTCAAGGTGGACGATTGGTTCCAAAAACTGAAGTAACTAAAGAATTTTATCAAGGGGAAGCTCAACTAATTAATGTATTTCTGGATCCAAACGCTTTCCCGCTCGAACCAAATGCTTTTTATGCCAGCGCTTTATCCGTTGGATATGGACTAACGGATAGATTTATGCTAACAACTAAGTTTGCAGATAATTTTAATGGTGATTTAAATATTTCACCGAAATGGAGAATTTATCATGAGAAGGAAGCAAATACAGAGAAAGCTTTTTCTATCGGAGCTACATTACACAGTCAATACCCTTTATCTTCTATCATATCAAAATATCCCGATCGTGTTAAAGTAATAGATAGTAACAGTGATAGTACTATATGTCGATTCAATATAAACGGTAGTCATGCCGATCAAAATGAACAATTCTGCGGAGAAGATGAAAGAAATAATGCAAATTATAGAGAACTATTTGAACAAGATACTTCTCCATACTTTGAGTTTTTTGGTGTTTATTCTTCAAGAAGAAAAAATCCAACAGGGAGAGGCAATGTTGGATGGTCAGTAGGCTTAAAAACATCTACGGCATTTATTAGAGTTAATGAACTATCAAATAAAGAAAACGGAAATTTTAAATATATTTGGGACGCCAAATCTTACGATATAATTCCTTTTAGAGCATGGGCTTCATTAGAATATGATTTAAGAAAAAAAATAAAATTTGTTGGATCTATGTGGCTTGATAACGGCTATGTAAATCAAAAATTTTCTGATTCTTACAATGACTTTTTTAATGATAATGATGGTGGAAATAATTTTATTTTTGATAACGGATCAGGCGAGCCGACATTATTTGATTTTGATTTTGGAATATTGTATGCAATTAATAACAATTTTAGACTCGGAATTCATTTTAAGAAGCCATATTTAGATATTTATTGGAAATTTTACGAATTTTAAATATGATTACAGTTAAATATATAATATATGTATTAATTTTATCATCTTTTTTAATTGGTGAAAAATACAATCCCACAACAGGAGAACTAATTCAAGATTCAACCCAATTTAAATTAAAGTTTGATCCTTACACTGGAATTTTAATTCAAGAAGATCAAAACAGTTTTAATGTTTTTGACACTGTGAATATTAAAAAAAAGATCAAAATAGACAAGGAGATTTTATACGATCCTATAACTGGAAATGAAATATTATCTAAAAGTATTGGTTTAGAGCAAAAATCTAATATAATACAGAATCAATTTAGTAACGAAGATATAGTAAAACTTGCAAAAGTGAATGCTAAAACTGATTTTAATGGCTTTTTTTGGTCTGTTGGTGGTGGTCCTTTTAGCTTGTGGCTATCAATGATTTCAAGTCTATTGACTCTCAGTATTGATGATAGCGGGACCCTTTTTATTCCTACATTAATAGGTACTACATATGGGATTCCAGATATTTTAAGTAAGAAAAAAGTGAAATTGTCTCGCTATGATAAAAAGTTTGCTGAAGAAAACTTTTCATCTAGAGAAAATTTAATTTATTTTTCTGAATATGAAAAAGAAGTACGAGATTTAAGATTAGCTTCTATAAGAAAAGGACAATTTGGGTTTATTGGAGGACTCTTTGTTCTTATGATGATATCATTATAATAGGTTTATTGTCAATCAAAGGTAGAGTAATTAAATATTTTTATATAATAATCCTTTTGTTTTTATCCTGTAATTCGTTAGTAACTACGTTTGATGATGTTGAATCAGCAGTTGAATATACCTCTGTAGAAGTTGTAAACCAAAGTTTAATAAAAGATACAGTCTCGGTGATGACTTGGAATATACGGTTTGGTGCAGGAAGAATAGATTGGTTTGGTGATCACTGTGGTGATAGAGTTCTTTTGACAGAAAGTGAGATCATTGATAATTTAAATTCAATAGTAAATGTAATTAATAATAAAGAAATTGACATTTTGCTTGTTCAGGAAATTGATGTTGATTCAAAAAGAAGTGCATATATTGATCAAGTTCAATATATACTTAATGAAACACATCTTAATTATGGAGTCTATGCTTCAATGCATCAAGCACAAATCATTCCATTTAATGGTTATGGTAGAATTAATTCTGGAAACGCCATTTTTTCTCGATGGGAATTGTCTGATGGTGAACGAATACAATTAGATTTAATGACTGACCAAGATCCCTTAGAACAATATTTTTATTTAAGACGAAATATTATAAAAGCTAAAATTAATGTTCCTGAAAAAGAATTGATATATGTTGTGAATACACACTTAACAGCATTTGCAACCGATTCAACTAAAAGGAAGCATGTAGAAGAATACATATTAACTTTAAATAAACTTAATGACAATGAATTTAAATTTATTAGTGGAGGAGATTTGAATTCATTACCTCCTGTCGATGAAAACTATTCTGTGCCTGATTTTTGCAATATTGATAAATGCGATAATGAAAATTATCATTACTTAGATGATGGTGGTCCTCACAAACCCGGTTCATACTTTGAATATGATTCAACAGAAAACTCTTGGTTAATGCCCCTTTATATGAACTATAATCCAGCAATAAATTTTACAGATAAAAACAATAGTATACATTTTACGCATAGTCCTGGAACTAATATAGATTTAGATAGAAAATTAGATTACTTATTTACGAATTTAGAAAAACAGTTAGGATCTGGTAAAACATTACAGGGAAATACAACTATATCTGATCATGTACCAGTTACAATGAAAGTTGTTTTGCAGGTAGCAAATTAAATGAAGATGCTTATAAAATTTTTAATTTTATCACAGATATTATCAAGTGATTTACCTTCAGAAAATACTGCGCTCATA
>MDTA01051005.1_pt1 | contig 45622 bp, 37 predicted proteins | sample 811151 | NCBI WGS metagenome assembly MDTA01 (sample SAMN05326648, study PRJNA326480) | marine metagenome | isolation source: seawater | place: Indian Ocean: South | collected 2010
GCATTAAAATTCCTAGATCTGGAATCATTGTTTTAGCGCTCGAGTCTAAATAACTAATTAATTTAACCATAAAATTTGGTAGTTCTTTTTTGGGAAGTTTTTTTGCGTACTCAGGCATTGCTTCTGCCATCATCTGCGATAATTCAACTAGTTTTTTCACTTCTTTTCCAACAATCAATCTTCTTCCACCGACTTTGCTATTTCCAATACAAGCAACATGTGCTTTTGCAATATCTTTTACATCTGATATTAAAACTGCAAATTTAGGTGCTCCTGGAAATTTACCCTTCAAAAATTGTCTTACATATTCAATTGATGTGCCGCCTTTTTTATCTAATGCATCACCAAATACTCCACCAGTATTAATCGTTGTTAATTTATTCTTCAAACCTTTGCTTTCCATTAACTCCCAGGCGGCCTTTTCTGCTTTTGTTTTAGATAAAAAATAATCATTTACTCCTTCTATCCAGTTTTCGTCAGTCCAATCATTTTCTCCAAATGAATAAGGATTACTTCTATTAGGTTTTCTAAACATTGCGACTATAGAGGAAGTTTTAATTATTTGCTTTACACCAGCATTTAATCCAGCATTTAAAACTCTTAAAGTTCCATCTACAGCAACTGGTAGTAAAATATCTCTATTATTTGAAACTTTCATAGGAAAAGGAGAGGCAATGTGCATTATATATTTACATCCTTTCGCTGCATCATTCCATCCATCATCTTTTAAAAGATCTAATTCAACAAATGATAATTTATCTATTACAGCATATTTACTTAAAGTTTCTTTTGTTTGTTCAACTAAATTGTTGTTTCGAATCGTTCCTAATACTTCATAGCCTGAATTCAATAATTCTATTGCAGTATGTTTTGCAATCCATCCACTTATTCCAGTTAATAGTACTTTTTCAGTCATATAAGTTTTGATGTTAGTGAGATAAAAATTTTTCAGCTTCAAGAGCAGCCATACAACCCATTCCAGCAGCAGTTACTGCCTGTCTAAATACTTTATCTTTAACGTCTCCTGCCGCAAAAACACCAGGTATATTGGTTTCTGTTGAGTCTGGTTTTGTTGTTAAATAACCTTCTTTATCCATATCTAACTGATCTTTAAATAATTGAGTTGCTGGATCATGACCAATTGCTATGAACAATCCATCAATTTTTAATTCGTCTATTTTATTTGTTTTTACATTTTTGATCTTTAATCCTTTAACATTTTTAGGTTCATTATCTCCAATTACTTCTTGGACAACACTATCCCAAATAACCTCAATTTTTTTATTATCCATTAATTTCTTTTGAAGCAATTTCTCTGCTCTAAGAGTGTCTCTTCTATGTATCAATTGAACTTTTGATGCAAATTTAGTTAAGAACATCGCCTCTTCAACTGCAGCATTTCCACCACCAACAACTGCAACGGTTTTATCTTTAAAAAAGAAGCCATCACATGTTGCACATGCTGAAACACCAAAACCTCTAAATTTTTGTTCCGAGTCAATATTTAACCATCTTGCTTGAGCACCAGTAGATATAATTATACTATCTGCAGTATATTTTTGTCCACCATCTCCAATTGCTTCAAAAGGTTTTGATTTTAAATTTACAGATGCAATATGATCCTCAATCATTTCTGTTCCGACAGCCTTTGCTTGGTCTCTCATTTGTTCCATTAACCATGGACCCTGAATTACATCAGCAAACCCAGGGTAATTTTCGACATCTGTAGTAGTTGTTAATTGTCCTCCAGGCTCCATTCCTGAAACCATTATTGGCTTTAACATTGCTCTCGCTGCGTAAACCGCAGCAGTATATCCAGCTGGTCCAGACCCAATTATTAACACTTTTGTGTGTTTAGTTGGATTTTCACTCATATGAAAGCTATATAGTATTTAATGAGCAAATTAAAAGGGTTATTATTAACAGAGGGATTGCATGGCATGATTAGCCAGGCAGAGGGATTAGGCAAAGCATTAGATTTAGATTATTTTCACGAAAAAGTTGAATTAAATAGTTTTTGGAATTTCATTCCTCCAAATTTTACTCCTGTGCATAAATCTGTTTTTAAAAATAAAATTGAAAAGGATTTTGATCTAATTATTTCATGTGGAAGAAAAAGTGTAATTCCCTCTATCTTTCTAAAAAAAAATTCAAAAAAAAAAATAATAAATATACATATTCAAAATCCAAAAGTTTCTTTAGAAAATTTTGATTATGTTATAATTCCAGATCATGACAATATTACTGGAAAAAATGTAATTAATAGCAAAGGTGCATTACATTATTTGGATATAAATGAAATTAACAAAGCTAAAAAATACTTAGAAAAAGATATCATAAAAGATAAGGGAGTTGTTTCATTAATTCTAGGAGGTCCAACACAATATTATGATTATTCTGAGGAAAATATAATTAAAATTTTTTCTAAACTAAATAAAATAATTATAGAAAAAAATTTACAACTTATTGTAATTCCTTCTAATAGAACACCAAATAAAATTATTAATTTCGCAAAAGAGTATTTTAATAAAAATCGTAAAGTAATAGATAATGTAGATAAACAAGCCTATTTATCTGCTCTTTCTTTATCGCAATATATTGTTGTAACTTGCGACTCTAGCTCAATGATATCTGAGGCAGCACTTACAGGTAAACCAGTCTATGTCGCAATGATTGATCCAAAAAAAAATGATAAAAGATTTAAAAAATTTAGAAAATTATTCATGGAGCTTAATATTATTAGAGAATTAGACAATGATTTATCTACTTGGAGCTATGAAAAATTAGACGAAACTAATAGAATAGCTTCAATAATTAAAAAAAAATTAGCATAATGTCTTTTTTAAAATCAGTAAACGAATATTCAAAAAAATTCAAAGATCCTTTTGATCACTGGGAATTAAATCAACCATTAAATAATGATCAAATAAATGAAATTTTAAAAGCTGATATTGCAAACCCAGCTGAACATAATTTAAATTATGATGGAACTAGAGCTATCGATGGAGGAGAAGGAAAATTTAGATCAGGTATTTCTGATGGAGGCAAAGCTTTAAAATTTAGATGTTTTGTCACAAAAGATAATTCTAATGATTTTCCATATTTAAAAAAATTAATAAAGGAATTGCAAGATAAAGAAACTCACAAAAAAATTTCTGAATTGATTAATAAAGATTTATCAAATTCTTATGTAAGAGTTGAGATCATCTGCGACCGAGAAGGATTTTGGTTAAAGCCACACTGTGATATTAAGGAAAAATTGGTCTCGTGCCTATTATTTGTTAATAAAACTGCAGAAAGTGAAGAGTTAGGTACAGATTTTTATGATCAAAATTTAAATAAGGTAAAAACGGTTCCTTATAAAGATAATTATGGATATTTTTTTTCTAGTGGGCCAAATACATGGCATGGTATGGAAAAAAAAGAAATTATGAAAGAAAGAAGATGTTTACAAGTTAATTACGTTACTTTCAAAACTGATTGGAAGGTATTCTAACTGTCTTGAAGGGATTTAACTTGAATTTTTTTTGTTTTTAATGATTTAATTCCATCTAAAAATGCATATGCAGTAGACATGTTAGTGCAATAAGGGACTTTGTTAATTAAAGTAGCTCTTCTAATTTCAATTGCATCACTTATTCTATATTCTTTTTTTCCACCACCTGTATTAATAACTAATGATATTTTTTTTGAATTTAAAACGTCAACAATATTTGGACTTCCCGTGCTGACTTTATTAATAGTTTTACATTTCATTCCATTATTTCTCAAAACTTCTGATGTACCTTTTGTTCCTGATAAAGAAAAACCGATTTTAAGCAGTCTTTGAGCTATACCTATAATTTCTTGTTTATGTGAATTTTTAACAGACAAAAATGCTAATCCTCCTTTTGGAAGAGAGTTAGATGCAGCAATTTGGCTTTTGGCAATAGCCATCCCAAAATCATCATCAAAACCCATGACTTCACCAGTGGATTTCATTTCTGGACCTAATAAAACATCACTGTCAGGAAATTTATTGAATGGAAAAACAGCTTCTTTGACTGCAAATCTTTTATTTGTTTTATATTTAAGTTTGTATTTCGAAAGTTTTTCCCCGGCCATAATTCGTGAAGCAATTTTAGCAAGAGATATACCATTTGCTTTAGATACAAACGGAACAGTTCTGCTTGCTCTTGGATTTACTTCTATAACAAATATTTCATCTTTTTTTATTGCAAACTGAATATTTAAAAAACCTTTTACTTTAAGAGATAAAGCAAGTTTTTTTGTTTGAATTTTTAGTTCTCTTAATAGATCTTCTTTAATTGATACTGGAGGTAAACAGCAAGCCGAATCCCCTGAATGAATGCCAGCTTCTTCAATGTGTTGCATAATACCAGCCACATAAACATCTTTGCCATCTGAAATAGCATCAACATCTACTTCCATAGCATTATCAATAAATTTATCTATCAGTACTGGATTATTCTCGGAAACATCAAAAGCTTTTTTAATAAATTCTTTTAATTGTTTTTTATTGTGTACTATCTCCATAGCTCTGCCACCGAGGACATATGAAGGTCTGACTACAACAGGCAAACCTATATTTTCTGCGATATTTACGGCTTGTTCAAATCTATTTGCAATTCCACTTTCTGCTTGTTTTAAATTTAATTTATTTAATAAATCCCTAAATTGATCTCTATCTTCTGCAAGATCAATCGATGAATATTGAGTCCCTAGAATGGGTAATTTATTTTCATCTAGAAATTTAGCTAGTTTAATTGGGGTTTGACCACCAAATTGCGCAATTATACCGACTAAAGATCCATTAGATTTTTCTTTTAATATTATATTATGAACATATTCCTCAATTAATGGTTCAAAATATAACCTATCGCTAGTATCATAATCAGTAGAAACAGTTTCTGGGTTGCAGTTTATCATAATTGTTTCATAACCAGCTTCTTTAAGTGAGAAGCTTGCTTGACAGCAACAATAATCAAATTCAATTCCCTGACCAATTCTGTTTGGACCGCCACCAAGAATAATTATTTTTTTTCTTTTGTTTGGGTTAGATTCACATTCGCTTTTAATTGAAAAATTTCTCTGGTAAGTTGAGTACATATAGGGGGTAAATGATTTAAACTCTGCAGCGCAAGTATCTACTTTTTTGAAAACTGGTAAAACCTTAAGCGCTCGTCTTTTTGATCTCACTACTTTTTCATTAATACCTGTTAACATAGATAATTTTTTATCAGAAAACCCAATTGATTTAATTCTATTAAATTCAAAGAAAGATCTAGGCAAACCCTCTTTACTTATTTTTGTTTCTTCATCTACAATTTCTTTAATCTGATTTAAAAACCAAGGGTCAACTTTTGATAATTTGTATATAATCTTTATTGGAATTTTTTTTCTAAAAGCCTGAGCAATTAAAAGTATTTTGTTTGGAATATTAACTTTAAGGTTGCTAATAATTTCTTTTTTTGAATAATTAAAAATATTGTCCAATCCGCTCAAGCCAGTTTCTAATGATACTAAAGCTTTTTGAAGAGACTCTTTAAAATTTCTTCCAATTGCCATTGCTTCACCAACAGATCTCATCGAAGTTCCAAGAATAGGTTTGCTTTCTGAAAATTTTTCAAAAGTGAATCTAGGTATTTTAGTTACAACATAGTCAATTGTAGGTTCAAATGATGCAGGAGTAACTTTGGTTATCTCATTTTTAAGTTCATCCAAAGTATAGCCTACAGCTAGTTTTGCAGCTACTTTAGCTATAGGAAAACCGGTAGCTTTTGAAGCTAAGGCAGATGAACGTGAAACTCTAGGATTCATCTCAATAATTACCATTCTTCCATTTTTTGGATTTATAGCAAATTGTACATTTGATCCACCTGTCTCAACTCCAATTTTTCTCAAACAAGCAATGGAAGCATTTCTCATAATTTGATATTCTTTATCAGTTAAGGTCAAAGCAGGAGCAATTGTAATTGAGTCTCCGGTATGTATACCCATTGGATCTATATTTTCAATCGAACAAATAATAATACAGTTGTCATTCTTATCCCTTACCACCTCCATCTCAAATTCCTTCCATCCTTCGAGACATTCTTCAACTAATACCTGATTTTGTGGAGACTCATGAATTCCTTCTCTTACAATTTTAAAAAATTCTTTTTTATTTTTTGCAATACCTCCACCTAGTCCTCCCAGAGTAAATGATGGCCTGATAATTGCTGGTAAACCAATTTTTTTTAAACATTTTTGTGCATCGCCTATTTTATTGAGAATTTCTGATTTTGGCAGATCGATTCCGATATCAGACATATTTTTTCTAAATTTTTTTCTATCTTCCGCATTAGAAATAGCTTTTGATGTTGCTCCAATAAGTTCAATTTTATATTTTTTTAACAAGCCTATTTTTTCTGCTTTTATTGCAAGATTCAAAGCTGTTTGACCACCCATTGTTGGAAGTATAGCGTCAGGTTTTTCTTTTTTTATAACCTCTTCTAATACCTCAATTGAAATAGGCTCAATATATGTCTTGTGGGCTACTTCTGGATCAGTCATGATTGTTGCTGGGTTCGAATTAATTAAAATAACTTTATATCCCTCATCTTTTAAAGCTTTACAAGCCTGCGTACCCGAATAATCAAATTCACATGCTTGACCAATAATTATTGGACCGGCACCTATAACTAAAATTTTTTTAATATCTTTTCTTTTTGGCATATTTTTTTACATCCTTAATGAATTCTCCGAATAAATAATGGCTATCTTGGGGACCAGGATTTGATTCTGGATGATATTGGACAGAGAAAACTGGTTTATTTTTTAATCTTATACCCTCGACAGAATTATCAAAAAGTGATTTATGAGTAAGTTGAACATTTTTTGGTAAACTAGATTTAACCACCTCAAAGCCGTGATTTTGGCTTGTAATTTCAACTTTGTTAGTTATTAAATTTTTTACAGGATGATTTGCACCTCTATGACCTAGTTTCATTTTTTTTGTTTTTGCATTTAGAGCTAAAGCCAATAACTGGTGACCTAAACAGATACCGAATATTGGAATATTTTTTTTTATTAAATCTTTAATTATTTTTATTGCATATTTCCCTGTAGCAGCTGGATCTCCCGGTCCATTAGAAAGAAATACTCCGTCAGGCTTTAATTTAAAAATTTCGTTTGCCGACAAATAACACGGAACAACATTTACTTTACAATTGTGATTTGAAAAATATCTTAAAATATTTTTTTTTATTCCATAATCAATAGCTATAATATTATATTTTTTTTTTAAATTTTTAATGTATCCATATTTTTTGTTCCATGTTTTAAAACCTTTCCATAAATATTTTTTACTGGTAGTTACTTCAGTTGCTAAATCCATACCATTTAATCCTGGCCATTTAATCGAGTTATTTATCAATTTTTTAATATTAAACTGACCACGCTTATTATTAGAAATCGTTCCTTTTGGGGCCCCTTTATCACGAATAAAATTTGTTAGTCTTCTAGTATCCAAACCCGTTATCCCAACAATTTTATTTTTTTTTAACCAAGTGTTTAAATCATTTAAAGATCTATAATTAGATGCATTTGTAATCTCACTGTTGAAGATTACTCCTCTAGTCCAAATTTTATCAGACTCAAGATCCTCAAAATTTGTACCAACATTTCCTATATGTGGAAATGTAAAATTTATAATCTGTCCTGCGTATGATGGGTCTGATATGATTTCTTGATATCCAGTCAAAGACGTATTAAAGCATATTTCCCCAGTTGTAGTACCTGAGAAACCAAGACCAATACCATGAAATATTGTTTTATCTTCAAGGACTAAAATAGCTTTGGTAAAATTTGATTTTTTATTTGAGCTTAAAAAATGTTTTTTCTTCAATTACAACTCATGAGTTAAAGGTTAATACAATAAAACCTAAATTATCGCAACATGTAATCTAATTTTTTAAAAAAACAATTTTTTAATTTGAACAATATTGTCTTTAGAGTAAATTATTCAAATGTCTATCAAACTTAAAATCGAAGATGATTTTAAAAAAGCTTTAAAATCAAAAGATAAAATAAAAATATCAACTTATAGGTTAATTTTGTCGGGTGTGAAAGATTTAGAAATTATCAACAGATCAGGTCCAAATAAAAAAACCACAGATGATGAGGACATTAAAAAACTTATAAAAAAAATGATTAAACAAAGAGCCGAATCTATAGAAATATATAAAAAAAATAACAGAGTGGACCTTTTAGAGGTTGAGCAAAACGAGAGTAATATTTTAAAATCATATTTGCCTAATCAATTATCTGAAGAGGAGGTTAAAAAAATATGCCTAGATTTGGTTAGTTCTATGAATGCATCTGGTCTAAAGGATATGGGAAAAATTATGGGAGAGTTAAAAAAAAAACATTCTGATGAAGTAGATTTTTCTGTGGCAGGTAAAATCTTGAAAGAATTATTAAATAAATGAAATACCCAAAAGAATACTTAGAGGAAATTAAGACAAGACTGAAAGTTTCTAATGTTGTTTCTAAAATTGTTAACTTAAAAAAAAGAGGAAAAGAATTTGTTGGTCTATCACCTTTTAAAAATGAAAAAACACCCTCTTTTACAGTAAACGATGAAAAAGGGTTTTACCACTGTTTTAGCACTGGCGAGCACGGAAATATTTTTGATTTTTTAATGAAAACTCAAAATTTAAGATTTGGAGAGGCAGTAAAAACATTAGCCAACATGGCTGGGATGAGGCCATATACTTTTTCTAAAATAGACGAGCAAAGACAAAAAAGTTGGGAAGAATATTCAGAAATTTATAATAAATATGTTGAATACTATCATAGTAAGTTTTTAGAAAAAGATACCTACCAGACTCAAAAAAATTATCTAAAGAAAAGAAACTTAACAATCAATGAAATTAAAAAATTTAAAATTGGATTTGTTGAGAATAATTCAAGTTTTATAAATGAAATTGAAAAGAAATTTGAAAAAAAAAAAATTTTAGAAACAGGCTTGTATTATTACGATGAAAAAAATAAAAAATATGTTGAAAAATTTAGAAATAGAATTATTTTTCCTATAAATAACATTTCATCAAAACCAATAGCTTTAGGTGGAAGAGTGCTTGAAGAAAATAAATATTCAGCAAAATATATAAATTCTCCTGAAACACCACATTTTAAAAAAGGATCAATTTTATATAACCTTGATAATGCAAGAAAATTATCAAACCAAGAAGATAATGTTTATTTAGTTGAAGGGTATATGGACGTAATAGGCTTAAGTAAAAATGGAATTGACAATGCTGTAGCAAATTTAGGAACATCTTTAACAGATAAACAAATTCAAATACTTAATCAATTTTTTAATCATATAATTATATGTTTTGATGGAGATGAAAGTGGATATAAAGCAGCCTTAAGAGCTGCCGAAAATTCTATTACAGAACTAAAACCAGATAAAAATATTTCTTTTTTATTTTTAGATCAAAATGAAGATCCTGATAGTTATATTAACAAAAATGGAAAAGACAATTTTCTTCAAATAACAAATAATAATTCTACTCCAATACACGAATTTTTATTTAAACATTACAAAAGTCAAACTTACAATAATCCTTCATCTCAAGCTACATTCGAGAAAAAATTAAGATTAATATGTAGAAATATAAAAGATGAATTTGTGAAAAAATATATTTTAGAATTTTTTCTAAAAAAAATTGCAGAATTAACTCCTTATTCAAACAAAAAATATGTATATAAAAAAAAGGAGATTACTAAATCTTTAGATTTAACAAAAAAAATTATTAATAGAATAGAGTCTTTAAGCCCTATTCAATTAAAGGAATATTCATTATTATATTTGTTAATAAATTATCCTTCATTATTTAAAGAAAACTTATATACACTCAGTGACATTAAGCTTTTTACAAAAGAAAATATTCTCATTTTTGAATTATTAACCAAAAAAATTCAAAACGAGAGTGATTTTTCTATAAATAATTTTGGACTTGATCCTCAAATTCTTGATAGAATATTAAAATTTGCATCTATTAAAAATATTTTAATAAATAAATTAGATAATAATTCGAGAATTCTAGAGCTATTTGATGAAATCAAAAGAGACTTAAAAAATTATGAGCTAGAGGAAAGAATCGCTGAATTAGAGTCTAAATTTTCGAGAGATTTGAGCGAAACCACCTTTAATGAGATAAGAAAGCTCAAAAAATTACAAAAAATCAATTAAATAACTTATAGATTTTTTTAAAATTGGCATTATATAGAACTTCCTAACTTTAAATTATTGTGGAAAGAATTATAACAAAATCATTTGCAAGATTAATGGGCAGGGGTGTCCATAGAGGATTTATTACCTATGAAGAATTACAAAAATCATTAGGAAAAAGAAATCTCTCAAATGAAAATTTGGATCAAGCTTTTATCCATATACTTGACGAAAAAATTACTTTAGTTGAAAAAAAATCTGACTATAAAATTTTAAGAAAAAAAGAGAGTTCTTCAAAAGAAGAGGGTAAATCTGTAGAAAAAAGTGACGACCCAATAAGAATGTATCTAAGAGAGATGCGGGGAGTCGAGTTATTATCAAGAGAAGGAGAGATAGCAATTGCAAAAAGAATTGAAGCAGGAAAAGATGTTATGTTAAATGCTCTTTCTCAAAGCCCAATTACTGCACAACAATTCTTTGATTGGAATGACAAACTTCAAAAAGATGAAATATTAGTTAGAGAAATAATTGATATTGATACCAATTATATGGAGGATGAAGATACTAGCTCAAGTTCAAAAGAAAAAAAGGATGATAATCAAAGTGAGGATGATACCTCTACGAACAGCGCTGAAGAAGAGGATGAGTTTAATCCAACCCTAGCAGCTATGGAAACAGAGATTAAGCCAAAGGTTTTAAAGACAGTACATAATCTTACTAAAGAATATAATAAATTAATTAAATATCAAAAAGAAAAACTTAATTGTATTCTTAACTCAACAAATTTTTCTAGCTCGAAAGAAAAAAATTACAACAAAATTGTTGATAGTATTTTGGAAAATATAAAATCTTTGCAATTATCACCGTCTGTTCTTGAGGAACTTGTTCAAAAACATTATTTGGAAAATAAAAAAATTATCGGATTTGAAGGAAACCTATTGAGATTGGCCTTAAAAAATAAAATTAGCAGAGAAGAGTTTATTAAATTTTATGTAGGAAATGAGATTAATCCAAATCTAAAGAATTTTTTAGACACAAATGAGGTTTGGAAAAAATTTTTTCAAAAACATAAAGAAGAATTTAAGAATATTAGAGAAAGATTAATAGAGATTAGTAACAAATTAGGTGTTTCAGTTACAGATTATAAAAAGTTAGTTAGCAGAATTCAAAAGGGAGAAAAAGAATCAAGAATTGCCAAAAAAGAGATGGTTGAAGCTAATTTAAGATTGGTAATTTCAATTGCTAAAAAATATACTAACAGAGGTCTTCAATTTTTAGATCTTATTCAAGAAGGAAATATTGGGCTAATGAAAGCTGTAGATAAGTTTGAATATAGGAGAGGATATAAATTTTCAACCTATGCAACTTGGTGGATAAGGCAGGCAATTACCAGATCTATTGCCGATCAAGCTAGAACAATTAGAATCCCTGTACACATGATAGAAACAATCAATAAAATTGTTAGAACACAAAGGTTAATTCTTAGTGAGTTTGGAAGAGAAGCAACTCCAGAGGAACTTGCTAAAAAGTTAAGAATGCCCTTGGAGAAAGTTAGAAAAGTTTTAAAAATTTCTAAAGAACCAGTATCCTTAGAAAAACCAGTTGGTGATGAAGAGGATAGTAGTTTAGGTGATTTCATTGAGGATACTAAAGCTCTAGCTCCACTTGAGCAGGCTATTAAATCAAATCTTAGTGAAGCAACAACCAAAATATTATCAACATTAACACCAAGAGAAGAAAGAGTTCTTAGAATGAGGTTTGGAGTTGGGATGAATACAGATCATACCTTAGAAGAAGTTGGTTTACAATTTTCTGTTACAAGAGAAAGAATAAGACAAATTGAAGCTAAGGCACTTAGAAAACTTAAACACCCAAGTAGATCAAAACAACTTAAAAGTTTCTTAGAAAGCTAACTAAAACTATGGGCCGTTAGCTCAATAGTAGAGTACTGCATTGACATTGCAGGGGTAGTTGGAGCGTAACCAACACGGCCCACCATTTATAAAGAATCAAGGATTTTTTTTATAATATTCTTTTCAGAATATTTATTAACATTATAATATTTATTATTCTTATTTATTAATCTACTTTCAGGTTCAGTGTGTATAGGTAAAAATATTGTATGAACAATTTTCTTTAATGAAGAACCTAAACATATAGGGCCAGATTCATTACCTATTACATATTTGCAAGTATTTATTATGTTAATTAATTGTCCTACATTTTTTTTATTCGTAAATTTTATATTTTTTGAATTTTTCAATTTATCTGGAAACATGCCTTTTGAAATTTTTATTGATTTGAAATTAATAAAAATTTTAAATTTTTTTTTCAACAAACCTTCTATAAGATTAAAATAGCAACTTAAATTCCAATCGTTTTGGTTGTGATGAGAGTCTACATTTAAAAGAACATTTTTTGATTTTCGATTTTTGTTATTTGGTGGAGTTAAATTAAAATTGTAGACTTTTTTTGAAAGATTTAAATTTTTAGTGAACAAGAATAGTTTATTGGAGCTATTCATATTTTTTAACTTATTGTAATTTATTGATGGGAAATATCTTTTGTCAAATATTACTTTTTCTTTGGCGTTAGAAAGCATAACAGGTATAACAAGACGACTAGAATTTGACGTTAGAAAAACTTTATCTAAATTCATGGAATTTAAGTATTTTCTTAATTTAATAGTCTCTTTTGCCTGACCCAATAACTTTCGTCTAGTAGTATCGAAATTTACTATTTTCTTTACAAATTTTTCATTTTTGTAAACATGCATAGAATTATTAACCTTGTTAGATAATATATTTAGCTTTGTTTTGTAGGTTGCGTGCAAAGATCTAAGAAGTGGTAAATGATAAATTAAATCACCTAAGCCTCTGAATGCAATAATAACTAATATATTTTGATTTTTGATCATTTTAATAAAAAAAAATTTTTATATTTTTACCTAGATTATTCAACTTTTTTATTGTAAATCCTATGTTCTTATAAGGGCCTGTAGCTCAGTTGGTTAGAGCAGTACACTCATAATGTATTGGTCCCAGGTTCGAGTCCTGGCGGGCCCACCAGCTTATTTAATAAATTTTCTTAAGTTTTCAAACAAAACTTCTACATTACCGTCTGCACTATTTATAACAGAGCTAAATTCCTCTTTTTGTGTCCTAGCAAGACTTAATCCTTCAATTATTAAATCTCTTATAAGAGGCCTTTCTTCTATTTTTGTATAAACTCTCCAATCAATTTTTATTTCAGGTCTCTTTTCATCAGCAACTAATATTGATGATACTATTGTATAGTTTTTGTTAATAACATTTTTCGATATAACATTTATTTTCGGGTCAGAGTATTCAGATAACCTACTAGAAAAACTTTTTAAAAAGTAGCTTTTGAATAGCATTTCATATTCATTTAATTTCTCTTTTGAAATTGTTTTTCTGTGCTTTCCTAAAGAATAAAAACCTACACCTTTAATATCAACGCTTCTCTCTGCTAATTCTTTCAATTTTTCAGTTTTTTGATTTTTATCAATATTACTTTTTAAAATACTAGAAGCCTTTTTAGTTACCTCTTCAATAAATTCTTTTGGATCTTGCGCATATGATATTGAATTTAAATTTATTGTTACAAAAATTAGAATAAAAAGTTTAGAAATAAATCTTAACATTTCAATTTTCAAAGATTAGTTTGTTTCTATTTCTTCCCAATCACTATCATCGAAAGTTTCAGTAATATCATCAGAATTAAGAATTCTTTTTTTTCTATCTTGTAAATACAGACTTTTTACTGAGGCATAAAAATCAATCGAATTTTTCTCTAAGTTATCGAAAGACTCCAAATTTTTTGCTCTAAAATCTATACCATTAGTTCCCACTGAAGCGTAATAATCAAAATCAGAGAAATACTTAGTATCATTTCTTACAGTCACGTTATACCAAGCATCTCCTCCAAGGTAGTTAGTAAAAGACCCCAAAGTATCCCTTACTGTTGATGGACCTAAAACAGGTAATACTAAATAGCAACCCTCTTTAACTCCCCATGTTCCAAGTGTTTGACCATAATCTTCTTTGTCATAATCATTTAAACCAATTCTTGATGCTGGATCTAGTAAACCTAAAACACCTATAGTAGAGTTAACGGCAAACCTAGCGGTGTTTTTTCCAGCGAGCGCAAAATCTCCTTGTAGTAAATTATTTGGAATAGTCACAACTAAGGATAGATTATTTAAAAAATTACTAGTTCCATTTCTTATAGGCCCAGGTAGATATCTATATCCTTTTGCTATTGGCTCAACGATTATCTGATCAAGAGCTTGATTGAATGCAAATATTCCTCTATTTAATCCCTCAAAACAATCTTTTACTTCTCCATTGTTATCTTTTGACAATTCTATTTTACCATCTGATCCAGCTAAAGAGACTCCAGTGGTGGCAATTAAAAGTATTATTAAAAATGTAAGTTTTTTCATTTTAAATAAATTGTATATTTCTATCTTTTAAGAATGTAAACGATATTTTATTATGATAAAAAATCAATAATGATAGGAAAAATATCATCAAATTACAGCCCAAATTTTTCGCCTAAAAAGAGAATCATAAAAAACATTAAATTTATCATTTTACATTACACAGGAATGAAGAGCGAAAAAAAGGCAATAAAAAGACTATCTGATGTCAAATCAAAAGTAAGCTGTCATTATTTTATAAAAAAAAATGGAAAAATAATATTAATGGTACCTGAAATTTTTGAAGCTTGGCACGCAGGTAAATCCAAATGGAAAAAATTTAATTCTTTAAACAAATATTCTATAGGAATCGAAATTCAAAATTATGGCCATAATCATGGCTATCAACATTATAACAGACTACAATTATCAAGCATTTATAAAATTTTAAATTATTTGAAGCAAAGATATAAAATAAAAAAAAATAATATTTTAGGTCATTCAGACATATCTTTTGATAGAAAATCTGATCCAGGAGAAAATTTCCCATGGTACAGATTATCAAGAAAAAAACTTTCTATTTGGCACAATCTTTCCGAAAAAGATCTAAAACTTTTAAGAAATCAAAACACATCAAATCAAGAAAAAAAAAAATTTTTTCAATATTTAAAAAAAATAGGATATTCTTTTAATTATTTGTCACCAAAATTAAAATCTTTACTAACAAAAGCTTTTCAAATGAGATTCAGACAATGTCAAGTTGATGGAAAAGTTGATAAGGAGACTCTGCAAATTGCAAAAAAAGTCAGTAAAACATAGTAATAATTTCTCTTGAAAGTTGAACAATAATTAATATTTTAGATATGCTAGATAAACGACTTATCGCTTTAAATATTTTTTTTAGAGAGGAAAGTCCGGGCTCTACAAAGATACAGTGCCAGTTAACGGCTGGCAGGGGAAACCCTAGGGATAGTGCCACAGAAAATAAACCGCCTAATCAAGGCAAGGGTGAAAAGGTGTGGTAAGAGCACACCGGCTGGCTTGGTAACAAACAGCGCATGGAAAACCCCACTGAGAGCAAGACTGAATAGGGATGACATTGTTAGAAATAACTAAAAGCAATCTTTGGCTAGTCATCCGGGTTAGTTGCTTGAGCCTTAAAGTAATTTAAGGCCTAGAGAAATGATAAGTTTAAATGACAGAACCCGGCTTATAGTTTATCTAGCAAAACAATCGAAAAATCACAAATTTTACGTCATAGATTGATTTATTATATAGACTCATAATCTATAAAATAAAGTATTGACTGCCTATATAAAAACCCATAATATCCCATATAAACCCAAATAAGGGTTATATATGTACTATGTTTTTATCAACTTACGAAAACAAACTAGACAAAAAGGGGAGGGTATCTGTGCCAGCTTCGTTTAGATCTTATTTATCAAATCTAGGTTATAATGGAGTAATTTGTTATCCATCTTTTAATAATCAATGTATTGAAGCATGGCCACAAGACAGAATTGAAAAAATTTCTAATGCCATAGATTCACTAAATCCATTTGAAGAAAAAAAAGATTATTTCGCTACATCAATTTTATCAGAAAGTTCTAATTTACAATTCGATAGTGAGGGAAGAATAATATTAAACTCAAAACTAATTAAACACGCAAAAATTAAAAATAGCATCTTATTTGTTGGTCAAGGAAAAACATTTCAAATATGGGAACCGACATACTTTGAAAAATTTAGGGTAACTGCAAAAAGAAAATCAAACATTAATAGGGCAAGCCTTAAATGGGAAAAACAATTTAACAACTAAAAAAACGGGGGGGATAAATGACAATTAACTTTAAAACACCAGATATAAGAGAACTAAAACCTAGGATTTTAGTTTTAGGTGTAGGCGGAGCAGGCGGAAATGCAATAAATGGAATGATAGACTCTGGATTACAGGGAGTTGAATTTATTGCAGTAAACACTGATGCACAGGATCTTAAGGAAAGTAAAGCAAAATCAAAGGTTCAAATTGGATTAAATTTAACAAAAGGATTGGGAGCCGGTGCAAAATTAGATATAGGACAAGCTGCTGCAGATGAGTCTCTTAATGATATAATAAACATTCTTCAGGGTTCAAATATGGTTTTTATTACTGCAGGAATGGGAGGTGGTACCGGAACAGGCTCGGCACATGTAATCGCCCGTGCAGCAAAAGAATTAAATATACTAACAGTAGGTGTAGTTACTTTGCCGTTTTTATATGAAGGACCATCAAGAATGAGACGCGCACAACAAGGCCTTGAAGAATTGAGAAAACATGTTGATACAATTATTGTTGTTCCAAACCAAAATCTTTTTAAAATTGCAAGTGAGCAAACTACTTTTGAAGAGTCTTTTGAGCTTTCTAATGATGTTTTATTGCATGGAGTTCAAAGTATTACAGATCTAATGGTTAGACCAGGTTTAATAAATCTTGACTTTGCTGATGTAGAAACTGTTATGAGTTCCATGGGTAAAGCAATGATGGGCACAGGAGAGTCCGAAGGAGAAGGAAGAGCAACAAAAGCAGCTCAAATGGCTATAGATAATCCTTTAATTGATGATTACACTCTCAAAGGAGCAAAAGGACTGCTTGTTAATATAACCGGTGGTAAAGATTTAAAACTCTTTGAGGTAGATGAGGCAGTAAATAAAGTAAGAGCTGAGGTTGATCCTGAAGCAGAACTTATTATTGGAGCAATAACCGATCCATCTTTAGATGGTAAAATGAGAGTTTCCATTGTGGCAACAGCTTTAGATGGACAACAACCAGAGGCGAAATCTGTTATTAATATGGTACATAGAATTCATAATCGTAATCCGGGTTATTCAGATTTTTCAAATATGGGAGTTGCCAATCAATCATTTAACTTATCTTCCCCGATCCCTACATCTGAGGGAGCTACAGCTTTAAAACTCGAAAATGAGATTGTTGAAGAAAATAATGAAATTCAAGCAGAGTCAAACTTTGAGACTAATATAGGGGAACATTCTTCCTTAGATGAAAATTTATCAAAAGAAAATGTTTCAATTGAACAATCTGAGATCGAAGAAACATCCTCTAATGAAAAGTCAAATGGACTTGAAGGTTTTGGCATTGAACAAATGGAAGAACAAATTCCAGATTTATTTGACAGTGCTATATCTGAAAACACAAACGAAAATGAATTCACATCTTTTGATAACGAAAATTCCGAAGAGGATGAATTAGAAATACCAGCATTTTTGAGAAGACAAAAAAATTAATGGTCTTCGAAAAAATAAATGATAGCCACCATAAAACTGGAAAAAAACCATTTTCCAGTATTGCTAGATGAATTAATCAGCATTATTTCCCCTCTTTATGGTGGCACATTTATTGATTGTACGTTTGGTCAGGGTGGTTACTCAAAAAAAATATTAGAATATAAGCATAATAAAATTATTGCTATTGATCGTGATCAAGAGTCAAAAAACATAGCAGATAAATTTAAAAAAAAATTTGGTGACAGATTTAATTTTAAATTAACAAAATTCTCAAATTTAAATGAAATAAATAATGAGGACAAAAATATTAAAGGAATAATATTTGATTTAGGTGTTTCTATAAATCAAATTAACGATGAAAAAAAAAAAATTTCATTCAATTCAAAAGGCAAACTTAACATGGGATTAGGATATAATAAAATAAATGCGAATGATGTTATAAATAGATTGTCCGAAAAAGATTTATCTAGCATTTTTAAAATTTTTGGAGAAGAAAAAAATCATAAATTAATAGCAAAAAAAATTGCAAAGGAAAGAAATTCCAAAAATTTGCTTACTGAAGATTTAGTTAGAATAATAGAAAAAAGTAAAAAAAAAAACTTTAAGACTAATAGTTCAACTAAAGTTTTTCAGGCAATAAGAATTTTTGTTAATAATGAGATAAGTGAATTAATTAATGGATTAATTAATGGATTTAAAATATTACCAGCTGGAAGTGTAATTGCGGTTGTTACATTTCATTCATTAGAAGATAAAATCGTTAAATACTTTTTTAAAAATTATTCAGAAGATAAAAATGTTTCAAGGTATTTACCTAACCAGTCAGTAAGTAAAAAAATATTTAAATTATTAAATAAAAAACCAATTCTACCTAGCGCAACTGAAGTTAAAAGAAATCCACCTTCTAGATCTGCAAAACTAAGGTATGCAATTAAGATAAATGAAAAACAAAATTTTGATGAATTTAGAGATAAATTTAAATATTTATTAGATGTTGAAAATTTATCGATGAAATTATGAGTAAGTTTATAATAATATTATCAATTCTCACATTAGTAATTGTTACTACAATTACAAAAAATACTACAAAAAAAATTGAATCTAAAATATTTCAAAAAAAAGAAAATATCAGAATTCTTACCCAAACGTATGAATACTTACTTTTAGATTATAATTATCTAAGTTCTCCTGAAAGATTAATGGAATATCAAAATAAATTTTTTGAAGAAGATTTGGAGCCAATTAGTATAAAAAATATAAATAAAATTATACTTAATGACGATGAAATCATTTTAATTAATAAGAAAATAAATGAATAGTTTAAATCAAAACAATGAATTTTCTTATACTGAAAAAAATTCAAATCTTCTAATATCTTTTAATCGCTCTACATTTATTTTTTTTGTATTTTTAATTTTAACTGCTATTTTTTCATTCAAAATAATTTATCTAGGTTATCAAAAAAAAAATATTACCAAAAAAATAATTACAAAATCTGATTTCAGATCATCAATTCTTGATAGGGATGGTAATATTTTAGCAAAATCTGTTATTACAACAAATATAGGTATTAACCCTAATTATGTTGTTGATAAAAAAAAATTGTTATTAAATTTGAGATTAATTTTTCCAGAGAAAAATATAATTAATTTAAAAAAAAAATTAGAGGGTAAAAAATTTTTTTATTTAGAAAAAAAAATTTCCCAAAAAAAATATAATGAGATTATGCTTCTTGGCGAAAAGTCAATAATAATTGAGGAAAAAATCTCAAGAGTATACCCCCAAAAAGATTTGTATAGTCATATACTTGGACAAATAGACGATAACAATAACGGTATTTCTGGCCTTGAAAAAAATTTTGATTATGAGCTAAGAACATCAGAAAATATTCTTCAACTAAGTTTAGACACTGAATTACAATTTTTAATTAAAAAACAACTTAAAAAAGCTGGAGACATATTTAGAACTAAAGGTAGTGCTGCTATATTAATGAATATTAATAACGGACAAATATTGTCAATGGTTTCTTTACCAGATTTTGATCTAAACAAGAGAGAATTAATTAAAGATGTAAATTATATAAATAGAGTAACAAAAGGGGTTTACGAACTTGGCTCTGTTTTTAAAACTTTTACCTATGCAGCTGGATTAGAATATAAATTAATTGATGAAACCACTTTATTTGAAAATCTCGAAAAAAAAATTAAATGTGCTGGACGCACAATTAATGAGTATGATCAAAAAATTCCTTCGAATTTAACTGCTGAGGAAATACTTATAAGATCTGGTAATATTGGATCTGTAAGAATTGGACAAAAAATTGGTATAGATAAACTCAAGAATTTTTTATTAAAAATTGGAATTCTTGGTAAGATTGATTTTGAAATTCCAGAAATAGGTGAGCCACTACCATTTAATTGGGGTAAATGTAAACTTGCCACTGTTTCATTTGGACATGGAATTTCCACAACCCCCATTCAAGTTGCTAAAGCTTACGCAATTATTTCCAATGGCGGTTATGAGATTAAACCATCTTTGTTAATGAATAAAAAAATTGTTAAAAAAAAACAGATTGTAAAATCTGATGTTTCTTTAAAAGTAAACAATGCATTAAGAAAAATAGTAACCTCTAAAGATGGAACAGCTGAATTTGCAAATATACCTGGTTATGATGTTGGAGGTAAAACAGGCACTGCTCAAAAAATTTCAGCAGCAGGTGGATATTCAAGGGCAAAAGTAAACACTTTTGCGGCAATTTTTCCGATTTCAAATCCAAAATATGTTTTGGTAACCCTATTAGATGAACCAAAAACTTCACCTGATTATATTTATAAATATAGAAATAAAAAAGGAAGCTATAAAGGAACACCTTTTAATACTGCAGGGTGGACAACAGTTGAAGTTGCAGGAAAAATTATAGAGAACATCGGACCAATTTTAGCCACAAAATACTAGGAATTTAAATATAAAATGCAATTAGGAAAAATTATTAAAATTAACAAAAAGTACAAATTGAAAAATTTTAATAACGTACAATTTCATAGTAAACTTTGTAAAAAAAACGATCTATTTATAGCTATCAAGGGAGAAAAAGAAAACGGCAATTATTTTATTAAAGATGCAATAAAAAATAATGCTAAAACCATTGTCTCAAATAACAAATTTGAGGGATTTAAAAATGGCATATTATATATTTATAATAAAAATCCCCGTAAATTTCTTGCTGAAATTACATCCAAAATCTACAAGAGCAAGCCTGATAACTTATTTGCTGTAACTGGAACTAATGGAAAATCATCTATAGCAAATTTCTATCACCAGATACTTACACTAAACAAAAAAAAAGTTGCCTCATTTGGAACTTTGGGAGTGAAAGTAGAAAATAAAACTTATAATTCAAATAATACAACTTTGGACTCTTTGCAAATTAACAAATACTTAGAAAAAATTAAAAAAAAAAATATAAATAACGTAATATTAGAAGCCTCGAGTCATGGATTGAAACAGAATAGATTAGATTTTTTAGAATTTAACTTAGGCATATTTACAAATTTATCACGAGATCATTTAGATTATCATAAAACTTATAAAGAATACCTTAATTCTAAATTGATTTTATTTAAATCATTAATGAAAAAAAATTCAAAAATTATATTTAGAGATGATATAATTCAAAAAAACATATTATTTAAAATTTGTAAAAAAAATAATTTAACACCAATCACAATTGGTGGAAAAAACTCAACTATTAATATACTAGAGCATTATTATAATGAGAATAAACAATATGTTTCTTTTAAATTTAAGAAAGAGGTTTATAACTTTGAAACAAAACTTATTGGAAAGTTTCAGATTATAAATTTATTAATGGCAATTATAGCTGCGGTCGAAACAAATATTCCTCTTAAAAATATTTTAAAAATTATAAAAAAAATCAAACCTGTTAATGGAAGAATGGAAGAGGTTGGAAAGTTAAAAAATCTTTCCAAAATAATTCTTGATTATGCGCATACCCCTGATGCTTTAGAAGCATCTTTAAAGAGTATAAAAAATCAATTTAAAAAACATAAAATAAATATAGTTTTTGGATGTGGTGGAGAAAGAGATAAGCCCAAAAGAAAAATAATGGGTAAGATTGCCAACAAATACTGTGATCAAATTTTTTTAACAGATGACAATCCTAGAAATGAAAATCCTAAGATAATTAGAAATCAAATAAAAAAATATATTAAAAAGAAAAAATTGAATGAAATACCTTCACGAAAGAAAGCTATTTCGTTATCAATAAAAAAAATTAAATCAAATGAAATTTTACTAGTGGCTGGTAAAGGTCATGAAAATTATCAAGAATATAAAAAAAAAAATTTATTCTCTGATAAAAAATGTATTAAAGAAAATATAAAAATTAAAAATAAACAACTTTCTACTAATTGGAAATTAAATGTTATCAATGAGCATCTAGATAAAAACAAAAAAATAAACAACAAAACTACTATAAAAAATGCCTCAATTAATTCAAAAAAAATTTTAAAAAATGATATTTTTATTGGACTAAGGGGACGAAAGCACAATGGCGATAAGTTTGCCAACATGGCAATTAAAAATGGAGCTTCTATTGCAATTGTTGAAAACAATTATGGTGTTAGAAATAAAAAAAAAATAAAATTAAAAGATAGTTATGAATTTTTTAGAAAATCATCTCAAAGAATAAGACAAATTTCTAACATCAAATCTATTGCTGTTACAGGAAGTTCTGGAAAAACTTCTGTTAAGGAATTGCTTGGAAATACTTTAAAAAAATTTACATCAGTTACATATTCAAAAAAATCTTATAATAACAAATATGGTGTTCCTTTAAGTTTATATAGTATAAATAAAAATCATAAATTCGGAGTGTTTGAAGTTGGCATGGATAGAAAAGGCGAAATTAATAATTTAACTGAACTTATACAACCAGATTTTGGAATAATTACAAATGTTTCCTATGCACATATAAAAAACTTTAAAAATCTTAAACAAATAGCTTTGGCTAAGTCTGAAATAATGGATCACATGGAACCAAGAAGTACCATAATACTAAATAAAGATGATAAATTTTACTCATTTTTTAAAAAAAAAGCATTCAAAAAAAAAAATTAAAATACTTTCTTTTAGTATGAAAAAAAAAGCTGACTCATATTTAAAAAAAATTGTTAAAAAAAAAAATTTTTCACAAGTAAAAGTAATAATAAACAATAAACCAGAAATTTTTAAAGTTAAAAATAATATGATTTCTTACATTCCAAATATATTAATTGTTGCTCTATTAATTTCAATATTGTTTAAAAACAAAAAAATAAATAAAAATATTTTTTATAATTTTAAAACTCCATCAGGTAGAGGAGACTCTTTTAAATTAAGAACTAAGAATAAGTTAATTAATTTTATAGACGAAAGCTATAATTCAAATCCTTTATCATTGAAATTTGCAATAAATAATTTTAATAATTTAGATGCAGATATTAGTAAAAAAAAAATTTTGTTAGGTGATATGTTAGAGTTGGGAAAACATTCACAATATCTTCATGACAAGTCTGTGGAGTTTATAAATCGCTCAAATACTAATAAAGTGTATGTTTTTGGAAAATTTATCGCAAAATCCTTTAACAAAATTAAAACACAAAAAAAGGGTAAAATTTTGCATAATAAAATTGATATTTTGAATTTTATTAAAAAAGATTTAAAAAATAAGGATTATCTTATGGTCAAAGCATCTAACGGAACTGGTATTTTTAAAATAATGTCAAAAATTAAATCTAAAGGTTTAAATGCTTTATAGTCTCCTATTAAATTTTTCAGATCAAATATCGTTTTTAAACGTATTTAAATTTCTTACTGTAAGAACAGGTCTAGCTATGTTTACCGCTATGATTGTTGTTTTTATTGTTGGAAATCCGTTTATCAATTATTTTTCTTCAAAACAAATTCATAATCCTATTAGAGAAGATGGGCCAGAGGATCATATTATTAAAAAAATTGGTACACCTACAATGGGAGGCTTATTAATTTTATTAGGATTATTTTCAGGAGTGATTTTCTGGAGTGATTTGTCAAATCCGTATATATGGTTTTTAATATTTGTAACAGCAACTTTCGGTTTATTAGGAGCTTTTGATGATTACAAAAAAATTAAAGTAAATAATTCTGCTGGTATATCTTCAAAACTGAAATTATTTTTACAAATCATTCTAGCAATAATTGCAATTTTAATTTTAGTGAATTTTAGTGACTCATCAGAAATTAAAAACCTATATATACCTTTTTTTAAAAATTTAGTGATAAACCTTGGTTGGTTTTTTATTCCTTTTTATGTATTTATTATTGTAGGGTCCTCGAATGCTGTAAATTTAACTGATGGCCTTGATGGTTTAGCTACAGTACCAGTGATATTAGTTGCTGCGTGCTTTGCATTTATAAGTTATGTAACAGGAAATATTGTTTTCTCAGAATATCTATTAATTAGTTATATTGAAAATGTAGGAGAGGTATCAGTTTTTTGTGGTGCAATAATTGGATCATGTATCGGTTTTTTATGGTTTAATGCTCCACCTGCGAAAATATTTATGGGCGATACAGGATCACTTGCTTTAGGAGGATCATTGGGTGGAGTAGGAATAATCACAAAACACGAAATCGTTTTGGCAATAACTGGAGGCTTATTTGTTTTGGAAGCCATTTCAGTAATAGTTCAGGTGGTATCATTTAAGCTTACAGGCAAAAGGATTTTTAAAATGGCACCAATACACCACCATTTTGAAAAAAAAGGTTGGGCGGAGTCCACAATTGTAATTAGATTTTGGATTATATCTATAATTTTAGCGATGATTGGTTTAGCCACTTTAAAATTAAGATGATTTTACAGAACAAGGTAAGATTTGAGAAAAAACTAATATTAATTTATGGTTTTGGAAAAAGTGGAAAAGCATGTTTTAAATACTTAAAAAAAAAAAATAATATTAAGATTTACGACGATAAATTACAAAACATAAGTAAAAAAAATAAAAAATATATCTTAAATAAACGAGAGCTTAATTTTTTAAAGTTCGATTTTATTGTTATAAGCCCTGGGATTGACTCAAAAAAATGTTCTTTAAAAAATTTTTTATTAAAAAACAAAAATAAAGTCATTAACGAACTAGATATATTTCATTTGGAAAATCCAAAAAATATTAAAATCTCAGTTACAGGCACAAATGGTAAATCAACAACTTCAAAGATAATTTTTGATATTTTAAAATACCACAAAAAAGACGTTAGATTAGTTGGAAATATTGGCAATCCAATCCTGAATGAAACAAAAATTAAACCTAGAACTGTTTTTGTAATTGAAGTTTCATCTTATCAAATAGAATATAGTAAATATTTTAAATCACAATATTCTTTAATTTTAAATATTTCACCTGATCATCTTGAGAGACATGGGAATTTAAAAAATTATGTTAAAGCAAAATGTAAACTTTTAAAAAGACAATCCAATAAAGATTTTGCATTAATAGAAAAAAATAACATTTTAATTGATAGAGAAATTAGAAATAATAAATTTAAATCTAAAATTATACCAATAGACCTAAAAAAAGACATTAAAATAGAAAATGTAAAAAATAAATATTTTGAAAATTTAAATAATATTAATAACTTAAAATTTATTTTTCAACTTTCTAAATTATTCAAATTAAATAATAAAATAATTTTAAAAGTTATTAATAAATTTTCAGGTTTAAATTATAGGCAACAAATAACTCATCAAAATAAAAATTTAATAATAATTAATGATTCTAAATCTACAAGTTTTTCTTCATCTATTAATTTGTTAAAATCTTACAATAACATTTATTGGATTGCAGGAGGTCAAAGTAAAAAAGGTGATAAATTTGTTTTGGATAAAAAATATTATAAAAATATAAAAGCATATCTATTTGGAAAAAATAAAAATTTTTTTGCTTACAAACTTAAAAAAAAAATTAAATTTAAAAAATTCAAAAATATTTTGAATTGTTTGATTAACATTAAGAAAGATATTAAGAAAGATAATTTAATACCATCTGTTATACTTTTTAGTCCATCAGCTGCTTCTTTTGATCAATTTACAAATTTTGAAGAACGAGGTGAATATTTTAATAAATGTATTAGAAAATTAAAATTAATTAATAAATGATTTTTAATAATAATATCTTGTATAATTGGTGGAAAAATATTGATAAAGCTATTTTGTTTTTAATATCACTTCTATTTGTTTTAGGTTTGTTTTTTTCTTTTGTATCAACATCTTTTATTGCATCTGATAAATTAAATACAAACTCTTATTTCTTCTTTATTAAACACCTAATATTTGTTTCTTTAGGAATTATAGTTCTTTTAATATTTTCTTTTTTGAATCGAAGAACTTTAATTTATTTAAGTATAGCATTATTTATTTTATTTACTTTATTTTTAATACTAGTTCCTTTTTTTGGTATAGAGGTAAAAGGATCTAGGAGATGGATGGACATTGGTCCTTTGCCACGTTTTCAACCAATTGAACTATTAAAACCCTTTTTTATTATATTAATTTCTTATTTTCTTTTCACAAATAAAGACAAAAATAAATATTTAAATTACTTTTTGAGCAGTTTTATAGTTTTACCAATAATATTACTATTAATTGCACAGCCAGATATTGGACAAACACTATTAATCACAATGATATGGCTATCAATAATTTTTGTTTCAGGAATAAATTTAGCAGTTTTCTTTTCATTTTTTTTATTTTTTGGAAGCTCGATATTTTTACTAGTAACTTATTTTCCAAGATTTATTTATATTAAAAAAAGACTTGTATCTTTTTTTGACCCAAATACAGAAAAATATTCTCAGTCAGAAAAAGCTTTAGACGCAATTATCAATGGAGGGTTTTTTGGCAGAGGAATTGGAGAAGGTCAGCTAAACTCTAAAATTCCCGAAGCACACACAGATTATATAATCTCTGTTATATCTGAGGAGTTTGGAGCGATCGCTCTAATTTTGATTATGATTTTATATATTATATTTTCGTATCAGGTAATAAAAAAAATTGAGACAGAAAAAGATGATTTATTTAAATTAATTTTATTAGGATCAATAACCTTAATTTTATTACAAACATTCATTCATATTGGTGTAAACATTAGATTATTACCAACTACTGGAATGACACTTCCATTTTTGAGTTATGGCGGATCTTCAATTCTTAGTACTTCAATATTGTCTGGTATAATATTAAATATTACAAAAAGAAAAATAAATCAGTTGTGAAAAAAATTTTAATTTCATCAGGTGGATCAGGGGGTCATATAAATCCCTCAATCGCATTATATTCACACCTAAAAGAAAAATATTATGTAAAAATAATTACAGACCAAAGAGGCGCAAGATATTTGGCTAAAAGTAGTTGTAAATTTGAAATAATAGATGTTCCAAATATTTTTAATAATTTATTGAAATTACCAATTAATATTTTTAAAAATATAATTTCTTTTTTTCAATCATATATTTACTTAAAAAAAAATAATTTTGATATTTTAATAAGCACAGGTGGTTATATGTCAATACCATTATTTTTATCTGCAAAATTCTTAAAAAAAGAAGTTTTTTTATATGAACCAAATACAACACTTGGAAGAGCTAACAGATTTATGATAAATTATTCAAAAAAAATTTTTTGTATTACAAACAAAATAAATAATTTGCCAAAAAAATTTGAAAATAAAATTTTTGTTATAGAGCCTTTGTTAAGAAAAGAAATTTATGAAATAGAAAAAAATAATCAAAACAAGATTTCTAATCCATTAAAAATAATAATTTTAGGAGGAAGTCAGGGTGCTAATTTTTTTGATAATAAATTACACAATGTAATAAAAAATTTATCTAACAATTTCAACATTGAATTAATTCAGCAAGTTCAAGATAAAGAGACAGTTGAAATTTTAAAAAAGTTTTATGATAAGCTAAATATTGAAAATAATATATTTACATTTGATGAGGATATTTTTAATAAAATCAATCAATGTAATTTAGCAATTACAAGATCTGGCGCATCTGCTCTTGCAGAATTATGCATGATAAATACTCCTTTTATTGCAATACCATTTCCTCACGCTAAAGATAATCACCAGTTACTGAATGCTAAATACTACGAGAAAAAAGGAGCATGCTGGGTGGTTGAACAATCAGATTTTGAAATAGATAAAATGACAAATTTATTTATAAAAATATTTGAGAATCAATCAGAATATTTAAAAAAGAAAGAAAATTTATACAAAATTTCTTATCAAAACTCATGGAATAATATAAATCAAAAATTAATTAAAATTTTAAATGATAAAATTAGCTAAAACAGAATTAATACATTTCATAGGCATAGGTGGCATTGGAATGAGCGGTCTCGCTATAATTATGAAAGGACTTGGCTTTAAAATACAAGGTAGTGATATTAATTATAATAAGAACATAGAAATGTTAAAAAAAAATAAAATAAAAGTTTTTATTGGTCATAAAAAAAATAATATAAAAAACTCAACAATAATTGTAATTTCTTCAGCAATAAAAAAAAATAATCCAGAATATAATTGTGCAAAGAACAACAAACTACCTATTTACAAAAGAGGGGAAGTTCTTGGAAATATAGTTTCATTGATGAAAAATATTGTTGTGTCAGGATCACACGGAAAAACAACAACAACATCCCTAATTTCCAACATATTTTCAAACGCAAAACTTGACCCAACAATAATCAATGGAGGAGTACTTAATTCTATTGGAAATTCTGCAAAATTAGGTAAAAGCAATTGGTGTATACTCGAGTCTGATGAGTCAGATGGGAGTTTTTTGAAAGTTCCTCAGACGTATTCTATAGTGACTAATATTGATAAGGAACATCTAGATTTTTATAAATCGATTGAAAAATTAAAATTAAGTTTTGTTGAATTTATAGAAAAATCTCCTTCATTTGGAAAATCTTTTTTATGTATTGATGATAAAAATATAAAAAAAATACTTAATAAAATAAAAAATAAAAATTATCTTACTTACGGCACAAACAAAGATGCAAATTTTTGTATAGAAAATATTTATCATAATAAAAATGGTTGTAAATTTGACATTAAAATTAACATCCCTGGAAGAAAAATATTTAGGCTTAAAAAAATAACTATTCCTATAATAGGTCTTCATAATATAAGAAATGCTACAGCAGCAGTTGCCGTAAGTTACACAATTGGAATTTCTCAAAGTCTTATTAAAAAAGTATTATCTAAATATAAAGGTGTTGAAAGACGTTTTAACAAAATCTTTAAATACCGAAAATCTTTATTTTATGATGATTATGCTCATCATCCGACGGAAATATCAGAAACATTAAATGCAGTTAAAAAATCTTATATTAAAAAAAATATTATTTGTATTTTTCAGCCTCATAGAATATCTAGACTTAAAAATCTTAAAAAGCAATTTTCTTATTCTTTTTTAAAAGCTAACACTGTTATTTTATGTCCTATTTATAAAGCAGGTGAAAATTTATCATTAGGCTTTGAGTATGATAACTTTGCTAAACAAATAATTAAAAATTCAAAAGTAAATCTAGTAATAATTAAGGATCAATATAACTTAGCAAAATATATAAAAAACAATTTAGTTGATGAGAATATTGTAATAGGAATGGGAGCGGGATCAATTTCTAATTGGATTAGAGAACTACCAAATTTGCTTAAATGAAACTTGACGATATAAAACTTCTTTCGGAAAAATTTAACTACAATATTAAATTTAATTACAATATCTCCAACCTCAATTGGTTTAATATAGGTGGTAATGTAGAAATATTTTATAAGCCAGAAAGTTTAAAAGAACTGATTAATTTTTTAAAAATTTACAATAAAAGGGGTAAAATTTTTATTTTAGGAGCTGGTTCAAATATATTATTTACAGATAAAAATTTTAAGGGCGCAGTTATTAAATTAGGAAAAAAATTTGCTAACATTTCAAAGATTGACGAAAATAAAATAATTGCAGGAAGTTCAGCATTAGACAAAAAAGTATCTACTTTTGCGAAAAATAATAGTATTGGTGGCTTAGAATTTTTATCCTGTATCCCTGGATCTATTGGTGGTGGAATAAGAATGAATTCCGGATGTTTTAATACTGAATTCAAGGACGTATTAGTTTCTGTTCAGTATATGGATTTTTTAGGCAATGTTAGATCAATTCCTGCAAATGTAATTAATTTTAGTTATAGATCTACTAATTTAGATAAGGATTTAATATTTTTGAGCGCTACCTTCAAAGGTATGAAGAAAGATAAAAAATTAATTGAGCAGGAAACTATAGAATTAATTGAACGAAAAAATATATCACAGCCATCCAAAATAAAAACTGGAGGCAGTACATTTAAGAATCCTCACGATCAAACTAAAAAAAAGGTTTGGCAACTTATTAAAGAAGCTGTTCCTTTAGATACAAAATTTGGAGATGCAAAGATTTCAGAAAAGCATTGTAATTTTTTTATAAATACCAACAAAGCTAAATTTAGTGAAATGAAAAATTTGATAAATTTAGTAAAAGTTGAGGTAAAAAATAAAACTGGCATTTCTATTGAACCAGAAATTGTAATTGTTGAATGAAAAAAAAGAAGATTCTTATCATAGGAGGAGGCTATTCAAAAGAGAGGGAAATAAGTTTAATGACAGCCAAAAGTGTTGAAAGAGAGCTTTGTAAGAATAAAAAATATATCATAAAAAAAGTTGATCCATCTTATGGATTAATATCTACATTAAAAAAATATAAACCCGACGTTGTATTTAATGCACTTCACGGGCAATTTGGTGAGGATGGATATATTCAGTCAATTTTAGAGAGTCAAAAAATAAAATACACACACTCTGGAGTATTGTCTTCTTTTATGGCGATGGATAAAGAGATATCAAAAAAAATTTTTATTAAAAATAATATTTTAACACCAAAATTTATTAAATTTATTTTTGAAAAGAAATTAGATAGCAAATTAATTAAATTAGTTCAAAATAAATTACAATTCCCAGTTGTCGTAAAACCACTAAATGAAGGATCGAGCGTAAATGTTTATATTTGTAATCAACAAAACTTTATTAAAAATTTAAGAAAACTTAAAACTTATAAAGAAATATTAATAGAAAAATATATTCCAGGAAGAGAGATACAAGTTGCAATAATGGGTAACAAAAAAATTGGAGCTATAGAGCTTAAACCAAAAAGGAAATTTTATGATTATGAGGCTAAGTATAATCCAAAAGCTAAAACTCAGCACATAATTCCGGTCCAGATAGATCCAAAACAACTTGATAAAGTTAATAACATCGCTTTAAAGGCTCACAAGCTTTTAAAATGCAAGGGGGTTACAAGATCAGATTTCAGATATTTTAAAGGAAAATTTTATTTATTAGAGGTCAACACTCAACCTGGTATGACTTCTCTTTCTCTTGTCCCCGAAATAGCTAAACATAATAAAATTAGTTTTTTAAACTTAATTGAATGGATGATTAGCGATGCATCTGTTAAAAGATAATAGTTTGAAAATATTTTTTTATTTTTTTGTGTTATTTATTTTATCATCGATAAATAATGTCTATTTATCTGAGAATGCCAAAAAAATGTTAAGTATTGAAAAAATCACCTTTAAGGGTTTAAACGAAACAGAAACTGAAATATTAAATAAACAATTTGATTTTTTAATTAACAAAAATATTTTGACCATACAAAAATCCAAAATTGAAAAAGAAATTAAAAAAAATAATTTTATAGAAAAATTCGAGGTTAAAAAAATTTATCCATCCTCATTGATATTTAATACTGAGAAAGCAAAGATCTTAGCAAAAACAATAATAGATAATAGGGAGTATTTCATAGGCTCAAACGGTAGAATAATAAGTCAGAAATATGTTAGTGATATAGGGGAACTACCAATTGTTTTTGGAAAATTTGATACAGATGAATTTTTAAAACTAAACAATTATTTAATCAAAGAAGGGTTTGTTCCTAAAGACTTTGAAAAATTTTATTATTTTAAGAACAAAAGATGGGATATTAAATTATATGAAGATTTATTAGTTAAACTACCAAGAGAAAATTTATATGATGCAATCAAAAAATTAAAAATTTTTTTAAAAAATAATCAAACATATCAATTTAAAGTTGTTGATTTAAGAATACCAAATCAAATAATTATAAACTAATGGATATAAACCAAGTTGATTGCATTTTGGATTTAAGCCTTACTAATTTAAGACTTTCTATTATTGACAAAAACCTTTCAAAAGAAATCTTTAACCAAGAAAAAAATATTCCTTTCTTTGAGAATAAACAAGATTATTTTTCAGAAAACACCAATAAGGTTTTAGATGAGCTTATTAAAACTTCTGAAAAAAATATAGGATTACATATTACAAATCTGAATATATTAACTGATAATAAAAATATTTTAACCATAGATATTTCTGTAAAAAAAAATTTTGAAGGAAAAATTGTTTCACAAAAAGATGTGGAATTTTTAGAATTAGATGCAAAAAATATAATTTTAGAAAATTATAAAAATTACAATATAATTCATTCAATTACTCAAAAGTTTACACTCGATGATAATATATATGATAATTTTCCGATCCAAAATCCAAAAAGTTTAAAATTCTTAGGATTATCTATTAAATTTATTTGTTTACCTAAAATTATTTATCAACAAATATTAAATTTATTAAACTCAAATCATTTGGAATTGAATTCAATTGGTTGTTCGAGTTATATCAAGTCAAAAAGTTATAATAACCAATTTTCAAATTACTATTTTAAATTATTTTTGGATATAGGTTATGATAAAACTATATTAAATATTTATGAAGATGAAAAACTTCGTAACTTTTTTGTAATTAAAATTGGTGGCTTAAGTATTACGAGGGATATTTCAAAAGTGATGGAAATAGAGTTATCTAAAGCAGAAAAAATAAAAAAAAATATGCATAAGTCCTAAATTACTTTTTCTGATAAATCAGATAAAAGTAACCTCGAGCATAAAGACTTAATAAAAAAAATTATATATGCTAGAATTGAAGAGATTTTAAATTTAAGCTTTAAAAATATAGATTTTTTTGAAGATATAAAAAATAATAAATCTATATTAATTTTTACTGGTCAAGGTTCTAAAATTTTAGAAAATAACTCAATATATTTAAATGAATTATTTGATAGTTTTGACGAAATTCATTATCTGGAGGAGTTATCTTCCAAAATATGTATGGCAGGTCACAAGTTTCTTAAGATTAATTTACAAAAACAATTACAAAAACCCCTTAAACATACTCAAAATAAGGGTTTTTTTGAAAAAATATTCAAACTTTTTAGTAAATTTTAAGTATTTTTTTGAAATATTTCTTGTTTTTCTATGTCTAATTAAACTTAATATAAGTTTAATCATGTCAATACTAAAACAAAAAACCATCCAAAAACAAATCGAATTCAGTGGTATAGGATTGCATACAGGCAAAGAAGTTTCTCTTAAGATTAAACCAGCTGTACCAAATACTGGTATTATTTTTAGAAGAATAGATAAGGAAAAATATTTTGATGTAATTCCTAACATTTTTAATGTATCAGATGCTAATTTTTGTACAACAATATCAAATGATCAAGGAGTCAAAGTATCTACAATAGAACATTTAATGGCAGCTTTTTACATTGCTGGAATAGATAATGTAATAGTTGAACTCAATTCTCAAGAAGTTCCAATTATGGATGGTTCAGCTAAAGATTATATAGAAAAAATATCTGCTGTAGGACTACAATCGACTAATGTCCCAATAAAAATAATTAAAATAGACAAAAAAGTGGAAATTTCAGATGGACAAAAACATATGTCCATCGACAAGTCAAACGCAAGTCTAGATATAAATTTTGAAATAAAATTTGACAATCCATTAATTGGAACCCAAGCAAACAAAATAAATGTTTACGAAGACGATTTAACAGAAATATGTTCTTCAAGAACTTTTTGCCTTTATGAAGATATAGAAAATTTAAAAAAATCAGGTTTGGCCCAAGGAGGAAGTTTAAAAAATGCAGTTGTTGTTAAAGGAAATAAAGTTTTAAATGAAAGTGGTTTGAGAAATAATAAAGAATTTGTTAATCATAAAATACTTGATTGTATTGGAGATATATTTTTAACAGGATGTAAGGTGGTTGGCTCAATTAATTGCTCTCAAGGGGGCCATAAATTGACGAATCAATTGCTAAGAAAAGTATTTAAAGATAAGACAAATTATTCCATCTTTGAAATCGAGGAAAAGAATATTCCGCATACATTTGTTAATAAATCCCATTTAAAATCAATCGCATAACAAATAGAATATTTAATAAATTCTGTTAAATATAAGTTTAAATGAAATTTCGTATATTAATTCTTATTACTTTTTTATTATTATGCTCTTGTAGCAATAAGGAAAATCAAAATATAGAAGTTATAAAAGAGTCAAGCCAAGATCTTCAAATGATAGAAGCGTACAATCAAGGTCTTGAGGCTTTGAATATGGGCGATGGAATTAAAGCTGCAAATAAATTTAATGATGCAGAATTATTATTTCCACAATCCGTTTGGGCTTACAGGGCGGCTTTAATGTCAGCCTATTCTTATTATGTTTCTATGTATTATGATGACGCAATTTATGAAATTGAAAATTTTCTAAAAAAATATAAAAATAATGAAAGAGAAGATTACGCATATTACTTATTAGCATTATCACACTATGAAAAAATATCTGATGAAAAAAAAGATCTTGAACCTTTATTAGAATCAAAAAAATATTTTGAATTAATTATTTCTAAATTTCCTGATACTGATTTTGCAATTGATTCTAGCTATAAACTTGAGTTGATAAATGAAATATTAGCATCCAAAGAAATGTATATTGCAAATCATTATATGCAGCGCGAAAAATGGATACCTGCATTAAATAGATACAAGTTTGTGTTAAAAAATTATGATAGATCGGTTTATGTCGAGGAAGCTCTTCATAGATTAGTAGAGATTCATTATAAAATTGGATTAGTTGAAGAGTCAAAAAAATATGCTTCTATTCTAGGTTATAATTATCAATCAAGCAAATGGTATGAAAAATCTTATAAAATATTTAATAAGGAATATAAAAAACCCACTATCAAAAAAAATAAAAAAAAAAGTTTGATTGTTGAAAAAATTAAACAATTATTAGATTAGCATGCCGGATGAAAAAATTAAAAAAATTTATTTACAAAAAATTAATCAATTTCAAAAACATAATAAATTATACTATTTAAAGAGCAAACCTGTAATTTCAGATAATGAATTCGATGAATTAAAAAAAGAAATCCAAGAACTTGAAAAAAATTATAATTTTTTAAAACATAAAAAATCACCATCAAAATCTGTAGGTTTTAAACCTTCAAAAAATTTTTTAAAATCAAAACATCGTGTAAAAATGCTATCCTTATCAAATGTATTTAATAAAAAAGATTTAGAGAATTTTGAAAAAAAAATAAGAAATTATCTTAACATTTCTTCTGCATTTAAAATAGAATACAGCGTGGAACCAAAAATAGATGGTATCTCAGCTTCTTTAACATATAAAAATGGATCATTAGTTTCAGGAGTTTCCAGGGGGGATGGATCAATTGGAGAGTTAATTACTGAAAATTTAAAAACAATAAATGATATACCAAAAAATATTAATTTTTCAGATTTTCCAGATGATATAGATATAAGAGGTGAAGTTTTTATTTCAAATAAAAATTTTGAAAATTTAAAAGATAAATTCGCGAATCCAAGAAATGCAGCTTCTGGATCATTAAGGCAAAAAGACTCAAATGAAACTAAAAAAATACCTTTAAATTTTATAGCATACACATTTGGTCATATAAAAAATTATAAGGGTGATAAGCAGTCAATATTTTTAAGAGACCTAGAGAGGTGGGGCTTCAAAACTAGTAATTATAACAAAATAATCACAGGAATTAATGATCTAATTAAATTCCATAGCGAATTTGAGAGCAAGAAACACGAAATCGATTATGATCTTGATGGGTTAGTTTATAAGATAAATGATTTTAAATTACAGAATAGATTGGGCTTCGTTGCAAATGCACCTAGATGGGCAACGGCTCATAAATTTTCAGCAGAAAGTGCATTTTCAAAAATTTTAAATATAGAGGTACAGATTGGAAGAACAGGTGCGCTGACACCTGTAGCAAAAATTAATCCTGTAAATATAGGAGGCGTTGTAGTTTCCAATGCAACCTTGCACAATGAGGATGAAATAAAAAGAAAAGATATTAGAGTTGGAGATATTGTAAAAATAGAGAGAGCAGGTGATGTGATACCTCATGTGATATCTGTAGATTTAAAAAAAAGAACAAATAATATCTCAAAATTTATATTTCCTGAAAAGTGTCCATCCTGCGGTTCTAAGGTTATAAAAGAATTTAATATTCAAACTAACAAATATGATGCTGTTAGAAGATGCAGTGCCGAGGGATATAAATGTGAGAAAATAGCTATTGAAAAAATTAAGCACTTTATTTCCAAAGATGCTCTCAACATTGATGGACTTGGTAAAAAAGTAATAGAGAAATTTTGGGACTTAAAATTTATTAGATTACCACAAGATATATTTAAATTAGATTTTGAAAAAATTTCAAATTTAGATGGTTGGGGAAAACTTTCAGCATCTAATTTAAAATATTCTATAAATACATCAAAATCATTAAGCCTTAATAAATTTATTTTTTCTTTAGGAATAAGACATATAGGTCAAGAAAATGCAAAATTACTTGCAGAAAACATAATTAATTTAAATAGTTTTTTAAAAATAAATTCGAACTACGACTTTGACTCCTTTTTAAATATTGATGGAATTGGTGAAACACAAGTTAAATCCCTTAAAAATTTTTTTTCAAATAATATAAATCAAAAAGTGATTAAAGAACTAAGCAAACATTTAATTATTTCTGACATCAAAATACAAAAAAGTGGAAAATTAAAGGGTAAAACTTTTATGTTTACTGGAAAGCTAGAAGGCATAAGTAGAGCAGAAGCAAAATCTTTAATTGAAAAAAATTATGGAAAAATTTTAAGTTCTGTAAATAAGAAATTAGATTTTTTAATTATAGGCGAAAAACCCACCTCAAAAAAAGTAAATCAGGCTTTAGAGTTGAAAATAAAAATTTTAAAACAAGATGAATGGAAAAAATTATTAAATTAATGATTTAAGCCATTTTTTTTCATTTATATTCATATATTTAGATAATTTATTATAAACATTAATATTATAGTCAGATAAATATTTTTTTTCTTTTTCGTTCAGAAAATTAAAATTAATTAATTTAGTATCTATTGGTGCCAAAGTAAGATTTTCAAAAAAAAGTTTTTTATTTTTTTTATTAATAAATATCAAATTTTCAATTCTTATTCCAAAGCTTTTAGTTTTATAGTATCCTGGTTCGTTACTTAGTATCATTCCTTCTTTTAAAGGTACTAAATTATTGTTCGAAATACTTTGTGGGCCTTCGTGAACATTCAAAAAAAAACCAACACCATGACCGGTTCCGTGTTTATAGTCTAATCCAATTTGCTTTAAATATTTTCTGGCATGTAGATCCACATCTGATCCATTTTTAATTTTACTTAAATCAGACGTAGTAACTGCTATATGGCCTTTCAGAACTCTTGTAAAAATATCTTTTACTTGTTTGGAAGGTTTATTAAAACAAATGGTTCTTGTCACATCTGTTGTGCCATATTTATATTGCCCACCCGAGTCTATTAATAAGAGATGTTTTTTATTAAGAAGTCTATTAGTCTTTTTATTTGCTCTATAATGAATTATTGCTCCATTTGGACCACTACCAGCTATTGTATCAAAACTCGGGAAGAGGTAGTTATTATTTTTCTTTCTAAAATTTTCAAGTTTTTTTATAACATCTAGTTCTGTTAATTTATTAATATTTTTTTTTTGTATCCAATATAAAAATTTGCTCAAAGCAGCACCATCTTCAATGTGTGCTTTCTTTGTATGATTAATTTCTGTTTTATTCTTAATTGCTTTTAATTCGTAACAAGGGTCAATTAAACTTATAATTTCAAATTTTGATTTTATTAGACATTGGTTATAAATTGAGCAACTTAAAGCGTCTATTGCAAAATTTTTATATTTTAATTTGTTAATAACTTCGAACAAGTCATTAAACTTTTTAAATTTTATATTTTTATAAATATTATTTTTTTTAATTTTTTTTATTTTTTCTAAATCACTAAATACATATATTTTTTTATCTTTTGTTATAATGACTCTACAATTTGGTATAGGACTGTGTGGATTATCAAAGCCCCTAATGTTAAGAAGCCATGCAGAATTTTCTGGAGCGGTAATAAATAAATTGTCAATATTCCTTTTATTCAAAATTCTTACTATTCTTTTTATTTTTAAGCTAATATTTTCACCAGTTATCTTTGTATTTAATGAATAAAATGGTTTTTTTATTTCGAAATTTTTTTGACTATCAATCTTATCTATTAAATTTTCTGAAATTGCTATTAATTTGATTTTTTTACCAAAATATTTCAAAAGCATATTTTGAGTGAAAAGTTTTGGATCGTAACCTATTTTTATCCCATTTTCAAAACGATACAAAATATTTGATGGTAGGTATCTTGGGATTTCAAAAATTTTAAATTTACCTTTAGTCTCTAATTTTGCCTGAGCGGTATATCTTCCATCTACAAATAGATAGTTATTTTTTTTTGTTATAATCGATAAACCTGCCGATCCACTAAAATTACTTATAGCAAACAATCTATTTGGATTGGCGTACTCATTAAAAAATTCATCATTTTTTGGAACCACATATCCATCAACATTATTTATTTTTAAATATTTAAATAATTTTTTTAATTTTTTATCTATCATTTAATACGTTTTTGGTACCTAAGCCACCCAGGGCTTTTAATTTCGCTTTCAAATTCAATATCTTGGTTAAATTCGAAATCACTATCTTGCTGATCAGAAAATAAATTGTTTTTTTCTAAGTTTTTTTCTGGGAGCTCACTAATAAATCTTGATTCAATGCTATCAACCCAGTCACCTTGATAAAATCTATTCATTGAAAATGATATATTTAACATTTTTTTAGCTCTAGTTATTCCAACATAAGCAAGTCTTCTCTCTTCTTCCAAACCATTTTGACCTTTTTCTTCAATAGATTTTTGATGAGGAAATAAGCCTTCCTCCCACCCAGGTAAAAATACTACGTCAAACTCAAGACCTTTTGATGAATGCATTGTCATTAAGTTAATTTTTTCACCTTCCCAGTCTTGATCTATAGAAGTAGCTAGAGCCACATGTTCCAAGAAACTTTCTAAGTTATCAAATTCTTTCATTGCACTAAGTAATTCTTTAATATTTTCTATTCTATTTTCATTTTCTAATTCTTTTTTATTTTTTAACATTTGACTATAACCAGACTCATCTAAAATTATTTGTAATAATTTTACGTGATTTATATTTTTAGAAAAATCAAACCTCCATTTTTCAAGTAAATTTAAAAATGTATTAAGATTTATTTTAGTTTTTGGTTTTATTAAATTTAATTGAATTAATTTTCTGGCACTGGTTTCCATAGATATACTATTTTTTTTTGCATATTCATTAATCTGCTTTATTGTAGTATCACCAATTGATCTTTTTGGATTATTAATTATTCTTTCCAGTGATAAATCATCATTACTTTGATAAGTAATTCTCAAATACGCTATACAATCTTTTATTTCAGCACGCTCGTAAAATTTTGTTCCTCCGATAATTCTATAAGGAAGACCGATTTTCAAAAATCTTTCTTCGAACTCTCTTGTTTGAAAAATTGCTCTAACTAATATAGACATATTATTTAATGAATATTTTTTTTTAAAATTCTCAATTTTGTCTCCTATTCCTACGGCCTCATCTTTTCCATTTCTATAACAATCTAATTTTACTAAATCGCCATCTCCGGTATCAGTGTATAATTCTTTACCAAGTCTATTTTTATTTTTTTCAATTAAAGTAGAAGCCAGTGATAAAATATTTTGAGTAGATCTATAATTTTTTTCTAGCCTTACAATTTTTGTATTAGAATAATTTTTATCAAATTCTAAAAAATTTTTAATCTCCGCACCACGCCAACTATAAATTGATTGATCATCATCTCCAACGCAACAAATATTTTTATGATAGCCATATAAGCAATTTAACCACCTGCTTTGAATATGATTTGTGTCTTGATATTCATCAACTAAAATATATTTAAAATTTTTTGAGTAAATTTGACAAATATCTTGATTTGTTTCAAATATTTTTACACAATGCAAAATAAGATCACTAAAATCACAAGCATTAAGATCTAGTAATTTTTTTTGGTAAATTTGATAGATTTTTAAAAATCCCTTTTCTAAATTTTCACTTTTTTTTAAAATAACATCTGCTGGATACCAACCCTTATTTTTCCATTTATCTATAACAGCAAGTATATAGTTTGGAGAAATTTTTTTAATATCAATATTTTCTCCCTTGCATATATTTTTAATAAGTCTTACTTGATCATCATGATCAATTATCGTAAATTTTGAATTTAATCCTACCGCCATTGCATGTTTTCTCAGCAGTTTAGCACTTATAGAGTGGAACGTTCCTAGCCAAGGCAGGCCACCAGAACTTTTGTTTAATGATGAGGATACTCTATTCATCATTTCTCTTGCCGCCTTATTTGTAAAAGTGACAGCTAAAATTTGGTTTGGGAAGGCTTTATTTTCTTTTATTATATGAATAATTCTTGAGGTAAGTACTTTAGTTTTACCAGATCCAGCCCCAGCTACAATCAATAATGGACCGTCCAGGTGCGAAACAGCTTCTAATTGTTTTTTGTTTAGGTTTTTTAAATAATCAAAATTTAACATTTTTATTTTTATAGTATAAGTCTTAATCAAATTTCATGAAAAATATTTTTAACAATTTGAAAAAGCTCAGAATATTTAAATCAATAAATACACTCTTTGCTTTTATTTTACAAAAAAAATTAACAAAATTCCAAATTATTTTTTTGTCATATTTTTTAATTTTTTCAATTTTTTTATTTTTATCTCTTCCATCTCTCTATAATTATGAAACATTTAAAAAACAAATAGTAAAAAATGTATATTCTGAATTTAAAATAACATTAGATAACGTTAAAGAGATTAATTATCGATTCGTTCCTTCCCCACATCTTGTAGTAAAATCTGCAGATTTAAAAATTGGTAAAACTGAAAAACCTATTTCTAAAGTCGACAATATCAAAATTTTCTTTTCAATTATTGATTTTTATTCAAGTAGAAAATTTAATCTTAAAGAATTAAAAATAAAAAAAGCAAATTTTTACTTTGAGAAAGAAACCTTAAATTATTTTAAAAATCATTTTTATAATAACATAATTAAAAAAATAACAATCAGTAATAGCAACTTTTTTTTTAAAGATAAAAACAATAATATCGTTACAATTTCTCCTATATATAAAATGAAATATTACATAGACTTTAATGCCAAGGAAAAAAAATTGGAGTTAAAAGGAAATTTATTTGATTTAAATTATAATTTTAATTGGAATAAAAATTATAATAGACCTGAGGAAAATAATTTAAATTTAAAATTTAAAAATCCAAACATTCAAATTATTAACAAATTAGAAAATTTATCTACTTTTGAAAATAGAGGAGATTTAAAAATAAAATTTTTTGGTAATAATATTGTTTTTAAGTATTTTAAAAATAAAAATTTAATAGATTTTAAAACAATTAGTTCAAAAAATAATTCGTATAATTTTGATGGACAAATTCGAACTACACCATTCTTTTTTAATGTAAATACAATATTAAAAAATTTAGATATTAATTTTTTTATTGATAATTTTTTAAATAATATTCAAAAATATGAAAATAACATTCATACAAACTTTAATGGAAAAATTTTTATTAAATTAGAAAATTTTAAAAATTCAGTTTTTAAAAATGGAAATATTATATTAAACTTCAAGGAAAATAATATAGATATTGACGAAGCTAATTTTGATATTAATAAAATTGGAAGTTTAGATTTTTCAAATGGTAGATTTAAAGCTGTTGATAATAAAATATATTATTCAATGGAAACAATATTTAATATTAAAAATCAAAAACAATTTTATAAATATTTTTTAATTCCAAGAGAAAACAGAATAAATATATCTAAAATAAAGTTTACGTTAGAAAAAAATTTAGATACAACAAAATTTTTTATATCTAATATAACTTTAAACAAGCTAGAAAATAATAATAAAAGTAATAGCCAGTATGAATTTGATAATATTCAGCAACTAAGATTTATAATGAGAAATTATTTTGAAACAGTTAATGCGGGCTAATCATTTTTTTTGGGTTTAAAATTTCGTGAAATCTTTTTTTACTAATTAAACCACTCTTTATAGCTTCATATTCTAATTTAGTATTATTCTTTAATGCTTTTTTTGCAATTTTAGCTGCATTATCATAACCAATATGTGGAGCAAGTGCGGTCACTAACATTAACGAATTATCTAAATAATATTTTATTTTTTTTGTATCTGCCTTTAACCCTTTAATGCAATATTTAGCAAAATTTTTAGAGCTATCTGAAATTAAGTCGATTGATTGTAAAATGTTGTGAGCTATTAAAGGTTTGAATACATTTAATTCGAAATGGCCGTGCGAACCAGCCATTGTTATTCCATTGTGATTACCAATAACTTTTACGCATACCATCGTAACTGCCTCTGATTGAGTTGGATTTACTTTTCCTGGCATAATAGATGATCCTGGCTCATTTGATGGAAGTATTAATTCTCCATATCCAGCTCTAGGTCCGGATCCTAAAAATCTTATATCATTGGCAATTTTCATCAAACATACAGCAGTCGTATTTAAAGTTCCTGAATAATTTACAAGCGCATCGTGTGCTGCAAGAGCAGCAAACTTATTTCTTGCAGGTTTAAAATTAATTTTAGTTATTTTTTTTATTTCACCAACAATTTTTTTATCAAAATTTTTTTTAGTATTTAGTCCAGTTCCCACAGCCGTTCCACCTTGAGCTAAATAAAGAATTTCATTTTGGGCATATTTAATTCTATTAATACAATCTTCAAGTTGTGATTGATAACCAGAAAATTCTTGACCTAATGAGAGAGGTGTTGCATCTTGTAAATGAGTTCTTCCAACTTTAATTATTTTCCTAAATTTTTTAACTTTATTTTTAAGCTCTTGGTTTAACAAATTTAATGATGGCAACAAATTATTTTTGGTTTCAACAGCAACCGCTATATGCATAGCTGTTGGAAAAACATCATTAGTAGATTGAGATTTATTCACATGATCATTAGGATGGATTGGCTTTTTTGTACCTTTTTTGCCTTTTAATATTTCTATTGCTCTATTCGAAATTACTTCGTTTACATTCATATTAGTTTGTGTACCAGAGCCAGTTTGCCAAACTTTTAATGGAAAATGATTGTCTAATTTACCTCTAATAATTTCTTCTGATGCTTTTATAATTGCGTTCGCCAATTTATTATCTATTTGTTTATTTTTTTTATGTACTATTGCTGCAGCTTTCTTAACTATAGCTATTGATTTTATTAAATTTGGCTTTACTAAAAAATCTCCAATATCAAAATATTTTTTTGATCTTTGTGTGGAAGCGCCCCAATATTTATCTGCAGGAACTTTTATTGAACCGATGCTATCGTACTCTTTTCTAAATTTCATATTTAATAATTAATTATTTTGCTTTAAATTGTTATACAATAATTATTTTAAAAATCATAGTATGTAGCAAAATAAATATTAAGGAGTTTAATGACAAATTTTGAAAAAGTACGAACGTTCATGAAAACATTTGGTCAAGAAGTAAAACATAATGCAGAACTTAGTTCTGAAAAAATTAATAATCTAAGAATTAATCTGATTGAGGAGGAATTAATAGAGTTAAAAAAAGCAATAAAGGATAGAGATATCACAGAAGTGGCGGACGCTTTAACAGATATATTATATGTAACTTACGGAGCTGGGCATGCATTTGGAATTAATTTAGATAAATGTTTTAACGAAGTTCAAAACTCTAATATGAGTAAATTAGGAAATGATGGCAAACCAATTTATAACGAAGATGGAAAAGTTATGAAAGGACCAAAATATTTCAAACCAGATTTAACAAAATTTTTAAAGAAAATTTAAAACCATTTTGGCTTAATAATTTGAACTAAAGCATTTCCACAATTAAAACTTTGATCAAATTTGAAGTTTCCATCGACAAATTTAATTATCGCAAATGGATATTCTCCTCCTATTAATACTTTACCTAATTCAGTTTTTCCAATTTTAATAACATCATCACATTTTATTGATCCACTAATTATACTTAATGCAAAAAGACGTTTTGTGAGTTTTTTTTTTAGTTTTATTCTAGCCGTATTTTCTTGGCCCACATAGCAGCCTTTTTTAAAATCAATACCATTAAGTTCCTCAAAATTGCATTCAATCCCAAAAATTTTATTTTTTAACTGATTTGTATTTAATTGAGGAATTCCAAGAGAGCTTGTTAAAAAATAATAATCTTTACAATCAGCTATAACCAAATCTAATTTTTTTAATGACAAATATAATTTTTCTAGATTTATTATAATTCTTGCACCTAATCTTTTATCACGGGGATCTAAAAAAATTGGATCTTCTCTAAACTTTATAGTCTTACCCTCTACATCATCAGAATTTTCGAAATTTAGAAACTTATCTCTACTTATAGCAGCAACCACGTATTCGTTACTTAAGTTTAATATTTCAATTTTAGATCTTAGTTTGTATATATTTAGTTGTTTATACAAATCTTCTATATTAGTTTTTTCGCAATCTAAAAAAAAACCATTTTTATGTTTAATAATCAAAAAATCAAAAAGATATTTTCCTTGAGGAGTTAAAAGGGAAGCAAAGCAACTATTATTTTCATTAACTTTACTTATATCATTTGTTATTAAATTTTGTAAAAATTCTGTGGCATCCGTACCCTGAATAAACAAAACTCCACGATCCTCTAATATGTAAACTTTTTTTTTATTCATAATTGAAAACTGATTAATTATAATATAATTACTTTTTTTTAAAATGTTAGATTTAATAATAAAAAATGGAAAATGTTATATTAATGGTGAGTTGAAAGATGCTGATGTTGCTATTAAAGATGGTAAAATTCATCAGATCGGACAAATTTCAGACAAAGCAAAAGAAATAGTAAATGCAGAAGGACAAATTGTTTTACCAGGATGTATAGACACCCAAACCCATTTTAGGGAACCTGGATCAACTGATACTGAAGACCTTCACTCGGGAAGCAGAGCAGCAATTGTTGGAGGAATTACAGGCGTGTTTGAAATGCCGAATACTAATCCACCAACTTCAAACATGAAGGAGTTTCAAAGAAAACTAGACCTCGCTAAAAACAGAATGTTTTGTAACTATGCTTTTTATTTTGGGGCTACAGCCGATAATGCAGATGATTTAGCAA
>MDTA01111841.1_pt1 | contig 45432 bp, 38 predicted proteins | sample 811151 | NCBI WGS metagenome assembly MDTA01 (sample SAMN05326648, study PRJNA326480) | marine metagenome | isolation source: seawater | place: Indian Ocean: South | collected 2010
CTGAAACGTCTGCACGTCGTTCGCGTCGCGCTGGCGGCAGGGAAGCACGGCAAAAGTTGCGCGCGGCTCCACTGGCGGAAGAGTTGCGCCCGGTCCGCCCCGGACTGTCAGGCGGCACGTACCGCCCGTTGACTGCGGCTGATGAACAACGCATCCACGCGGCTGCACTCGACGCCCTGGAAGAAATCGGCCTGGCGGACGCACCCCAATCCGGCATCACTTACATGACAGCGGCTGGCGCCACGCTCGGTGCGGACGGGCGCGTTCGATTCCCGCGAGCCCTGGTCGAAGACACGCTTGCCGTGGCAGCTCGAGATATCACGCTGCACGGTCGCGACCCGCGCCACGATATGTTGCTGTCCGGATCCCGGGTCCATTTTGGAACGGCTGGAGCCGCTGTGCACCTGGTCGATCCGGTCGCATGTGAGTACCGCGATTCAACCATCCAGGATTTGTACGATGCCGCGCGCATCGTTGAGCAACTGGACAACGTCCACTTCTTCCAGCGCCCGATGGTTGCCAGGGACATCACCGACAACGAACAGATGGGCTACAACACCATCTACGCGGCTTGTCGTGGCACCACCAAACACATTGGCACCAGTTTTACCGGGCCGGACTATGTCGGACCGTGTGTGGACATACTGCACATCATTGCCGGCGACGAAGCCACGTGGCGCGCCCGACCGTTCGTATCCAACTCCAACTGTTTTGTCGTTCCGCCCATAAAGTTCGCGACCGAAAGTTGTGTGGTCATGGAACGCTGCATCGAAGCCGGCATGCCGGTCCTGTTGCTGTCGGCGGGGCAAGCGGGCGCAACAGCACCCGCACCGATCGCGGCCACCATCACGCAAGCGGTCGCGGAATGCCTGGCAGGACTGGTCTACGTCAACGCCATCGCTCCAGGTCATCCGGCCGTGTTTGGCGCGTCGCCGTTTGTCTCCGACCTGCGTACAGGCGCCATGTCAGGTGGCTCTGGGGAACAGGCATTGTTGACTGCTGGTTATAGCCAGATGATCCAGTTCTACGGGCTACCGAGCGGATCCGCGGCGGGTATCGCGGACTCCAAACTCCCCGACATGCAGGCTGGGTGGGAACAAGGCATCTCCAACGTCATGGCGGGGCTGTCAGGCCTCAACATGGTCTACGAGTCGGTTGGCATGCACGCGTCCCTGCTGGGCTTCTGCCTGGAGTCGCTGATTCTGGGTGATGACATGTTGGGTCGGTGCCTGCGATGCGTTCGTGGCATCGAAGTCAATGACGATACGGTGTCATTGGACACGATGCGCAGCGTCTGCCTGGACGGGCCGGGCCATTACCTTGGCCACGCGCAGACGTTGGGTGTCATGCAGAAAGAGTACATTTACCCGGCGCTGGCGGACCGCAACTCACCCAAGGAATGGTACGAAAAACATCGCCCCGAACTGCTCGCGCGCGCCGTTGCGCGCAAGGAAGAGATACTGAATGCACCGGGTTTGAGTCGGCTGACGCCCGAGCAAGAGGCTGCTTTCCAGGACCGCTTCAAGATTCACCTAGCCTGAGGCCGCGGACTTGTTTCGAGGATCGTGAACAGCAGTTCGCCCGTACAAGCCCGTAAACTGACAGGCATTAGCGCGTAAACTATCGGACCATATTCATGGCCGCATGTTCTCGCGGCCAATCGACCTGAGATCCTCTCAAGTGATCCACGACAGCGACAGCATGCGACGTTTCCTGTTTGACGGTTCGCATGTGCGAGGTGTGCGCGTGCATCTGACCGACGCCTGGCAGACATTGTTGGCAAGACATCCTTATCCCGACGCCGCCAAGCCGCTACTGGGCCAAAGCCTGGCCGCGGTTGCGCTCTTGAGTGCAACCGTGAAGTTTGACGGGTCGCTGACTCTACAAATGAGTGGCAACGGCCCGGTGCCCATGTTGGTCGTGCAAAGCACCGGCGCGCGCACGGTGCGTGGGATGGCCAGCATTCGCGACGAGTTGCAAAGCGACCAGTTGTCCGACCTGCTCGGCAAAGGTCACCTGGCAATCACGATCGATCAGGGCCCGGGCAAAGACCGCTATCAGGGGATCGTCGCTCTGGAAGGCGATAAGCTCGCAATGGTGATCGACGCGTACTTCGAGAACAGTGAGCAGCTACCAACGCGGTTATGGCTCGCTGCTGATGGCGAACGTGCAGCCGGCTTCCTGTTGCAAGCATTACCAGCCGAAGAGTTTGATGCAGTCAACTGGGAGCACTGGATCACACTTGCGGAAACGCTGACAGACGAGGAACTGCTGGACCTGCCAACAGAACAGTTGTTACGGCGTCTGTTCCACTCGGAGCCGGTACGTGTGTTTGCGCCAGAGCCAATTGAGTTTCATTGCCGCTGTTCACGCGAACGCGTCAGCGGCATGTTGCGCGCCATGGCGCTCGCGGAGTTGCAGGAGACCGCCGACGAACAAGGCGGCGCGCTATCAGTCAGCTGCGATTTCTGTAATGCCGATTACACATTCGACCGCGTGGATCTCGAGGCTTTGTTCACAGCCAATGTCGACGCGATGCCGGGCAATCAGACGACCCACTAGTAGAGACAGGCAGTAGAACCAAGCAAGTAGAGCCAGGCAAGGCTAGTCGCGGATGGTTTGAGTTGCTTTCTTGAAGTCCGGGCTTCCAGCAAACGCTTTTGTCTACCGATTTGCATCAAGCGGCTGGAGACTTGCCGGACCGCTTGATGCCGTTGCGAGTCAAGGGTGCTACGTCAGGGTCTTATTTTGCGTCGCGACCGATACCAATTGGATCGTCTGGATTAACGCCATCCATGAATTGTTTGGTGCGGTCTTTGTGGGTCAGTTGATAGACCAGGCCGAGCCAGTTGTTGAAGATTGCCTTGCCAGTATCCGTCCAGCTGTTTTCGAGTTCCATTTCGAGGCGGGCCTCGTCGATTTCAGGCCCGGTCTCGCCTCGTTCGCGTGCGGCCATGGCTGCCTCGCGGTGTGCGCTCAAAAGCGCTTTGGCGCCGTCGGTGAAATAGCCGTCCGGATAGGGCGGATAGTCGTCAATCACGCCGGACGAATAACGCATCACTTCGCGCTTGTACTCTTTCATCAGGCTGTTGGCGTCGTATTCCGGGTGGCCCTGAAAGTACACCCAGCGGATCCCGTCAGCGCTGCTGGCGAGATGCACGCCAGCGATTTCGCTTTCCGCCAGTACGCGAATGCCGGTTGATTCCAACGAATCGCGCGGTACGTTGTTCCAGCGCGAGTGCGGCGCATCAAAGCGGGAATTGATGTTACGTACCAGTGGATGTGTGCGCGCAATGACTTTGTGCGAGTAGACACCCCATTGTTTGGTCGCCAAGGGCAACCGTTCGATACCCTGGTACTGCTTGAATGCGGCGTGACTCGCAAGACAGGAACACAACGTCGACGCCACGTTGGCATCTGCCCAGTCCATGATCTCTTTTAGCGAATCCCAATATGGCTCGTCGCGGATATCTGGCTCAACTGGATTAGCGCCGGTGATCAACAGGGCGTCCAGCCCCTGTTCGCGCAGGCTCGAATACGGCTCGTAATACTTTGCAACGTGCTCCAATGCCGCACCCGCACGCGGAATACCCGGCATCGTAAACAGGTGCACGTAAAACTGGACGATGCGATTGCAAGCGGCCAGCAAGCGCAGGAACTGTCGCTCGGTCGCCTCCAGAGCTGCGTCGGGCATCATGTTCAGAATGCCGATATGCAGTTCACGAATATCCTGCGTGGCGGCGCGCTCCGTGGAAACCACGTCATAGCCTTCACGCTCAAGTCGCGAGAAGCTGGGTAGCTCGGTATGTGCAATTAACGCCATCTAAGTCCCCCTTCAGGCGGCACCCTCGATCCCGCCACATACCAGTGAAATAAAGTCCTGCTCATCGCGAATGGTCCCAGCGTCGTTCGCGTCAACAGTGTACCCATATGTTTTCGCCAACGCTTCGTAGCGTGGCCGTCGATGTTCGACCAGGCGCGGGAATATCCAGACCACAAATTCGTCCGGGTCTATCTGATTTGCGGCGTCGAGCCCGTTGGTATCCATATACTCTTTCAGTCGCGCACGGAAAAAGTCCTCTGAGTAGTACATCGGCTTTGGCGAAGCGATAGCTCTACGCACGAGCTCATCTTCCATGGAAGCATCCGCGCGCACGTACAACATCAACGTATGGCTCGCCAACAACTCGATCGTCTCGGGATCGTCCAGCTCGCAGATACTGCCACCAGCATCGTTGATGAAATGAGGATAGCCGTAGATTTGATGGGCTTTGTCGATGAACTCCGAGACATCCCGCATCGCACCAATTTACGCGGTTCGATGTAAACGCTGCCGGCGCAGGAATTCATCGAAATGAAGCCCCCCTTGGTCGGGGTTTCCCACCTTACCGATGAAGGTTGAAAGCGGCGCGAGGTTATGGACGGTGATGTTGCTGCAGATGTAGATGCTGTCCGAACGGAGCAGGTCACGCAGAAAACCCACCTGCATAGCCTGTTTCTTGATGTTGTCGAGGATTGGCTCTTCCATGTACTTGGAACCGATGCGGTAGTCGCCCGAGTAGTGGAACCAGTCAGTCTTCGGCACTGCATTCGCCAGTGTCGTCTTGCCGACACCGGACATACCAATCAGAGTCACCGCTTTATGCGGCGAACGCCGAAAAGAATCTACATCCATCTTCACTGTAGTCACGCTCCGCCGGGGGTCGTGGGAAATCTAGTGAGGCTCCGAGTTATACGGAGCCCACACACAAGGGCCGCGCACTATCTGCCACAGACGCGAACTTGTCACAACCCTGCCGGGTGTCAGTCGGCAAGCAGGCGACGTTCTGATGGCCTGTAATGATTGGGAATTATGCCTCGGCAAGCGTAGCGGCGAGTCGCTCCATTTCAACGCCCAGTGGTCGGTCGGCACCGAGTGGATCAACCTCGGACCGCACGGCTTTCATCAGGGCTCGGCTGGACTCCGGTAGCTGGGCATCACGGTTTCTGCGCTCCATCGCTTCCGTTGCCACCATCATCTCCAGGGCCACCAGCAGACGCCACCGTATAACCGCTTCGCGAAGGTTTTGCGCGGACAGGTGCGAGTTGGTCAGCTCATCCTCTACCCCGTCAGCGGTCCAGCGCGCTTCGTAGCTGACCGGCTGACTCAAATGGCGCAGTTCCGCCAGCAACGCGTCTGCCACTTTCATCAGTGGTGCAAAACCACTGGAGCCACCATGCTCGGTGCGCAGAATGTGGGGCAGGTCACTCAGACGCCCAGTCAGCAACGCGGCCGCCCGGCTGACGGCTGACGCAGCCTGTTGGGCAACAGCTTTGGTCAGCAACTCGCTGCCAAGTGTCAGTAGCGGTGTCTGAAAATTGCCGGTCGACAACATGACCTCGGAGTCGACCAGTACGGCCGGGTTGTCGCCGCTCAGGTTGATCTCGGCGGCAAGAACCGGATGCATGAAGTCGAGCGCGGCTTCCAGTGCACCAAAGTTAACGCCAGCACAGCGAAAACTGAGCGGGTCCTGAACACGGCGGGCGTTATTCCGATCCAGCAACACGCTGCCGGCAAATCGGCCGTAGAGTTTCTCTGAAGCCATCTGCTGCCCAGGCACCGCGTGCGCCGCCGCTACATCTGGCAAAAGCGGCGACAGGTTCGCCTCAAATGCTTCCATTGACAGTGCGCAGGCGTCCAGCGCGCGCGCGTAGAGCTTGTAGATATCACGGGTTGCGAGCCCCGCCGTCGCGACAGCCACGGACGAGGCCCCGCAAAGCGCAAGCCCGTCTTTCGGCGATGGCGTCAACGCCGACATGCCATGTGCCGCCAGTGCGTCACCTACCGGTTGCCACCCATCAGCGGTCACAACCTGCCCTTCGCCCATCAAGGCCAGCCCCAGGTGGGCCATGACACATAAGTCGCTCGCACCGATCGAGCCACTACCCGGAATTCGAGGATGCAAGCCAGCGTTCAACCAGTCCCGCAACGCGCTGGCGGCCTCCAAAGAGGCGCCTGCATAACCGGCCGCCAATCCGGTGAGACGCACAAACATCGTGCCCCGCACGATATCAACAGGTAACGGCGCACCCACCGAGTTTGCCCGTGCCCGCAGTGTGTCGATGGAATAACGTTGCAGGACGTCCTCGGGCAGGCGCTCGGAAACGCGCTCGCCGAGCCCGGTCGTCAGCCCGTACACCGCTTCGCCTGAAGCCAGGGCCCGGGTGACGACCGCACGCGCACGCTCGATGCGCGACACCGCAGCAGATGCGAGGCTGACCGTGGCATTTGCGCGGGCGACGGCTTCCAGGTCCGCGAGAGAGGCAGAACCCTCTCCGACAACAACGGGATCACCAACGAAAGGATCAGTCATGACGCCAGTGGTTCTGCGAACAGGTCACCCAGCGCGTGCGTTTGTGCAACTGGCAGGATCCGCGGTGCGTCGACCCAAACCCGCAGCAAGTGCCGGCGACGATCCGGCTCGGGCCAGTCTTCGTAATCAGTGCGTGCATGTAGCACCGCGCGGTTGTTCAGCAACATCGTGTCACCACGGCGCAGATGGAATCGTAGCGTCAGATCCGGCGCTTTGCTGGCCCGCTCAAACGCGTCCAGTGCGGCAACTTGTCGGGCATCCAAAGGCGCACCAGCCGCCGCCGCGGCCCGTTCGATGAATGGCCTGTATATGACGCAACTCAACACACCATCGCGCATGGCCAGGACCGGCCTGCCGGAGGCCGCTGGCCGCGCCTCGGCGATACCATGTTGTCCCGCCACTTCCCACACCGGGAAATCGCCAAACAAGCATGCCGCGAGGTCAGGTGAGTCCGCCTGCAGACGCGCATAAATGGCGTCTACATTCACAATGCTGGTTTCCCCACCCGACTTCGCGGGCTGCAGACAATGCAATCCGATGACGGTTGATGGATCAGAGTGCGGCGCCAGTTCGCCACGGCTCCGGTAGCCGCGGTCGTCGCGTGCCTCGACATCGGAAAAGTCACGGACGTCCTCGAGCAGTTCACCCCGAGGTGACTGCGCCACGATGCGACCCAGGGCGCCGCCCAGACTGCAGAGCTTTTGAGGCGCATCCGCATTGTCCCGGGCAAGGCCGCGCAACAGCGCAAAACCGAACCGGCGCAGTTGCAGAACAACCTCGTTGACGGTGGTAGCGAGCGGCCGCGATGCATCGATCCGTATTTCGTCCAGCCGGTGGATCAGGGAGCCATCCCACATTTCACGCATGACCGGCGCGCCAGTTACTACGTAAGCGCCGCATGGTCACTTCCACGTTTTTAAGCATTCGCTCTAAATCGCGCGCGAGGTCACCAATCTCGTCATGACACTGGGCGGAGACCGCTTCCGAGGTATCACCGCAGCTGGAGCCATGCGCAACATCGCGCAGTTCCAGTCTGGGGAGGTTTCCGACAACATCTTCGTCGCCCATCGCAAAACCTCGACGCACGTTCCCCAAAGCGGCCTGCAAAAGCTCAGCACTCGACCACTGCAGATTAACATCCGCGTTCATGATGCGTTGCCGTAGGCGTTTGATCGTGAGATCGGAACGCATAACGTCGAGAATGCACGCTGCTGATGGGACGTGGAAATTCTGCTCTTCCGGAGGCCCGTCGGGCGCGCTTGGGTCGGCCATGGAGCGACCGACAGCTCAGGTCGAAAGACGGCCGCGCCGGACGACCTGAACGCAGGGATTGTGACCAACCCGGTAAGCCAACTCGGCCGGAGTCTCGATATCCCACGCGACAAAAGTCGCGTCTTTGCCCGCTTCCAGCGTGCCGGCGCGGTCTTGCCAGCCCAACGCCTGCGCGGCGTGACTCGTCACGCCGCGCAACGCCTCCTCGGGCGTTAACTGGAACAAGGTACAGGCCATGCTCAACATCAACAGCAGTGAACCAACCGGCGAGCTGCCCGGATTGCTGTCAGTCGCAATGGCGATCGGAACACCGTGTTCGCGTAACGCATTAATGGGGGGCAACTTTGTCTCGCGCAGGCAATAGAAGGCGCCCGGCAACAACACGGCAACCGTGCCACTTGCTGCCAGAGCACGCACGCCAGCTTCCGACAGGTATTCGAGATGATCCGCGGACAGGCCGCCAAACTCCGCGACGAGCGCGGCGCCGGACAGATCCGACAACTGCTCGGCGTGTAGTTTGACCGGAAGGTTCAGCGCGGCGGCCGCTTCGAACACGCGCCGCATCTGCGCGTTGTCAAACGCAATGGATTCACAGAAGCCATCCACCGCATCCACCAGCCCGAGCGCGTGCGCCGCCGGCAAAATCTCCTCACAGACTGCGGCAATATAGCCATCTGCATTGCCGGCATACTCCGCCGGCAACGCGTGGGCGCCGAGGAACGAACGACTGATATCGACGGGACACCGTTCGCCTATAGCACTGGCAACCTCAAGCATTTTGATTTCAGTCGCCGTATCCAATCCGTAACCAGACTTGATCTCGATACCGGTCACACCTTCGGACAGCAGCCCGGCGACCCGCGCTTGTGCATCTTCGACCAAAACTTCCGCACTCGTGCTGCGTGTGGCCGCTACCGTCGAAACAATGCCGCCACCGGCACGCGCGATCTCCTCATAGGTCGCGCCTTCGAGACGCATCTCAAATTCGCGCGCGCGATTGCCGCCGTAAACGATATGTGTGTGGCAATCAATCAGCCCAGGGGTCAGCCAGCGGCCTTTTGCCGGGGTCTTCGGCACCGCCGCCCATTCGGGCAGCAACTCACTCTCCGGGCCAATCCAGGCGATACGCCCGTCGCGCACCACAATAGCCCCATCGGAAATAGCCCCGTAAGGCGTAGCTGCCTCGGAAGACATGGTGGCGATGTTGGGCGCCGTCCAGACTGTGTCAGGCATTCATGCGCTCCGCTGTGCAAAAGACTCTGGCATTAAGCGTGGAGCAAAAAAACGCCCCGACAAGCAGGGCGTTTCTGACGGCGCGGACCAATCGGGCCGCGCGAAGCGTCTCAGGCTACACGACACCGTAGGCGATCATGGCGTCTGCCACTTTCACGAATCCTGCGATGTTGGCACCGTTCACATAGTCGACGTAGTCGTCGTCCACGCGGCCGTATTCCACGCACTGGTCGTGGATGCCCTGCATGATATCGCGCAGCAGTTGTTGCAGCTCTTCTTCTTTCCAGGTGATACGCGCGCTGTTCTGGCTCATTTCCAGACCGGAAACCGCAACCCCGCCTGCATTAGCCGCTTTCGCTGGCGCAAACAACAGACGTGCTTTCTGGAAAGCGTGAACGCCTTCAATAGTGGTAGGCATGTTTGCGCCTTCCGCGACACCCATACAGCCATTGCTGATCAGCAATTTGGCCTCGTCTTCGGTCAGTTCGTTTTGCGTAGCGCAGGGCAATGCGATATCACATGGCACGATCCACGGGCGTTTGCCATCCACGTATTCCCAACCAAATTCGGTGGCCGCTTCACTGATGCGGCCACGTTTGACCGTCTTCAGATTCATCACCCATTCAAGCTGCTCTTGCGAGATGCCATCTTTGGCGTGCACAAAACCGCCTGAGTCAGACAAGGTGTGTACGCTACCACCCAGTTGCAGCACTTTCTCGGCCGCGTAGGTTGCCACGTTGCCGGACCCGGAGATGTTGACGTTCTTACCTTCAAAGGACTGCCCCTTTGTCGTCAACATATCCTGCATCATGTAAACAGTGCCGTACCCAGTCGCTTCCGTACGAATCGGGCTACCGCCGTACTCCATCCCCTTACCCGTCAAGACGCCTACAAACTTGTTTGTGATGCGTTTGTACTGACCGAACATATAGCCAATTTCGCGTGCGCCAACGCCAATATCGCCTGCAGGCACGTCGGTATCTTCGCCGACGTGGCGATACAGCTCAGTCATGAACGACTGGCAGAAGTTCATGACTTCGTTGTCAGACTTACCTTTGGGGTTGAAGTCGGCGCCACCTTTACCGCCGCCCATCGGCAGCCCGGTCAGACTGTTTTTGAACGTCTGCTCGAAGCCAAGGAATTTCAGTACCGAAAGACTGACGGTCGGATGGAAGCGAATGCCGCCCTTGTAAGGACCGATCGCATTGTTGTTCTGCACGCGGTAGCCACGGTTGACCCGGATATTGCCGTTGTCGTCTTCCCAGCAGACGCGGAACATGAGCACCCGATCAGGCTCGGCAATACGACGAAGGATTTCCCACTCGTGATATTTCGGCTTGTCCGCGATATACGGAAAAATGCTCTCCGCAACCTCCTGCACCGCTTGGTGAAATTCCGTCTCCCCAGGGTTGCGGCGAACAACACCTTCCATGAATTGTTCGATCGTCGGCGGTTCGTGTGCGGTCGGCATGGATTACTCCTTAAAGAACTACATGACTGCTCGATTGGCAGCCACCGTGGCTGATTTGTTAGCTTCTGAGTGTCGCGTGTGTTCGCTACACGCTGAGACAATGTAGCAGGAATTACCGCACCGCAGAACAATACATAAACGTTACCGACAGAAATCACTGTAGCTCCGGAAAACCCAATTCGATAGCTGCATCCTGCATCTCACAGATGACGTCATAATCCTTTGACGACAGACCGGAAAAGCCTCGCAGTCGCAACGCGCTTCGCGTCACCCCAGAGACCTGCTGTAGCGCGTCCATGAGCGCATCCTGCAAGGCCGCAACGTCGACGTTCGACCGTAGACGGTGCGTAATATAAGGCAAGGCGGGTGCGCTCGCCGTACGCGCCACGATCCGCAAACCATCGCAGCAGTTGTCCACATCTTGTGACAACGCCCAGGTAACACAGTCCACCGCACAGACGTCTGCCTCGCGGTCTCGCACCGCCACCATACTGCCGCGATGCGCGCCGGTAGCGAGCGTTGTGGAGAAAAACGGTTCGCCTGATGCCAAGGGCGCGAGCAGATGTCGCAAAGCGTTATAGCCGGACTGCGAATGAGTAGCGTTATACGCACAACGGTAGCCGCGCAGATCCTCGATGGCGCGCGCGGGATCATCGTCACGCACTACCACCACGCTGGAATAGCGTGGACCATCACAGCCCGGCACATCATATTCAGGCACCGCAACCAGTTGTGCGTCATCCTGAAGCTGGTACTTGAGAGGATAGCCGCAGGTCTGACTCAACAGGAGGCTCGGTGCACGCCAGACATCGTAGTTGTCGCAGGCGCGATCCAGTATTGGCCATTCTGCCGGCGCTGTCCTCTTGCTCGTCTCCGGTACCAATCCCTGGCGCCGCAATGCATCGACAATAGCCAGCCACCACGCGTCGGTATGCGCGCGCAAGGCCGGTAAGTCATACATGGGTAGAGACGCAAGCACCAAAGCGACGGTCCTGTTTCGTTGTTGATTCTTGTATCCCGCTACCCGTCAGCATAACCGGATACGCCCACACGCACTCGTCGGCCGGCATAGCTGCGGTTTGTCTCATTCCGACACCCACCGTAGGCCAACGCGACGCGTTCAGTGTGCGCTCAAAGTTTCGCTTTGCCCACCTGAAAACGCGTGTTAAAAGGGCGCCCGCGCAGCCGTATCCAGTCTGCGCGGGACCTGCAATGGGGCCTCACACCACGAGCGCCGTTGCAGGCGTCACACCCATCAGGTGCGTGATGCGTGTACATCAACCGGGCCGCTATCCGCGACCTGATTGTTCATCGACGGGGTCGCTATCCGCAACCTCCAGGTGTTCGAAGGACCCGCCAATGTTAGCCGCACTTACCAGCACCTGGGCGCTGCTTCTGGGTGTTGCACTCATCATGTTAGGAAATGGCCTGCAAGGGACGTTGTTGGGTGTTCGCGCGTCTGTGGAGTCATTTGACACGACGGCAACCGGCCTGGTCATGACGTGTTATTTCATTGGTTTCATGCTGGGCTCTACCGCAACCCCGCGCGTGGTGCGCACGGTCGGCCATGTCAGGGTTTTCGCCGCCATGGCCTCCATGGCGTCCGCAGCAGTGCTGCTGCATGCGCTGTTCGTGTCCCCCGTGACCTGGGGCCTCGTCCGCATCGGAACCGGTTTCTGCTTTGCCGGCTTGTACGTGATTGCCGAGAGCTGGCTGAATGACCGGGCAACCAACGAGACCCGCGGCGCACTGCTGTCCATGTATATGATCGTGACGTTTGGCGGCATGATCTGCGGGCAGTTGTTGATCAACGTCGGCAATCCCGCGAGCTTCGAGCTATTTGTTGTTTCGTCGGTGCTGGTGTCGTTTGCTGTAGTGCCTATCGCGCTGACAGCGACACCGGCGCCCGAGTTTGATATGCCCACGACGGTCAGCATCAGACAGCTCTATGAAGTATCGCCTTTAGGCGTGGTTGGCATGGCAGGTCAGGGCATCGCCAACGGCGCGTTGCTGACGCTGACGGCGGTCTATGCGCAGAGCGCCGGCTTCACGCTGGCGGAAACAGCATGGTTCGCCACGGCGCCGCTGGTGGGTGGCCTGCTATTGCAGTGGCCTGTGGGGCGCCTTTCCGATCACCTGGACAGGCGGACGGTGTTGGCAGCCACCGCGGTGCTTGCCGGCATTGTGGGGGTCAATATGCACACGCTCGCTGGCGACTCCTTGCCGGCGTTGATGGTCGCCATCGCCGTGTTTGGTGGGTTAGCACTACCGCAATATTCGCTGTGTATCGCCCATACCAACGATCACCTGGATCCCGCACAGATGGTTGCGGCCAGTTCAACGCTGGTGCTGGTTGGCAGCATCGGCCTCGCCATGGGGCCGACGCTCGCCGCGCTGATGATGGACCAGTTTGGCAACCAAGCTTTGTTCTACACGATCGGTATAGGTCAGCTTGCCGTTGGCGGATTTGCGATCTTCCGTATGACCCGCCGCGCCGCGGTGCCACTGGAAGAACAGAGCCAGTTTGTTCCGTTGAGCGCGCGCGCATCGCCTGTCGCGACCGGGATCGCCGTGCAGTTATTGCAGGAGCAACAGGAAGAACTGGATGAGTCGGGAGAGAGAGGCGAGGACATTACCCGGCCGCTCTAGCAGCAATCTATCGCGCCTGCCGCTAGACGCCATGACCTAGAACTCGGTTGGCGCGCCGCCCTCTTTCTTGCGCCGGTCCACAAACTCCACCAGCTCGTCACGAATGGCTTCGTCCAGGGGTGGTGCCTCGAAGTTGGCGAGGATGTCTTTCCAGATCTGATTGGCGCGCTCTGGGGTCGATTTTGCACCACGCTCCTCCCAGGTCTCGAACGTTGTTCCAGTCGCTGATGAACGGACCGTAGAACGCGGTCTCATAGCGTGCCTGGGTGTGGTCTGTGCCAAAGAAGTGCCCGTTTGGGCCTACCTACTTAATCGCGTCAAACCCCAGCTCGTCGTCGTTGACCTGTACGCCCCGCATGTACGCCGACATCTGCTGCAGCGTTTCACAATCCATCACATATTTTTCGTAACTGGCGCACAACCCGCCTTCCAGCCACCCCGCCGCGTGGTAGACGATGTTGGTACGGGATGACACACACGCCCATAGAGAAAACGCACTCTCCCAGGCGGACTGCGAGTCCGGGGTATTGGCTGCACACGCGTTGGATGAGCGCAGCGGCAATCCATAAAAGCGTGCCATCTGGCCCGACATCTGAGTGGCCCGTATGAACTCAGGTGTGCCAAATGCCGGTGCCCAGTTCTCATGTCAACATTGGATGTGAAGCACCCATATACAACCGGGGTGCCCGGATTGACAATCTGCAGCAACACGATCGCTGCCAGCGCTTCCGCGGTCTGCTGCATGACGGCACCCGGCAATGTAACCGGTGCCATTGCGCCAGACAGCGTAAACGGCGTTACGATGACGGGCTGCCCTTTACGCGCCAGACGCATGGCTCCGTCCAGCATCGGGTAGTCGTGTTTGAGCGGCGATGATGAGTTGATGTTCGTAAACATGCGCGGCGCGGCGGCAAACTCAGATTCGCTAAGGCCGCCGGCAATTCGCACCATTTCCATGACGTCTTCGATGCGCTCTTTGCCAAGTGCGTAACCATGGACTGGCTTGTCCGAAAGGGTCAGCTTGTCATATACACAGTCGAGATGCCGTACCGAGGCATGGATGTCGACGGGCTCTACAGGATAACCGCCAAGCATATGAATGCAATTGAAATAGTGTGAGAGCTTGATGAGTTCCTGGTAACTGCTTCGGTCGCCTACCCGTCGGCCGCGGTCCAGGTCCGAACAGTTAGGTGGGCTGGATACGTTGATAAAAGCCATATGCCTGCCACCAATCTGCACGGTGCGGGCCGGGTTGCGTGGAGTGATAGCAAAAGACTCTGGTGCCTTCGCGACCTGCTCCATCACAATTGCGCGGTCCATGCGCACGTTGTCGGAGTCACTGTCGACATCGCAACCGGCAGACCGAAGATAAGACTTCGCCTCTTCGTTCAGAAATTCGATGCCAATTTCTTCCAGGATACGCATGGCGCCTTCACGAATCGCCTGCACGCCCTCTTCGTGCAAGGGTTCAGTCGGCTTATCCGTGTTGATGGGTTGGCGCCAAGGCAACTGCGCCACCGCCTCCACGCGACCGCGGCGCGTATTGCCGGCACGACCACCGCCTCGCCTGCGCCCACCCGCGCGACTGGCGCTCGCTCCGGTTGCGCGGTCCGGCTGGCTGCCATCTGTTCCAGTAGCCATATCGCTGGAGTTCTTTCTTGACGTTAACGGCGCATGCTACGTTCGCGATCCGCGAGGAAATAGCGCGCAGGCGTCCAAAACTGATCTCGCCTGGCCACGCCAACACTAGCCTTCCACGATTCGAGAATCTTGTTAATGCACGATCTTGCCATACGTAACGCCCGTATCTGTGACGGTAGCGGTAACCGCAGTTTTGTCGGGGAAATTGCCGTCAAGGACGGCCTCATCGCCGAAGTGGGCGAACGCGTCGGGCCAGCGCTGGAGGATATCGATGCCGGCGGCCAGGTCATCGCCCCCGGCATCATCGATAACCACACGCACTACGATGCCCAGATCACATGGGATCCCTACGCCAGCCCGTCGCTTGGACTTGGCATCACCACTTTGTTGATGGGCAACTGCGGTTTCACCATCACACCTTGCAGACCATCTGATCGCGAGCAGACGCTCAAGAATCTGACCCAGGTAGAAGGGATGTCGCTGGACGCATTGCTGGAAGGCACACGCAGCGATTACGAAACCTTCGACGACTACGTCAACATGGTGAGCGATGCAGGGGTTGTACCCAACGTCGCGGTTTACTGCGGACACTCTTCGATTCGCACCTGGGTCATGGGTGACGACGCTGTCAAACGCAGCGCCACGGACGGGGAAGTCAAGCAGATGAAAACAGTGCTGAAAGACGCACTCAGAGAGGGCGCGGTCGGGTTCGCAACTTCGACTTTCGAGGGGCACAACGGCTGGGGTGGCACGCCAATGCCTTCGCGTTTTGCTGACGATGCGGAAATGGCCGCATTGGTCAACACCTTGGGGGAAGAAGGCGCTGGCTGTTTCATGTTGACGAAAGGCCGCCCGTCGCCCGTAGACAAGCTCGAACAGATCGCGGCGGACTGCGGCAGGCCCGTGGCTGTCGCAGCCATCCAATACGACCACTCCAAACCCGAACGGGCGTTTGGTGACATGCTGGCGATCGAGCAGGCCGTAGACCGCGGTCGCCAGATGATGGCGCAAGTGGCTTGCACAGCCATCAGCATGGATTTCACGCTGCGCGGCGCGTACCTGTTTGAGGCGATTTCCGCCTGGCGCCCGGCGATCGCTCTGTATGATGATGTCCCCGCGTTACGCAAGTTCTACCGGGACCGTACTTTTCGCGACGCCATGCGGGCAGAACTGATGGACCCGGCCGCATTGAATCGCTTTACGGACCAATGGGACAAGCTTGAGATCCTCGAGGTCGCACGGTCGGAGAACAAAGCATTGGAGGGGCAGACGGTTGGCGCACTAGCGGCGGCAGACGGGAAAGATCCGTTGGACTGGTTGCTGGACTTCGGCGATAGCGAAGACTTCGCAACGATGTTTAATGCGCAGATCCTGAATGCGGACGAAGACGAAGTCGTCAAGCTGCTCAAAAGCCCGCATAGCACCATTGGCCTCGCGGATGCTGGCGCACATCTGTTTTTATTCTGTGACGCGGACTTCGGCTTACATCTCTTGGGACACTGGGTGCGCGAGCGCGGCGACTTCACATTGGAAGAAGCCGTCTACGAACTCACCAGCAAGCAGGCGAAGTCTTACGGCATCGAGCGTCGCGGCGAACTGCGGGTGGGTTATCACGCGGACCTCATCATGTTTGATCCGGCAACAGTCGGACGCGGCAAGAAAGAACGCGTGTTCGATCTGCCAGCAGGTGCCTCAAGACTGGTGCGCAGCAGCAATGGCTTGCACGGTATCTGGGTCAATGGTGTGCGGGTTGCGGATGAAAGTGGTGTATTGCGATCGGATGCTCGTCCAGGCCAGGTCTTACGCTCGTTTGCGCATTAAGGACCCGGGTAGATTGGGTTCGTGAAATTGGGTTCGTGAGATTGGACTGGCGCCGTTTGTGGCATGGCTCGATTGTGTAGTTCAGGCCAGGACGTGACGGCCGGGCCATTGGCCCTAACCAAACACGCCATGTAAGTACCAAGCGCGCGTGCGGCGGTCGTGAAAGATCCAATAGCGGGCACCAGCCGCACTGGTAGCCACATGATAGTCGCGGCTGTCGTCGTGTCCTTCCCACCAGCCACCTTCTATACGTTCGGCGCTGGTCTCGATCTGCAGTAAGCCACCATATACCGGTACGCCGTCGCGCGTCTTCAAGCTGCGCGGTTCCGCCAGTAACCACACAGGCCGGTGTGCACCCACTTCAGCTACGCGGGTCGTTTCGTGTCTGACCCCTTGCCGTGGCGTCACCGGACGCCACGCGTGTTCCGGCCGATGTTCATCACCCAGCGCGATCCCTTGCACGCTCTCTACGCCCAGGCGTGCGTGCAAACGCTCGAGTGTCGCGAGCCATTCGTCCTCGTGGGCGACACGTTGGTCAAACAGATCGAGGTTGCGTGGCGCCAGACTCACGCACTGTGTCGCTTCCAGTGTAAGTTGCTCTACTGGCTCGTCCAGGCGCATCGCCTCCAAGCGGTGACGCAACAATCCCAGCAGGTGTTTAACATCGCGACTGGGAGCTATCAGTTCGATCGCCACGGCGTCGGATGCACTGCCGCTTAATCCCAACTCCAGTTCCAATACCTGCACTGCGTTACCGCGCGCGAGTAACACCCCCTCAAGCTGACGCAACAGCCTCCCCAACGCGAACAACAACGCCTCTACGCCAACTACGGGCGCGGGCAAGTTCAGCTTGTGTCGCAGACGCTCCGGCACCCGATACGATTTGCGGACGTCCGGGCGCCTGGCCAGCGCCCGATCGAGAATATCGTACAGCTCGGGCCCTATCCGGCGCGCGGTCTCCGCGCGCGGCAGATGCCAACATTGCTGTAACTGCTGAACACCCACGTCAGCCAGGGACTGTAATGCGCGTGGTTCCAGGTCAAGACAGCTGAGCGGTAATGTACCCAGCGCATCCGGAAGATCAGCAACACGCGTGACAACGCTGGAGCGCCCCGAGCGTGCTAAAAGCCAGGCCGCGGTGGGCGTTGGGGCAACCGCGGCAATGCCTGTAAAACCCAGTTCGTCGATGCCGGCGTGAATTCGGGACAACAGCTTGCTGGTCTTTCCAAACAGACGCAGGCTCTCGCCAATCTCCAACAACAGACCAACGTGCTCGCCAGACACCGGGCACACCAGCGAAGTGTATTGCGAAGCCCACGCCGCCAGTTCACGTAATGTGTCCCGCTCGCTGTCCGGTTGACGCAAGCGTGTGACAAGTTGCGGCTCGATCGCCAAAGCGCTGCTCAACAACATACCTTCGTGTACGCCCAAGTCTGCCATTTCGGCAGCCAGAGCAACGACGCGTGGCGCAGTACTTGAAGCGTTTACGACGATGTCACAGACATGTTCATCGCTGGCGCGGGTGAGCGTTTCGAGCGGAAAGCGCGGAAAATAGAGGCCGGTCCATAAGCGTTGCCTGGTCATGACAAGTTGTGTCTCTTAGTCGCGGAGTTATCCCGCACGCAACAACCGGGCAGGCAACCTGCCGCGACACTTCAACACCTCAACATTCAACTGACCCGTGCTGCTGGACACGTTCAACATTAAACGTAATGCCGCAGGCGAACTGCGACGTGCTTGTTGTGCAGGTCTGAATATGACCGCGAGTGTGGTTCCAGTTTCAGCTGCCAGTTGCAGGCGTCGCAAGCGACGTTCATCCGCGTTTTGTGTCCACAACAACACCGCGCCAGTCGCCTGCGTGTGCAACAACTGTTCAGCGGCCCATAAGGCTTGCGCATCATCTTTGAGTTTAACCGTGACAACCTTCGACAGATCACACCCGCGCGCATGCAATGCAGGCGCATAAGGGATCAACGGCGGAGCGACCCAGGCCGCCCACAAAGCTTGTTGCGTCAGCTGGCTAAGTGCCGGCAACAACAAGCCGAGTTCACCAATACCGTGTTGCTCGAGCAGGATTTCTGTGATGGCCCCACGTGGCCATCCACCACCAGGCAGAGCACGGTCCAACTCATCCCAGCCGGTTGCTATATAGCCGGTTTCTGGCCGTGGATCCGCGCCAGCCCGCCAGATGGACGGGTGACGTAACAGTTGTTCAATTGCGGCAGCCACTGTCGTTGAACGTCACGACCTACCGCGCCTTGGAGAACGCTAGACCTTATCGCGGATGACGCCGACCGCCAGACCTTCGATGACAAGCTCTTGCTGGCGCAAGTCAACCACGATGGGTTCGAAGTCGTCGTTTTCTGGCATCAGACGTACAACATTACCGCGGCGACGGTAGCGTTTGACCGTCACCTCATCATCAACACGTGCAACAACAATCTGCCCGCTGCTGACCTGGCTTGTGCGATGTACAGCCAATAGATCGCCATTCATGATGCCCACATCACGCATGCTCATACCGCGTACTTTCAGCAAGTAGTGCGCGCGTGGCTGGAACAGCTTCGCATCCAGCTTGCAGTGCCGCTCTATGTGCTCTTCAGCCAGTATCGGATTACCTGCTGCAACACGACCGACAACGGGCAAACCAGACTTTGGCTTGACCTCAGCGAGCATGCGAATACCGCGCGAGGTACCCGGAATCATCTCGATCGCCCCTTTACGTTCCAATGCTTTCAGATGATCTTCAGCCGCATTGGGTGACCTGAAACCGAGCGTATCCGCAATCTCAGCACGAGTCGGTGGCATCCCTTCAGAGTCAATGAATTCCTGGATCAGCTCCAGGATCTGTTGTTGGCGAGCGGTTAGCGTGAACATAGAGGCAAGACGGTTAAGTAACAGTATCTGGGAATATATACAGCTTCACCTGGAATGCCAAGCATTTTAGACCCAAGCCAAACATTCATACATTCATGGCAACACTCGGGCGACAAAAATGCTATTTTTGAAGTGTTTAGAACACGCCAATACCAACGACGGCGCCACATCATGACGCAATCATCCACGCCCGCAGCGCAAGTCTCTACCGCTGTGCACACAACATTAAAAGTCACTCCCATCGCAAGCGCGTTGGGTGCCGATATAGATGGTATAGATCTCAGTGCACCTCTGGACGAGGCCACCGTGGCTGACATACGCAGGGCATTGCTGGACCATCTGGTCATCCGCTTCCGCGGCCAGCACCTCGACGCCAGCGCGCTCAAGCGACTGGGGGAGCAATTTGGCGACCTCGTGATCCACCCGAATCTCGTCGCCCGTGGCCCACACCCCGAAGTCATCAATATCATCAAGGAACCTGAGGATGGCGGCATCATCGGCGCGGAGTGGCATACCGACACAACCTGCCTCGAAGCGCCGCCGATGGGCGCCATCCTGCACGCTCTGGAGGTACCACCACTCGGTGGAGATACCCTATTCGCCAACCAGTACCTCGCATACGAAAGTTTGTCGGCAGGCTTACAGACACTGTTGTGTCAGCTTGAGGCTGTACATAACGATACCCGCGTCGCTGGACCGCAAGCTGCGCTCAACGCCAAGCGCACCGTCAAAACCCGCGAGGCGCGCTGGGAGAAGATCGAGACTACCCACCCGGTTGTCCGGACCCACCCGGAAACCGGCCGCCATGCGCTCTATGTCAATATTGCGTACACACGGCACTTCGCTGGAATGACTGAGGCAGAAAGCGCGCCGCTAATGGACTTTCTGATGAACCACGCGGTGCGACCCGAATTCCAGGCACGACTGAGCTGGCGCGCCGGGGACGTCGTATTCTGGGACAATCGCTGCCTGAAACACATCGCGATGAATGACTATCCCGATCACCGCCGTGAAATGATTCGCGTCCAGATTACCGGCGACCAGCCGTTCTACCGGGACACAGCCAACGCCTGAGGCGTGACCCGCGTCCACGACCACCAGAACCACGGAGCCCCACAATGAGCACGATTCCCCATTTTATCGATGGGCAACGTACGGACGGTACCAGCAACCGCTTCGGCGACGTCTTCAATCCCGCCACCGGCGAGGTCGCGTCACAAGTGCCGTTGGCAACCGCAGCCGAAGTACATGCAGCAGTGCAAAACGCAAAAGCCGCCTTCCCCAGTTGGGCGGCAACTCCACCAGCGCAGCGCGCACGTATTCTGTTCCGCTATCAAGACCTGCTGATGCAGAACATGGATATGCTCGCGCGGGTTGTGTCCTCGGAACATGGCAAGACCATCGATGATGCCAAAGGCTCGATTACGCGCGGCGTCGAAGTGGTTGAGTTTGCCTGCGGCATCCCGCAGTTGCTCAAGGGCGAGCACAACGAAGGCGTGGCGGGCGGCATCGACATGTTCTCGATACGCCAGCCGCTGGGCGTATGCGCAGGTATTACGCCATTTAACTTCCCTGCGATGGTGCCTATGTGGATGTTCCCGGTGGCACTTGCCTGCGGCAACTCCTTCATTCTCAAGCCGTCAGAGCGCGACCCCTCATGTGCGATGTACCTCGCGGAAATTGCTGTTGAGGCAGGACTGCCTCCGGGCGTGTTAAACGTTGTACACGGCGACAAAGAGGCGGTAGATGCGCTGCTACGCGATCCGGACGTACAGGCCGTGAGCTTTGTCGGCTCGACGCCGATCGCGGAATACGTCTATCGCGAAGGTACAGCGGCAGGAAAACGCGTGCAGGCACTTGGCGGCGCAAAGAACCACCTGGTTGTCATGCCAGATGCCGATCTCAAACAGACGACAGACGCGCTCATCGGTTCGGCTTACGGCTCGGCTGGCGAACGTTGTATGGCGGTTTCCGTCGCGGTGGCCGTTGGCGACAACACGGCGGACGCATTGCTCGCGGAACTAAAACCCCGTGTCGAGTCTCTGAAAGTTGGGGGCTTTGAGGACACGGCCGCCGAGATGGGACCGCTAGTCACCAAAACACATCTGGACAAAGTCTCCGGTTACGTAGATCAGGGAGTCGCCGACGGTGCCAACCTGGTAGTTGACGGGCGTGGCCTGAAGCCCGAGGGCAACGAAGACGGATTCTTCATCGGCGGCTGTCTGTTCGACAACGTCAAACCCGATATGTCGATCTACAAAGACGAGATCTTTGGTCCAGTCCTGAGTGTGGTCCGCGTCGATTCTTATGAAGACGCGCTGACTCTGGTCAACGAACACGAGTTTGGTAATGGTGCGGCAATTTTCACCCGTGACGGCGATGCGGCACGTGACTTCACGACACGCGTGCAGATCGGCATGGTGGGCGTCAACGTCCCCATTCCGGTACCCACTGCTTACCACAGCTTTGGCGGTTGGAAACGTTCCCTGTTCGGCGACCATCACATGCATGGGCCCGAGGGCGTGCGCTTCTTTACACGCCAGAAGACCATTACGCAGCGCTGGCCTTCCGGCATCAAGGAAGGCGCGGACTTCTCAATCCCGGTACTGCGTAACCCCTAGAACCCAGCTGGGCGCCATTAAGGGCTACCTGGCCGGGAATGTTTCGGCGCGGGTTGACCGCGCCAAGCCGCTGAGCCTGTGAAACGAATGCTGAAACGCATCAGCCTTGTCATCGTGGTGTACGCGATGGGTCCTTTGTTTATGGCTGCGTGCGGCGATCTGAATCTGGACGGAGACTGGCGCCGTGCCAGTCGCGAGCGGGTGGGCACGGCGCCCGACCCGGCGATAACACCAGAAGCTGTGGTGCAGGTCTATGCCGGGCGCGCGTTCCGATGGCGCGGAATCTTCGGCGTACACACCTGGATTGCCACCAAGGCACGCAACGCTGAAAACTACTACGTGCACCAGGTGATCGGCTGGTATGCACGCCACGGCGGCTCCAGCATCTCCTCATCACCGGGCGCTCCCGATCGACGCTGGTACGGCGCCACTCCGGAGCTGCTGGCCGACTTGCGCGGCCAAGATGCGGAGGCCGCCATCCCGAAGATACTGAAAGCCATCGAGACATATCCGCACGAGTACGAGTACGTGTTGTGGCCGGGCCCGAACAGCAACACATTTACGGCACACATCGCGCGCGTCGTGCCAGAGCTGTCAGTGGATTTTCCGCCGACCGCGATCGGCAAAGACTACATAGCCAATGGTGCCATTGCCGGGACCACGCCAAGCGGCACGGGCTTTCAACTGTCAGCCCTGGGTGCCGCCGGGGTCATTATCGCGATGGAAGAAGGTATTGAGGTGAACCTGCTGGGCCTGACGCTTGGCATCGACCCTATCGATCTTGCAATCAAGCTGCCAGGCGTCGGACGGTTAGGCGCGCTCGACTAAGCTTCGGCCGGAACCTCTCCCGACAACGCGTCGCGATGTTCTTCGAGTAAGACGTGCGAGTGCATGTTTGCAAGCCATAATCGGCCGGTACCGGTGTAGGTAAGGCAATCGATACCATCCGGAATCAGCGGATGCAGCGTTGTCCAGAAGAAGCTGGGATACGTGTCGCGTAAGTCCGTGACGTCTTTGTAGCCGAGCACGTCCTCCAGGCCACACTCTTTGATCTCCAACCATAGCGGCATCATCTTCAGGCTGAAGTCAGGGTCGGCAATCGCGCCGATGACCTGCGCGGCGCGTAATAAACCCGGATAGGTATCGGTATCGAGGTTCAGGCCCGGGGGTGGTGGGAATCGCGCGTATTCGATGTTTTCAGCGATGACTTCCGGGTCCAGCACATGATGATTGGCAAAATATTCGCGCACAAAAATCTTGCCGCGATCCGCGAAATACGGCCACAGCATCGCATCCGTAGCGCCACGCGGCAGCTCAATACTGTTTCCGTCCTCGCTGATCACGCACACCGCATGTCGGTCCTCCCGCACGAGATTACGTGTAAAGCCGATGCCGAAGGTGCACAGTGACACCATGAAGTGCGTCCAGTCTGAAGACGTGACATTACCGTCGCGGAATAGTTTGCCGCGCATCATGTCCGCGCCAACAAGCGCAACCATCATGGTATGGCCGAGGTTGTGATAGAGCGCGTTAGACCGCGCCAGACGCGAGAACGCCATGCGTGTGACGAGTCGGATCGTGTCGAGGTGACCTGGTGGCCCATTGCCAAAGAGGTCCAGGTAGTCGGACTCCATACGGCGGACAAAGGCTTCCATGATTATTTTTGACGGCCTGAACATCGTTCAACTGATTCGCGACGTCGAAATCGAAGGATAGATCTCCGCTCGGCCCGCGTCCATCGGCAAGACCTCAGATTGGGCGACATATTCGCGGTCGGTGTACAGTGGACGTTGTGCGCATTTGCGCAGCATCTGCATCATCAAAATCCACGGAGGTTCCATCGTGCAGCTTTTAGGCCGCTATCTGTCACCATTTGTACGCCGCGTGGCGACCACGCTCAACCTGTACGGCATCGAATTCGAAAACAACCCGCTGCAGCACACGGGCGATGACGCGCCAAAGCTGCGCGCTATGAACCCGGTAGGTCGTGTGCCAGCGCTGGTGCTGGACGACGGCGAGGTCATTGTGGACAGCGCCGTAATTCTGGACTTCCTCGACCGCGAGGCAGGGGAACAGCGTGCGCTTACGCCAACTGGCGGCCGCGAACGTACACGTGTTCTCAGTCTGACCAACGTCGCCACTGGCGCCGCTGAAAAAGCCATCGCGACCGTCTACGAATTTCGGTTTCGCCCCAAAGAGAAGCGTCATCCGGAATGGGTGGAGCGCTGCACGGAGCAGTCTATTGGCGGCTTCAACTATCTGAACGAACAACTCACCGATGACTGGCTGACAGGCGGCAAGATGACCCAGGCGGACGTGACTACCGCTGTCGCCTGGCAGTTTGCGGGCATGGCGGCACCGAAGCTTGCCGAACGTGTGGACGCACCCAATCTGGACGGGCTGGTTGAACGGATGATGCAACTCGAGGCCTTCAGTTCGACCCATCCAAACCCGTAATCGGCCTTTTTCGAGGGCCTTCTTTGGGTCATGTTCGATTTGAACCCTAACCGGCCCCTTGAACTTGAGGGGCCGCCACGCGGAGCGGTGAAACCATGCTGAAGACTGGGGCTGAGCATCTCGAGAGTCTGCGCGACGGGCGGGTCGTGTATCTGGGCAGGGAGCGCGTGGATGACGTGACCACCCACCCCGCTTTTGCCAACGCCGCCAGCACCATCGCCGCGTTGTACGACCACAAGGCCGCCCCTGAGCAGCGGGATCTGATGTCGTTCGAAATGTCCGGAGAACGGCACAGCATGTGGTTCCTGATGCCGCGCTCGGCTGCGGATCTGGAACGGCGCCGCCAGGCGCACAAACGCATTGCAGACCTGACCTTCGGCATGCTCGGGCGATCCATGGACCACGTCTCCAGTTTTGTGACTGGCATGGCCATGATGCCGCAGGTATTTGATGCCGGTGCTCCAGGCCGCGGTCAAAACATGGTCGATTACTACAAGACGATGCGGGATAACGATACCTACGCCGCATATGCAGTCATCCCACCGCAAGCGGCACGCAATCCCGAGTTCTACGAAAAGCAGAGCCTGCCCATCCCCACGCTACGCGTCATCCGCGAGGATGACGACGGCGTTGTAATCGATGGTATGAAAATGCTGGCGACAGGTGGGATCCTGGCCAATGACATCTGGATCGGGAACCTGATCCCGCTCGCGGCCAGCCAGAAAAAAGAGGCCATCACCTGCGCAATCCCGGTGGCGGCATCCGGTGTGACGTTATGGTCAAGGCAGGCTCTGGAGACCAACGCACGCAACGAGTTTGACGCGCCGTTGAGTTACCGCTTCGACGAAACGGACGCAATGGTTATGTGCCGAAACGTCAAAGTACCGTGGGAACGGGTGTTTGTGCAGGACGACGCATTGCTGGCACGCAACATCTATATCGAGACACCTGGTCATTGTTTTGGTAACCATCAGGCCAACGTGCGATTCCTCTCGAAGCTGCAGCTACTGGTAGGGCTCGCGAGCCGCGTGACGCAAAGCAGCGGCGCCGACCAGATCCCGGCCGTGCGTGAGACCCTGGGTCGCCTGTCCGCGCTGGAAGCGACGCTGGGTGGCCTGATCGCCGGTCAGATTCAGGACCTGGAACACTGGCCTGGCGGCGATGAAGGCTACGTCTGTTTCAACCGTCGTTATATGTACGCGGCACTCAACTGGTGTACCGAGAACCACTCTGCCCTCGTGGATATTCTCCGTGAACTCTGCGGCGGTGGGGTCTTCCAGATGCCAGCGAGCGTGGATGTGATGCTGGACGAGACCCTTCGAACAGAATTTGAGCAGTACTGGACCACACCACAGATGCCGGCCCTGGACCGGATGAAGTTGTTCAAACTCGCCTGGGACATGGTCGGCTCGGAGTTTGCCGGTCGGCACCAGCAATACGAGAAATTCTACGCGGGCGCCTCCTTCATTGTCCGCAACCACAACTTCCGCGAGGCGCCCTGGGACGACTACCACGCGATGGTCGATGGCTTGCTGGGCAGTTATGACGTACCTAGCGCGGAGGAACTCGCGACTCGGACGGAGGCGTTGAGCCGGAAAGGCTGACTGGGCGAAGCCCCGCGAAACGAGGGTCATCGTGCGGTGCACCGCAACGCCGGTTCGTCGCGTCGCGCGTGCCCGCCCACCTGATCGATTTGCAGCGCTGCTCGCCTGCCTCTGATTTCGACCCGTCTCCTCAGCAGATCCACGCCAATTTCGACTGAGGCGCGTCTACCCGCCAAACTTCTCTCAACTAGTGCCTTTAAATCAGATACTTAACCGCGATCCTCGCGCGCAGGAGTGGTCGCGGTGAGGCTTGAGCTGAAAATACCACCAGATTTCACGTCAGCCCATGGAAGGTTCGTTCAAAATTCACGAATTCTTGTGAGAAACATGATTTTTCGTGAGAACATACTAGTCAAACTACGACCGAGCATGCGGGCAATCGCCTTTGAAAACTACCTAAATTACTGTTTTTAAAGAATTCAAATTCTCGAACTTCTAGAAAAGCACAATTTATCGAAATTCAGGCCTTCGCTGAGCACTACTCCTGCTGACTACATTTCAAACGCGTCAAACGCGACGACAACAGACGCCGACGGCCACGGACTTTCTTCGGCTTTGATTGCCGCTGGTCTCCTGCTTGCTCCCCTGGGATGCAACTGGGGGCGGGCGTGGGATAGACAGTCGGCATGCGGACCATGGGATGCAGTGGCGCCGGGGTTCGGCCGGGGTTAGATCCTGGGCGTCGCCAAATCCGGCACTATCACCGCCAGATCCAATACAAGTAAGTACTTACATACATCAGTGACGCAAGCGACTCAGGAGCACCCGCCCGGTATCAGGAGCACCGCCAATGACCAGGCAGTCGGGTCATGGACGACGTCCGGCTTCGATTAGGGAGGTCGCGCTACTCAACCTGAGTGCCACCACGCCGGGTCGGAGTATCGGCTGGGAATCGTTCTCCCCTTCATAGTCGGGTCGCCCTCGACCTTCGCCCGGCATGACGGAAATTCACCGTGTCGCGGCTGAGCGTGTTATTCGGCTCACTCCAGGCCCAATCTAGGGTAGTCGTTTTGCCTCTGAGGTGTTTTACTTGTCGTTAGCCCCTTGGGGCTAGTTTTGCGGTCGGGCTGATTTGCCCGGTCTCCGCAGAACTCACACAAGGGTTGGGTAACGGGGTCTGGCCCTGGGCAACCTGCAAGAAATAACCATTCAGGAGGGGAGCGGCAGCGTTCGACACTGCCAGGGTGGCGTGCCACTCGAGTTTCCGGGTTAGCAGCCTCGGCGACGGCTCCTCATGATGCTGTGTCCTTATCTCTCGAGAGAAGGAGTTGTAACTATGCTGAGATCGCTGCACATCACGCCGTCGAAGTGTACCGGGTGTCTCCAGTGCGAGATGGCGTGTTCCTTCGAGGCGGAAGGGGTATTCAACCCTGCGAAGTCCCGAATCAAGGTCTTCACGTTCCACGAGGAAGGCCGTTTTGCACCATACACCTGCACGCAGTGCGCGGAAGCGTGGTGCATGCAAGCCTGCCCTGTCGATGCCATCGTGCTGAACAAGGCGACGGGTTCCAAAGACGTTTTGAACGACGTGTGCGTGGGCTGCAAGGTCTGCACTATCGCATGTCCGTTCGGAACGGTTAACTACAACCAAGACACCGGCAAAGTCGTGAAGTGCGATCTATGCGGTGGCGACCCGGCGTGCGCCAAAGCGTGCCCGACCGAAGCCATTACGTATATCGATGCGGATGCGACCGGCCTTGACCGTATGCGTCAATGGGCCGCACAAAGCACTGCCGGCGTATAAAAAGGAGAATCGCTCATGGGTTGGACCCAAAAAATCCTTCGCGTCGATCTCTCCGCCGGTACCTGCACACCAGAGCCACTCAACATGGAGTGGGCCGACCAATATCTCGGTCAACGCGGGCTGGCGAGTAAGTATCTGTCTGAAGAAATTGATGCAACGACCGACGCGCTCGGACCGGGCAACAAGCTGATCTTCGCGACCGGGCCACTGACAGGCTCTATTGCGTCAACCGGCGGTCGTTACTCGGTTGTGACCAAAAGCCCTCTTACCGGCGCCATCGCCTGCTCGAACTCCGGTGGATTCATCGGCGCCGAGATGAAGATGGCCGGCTGGGACATGATCATTTTTGAAGGCAAGTCCGCCTCGCCGGTGTACTTGCACATCGAAAATGACAAAGCGCAGCTGCTGTCCGCAGATGGCATCTGGGGTCTGTCCTGCTGGGATGCAGACAAAGCGTTGCACGCAAAACATCAGGACGCGCAGATGCGTGTATCCGTTGTGGGTCGTGCCGCCGAGAAAGGCAATCTGTACGCAGCCGTCATCAACGACCTGCACCGTGCGGCCGGCCGCTCGGGCGTTGGCACTGTCATGGCATCCAAGAACCTGAAAGCTGTGTGCGTGCGCGGCAACCAGGGCATGAAAGCTGACCAACTCGACAATCCTGCTGCATTCATGCAAGCCGTCACGGCTGGCAAACAGGTACTCGCAGAAAACGCGGTCACTGGCCAGGGCCTGCCGGCACTGGGTACGCAGGTGTTGATGAACGTCATCAACGAAGTTGGCGCGATGCCGACGCGCAACATGCGTGAGGTACAGTTCGAAGGCGCCAGCAACATTTCTGGCGAAGCCATGTTGGAGCCGCGCGAAGGCGACGGTAAACCGAACCTGGTCACGAACGCCGCCTGCTTTGGCTGCACCATCGCCTGCGGTCGTATCTCCACGATCGACCAGGGGCACTTCACGGTGCAGAACAAGCCGCAATACTGGGGCGCCTCCGGTGGTCTTGAATACGAGGCCGCCTGGGCTCTTGGTAGCGACACCGGGATCGACGACCTCGATACACTGACTTACGCGAACTTCCTGTGCAACGAAGACGGCATCGACCCGATTTCGTTTGGTGCAACGGTGGCCGCGGCCATGGAGATGTTCCAGGACGGCAACATCACCACCGAGCACACTGGCGGTATGGAACTCAAATTCGGCTCCGCTGAAGCGTTGGCCTGGGCAGCCGAAGTGACGGCGCAGGGCGAAGGCTTTGGACTGGATCTCGGTCTGGGTTCAAAACGCCTGTGCGAAAAGTACGGCCGCCCCGAACTGTCCATGACAGTGAAAGGTCAGGAGTTCCCAGCGTACGATCCGCGTGGCATCCAGGGCATGGGCCTGACCTACGCAACCTCCAACCGCGGTGCCTGCCACCTTCGCAGCTACACCGTTTCGTCGGAAATCATGGGCGTACCGGAAAAGACCGATCCTCATGCAACCGCGGGCAAACCAGCACTGGTCAAAGCGTTCCAGGACGCGACCTCGCTGGTGGACTCCTCCGGCTTGTGCGTGTTCACGACGTTCGCGTGGTCGATGGATGACATCGCGCCGCAAATTGACGGTGCCTGCACCGGCGACTGGAGCGTGGACAAATGTCTTGAGGTGGGCGAGCGTATCTGGAACCTGGAACGTGACTTCAACAACCGTGCCGGCTTGACCAAAGCCGACGATGCGTTGCCTGTCCGTCTGACCTCTGAAGGCGCCCCTACGGGCCCCGCACAAGGTCAGGTCAGTGGCGTTCCGGAAATGCTGCCGGAGTACTACGAGCTCCGTGGCTGGACGCCAGACGGCGAACTCACCACACAGACGAAACAACGTCTGGGTCTGTAAACACCACAGGCCAACTCACGCCGTGTCATCTGACGCGGTGTGAGCATCAATCTCCGGGCATCACGGCCTGGCAGAACTCAGCTTAGACGCGGCGATCACAGTCCTGTGGGCGCCGCATTTTTCGAGGCATAACCCCATGCGACACGTCATCTTAGGTGCCGGTCCTGCCGGCGTGATAGCCGCAGAAACCCTACGGAAACTAGACGCTTCGGCGCAGATCACACTCATTGGCGATGAGCCGGAACCACCTTACTCGCGTATGGCGATTCCGTATTTCCTGATCGATAAAGTGCCCGAAAGCGGGACACACCTGCGCAAAGACGCCGACCATTTTGCTGCGTCGAACATTGACGTGAAGCGTGGCGAGCGCGCGATCCGCATCGATACGGCCGCAAAAACCGTCGGCCTCGCAAGCGGCGGTGCCGTCGGTTACGACAAGTTGTTGATCGCAACTGGCTCGCGGCCCATGGCGCCCCCTATCCCGGGCATGGATTCACCCAACGTGCACTCGTGCTGGACGTTGGAGGACGCACGCAGCATTTACGCGCTGGCCAAACCCGGCGCCAACGTATTGTTGATGGGTGCAGGCTTCATCGGCTGCATCATCCTAGAAGCACTGGCATTGTCCGGCGCCAATCTGACCGTCGTGGAGATGGGTGACCGCATGGTGCCGCGCATGCTGGACCAGACGGCTGGAAACATGCTGAAGCGCTGGTGCCAGGACAAGAACGTCACGGTACATACATCCACCAAGGTGACCAACATCACATCTGATGAAGGTGGGCTTACGGCGACTTTGGATAACGGCGCAACCGTAGCGGCTGACCTGATTGTCAGCGCGACCGGCGTGCAGCCGAACCTGGAATTTGTCACCGACAGCGGCATAAAAACAAACTTTGGTGTCGTTGTTGATAGCAACATGCAGACCAGCGCTGCGGACGTGTACGCGGCTGGAGACGTTGCGGAGGGCATCGACTTCTCGACTGGCGAACATGGCGTACAAGCCATTCAGCCAACCGCTGTAGACCACGGACGTACCGCCGCGCTGTCAATGGCTGGCCATGCGCCGCAACATCGCGGCAGCCTGAACATGAACGTCCTGGACACCATCGGACTCATCTCGTCCTCGTTTGGTCTGTGGATGGGCGTGGACGGGGGCGAGACCACATCGCTGACCGACGAAGACGGTTACCGCTACATTCAGTTGCAGTTTGATGGCGACGTGCTGGTAGGCGGCCAAGCGGTTGGACTGACCCAGCACGTTGGCATCCTGCGCGGGCTCATTCAGAGCCGTACTCCGCTTGGTGGCTGGAAAGACAAATTGATGAAGGACCCTTTGATGCTGCCGGAAGCGTATATGGCTTGCGCACACGACACGGCACGTGCCGGACAAGTGGTCTGAAGCTAGATGCGCATTACGCTCAAACTATTTGTCTCACTGGCGCCACATTTGCCTCCAGGCGCAAAAGGCAACCAGATTGACCTCGACATCAACGAGAAGGAGTCGCCCGCGGCGCTGCTGCGGCGACTCAACGTGCCAATGGAACTGGCACATCTGTGGTTGCTGAACGGCATGTACATCGAGCCGGAAGACCGTGAGGACCCAGTCATGAGCGATGGCGATACGCTTGCTGTCTGGCCACCGGTGGCGGGCGGCTGATGACCGAACCGAGTGTGGTCTTCACGCGTGAAATGGGCATCACGCACCGGGAGTATCTGCGCACCTTGCAACGCGCCGTGGAAGGCCGCACCTACACCGCGAAGGATGGCGGCGGCACCTCAACAACCACAATCAACATTGATGATGGCACCAATCACGTTGAGATTATCCTGCCACCGCAGCGGTTGCGTAAGATAGGCAATATCCAGATGAAACTGCCAATCACAGACGTGGAATTCAGATTCTTCGGGCATACGCAGGAGCAGGCGCAGGCAGTGATGGAGCGTTTCGAAATCTACTACCGGCGCGGTGGAGGCTGAGCGTGTCCACGATCGCGAACCTGAACAGCGCATTGCCAATGGATACCCGCGGGCGCGGACTGCGTGATCTGCGGATCTCCGTCACGGATCGCTGCAATTTCCGCTGTGTCTACTGCATGCCAAAGTCGGTCTTTGGGGCAGCATACAAGTTTCTGGATCGTAAAGAACTGCTGACATTTGAAGAGATTGAGCGCGTCGCGCGTGCGTTTGTCGCAAACGGTGTGGTTAAACTCCGTCTGACGGGTGGCGAGCCTTTGGTGCGCCGACAAATCGAAGAATTGATCGAACGCCTCGCCAACATCGAGGGTGTCGAAGACCTGAGTCTCACCACCAACGCAGCACTCCTGACCCCGCAGCGCGCGACCGCGTTGATAGCCGCGGGCTTGTCACGTATCACCGTAAGCCTGGACTCGTTGGATGATGTCACGTTCAAGCGCGTCAACGACGTGAACTTCCCGGTCGAGAAAGTGCTGAATGGCATCAACAATGCCGCCGACGCCGGACTCGGACCGGTCAAGGTCAACATGGTAGTGAAACGCGGCATGAACGAGGACGGCATTGTGGACATGGCCGCCAAGTTCCGCGGCACGCCGCACATCCTGCGCTTCATCGAGTTCATGGACGTTGGTACGACCAACGGCTGGCGCCTGGATGATGTGATATCCGCCAAGGAGATCGCTGCCATCATCAACGCCAAGTACCCCATTGAACCTGTGGATCCCAACTATCGTGGTGAAGTCGCCAAACGCTGGCGTTACGTTGATGGCAGCGGCGAGGTTGGCATTATTTCTTCGGTCAGCGAGCCGTTCTGCGGTAGCTGCACGCGGGCGAGACTGTCCGCGGAAGGCCAGATATACACCTGCTTGTTTGCATCCAAAGGCCACGATTTCAGGTCACAGTTGCGTGATGGTGCCGACGACGCAGCCCTGGCTGCCACCGTTGCGCAACTCTGGCGCGTGCGCGACGACCGTTATTCGGAAATCCGTACCTTCGAGACGGAGCGCCTGAGCGAATTGGGTCCCAAAATCGAGATGTCCTACATCGGCGGCTAAGCCGTCCTGTGCGATACTGAAGCGCGGAACCGGCGCCGCGAGGAGCGCCCGATAGTGGGATTTTGACAGCCGCAAGAACCGGTTGTTGTAGAACGTGTTTGTAGGGGATAGCGCACATGCTGGACACGGCTCGCCGTGTAGAGACCCCGGAAGGAATCGAACTCGCGCTGGAAGTCGCCGGGCCGGTGCCTCGCGCCATGGCCTGGATGATAGACGTCCTGCTGCGCAGCATCATCTATATCGCATTGTCAGCCGCCTTAGGCATGTTGGGCCGGTTTGGCATGGGCTTGTTCCTGATCACTCTGTTCCTGATGGAATGGTTCTACCCCGTGATTGGCGAGGTCTACTTTCGCGGCGTAACGCCTGGCAAAAAAATGTTGGGGTTGCGGGTCATCCACGACGACGGCACGCCGGTGCGCTTCGGGCCGTCCGTCATTCGCAATCTGTTACGCGCTATCGACTTCCTGCCGGTGATGTATTCGATCGGTCTGCTGTCGATGTTGTTTCATCGCGACTTCAAGCGCCTCGGCGACATGGCAGCCGGTACGCTGGTGGTCTATGCCGACGTTGTCAAAGGTGACGCGAAGCGCCGCGAGGCGCGCGCCGTTGCGCCGCCGTGGCCGCTGGCGCCGGATGAGCAACAAACATTGGTGAACTTCTCGGAACGCCGCGCGCAAATCACACCTGAACGGGCGACCGAGCTGGCGCATGCGGCGGGCCCGTTGGTAGCCGGAGCTGAAGACCCCGCGGAGCGCCTGGAGGCTTACGCCAGTTGGGTGGCGGGCGAATCATGATGCATGCGTGCCCGCGACCCGTTGCCAACCTGACGGAAACATCGCTGATACGGGTCACACAGCTTGATGCGTCGACCCCGCACGACCTCTGCGGCGAGTGGCGTTAACTACCTTGGTGGCGCCGTGAGACAGGAGTTTTTTCGCGACCGTCATGGGGACGAATGGCACGCCATGGACGAGTTCCTCAGGTCGCTGGACGACAAGAAACTGTCGGCCCCCTTCCCCGCCAGTGAATTCCCGAAGCGTTACCGTCGCCTGTGCCAGCACCTGGCGGTCGCGCAGGCGCGCGGGTACAGCCGTGGTCTGACAGAGAGGTTGCATGAACTGGTGCTACGCGCGCATCAACGCTTCTACGGCGTCACGGACACACCGTGGCGCGCGGCTGGTCGCTTTCTGTTACACGACTATCCACGCATCGTACGGTCTGAATGGCGTTACCTGTTGGCGGCGTTCCTGTTGTTCATGGGGCCATTGCTCGCCTTGACGTTCATCATTCCGGTACAACCCGAGATCGCCTATACCATCCTCAGCCCCGGCGATGCGCGACAGATGGAAGCCATGTATGACCCGAGCCTGCGCGATCGCATCGGCCGCGAACGGGAATCAGAAGAGGACTTCCTCGCGTTCGCGTTTTACATACGCAACAACACCTCAATCGGCTTCCAGACCTTTGTTGGCGGCATGTTGTTTGGCGTAGGCACCATCTTCTATCTCCTGTTCAACGGCGTCTTTCTCGGCGCCGTCGCCGGTCACCTGACCGGGCTTGGCTACATCGAGACATTCTGGGGTTTCGTCTCCGGGCACAGTTCGTTTGAATTGACGGCGATCATGCTCTCGGGTGCGGCGGGCTTACGCATTGGCATGGCTCTGATCGCACCCGGCAACCGCACCCGGCGGCGCGCACTACGCGATGCGATGAAGATTGGAATCCGCCTCATCTATGGCGCAGCCACATTATTTTTCGTGGCCGCGTTTGTTGAGGCGTACTGGTCATCGATCGCCTGGATTCCAGCGCAGACCAAATACATCGTCGGAGTCGCCGGCTGGTTACTCGTCGGCAGCTACTTCCTGTTGCTGGGACGCCGTCGTGCAACTTGAAGACCTGAAGATTGCGCTACGTCCGCGACGTCCATGGGAGGCCATCGATCTGGGACTCACCATGGTGCAAGCGTGGTGGTTGAGACTTTTCGCCGTGTGGGTGGCAATCACGCTGCCGGTATTCTTGCTGATCAACCTGCTCGTCGACCATCCGTTCTGGTCCTTCGCATTGATGTGGTGGCTGAAACCATTGTTCGACCGCCCGCTTTTGCACGTGCTGTCGCGCGCGGTCTTTGGTGCGACGCCATCAGTCAGGGAGACGTTGCGCAGTGCGCCGGGTGTTTGGGGCAGAAGCGGGCTCATCTGGCATCTAACCCTGGGACGCGTCGACTTTGCCAGGGCGTTCCGGCTCCCGGTCTTGCAGCTGGAAGGCTTGGGCGGCAAAGCGCGCCGCGCCCGTATGCGCGTCATGAGCGCACGCGGTGGCGGGTATGGTGTTGGCCTGACGCTGGTGTACCTGTCTCTGGAAGTCTTCCTGTATCTGGGGCTGTTTGTACTGGGCTACATGTTGTTGCCGCAGGCATCGGATCTGGATCCGTTCGAATCACTGATGCGCGACGACAGTGCCAGGCACTGGCTCTGGAATACGTTTGCGTATCTGGCCTCAACGATCATCGAGCCATTCTATGTCGCGTCGGGATTTGGCTTGTACCTGAATCGCCGTACAGTCCTCGAAGCATGGGACCTGGAGTTGGACCTGCGCCGGTTGAGCGCGCGTTTGAACGCATTGGTGCAGGGCAGCGTCAAGACCGCGCTCATGTGCGCGGTGATAGCCGGTGCATTGTTGACAGGCGCTGATAGCGCCACGGCCGCTATCAAGGACACACCACTCGGCAAGTACAACGCCGATGCTGATCCGCAGGCGGTGATCAAAGAGGTCCTGGAACACAAAGATTTTGGTGAGGAGCGGACGCAGACCGCCTGGCGGGTGAAAGACGACGACAAGCAAGCGGACGAGCCCGTTGATCCGTTTATCGATCCGGACCTGCTGGAGACGGTCGCCGAATGGCTGGGCGCTATCGCTGAAGGGGTTGGCTGGGCGTTGGCGGCGATCGCATTGATAGCCCTGCTGGTGTTCCTGTTCAGAAACGCGGGCCCGCTTCGCGAATGGTCGGACGCGTGGCGGGCCAGACGCAGACGGCTGGATCTGCCCACGTCAATCGCCGGGCTGGCGCTCGAGCCGGAATCCCTGCCGGATGACATTGTCGCCGGCGCGCGACAGTTATGGAGCGATGGCGAACACCGGGCGGCGCTCAGCGTATTGTACCGAGGCGCCATCATCGAACTCCTGACCCGCGGCATGGTACTGCCGAAATCCGCCACGGAGGGGGACGTCATCCGCCGCGCGTCCACACGCCTTGGCGATGACGCGCACGCAGGACTGATGCTGGTCGTCAGAGCCTGGCAGACATTGGCTTACGCACATCGTTTGCCTCGTGCAGACGAGTTTGAAGAGCTGTGTGTCACATTTGCGCGTTACTTTGTGCCAGAGACGCCAGAGTCGACCAGCACATGAGTGCCACGACATTACTGACGGCGAAGCACAGCCTCGCGAAGAGGCAACCGGCGTGAATCGATCGCACGCCATCATCGCGGGCATTTTTGTTGTCACAGCTATTCTTTTTGTTGTCTGGTTCTTCAGCACGTTCGAACGCTACGAAGAAACCATCAACACAGGGTTTGGCGCCGAAGCGCGCAGCAATCGGATGCTGGCAGGCGGCCGCATGCTGCGGAAGATGGGTATCAACGCTGAGGCTCTTGAGCCCGGTGTCTGGGCTGACAAACTCGATACGCGTGGAGGGACCCTGTTTATCATGTCGCGTACCTGGACGCTGGGCGACGAAGACCTCGCGCGCTTGTGGAACTGGGTTGAGCGCGGTGGGCACCTTGTACTGACCAGCAGCCGGACCACCCGTACACGGCGCCAGCTGGCTGACCAGGTGAAACGCGAGAAAGCCCGTGAAGAAACGACAAGTAACGCCAGGGAAAAAACTCAGGACCAGGTCGACGATACCAACACGTCCGCGGATGCCGAGGCTGCTCAAAAGGCTGCCGAGAACTGGGCGGAACATTCTGCCGGCGTGTTATTGCGCGAATTAGGCATTCGCCGTATCCGCGCCAAGAGTGCGGACAGTTATCGCGAGCCACTGGATGTCGAGATGCGTGGCAGGCATTACAAGGTGCGGTTCCCGACACGCGATCGCTTGGTCACTCAGAACCGCGAACACTACATCACCGGCACAGACGAACACGGTAGTTGTGTCATTCAGGGCCGTTACGGACGCGGCAGCTTCACTGCACTGTGCACGGTCAGTGCATTCAGCAACTACTGGATTGATGAAAACCGTAATGCGACGTTGTTGTGGGACATTGCCAGGCTCCAGTCACACGAGAAGCCGTTGTGGTTTGTGTTCGATACAGATATGCCGCCGCTCTATCAGTGGTTGTGGGTGCGTATCCCGCAAACCATCTGGGTCGCTGCGATCATGTTTGCAGTCTGGTTATGGATGCTGACGCGGCGCGCTGGCCCTACCCGCGACCTTGCGCCACCGGGCAATCGCCGTACGTTGGAACACGTCGAAGCCAGTGGGCGTTTCGTCTGGCGTTATGACGGCGGCGCGGATTTGCTCGCCTCGATGAGGCACACCCTGGAAAAAACACTCAAACTGCGACAACCCGGTTGGGCGCAGCTATCTGACTCAGAACGTTATACGCGCCTCGCCAAGGCCAGTGGGCTGGAGCCTGACGAAGTCTATCGCGCGCTAGCGACCGACCCACGACACAAACCTCTGTTCCTGGAAGCCGTGCGCAATCTACAACGCATAAAGGACGCACTATGAGCGAAGCTACTCCGCAACCTGCCGCCATCTCCGCGGACGCGCTGGCCAAAGCGAGCGATATCGCCAACAACATTCGGAGCGCCGTTGGCAAAGCTGTCATTGGCCAGCGTGAAGTCATCGACCAGGTGGTCATCGCTCTGTTTGCGGCGGGCCATGTACTGATCGAAGGCGTACCTGGGTTAGGCAAGACCTTGCTGGCTCGCGCGTTGGCAAAAACCTTCTCGGGAGAGTTTGCGCGCATCCAGTTCACGCCAGACCTGATGCCGACCGATATCACCGGGCACATCCTCTACGACATGAAAAACGAACGCTTCACGGTGCGCCGTGGCCCCGTATTCACCAATCTGTTGCTGGCGGACGAAATCAACCGGGCGCCGGCCAAAACGCAGGCCGCATTGTTGGAGGTGATGCAGGAGCAGCAGGTCAGCATCGAAGGCAAGGCGATGGATGTGCCGAACCCTTTCATGACCATCGCGACGCAGAATCCGATTGAACAGGAAGGTACGTATCCGTTGCCCGAGGCGCAGATCGATCGCTTCATGCTCAAGATTCACATCGACTATCCCTCGGCACTCGAAGAAGACGCTCTCGTGCAAACGGTCACCGGCAACCGGGTCGGTGATGTCCTGGATGTGTCCGAGGTCGAGACCTCTCTGTCGCCCACGCAGGTATTGGAACTGCAACGCATGGCCGCCCACATTCGCGTGGACGCCGCGGTCAACCACTACGCCGTCGGCCTGGTACGCGCGACGCGAACCTGGCCAGGCGTACGTGTAGGGGCAGGGCCTCGTGGCGGCATTGCGTTGGTGCGCGCGGCGCGCGCGGCAGCGTTGATCGCCGGTCGCGACTTTGTAACGCCAGACGATGTAAAAGAAGTTGCGACACCAGTCTTGCGACATCGCATGATGCTGTCACCGGAACTGGAGTTGGAGGGGCAAACGCCCGACCTGGTACTAGGCGCCGTGATTGAACAGGTTGAGGCGCCGCGGCAATAGTCCGCCGGCGCCGCCACAGCCGAAACATGCGGATCAATATTCCCATCACGCCTGACGCGCGATTGCTGGTCGCCTTGGCCCTGTTAGCCGTGCTCGGCCTGCTGGTGGGCGTGGGCGCAACGAGCTCCGCGGTCTGGAATGCAGCCGCTGCGTTGACCTTTATCCTGGTGATGGCAGATTTTTTTGCCGGCTGGCGTCTACGTTCTCCAATCGTCAGGCGGGTGATCCCGACGTCCTTGTCCCTAGGCGTCTTGAGCCCGGTGAAGCTTGAGATTGAGAGTCGTGGCATGTACCGACCGCGCGCCCGCATCGTTGATGTGTACCCGCCCTCGTTTGAGGCGCGTGGGCTACCACTGGAGATGCGTTTTGAGCCGGGTGTCTCCACATACCAATACCATTTGCGTGCGACTGAACGAGGCAATGCCGAGTTCGGTCCCACCCATTGCCTTTTGCGTTCCCCTCTGGGGTTCTGGTGGCGCAAGCTCGCGGCAGGCGACTCGTCAGTTGTGCGCGTATACCCGAACTTCTCAGCGGTCAGTCGCTACGCGCTGATGGCGATGGAAGACCGGCTCTCCGAGATTGGCGTGCGCAAACGACGTCGGCGCGGCGAAGGCTCAGAGTTTCAGCAATTGCGCGAGTACCGCGAGGGAGACTCTCTCCGGCAAATCGACTGGCGCGCCACCGCCCGCGTGCGCAAACTTATTTCGCGCGAATATCAGGACGAACGCGATCAGTCCGTGCTGTTCATGCTCGACTGCGGTAGGCGTATGCGGGCGCAGGATGGGACGTTGTCACATTTTGACGAAGCCCTGAACGCCGTGTTGCTGCTGGCTTACGTGGCATTACGCAAAGGCGATGCAGTGGGGGTGAGCACCTTCGGCGGTCAGGAACGCTGGCTCGCGCCGATGAAAGGTCATGCATCGATCAATCGCATGTTGAACCAGCTCTACGACCTGCAGCCGAGTCTCAGTACGCCGGATTACACCCGTGCGGCGATCGAGATGCTCGCGCGCCACAACAAACACGCGATGATCATCATGGTCACGAACCTTCGCGACGAGGACGCAGAGGACCTGCAAGCCGCGGTGCGCACGCTTGCGCGGCGGCATACAGTGCTGGTCGCGTCCATGCGCGAGGCAGCCATTGAGGCAGTAGCGGAGGCGCCTCCCCGTGACTTTGACGCTGCATTGAGCGTGGCAGCGGCGCATCACTACGTTGAGAGCCGTCAGGGACAGCTGGATGCACTGCGCAAGCAAGGTATCGGTTGCGTCGATGTCCTGCCGAGCGAGCTCTCCGTTGAACTCGTTAACTTGTATCTCGCCATGAAAGCCCGCGGCGCCTTTTAGCTGTCGCGCCGCGCCATAGTCGTCGCGAGCGGGTCATCGCCGGCAGTTCATCGCCTTCGCGTCTTCGGCACTGGGGCACTGGTGATTGGGGCACTGGTGATTGGAGCAAGGCGACTGGCATTGCGAGAGCACCAGTGCGAACGCTTTGCTGTTACTGCTCCAGCAGGCGCGGCATCAGTTCAACCAGATTGCACGGGCGCGTACGGTAGTCCAGCTGTTTCTCGATCAGTTTGTCCCAACCATCTTTGCACGCACCAGAAGAGCCGGGCAGACAAAACACATAGGTACCATTCGCCACGCCGGCAACGGTGCGCGATTGTAATGTTGAGGTGCCGATCCCTTCGTAGCTCAGCACCCGAAACATTTCGCCGAACCCGTCGATCTCCTTATCCAACAGCGGGCGCGCCGCCTCGGGTGTACCATCGCGGCCGGTGAGGCCGGTTCCACCCGTCGTCAGCACAACCTGTACATCGGGATCCGCAATCCAGCGCGAGAGTTCGAGGCGGATTGCGTATTTGTCGTCGCGCACGATGCGTCTGTCCGCAAGCTTGTGCCCGCTGGATTCGATGCGGCCAACCAGTAAGGCTCCGGATTTATCGTCTTCCATACCACGCGTATCGGACACCGTTAGCACGGCGATATTGACGGGAATAAAAGCGCGTTCTTCAGACATACTCATCGTTCCAGGTTTGATTGTTCAAAGTTCGAAGTCTATTCACGACGACAACGGCCACGCCCACAAGATGACTGGCAGGCTTACAACCACAACCAGGATCTCCAACGGCAAGCCCATGCGCCAATAGTCGCCAAATCGATAGCCGCCTGGGCCCATGACAATAGTGTTGTTCTTATGCCCGATTGGCGTCAGGAACGCGCACGATGCAGCGACGGCAACAGCCATCAGGAACGGATCCGGGCTTACGCCAAGGCGGTTTGCGATATCCAGCCCGATAGGCGCCGCGATCAGGGCGGTGGCGACGTTGTTCAAAACATCAGATAGCGTCATTGTGACGATCATCAAGACCGCGAGAACGGCAAAAGCGGACCAGCCCGCCGTCAGTTCAATGATCGACCCGGCAATCAGCGCGGTGCCACCGCTGGCCTCGAGCGCGCCACCAATAGGTATCAAGCTGCCAAGCAACACGACAACCGGCCATTCCACGGAATCGTATATCTGATTCAGGCTGACGATGTTGGACAGCACGTATGCCAATGCCACCAGCGCAAGCGCCACCGGCAGATAAAGCCAGCCAATACTTGCTGCAACAATGGCGGCGACAAAAACGGCGATCGCTCCCAACGCCCGATTACGCTGTAACACTTGCAGGCCCCGCTCGGCCAGCGGCAGACATCCCATCCACGTCGCGGCCGCCGCCAGACGTTTTTCGTCGCCTAGCAGCAACAGGATGTCGCCCGCGCGGAGCCGCAACTCGCGTACCCGATCGCGAAAGTGGCGCCCCTCACGCGACACGCCCATCAACAACACTTCCTGCCCGTACAACAAATTGAGATCTCGCGCCGCGCGCCCCTCCATGCGTGAGCCGTGCAACACCACAACCTCCAACATCGACAGGTTGTCCCCAAGCACGCCGCCTTCCACCTCGTTACCAGCAAACTCAAGGCCCAGAGTGCCGATGAACAACTCGATAGCTTTGGGTGAGCCTTCCAGCACCATCAGGTCACCGGGCTCCAGCGTGCGGCCGCGTGCGGTCCCCGCAAGGCGTATGCCGTTTCGCACAATGCCCAACAAGCCCACGTCCATCTCTTCAGCTTGCGGGTAAAGTTCGTTCAGGCGTTTGCCGATCAGGCCAGACTCGCCCGGTACGCGCCCTTCCGCGATATAACCGTCCAGCTGCCGCAATTCGTTCGATGGTGCGTGCTGTCGACGCTCGGCCGGCAACAGACGCCAGCCAATCGTCGCAACAAACAAGATGCCAATCACAGCAACAGCGATGCCTACTGGCGCAAAATCGAACATCCCGTAGGGTTCGCCTAACGCCTCGCCTCGGAACGTCGCGACCACGATGTTGGGCGGCGTACCGATCAGTGTGACCATGCCACCCAGGATGGTTGCAAAAGACAGCGGCATCAGTGTGAGCGCGGGCGAACGGTTCGCCTTGCTGGCCGCCTGCATGTCCACCGGCATCAACAGCGCAAGCGCCGCAACGTTATTCATGAAGCTGGAGAGAATGGCACCTGCGACGCCTATCAGGCTGATATGCGCCATCAACGAGCGCGAGGCATCAACAACGTAGCGCGCGATCAGCTCAATCGCGCCGGAATTCTGCAAGCCACGGCTGGCAATCAAGACGAGCGCGATGATCACCGTCGCCGGATGGCCAAAGCCGGAAAATGCCTGATCGGCTGGCACGGCGCCAACGACCAACGCCACGACCAATGCGCCAAAAGCAACCACGTCGTAGCGAATGCGCCCCCATAGCAGCAACGCAAATACGCAACCCATGATCGCAAACAACAGTCCTTGGTCCAGCGTCATTTCACCCTTACCTTACGCGACCGATCACTGGGATATTGCCGGTAGCGATACACTAGCAAGCTTTTCCTGGCCGCGCGCAGAAATGGCGAGGTCCAAATGACGACATATCCACAGTCCGAAATCACCGGCATCGTCCTGGCAGGCGGTGAGGGCCGGCGCATGGGTGGCGTAGACAAGGGGCTCACACCATTGGCTGGCCTACCCATGGCGGCGCACGTGGTGGCGGCGCTGCGCGCGCAATGCGGCGAGGTGCTCATCAATGCAAATCGCAATGCGCAATCCTATGCAGACCTCGGCTGTCAGGTGTTCGCAGATGCACCGGACGCCAATGCTGACATGATCTTCAACGGCCCGCTGGCGGGCATTCATGCGGCGCTGGCACATGCTCGTACACAGTGGGTGCTGATTGCGCCGTGTGATTCGCCGTTGGTGGCGTCAACGCTCGGCGAACGCTTGTGGGCGCCACTCAGCAGGACTGGCGCGGAGATTGCCGTTGCACACGATGGTGAGCGTCTGCACCCTGTTTTTGCGCTGCTTCGCACCAACCTCGCTGACAGCGCAGCGGATTTCCTGCGGCGCGGACAACGAAAGATTGACCGTTGGTATGCCGAACACGATACGATCGAAGTTCAGCTAGCCGATTTGGCGGATACGTTCCTGAACGTCAATCGCATCGAGGACCAGGCAGCGCTTGAGGCACGCCTCAAGCAGGCGTGAACCGGCGCGTAAGCAGCATCTGAACTCTGTCCTATTCCGATCAACACACAAGACCCAGCAACAGGCAGAAAATGAGCCAAGAGTTTATCAACCCGGACCCCAGCTGCGAGGACGACTTTGATCCGAACTCCATGCCGGTCGACGCCGCCCTGCAACGCATCGCGCAAGCTGTACGGCCGCTGCGGCACGTGGAGAGTGTCGCCATTCGGGGGGCGCTCGGGCGGGTACTGGCTGGCGACGTTGCAGCCCCGTTTGACGTGCCACCACATCGGAATTCAGCGCGTGATGGGTATGCGCTTGCGCAACAATCGATTGTCAGCGACGACGGTGTCATCACGTTGACGGTGGTTGGCACGTCCTGGGCTGGCAAACCCTACACAGACCCGCTATCGGCGGGCGAATGTGTGCGCATCATGACGGGCGCCGCGATGCCGCCAGGCACTGACGTTGTCGTCATGCAAGAGCACGTCGAAGTCGAAGACAACCGCATTCGCTTCAACGCCAATTCACCAACCGCAAGCCACGTACGTTATCCCGGCGAGGACTTCCACGCTGGCGATGTTGTTCTGACGGCCGGCAAGTTGCTGCGTCCGGCGGACCTGGGCGTGTTGGCGTCGATGGGTCTTGCCGAGGTCAAGGTGATGCGCAGGCTGCGCGTGGCCTTCTTCTCAACCGGTGACGAGCTGAAGATGATCGGCGAACCGCTTGGGCTTGGTGACATCTATGATTCCAATCGCTATTGCCTGCACGGCATGTTGCGCCGCCTCGGCGTGGAGATGATCGACCTTGGTGTCATCCCGGATACGCGTGACGAGGTGCGACGCGCATTTACGGAAGCCAGCGAAGAAGCTGATGTGGTCATCTCCACGGGTGGCGCTTCGGTTGGAGAAGCCGACTACATCGCCGAGGTGCTCGAAGAGATGGGCAGCGTTAACTTCTGGAAGATCTCGATGAAGCCAGGTCGACCGCTAACATTCGGGCATCTGGGTGACGCGCTATTTTTTGGACTGCCGGGTAATCCCGTCAGTGTAATGGTCACTTTCTATCAGTTCGTCCAGCCGGCTCTGCGACAAATGCGCGGCGAGTCGTCCACGTTCGCCAACCGGATGCGGGTGCCGCTTGCCAGTGCGATCAAGAAACAACCCGGGCGGGTAGAATTTCAACGCGGCCTGTTAAGTGTCGACAGCACCGGGCAGACGCACGTGACGTCCACGGGCGCACAGGGCTCCCACATCCTCAATTCCATGAGTAACGCCAACTGTTTCATCATCCTACCGCTGGAAAGTACCGGCGCGGAGGCTGGAGAGCTGGTGGAAGTGGAACCCTTCGAAGGCCTAGTGTAGTTCACGATGAGCGCCACAGCAGCCAAACCACGTCTCAGTCAGGCGGGTCTCGCGCCAACGCACGAAGTGCAAGCCACGGACGAGTATGGCGTGGAACATGCCGTTCAGGTCGCCGGAGAGGCGCCGCTCACGATCAAAGTGGACGGGCGCGAAGTCGTCACATTGATGACGTTGGGTACGCGACCGGAAGCATTGGCACTTGGGTATCTGCGTAATCAACGCCTCATCGAAAACATCCACGACATTGCGGAAGTCAGCGTCAACTGGGATATCGAAACGGTTGACGTCACGACCACCCACGGAGAGGGCATCGTCGACTGGGAACAGAAGCTCTCGCAACGCACCGTCACCAGCGGCTGCGGACAAGGGACGATATTCAGCTGTACCGTCGACAACATCTATAACACCCGATTACCGCAAGCTGAGGTACGCCAGTCGATGGTGTACGGATTACTCACCAACATCTCCGCACATAACGAAATCTACAAACAGGCGGGCGCTGTGCATGGATGCGCGTTGTGCCACGAGACCAGCATCCTCAGTTTTGTTGAGGACGTTGGTCGCCATAACGCGGCGGATGCCATCGCTGGTGAAATGTGGCTGGAAGGCATGGACGGCGCGGACAAGTGGTTCTATACAACCGGGCGGCTGACCAGCGAGATGGTCATGAAGGCGGCGTTCATGGGGATTCCCGTGCTGTTGTCGCGCTCTGGCGTCACCCAGATGGGCCTCGAATTGGCCCATGTTGTTGGCATGGTGATGATCGCCCGTGCAAAAGGCCGTCACTTTCTCGTATACAACGGCGCGGACAGCATCGTCTACGACGCGATGCCGGAACCGCGTGCAACACTGAAGCCAACGGGCAGCACCGGGCGCCGAAACTCATTCACCTCAAGCTGACGCGCCTGTAGCAGTATCAGCGGCGGCTTATAGCAAAAGGTTCATACAGATGGCCCACGGTACGCACGACTACGTCGACGATCCCCGTAACCGCAATATCGTAATCGACATCAACGGCGAGTTATTCCCGCGCGCGGAAGCCATGGTTTCCGTGTTCGACAGCGGTTTTATTCTGGGAGATGGCGTCTGGGAAGGCTTACGTGTACACCATGGTCAGTATGCGTTCCTGGACCTGCACCTCGACCGCCTCTATGA
>MDTA01134929.1_pt1 | contig 45401 bp, 47 predicted proteins | sample 811151 | NCBI WGS metagenome assembly MDTA01 (sample SAMN05326648, study PRJNA326480) | marine metagenome | isolation source: seawater | place: Indian Ocean: South | collected 2010
CACTACGTTGATAGGCTGGGTGTGGAAGCGCGGTAACGCGTGCAGCTGACCAGTACTAATAGCTCAATTGGCTTGATTTATGCACTGAAAAAAATTTTAAGTCTATAACTTAATGCACTAGATATAGTTAAAAAAAACTATTCAACCACTAATTGCAAGAATAAATTCTTTACTGTTCATTAATTGAACGTATATTGTTCAATATTTGAACATTATGAAAAATAATCAAGATCATTTCGACGTACTTAGAAAAATTCAAAAAAAACCTAATTCTACTCAAAGAGAATTAGCTGTGGAACTTGGATTTAGTTTAGGAAAACTAAATTATTGCTTGAAAGCTCTTCAGAATAAAGGTCTTGTAAAAATTGAAAATTTCAAAAAAAATCCTAACAAAATAAACTATTTTTACGTTTTAACACCAGCAGGAATTGCGGCAAAAACCAAACTTACTTTGAATTTTATGAAAAGAAAAATGAGAGAATATGATGAATTAAAGAAAGAGTTAGGTAATTAATGTGGACGGTAATAAAGTTTGAAAAGAAAAGTTTAAATTTTTTAAAGTCAGATTTAGAAGATAAACTTGGGACTAGTTGTAAAATATATATACCAAAAATTCTTTACAAAAGATTTAATAAAAAAAAACTGGTTAAAAAAGAGTTTAACCTATTAGGAGACTATCTTTTTTGCTTTAACGAAAAATTTAGCGACTCAAAATTTTTAAAAAGTATAAATTACGTCAGAGGTCTAAAATATGTTCTTCAGGGATTTAATCAATCTCAAAGTGAAATATCGAAATTTATTGAAAGATGTAAAGCTTCAGAAGATACAGAAGGATACATTTCGGAGCAATTTTATGATTTAAAAATTAACTCAAATTATAAATTTTTTTCAGGACCGTTTGCTAATTCTATTTTTAAAATATTACAATTACAAAAAAATAAGATTCAAATAATAATGGGCAGTTTAAAAACAACAATTAATAAAAAAGAATTTTTATTCCAGCCCATTTAAAAAGAATAATGTTAATAAAAACTTGTAAAAAATCGATTTTTTGCAAAGTGCGGAGCTTTGCCTTTTAAAAAAATATTTTCAAAATTTAAATAAACACATTTCAGATTAGAATTTCAAAAGACATGATGAATTCATTTAGAATATTAAAAAATTTATTTAAAAAAAAATATACTTTTAGAATTTTACAAAAAAAACCAATATTAATTTATGATTATCTTAGTTTAAGGGAGTTAAAAAACTTCATTCCAAAAAAAAAATTTGAAGTTTTAGACAACAGAAATGAGATAAATTTACTAATACTTATAAAAATGATTTTAAATCTAAAATTTAATAAATATAGTTATTATAAACAATATTTTGAAACTGTATGTCCAAAACTGATAATCACAACCTCAGATCATGATATTTTTTTCTATAAAATAAAAAATCTATACCCCGCCGCCAAAACTGCTATGATCCAATTATGTTATAGACATGATAAATATTCCGACATATTTTCAGTTTTAAAAAACCGAAAACTAAAGGAAAAATACTTAGTTGATTATATTTTTTGCTTCAGCTCTGGATTTGCTAAAGAGTATCTAAAGTATATTAAAGGAAATCCAATTGTTATTGGTTCAGTTAGAAATAATAGTTACATAAAAGTAAAAAAGAAAAAGAAAACGATAACATTTATTTCTCAATACAGGCAAACAAAAGCAAATCATGAAGATTATATAATTCAAAGGTGGCAAAATAAGACTTTATTACATAGTGAGTTTTTTTCTTTGGAAAAAAAATTAATACCTATTATCGTAAGTTTTTGTAAAAACTTAGGTTATAAATTTAGAATTATAGGTTGTGCGAGAAATAATATTAATGCTGAAAAAAAATTTTACCAAAATTTGATAAAAGATATAAAATGGACTTATTTATCTCGGATTTACGAAAACAAAAATTTTTCTTATAAATGGATTAATGAGTCTACCATTAATATTTTTACAGAGTCTACTCTAGGTTTTGAATCAATAGCTAGAGGTATAAAAACAATAAGTTTTTATGCTAGAAAACATTTAAATAACAATGCCTCATTTGGTTGGCCCTCAAAAAAAAAATCAAAAGGTTTTTTCTGGACGAATAGAATTACTAAGAATGAGGTAAGTCGGCTTTTAAATAATGTAATTAGCGTAAATAATAAAAAATGGTCAGAAATTTTAAAAAAAGAAACATCTAGTATTATTTACCTAGATGAAAAGAATAAAATTTTACAAAATTTTTTAAATAAGTTTATTTAAAAATTTAATTAATGTAAGATTAATTTTCTATAATATAATCAGTTATGAAAGAATTTAAGATCAATAAGAAAAAAATTGGCAAAAGATACAAACCTTTTGTGATAGTTGAGGCTTGTGTAAATCACCAGGGAGATTTTTCTATCGCTAAGAAAATGGTTTATTTTGCAAAAAAAATAGGAGCAGATTGCATCAAATTTCAACATCACATACTAAATGAAGAGATGTTAAAAGAAGTTCCAAAATCAAAAAATTTTAAGGTTTCATTGTGGGAAGTAATTAAAAAAACAAATTTTACACTTAGGCAACATAGAGAATTAAAAATTTTGTGTGATAAAATCAAAATTGAATATTTATGTACGCCATTTTCAATTAAAGCTGCTGATGAATTAAATTCAATTGGAGTGAGAGCATTTAAAACTGGATCAGGAGAACTTACAAATTTACCATTTATCGAGCACTTAGCAAAAATCGGTAAGCCAATTATTTTATCAACAGGAATGTCGTACCCTAAAGAAATTATTGAAACCGTAAAAATTATAAAAAAACATAAAACACCCTTCTCAATTATGCATTGTGTTTCTGCATATCCTTGTCCTTATAAGATTATGAATCTTAATAATATAAATATTTTAGAAAAGAAGTTTGGAGTACCTATCGGTTTATCTGATCACACACCTAGTATTTATACAAGTTTAGGTGCAGTTTCTCTAGGTGCTAGTTTAATTGAAAAACATTTTACATTTAATAAAAATTTAAGTGGGCCAGATCATAAATCATCTATTGACGGCCCAGAACTAAAAAATTTAATCCAAGGTGTTGAGGCTAATTATCTAGCAAGAGGATCATTAAAGAAAATTTTTAAAGAGGAAAGAGAAATAGTTAATTGGGCAAGAGAGAGTGTGGTCACAATTAAGACTATTAAAAAAGGAGAAAAATTAACTACCAAAAACTTATCTGTTAAACGGCCAAGCCCTAAAAAGGGTGAAATTCCTGCTAAATTTTTGAGTAAAATTTTGAACAAAAAAAGTAATAAAAATTTAGAAGTTAATAAAAAAATTAAATGGATCGACTTAAAATAGAATGAAAAAAATTTTGATTTACTTAGAGTCAAGAGCTAGTTATTCCTACGCTCTACCTCTTATAAAAATTTTAAAAAAGAGGAAAAAATTTTTGTTCAAAACATTAATTACTGGAATGCACTTAGAAAAAGAATTTGGACATACATTTAAAGAAGTGAGGAAAGATAACGTGAATATAGATTTCAAAATTAAATTCCCTAATAAGAAAAACTGGCCTCAGTCAATCGGAAAAATGCTTGTAGAATGTTCAAATATATTAAAAAAATTTAATCCTAATTTGGTGGTCATTTTTGGTGATAGAGTTGAATTGGTTCCAATTTCGATAGCTAGTTCTTATAATGGAACAGCCATAGCCCATATCCAAGCAGGTGATAAATCTGGACATATAGATGATATGACAAGAATGATGTTATCTAAAATAGTTCATATTCATCTACCATCTACAAAAATTTCAGCAAATAGATTGCATAAACTTGGTGAACAAAATTTTAGGATATTTAATGTAGGAGCCCCACAATTAGATGATATCAATCTTAGAAAAATTTTAAAAAAAAAAAATATCCAAATTAATAATAAAGATTTTGATCTTAAAAAAGAAAATTTTTTAATTTTAATCCAACACCCAGTATTTACCGATAGAAAAAATTACAAAAATATTTTTCTTAAAACTCTTAAAGCTTGTATGAGTTTTAATTATAAAACAATTCTTATTTATCCTAATTATGACCCTGGATATAAAGAAATGATCAAGCTTATCAAAAAATATGATTATAAAAATGAAAAATTAATTATTTTAAAAAATTTAGAGAGACAAACGTTTCTAAGTCTATTAGCAAATTCTAAATGCTTGGTGGGTAACTCTTCATGTGGAATTTTAGAAGCACCGTCATTAAAAGTGGGAGTTATAAATATTGGGGATAGACAAGATGGAAGAGAAAAAAATAAAAATATTATTGATTGTGGTTACTCAACTAAAGAAATTATTAAAAAGATAAAGTACGTTATATTTAACAAAAGATTTAGAAAAAATTTAAAATCTATTAAAAATTTTTATGGCGATGGTCAGAGTGGGAAAAAAATTTTTGATATTATTTCAAAAATTAAAATAGATAAGCAATTACTTTATAAAAAAACTACTTATTAAAGTTTTACACAATTTTGAAGGATAAATTTCTAATTTTAGGTTCACAAGGATTTGTAGGTAGACATTTAGTAAATTTTTTATTAAAAAAAAATTTCTTTATTATAAGCATCGGAAAAAAAAAAAACTTCTTTAAAAATAAAAATTTAAAACATATTAAAACTGACGTTTATAAGAGTGAAAATTACCAAAAATATTTAAAGGAAAATTCAATCCTTATTTTTTTATCTGCATCAAAGTTTCACTTTAAAGATGTAAAAAAATTTAAAAATTTAATTAATATTTTTAAAAAAAAAAAGGTCAAAAGATTTTTGTTTTTATCTTCTGCTTCCGTTTACGGAAATAATAATAATATAAATAGTGAATTAGTCACAAAAAGGCCTATTAATAAACAAGGAAAGTTTTTTATCAAATTTGAAAAAACGATTATCAATTCATTTAAATATTCAAATATAAATTACATTGTATTAAGAACTTTTAATATTTTTGGAAATTTAAGAAAAAAAAGAGGCATGATAGAGAATTTTATTTATAAGTTAATTCATAATCATAAGAATTTTAAAGCATCTGGTCTCGACAATCTAAGATCTTATATTTCTATAAATGATGTAATTAAAATTATATTTAAATTATCAACATTTAAACATAATTTGATAATTAACTTAAGTAATCCTTATTTCATATTTTCATTAAAAGATATCTCAAAAAAAATCTATTCAATTACAAAAAAAAAATTTAAGAGAATTATAATAAGAAAAAATAAAAGTGTTATAAAAAATTCAGTTTGTAAACCTTACAGGTTACAAAATTTGCATCTTTTAAAATTTAGCAAAAATTTTAATTTTGAGTTAAGTAAAATAATTAAGGAGCATAATTATAAATGAACTCGACCTTCAGAATAATTCCAAGATTAGATATAAAAGGTAACGAATTAGTAAAAGGTATTAATTTAGATGGTTTAAGAGTTTTAGGTAAACCCGAGTATTTTGCAAAGAAATATTATCAAGATGGAGCTGATGAAATTTTTTTTCAGGATGTAGTAGCTTCTTTGTATGACACCAACTCTTTGCATAGTTTGATAAGCAGAATAGCAAAAAATATTTTTATACCTTTAACCGTGGGTGGAGGCATAAGGTCCATTGACGATATTAATAAAATATTGAAGTCAGGGGCAGATAAAATTTCAATAAATACTGCTGCTGTAAAAAATCCCAGTTTTATTAAAGAAGTTACAGAAAGATTTGGGTCTTCAACAATTACAATATCTATTGAAGCAATAAAAAGCAACAACGGGAAATATTTAGTTTACACTGACTCTGGCCGAGAATTTACAGGGCTAGAATTAGTAGAATGGTTAGAAACAATACAGAGCTATGGAGCAGGAGAGATAGTATTAACATTTGTAGATACTGAAGGTACAGGTAAAGGATTAGACCTTAATTTAATAAAAAAGATTAATGATAAAATTTTTATACCTTTTATTGTACATGGAGGAATTGGTAGTGAAAAAGATATTTTAGAGATTTGCAAATTCAAGTCTGTGAATGGGGTATGTATTTCATCAATTCTTCACTATCATATAGTAAAAAAATATAAAAAAATTCCTAAAACTAAATACGGAAACAAAGAATACTTAAAAACATCCGAAAAAAAAACTTTTTTTAAAACTTTATCAATCTATGAATTAAAAAAATTTTTAAAAACAAATGGTATAAATATTAGATATGAAAAAAATTGAATTTTCATCTCCTAAAGAAGTCGTGTTTTGTAAAAAGTGTGTTTTATCTAACCAAAAACCAGTTACTATACCCGAGTTCAAACATACAATAAAAAGAACAGGCGCACTTTACATGAATATTGGAAAAGATGGAATCTGTGATGCGTGCAAGTATCATTCAATTAAATACAAAACTATTAGTTGGAGCAAGAGAGAAAAAGAACTTAAAAAACTTTTAGATAAATTTAGAAAAAATAATGGAGAATACGATTGTTTAATACCAGGTAGTGGTGGAAAAGATAGTGCTTTTACGGCTCACATACTAAAATATAAATATGGAATGAATCCATTAACAATTACATGGCCTCCAATCTTATATACTGATTATGGTTATAAAAATTTTAAAAATTGGTTAGAAGTCGGAGGTTTTGATAATATATCATTTAAACCAAATCCAACTGTTCAAAAAAAATTAACGAAACTTTCAATTCAAAATCTTTTACATCCTTTTCAAACCTTTATACTAGGTCAAAAAAATTTAGCTCCAAAAATTGCATATAATTATGGAATCGACTTAATATTTTATGGAGAGTCAGAAGCAGAATACGGAGCGCCAATAAAAAATAATACATCGTCATTAAGAGCAAAATCGGCGTATGTTGAAAAAAATATTAATAATGTTTATCTCTCTGGTGTAAAATATAATGATTTAATAAAAAAATTTAAATTTAGAAAAAATGATCTGGACATTTATTTACCGATTTCTGAAGAAAAAATTAAAAAAAAAAAGGATTTACAAGTCCACTACCTTGGATATTATTTAAAATGGATTCCTCAAGAAAACTATTATTACTCGGTGGAAAACTGCGGATTTAAAGCAAGACCATTTAGATCGCAGGGAACTTTTCAAAAATTTCAAAGCATAGATGATAAGATCGATGATTTGCACTATTACACATCTTTTATAAAATTTGGAATAGGAAGAGCAAGTCATGATGCAGCAAAAGAAATAAGGAATAAACATATTACTTTAGAAGAAGGAAAAAAACTAGTTGAAAAATTTGATGGAGAATTTCCAGATATTTATTTAAGTGAGGTTTTAAAATATTTGGAAATATCTAGAGATAACTTTATTAAAACCTGTGATAATTTTAGACAAGATCATTTATGGAAAAAAACAAAATCAGGGTGGAAACTAAGACATACAATCAACAAAACAGGCACTGATGATTAAAATTTAAATGATGAAAAATAAAGTTTTTTTACACATAGGTTTGGGAAGGTCAGGATCTGATTTTTTGCAAAAAAAAATTTTTTCTCAAATTTCGAATATCAATTACATTGATAGGTATAACTCAAAAAAATTTAATAATTACAGAATAAATTTATTTTACAATCCTTTTTTTAATGTAAAAAATAAAACTAAATTTAAAATAAAAAAAAAAAACATTAATATCATCAGAAAATTTTTTTAATCCAGATTATGAATTAAATTTATTGAAATATAAAATTAAAGAAATTCACAAAAATCCCTATATTATTTTAGTTTTACGAGAACCATTTTCTCATTTAGTTTCAACTTACAAATATAGTGTTAAAAATGGCATCCTATGGCGAAATTTAGATGAGATATTTGATTTTGATAATACAAGAAGAGCTAGAAATATGTCGAGCAATGTAGTTTTCTACAAAAATTTTTACGACTACAAAATGTTAATTAATTATCTTAAAAATAACTTTACAAATGTAGCTATTTTTAAATTTGAAAAAATATTTAAATCACATGTTTCAATGAATAATTTTTTGTCGATTATTTCAAAAAGATTTAAATTTAGACATAAAATTAGTTTTAGTGCAAAAAATTACAATAAAATTAATTCAAGTTTTAGTGATTTAGAATTAAAAAAAAAGAGGGCTTTAAATTTTATGAAAGAAAATAAATTAGTCTCAAAAAAAAGTATTAAAAGTTCGTATTTTAATGAATTTTACTCCACAAAATTTAAAAAAAAGTTTATTTCGTCATTAAATTTCGATTATGAAAAATTATTTTAAAAACAAGTCTGTACTAATAACCGGTGCTTCAGGTTCTATAGGTAGCGCATTACTTAAAAATTTGATTAAAAATAAAAACTGTAAGGTGATTAGAGCTATGAGTAATGACGAGAATGGTCTTTTTGAGCTTAATCAAGAATTACTAGATCCAGACAAAATAAATACTACTAAATTTGATACATTTAAAAATGCAATGAAAAAAAATAAAATAAGAATATTATATGGAGATGTTAGAGATTACAGAAGATGTTTAGAGGCCACTAGAAAAATTGATATAATTATACACGCTGCCGCAGTTAAGCACGTACCAATTTGCCAATATAACCCAGAGGAAGCAATTAAAACAAATCTGCTTGGAACTAATAATTTATGTAAAGCAGCAATAAAAAATAAAGTAAAAAAATTCTTATTAATAAGCACTGATAAAGTTGTAAACCCAACATCAATAATGGGGGAGACTAAATTGAAAGCTGAACAAGTAGTTTTAAATTGTAATAAAAAATCTAGTACTAAGTTTGCATGTATAAGATTTGGAAATGTAGTTGGATCAAGAGGCTCTGTAATACCGCTATTTATTAATCAAATAAAGAAAAAAAAAAATATTACAGTAACTGATAAAAACATGACAAGATTTTTTATGCTTTTAGGTAGTGCTGTTAAGCTAATTATAGAGTCAATTTGCTTAATGAGAGGAAATGAAATTTTTATATTAAATTCGATGAATTCATTTAAGGTTTTTGATGTAGCAGAAGTTTTAAAATTAATCTTAAAATCAAAAAGTAAAATAATATTAATTGGTAAAAAGGATGGAGAAAAACTTTCTGAGTCACTTTTTACCGAGAAAGAATCTAGATATCTTTATGACAACAAAAGACTTTTAGTTATAAATAGAATTTATGACTCAAAACAAATGAAATCTTTATATAACGCATCAAAAGTAAAAAAAAAAAATATTTATAATTCAAGTAATTCTAATTTTTTAATGTCAAAAAAAAGCTTAAAAAATTTTCTCATAAAAATTGTATAATTATTTATTTCAAATATAGATTTTTACACATTTTTGAAAAATTTAATGATTTCGAAAAAAAACAAAAATATAGTAATCATAGACTACGATTGTGGAAATTTGCATAGTATTAAAAATTCTTTTTCTAGTTTAGGCGTAAATACAATTATCACAAATAAAAAAAACTTAATTTCCAATGCCTCGCATATTGTATTACCAGGCGTTGGTGCTTTTGATAAAGCTATTGATAATTTAAGAAAACTAGATTTAGTAAATTTTCTAAAAGAATTAAATCTAACTCAAAAACCAATTTTGGGCATCTGTCTTGGAATGCAATTATTATTTGAAAGTAGCGTAGAAAATAAATTTTCAAAAGGGCTTGGTATCATTAAAGGAAATGTAGTAAAAATAAAAAAATCTAAAAGTAATAAAATTCCTATAATAGGGTGGAACAAAATAAAATTTAACACTGCGAAAAAAAAAATTACGAAAAAGGTAGATGATTTATCTTATTTTTATTTTATTCACTCCTTTAAAGTTAATCTTAAAGATAAAAGAAATTTGATTAGTTTCTACAAACAAAATAACCAAGAAATTCCAGCAATAGTCTCAAATAATATTAACACTATTGGCTGTCAGTTCCATCCAGAAAAAAGTGGAAAAGCTGGTTTGCAAATTTTGAAAAATTTCCTCTTAATCTAATTATGTCTGCAATATTCAAAATATTTTCCTTATTATACAGAAACTATAATTCAAGCATAATTCTTCTTGTAATTATGATGTTTTTAGGAGCATTATTAGAAGTAATAAGTATCAGTTTTTTTATTCCAATTATTACCACAATGATAAATGAGGATTTTTTTTCAAATTATCCAAAAATATATTTCTTGTACGATTTTTTTGGAAATCCCTCCAAAGATGAACAGTTATATATTTTTCTTTTTAGTTTTTTGGCAATATTTTTATTTAAAAACTTGTATTTATTATTTTATCTTTGGAAAGAATCAAAATTTATTTCATATTTAAAAGAGGACATTTCCAGGAAACTTTATAGAAAATATATTAATAAAGATTATAAATTTCATGTCAAAACGAATTCTTCTACTATTACCTCAAGGTTAACAGCAGATTTGAATCTATTTGCGACCGCAGCTCAAAGTGTAATTATAATAATATCGGAAATACTTGTTACCGGGTTTTTAGGTATATTTTTATTCATTCTTGAACCCAGAGGATTAATTTTTGCAGTAATTTTTTTTTCTCTTATATCTATATTATTAAATCTGACTACCTCACAGAAAATAAAAAAAATTGGAAAGCTAAGATTTAATGCAGACTCTAACAAAATAAAAAAAATTCAAGAAGTTTTTTCTGGTATTAAAGATATTAAAGTTTTTAGGGTAGAGTCAAATTTTATTAACAAATATAACGAGATTAGTAAAAGTTTATTTAAAATTTATACATGGTTCAGATTTTTACAAAGAACACCTAGGATATATTTTGAAATTGTTTTAGTATTTTCATTAACTTTTTTAATACTATTACTGTATTTTTTTGGAGAAAATTTATCTTCAATTTTAAAAACAATTGGTATTTTTGCAGTTGCTTCTATAAGGATTTTGCCTTCAATAAATAAATTATTTTCAGCCTACCAATTAATTAATTTTTCAAAACTGCCTATAAATCTTATTACTAACATAGTAACTGTAAAAGAAAAAAATAATTTTTTAGAAAAAACGACTTATGTACCTGATATTGAAAATTTTAAGAATATAGTTTTTGATAATGTGACCTTCGATCATAGAAAAGATAAAGAGGTATTTAAAAACTTTAATTTTCAAATAAAAGCCGGAGAAAAAATTGCCATTATTGGAAAAACTGGGTCAGGAAAGACTACTTTCTTAGACTTATTAGTTGGTTTAAATAAAATTAGAAGTGGTAAAATTCTTATTAATGGAAAAGAAGCTAATTTTTTTAAACCCTACCCTTTAAAAGTTGGTTATGTACCTCAAAAAGTTCAATTGTTTGATAAATCCATAAAAAAAAATATTATTTTTGAAGAGGAAAATAAAATTGATAAAAAAAAATATTTACAAATTATTAAAATTTCACAACTAGAAAGTTTTATAAAAAAACTTCCTAAAAAAGATAATACGTTAGTTGGAGAAAATGCACTAAAGATATCTGGAGGGCAAGCCCAAAGAATTGGAATAGCAAGAGCACTTTATCAAAATCCAGATCTGATAGTTTTTGATGAACCTACAAGTGCTTTGGACACTAAAACAGAAAAAGATTTGATAGAAAAAATATTTCATTCTTTAAAGCAAAAAACAGTAATTATGGTGACACATGAGGTAAATAATTTGAGATATTTTAAAAAAGTTTTCTTACTTAAAAACAAAAAATTAACAAAAGTAAGATGATTAAGTTTGCTTTCATATTTGCTAGAGGAGGCTCAAAAGAGCTAAAGAATAAAAATTTAACACTATTTAAAGGTGAAACTTTAGTTAGTAGAACAATTAATCAAGCAAAAAAATCAAAACTATTCAAACATATTATATTATCTTCAGATAATAAAAAAATTCTTAATGAGGGAAAAAGAAAAGGTATAATAACAATCAAAAGACCGAAAAACTTGGCTACTAGCAATTCACCTGAAATGCTTTCTTGGATACATGCTATAAATTTTTTGAAGAAAAAAAATTATAAAATGGATTTAATGATTGTGTTGCCTTGCACTTCCCCACTAAGGCATGTTAATGATATCAAAAGATGTATAAAGGCTTTCAATAATAAAATACACATGGTTATGACTGTCACAAAAAGTAAATATCATCCATCATTAAATATTGTTCAATCTGTAAAAAAAAATATTATTAGAAGACTTGAAAATAAAATATTACAAAAGTATGCAATAAGACAAAATGTTAAAAAAAATTTTGTAATAGCTAATAGTGTATATGTTTGCAACCCGGAAAATTTAATCAAAAGGCCTTTTCTTTTTAACAGGAAAGTTATTGGTATCGAGGTTCCCAAAGAAAGAGCTATTGATATTGATGATAACATTGATTTAAAAATATCAAAGGCGCTATTGTAATGTTAAATTATATTAAAAGTAAAATTTCTAAATTTAGAAAAAAAATTTATAATCCCAGAGAAACTGATGAATATTATGGTGAGTTTATCGGTTCATTAAATTTTTGGAAATTACTACTATGGAATTTTTTATATTTCGAAAAATTCTTTTTTATGTTCAGAAATAATCAAATCAAATTATTTAATTATTTTAAATTGAGAATCAAGCTTAGAAACATGAAAGAATCTGAGTTTAAACAAAGACTAAATTTCTTAAATAGTAATGGTTATTTAATTATTCAAGATTATTTTAGTCTTGAACAGATTAATAGTATTTTAAATGATAATAGCGATATTATTAATGAACTTAAATCTGTAGATAAAGAAATCTCAACATATAGAAGGTTTAGAGGAGTACCTTTAAACCAAAATTTAGTAAACATATGGTTAGATGATCACTTAATTAATCTAATGGAGGGATATATGAATTCTAAAATTTACTCAAGAATGTATCCGACATTAAATTTTACACAGTGCACTGAGGAAAGTTCCTCTAAAAAAATTTACGAAAATCCAAAAAAAGCGCCTAAAACAGCTTCTTACTGGCACGTGGATTACTCTACTACTATGTCCATTACAGTTTTTTTATCCGATATCGGTCCCTCAGATACTAGAATGCAAATTGTACCAAAAACTAATTTAAATTTAAATACTTTTTATAAAATTTCAGATGAGACTGTAGAGAAGAAAAAAATTAAAATTGTAGATTGCATAGGAAAAAAAGGTTCAGTTATGATTCATTGTGGAAATGTAGTTCATAGAATGAAAGGGGTAAAAGGTTCAAATAGATTAGGAATACATTATATGTTTTCACCAGGCACAAACATTGCACTCGACGTAGATTTTATTTCATCATCTTTATCAAAAAATTATGATTTAGAAAATTTGCCTCATAATAAAAGAGAGATTGTAAAAGGTCTATTTCCTAAAAAAGTTAGACAAGGTTATAACATTAAAGGACAAAATATACTCTTCAATAATTTTAAAGGGTTATAATTTAATCTTGAAAAATAAAATTTTAATTATAGGTTTAGGCTATGTAGGATTGCCTTTAGCAAAAGCTTTCTCTAAAAAATTCTTTGTTACCGGTTATGACATTGATCGTAAAAAAGTTTTTAATATCAAAAAAACATTTCAATTAAATAATAAAAAACTTAATTTTACTTCTCACTTAAACTCTAGTCATACTTCAGATATTTATATTGTCACAGTTCAAACACCTCTAAAAAAATCTCGAATACCTGACTTGACATATCTAATAAAAGCAACCAAAGAGATTTGTAAATTATTAAAACGGGGAGATACTATTATTTATGAAAGTACAGTTTACCCAGGCACCACTGAAGAAGTTTTGATACCACTTATAAAAAAAGCTACTAGAATGGTTTTAAACAAAGATTATTTTGTTGGTTATAGCCCTGAAAGGATTAATCCAGGGGACAAAAAAAATAAATTAACAAAAATTAGAAAAATTGTAAGTGGCAGCAATAAAAAAACAACAGATTTTTTATTTAAATTATACAGTAAAATTATTACAGCAGGTATTCACAAAGCAACCTCAATTAAAACCGCAGAAGCAGCCAAAATTCTTGAAAATGTTCAAAGAGATATAAATATTTCCCTTATAAATGAAATAGCTTTAATTTTTGATAAACTAGATATTAAAACTCCTGATGTTTTAAAAGCTGCTTCTACAAAATGGAATTTTTTAAATTTTACCCCAGGTTTAGTTGGTGGACATTGTATAAGTGTAGATCCATACTATTTAAAATACAAAGCTGAATTAGTAGGATACAAACCTCATATTATTTCTTCGGGAAGAGACGTAAACGAAAAAATGTCTTCATTCATAATATCAAAAATATTTAGGGAAATTAAAAGAAAAAAAATAAAAATAGCTATTTTTGGAGTTTCATATAAAGAAAATTGTGGAGATATAAGAAACAGTCAAGTTCTAAAAATAATCAATTACCTAATGAAAAAAAAAATTCAATTCAATATCGTTGATCCAAATATTAAAAAGCATGATCTACCTATACATATGAGAAAATATTTTAAAAAAGATTTAAAACAAAAATATGATGTGATATTATTAGCTGTTCCACATAAAATTTTTCTTAAGCAAAATAAAAGATATTACGAAAAATTATTGACTAAAAATTCAATAATTTTTGATGTCAAAAATTCTTTAAATTTTTCTAAATTAAGAAAAGATATAAAACTCCTTACTTTATAAAAGCCAAATAAATAGAATTAGTGATTTGTATTATTCAAGCAAGAATGTCCTCAAAAAGACTACCAGGTAAAACCTTAAGGTTTATTAAAGGAAAAACAATTCTAGAGAGGGTGATTTTAAATCTAAAAAAAACTAAAAATATAAAGAAAATTATTGTTTCTACATCAAATCATTTTTCTGATACTAAAATCGTTAATTTTTGCAAAGAAAAGAAAATACTTTTTACCACTGGCTCTTTACATAATGTAGCATTAAGATTCAGAGAAACTTTGAAAAAATTTCCTTGTAAATTTTTTATTCGAATTTCTGCTGATAGTCCTTTAATTGATTATTCGCTCATAGATAAAATGATAAGATTATCTAAAAAAAAAAACTTTGATATTTTTACAAATGTTTTTCCTAGAACCTTTCCAAAAGGATTTTCAGTTGAAATAATTAAAACAAACGTATTTTTCAATTCATATAAATATTTCAAAAAAAACCACAAGGAGCATGTTTCTTCCTATTTCTATGAAAAATTTGAAAAATTTAAAATTATAAATTATACATCTAGTAAAAATTTATCAAAACTTAATTTATCTGTAGATACTAAAAAAGATTTTCAGAGAATATCTAGACTTATCAAATGACTAAGATTAACTGTGCTGTTATTGGTATGGGAATTGGTGAGATACACGCTAATTTTTACAAAAACTATAAATCGACGAATTTAATAAAAATTTTTGAAATAAATAAAAACAAAAGAAAAGAAATAAAAAAAAATTTTTCAGATACTGAATTAGTAATTAATGAAAATGAAATTTTTAAAGACCCCAATGTAGATCTTATTTCAATAGCTTCATACGATAATTATCATTATCGCCACATTATAAAAGCAATTAAATATAAAAAAAATATTTTTGTAGAAAAACCAATCTGCTTATCTTTAAAAGAATTAAAAGAAATCAAAAGAAAAATTGACAAAAGTAAAATTTTTTTATCATGCAATTTTGTTTTGAGAGAAAATTTACAATTTCAAAAAATAGAAAAAATAATAAAAAAAAAATTAGGATCGATTTATTTTATAGAGGGCGATTATAACTATGGAAGACTAGAGAAAATCGAGACAGGTTGGAGAGGTAAAATACCAAATTATTCAGTATCTCATGGTGGAGCCATTCATCTAATCGATTTAATAATGATGTATTTGAAAGAACTACCATATAAAGTTTATAGCGAGGGAAACAAACTAATGGTGAAAAATAAAAAATTTAAACTGAATGATTTTATTATTGCTATTTTAAAATTTAAAAGTAAGAAAATTGTAAAAATTAGTTCTAATTTTGGATGTGTAATACCACACCATCATTCTTTGAAAGTTTTTGGGAAAAAAGGAACGATAATGCATGATATTAGAGGGGCAATTTATACGGACTCGAGAAAAAAAAATAGTTTTTTTTCAAAATTTAAATTAAAGACTAGCAGAAAAAATAAAATAAAGGTTCTTAAGACATTCGTAGATAATATAATGTTAAGAAGAAATACAAAATTAAAAGAAAACTTTAACAATATTATAAATTCAATGCTTATTAGTTTAGCAATTGAAAAATCAATATTAAAAAATAAGAGCATTTATATTGATTACAAAAAATTAAACTTAAATGATTAAAATACCTTTTGGTAAACCAATGATAAATGAAAGAGAAAGAGTTAATCTTTTAAAAGTCATTAATAGTGGAGTATTAGTGCATGGTTCAAAATCAAGGGAATTTGAAAATCTTTTTAAAAAATTTACCGGAGCAAGAGATGCTATAACTGTATCGTCATGCACTGCGGGAATGCATTTATTTTATTTTTCCTTAAATATTGGTCGAGGAGATGAAGTGATTATTCCCTCACAAACCCATGTCGCCACCGCGCACGCTGTAGAGCTTACTGGAGCAAAACCTATATTTGTTGATAGTGAATTTCCTACAGGAAATATTGATTTACAATTGATTGAAAAAAAAATAACAAAAAAAACTAAAGCAATTACTGTTGTGCATTATTTGGGAAATCCTGTTGATATGTTTAAATTAAAATTATTAGCTAAAAAGCATAAATTATATTTACTTGAAGACTGTGCTTTAGCATTGGGCGCTAAAATAAAAAAAAAACATGTCGGATTAATTGGAGATGCAGGTTTTTTCTCTTTTTACCCAGTCAAACATGTAACCACTGCAGAAGGAGGTATGATCATACTAAACAGTAATAAATTTTCTAAATTGTTAAGAAAAAAAAAAGCTTTTGGTTACAATAAAAGCTTGGATCAAAGATCATATCCAGGATTATATAATGTTGATCAATTAGGATTTAATTACAGAATGAGCGAATTACATGCTGCTATTGGAGTTGAACAGCTTAAAAAATTTAAAGGTTTTTTAAATCAACGCGCATTAAATTTTAAATACTTAGAGAATAAATTGAAAGATTTGAAAAATATATCAATTATACCAAATCTTAAAAATAAACTAATTGGTAGTTATTACTGTTTATCGATTATGCTTTCAAAAAAAATTTATAAAAAAAGATTTGAAATAATTAATTTTTTAAAAAAAAATGGAATTGGAAGCAGCATATACTATCCCCATCCAGTGCCAAGGTTAAAATATTATAAAAAAAAATATAAAATAAATAAAAAAAATTTTTTGAGAGCAAGTGAATTTAGCGACAGAATCATATGTTTACCTATTGGGCCTCATGTTTCAAAAAAAGATTTAGATTTTATTGTCTTAAAACTAAAAAAGATACTGCCATAATTTTTATTTATTGATTATAATTTTATGCAAAAAAAAATTGATGTAATTCAAGGACTTAGAGGTGTATCTGTCGTTTCGGTAATGTTATTTCATTTAGCTCCTGACGTATTTACACTTGGTTACCTTGGCGTGGATATTTTTTTTGTAATTTCTGGCTTTGTAATTACAAAATCTATTTCAGAAAATATTGAAAAAGGGACTTTTTCTTTGCAAAGTTTTTATGCAAGAAGAATTTTAAGATTGTATCCTGCTTTATTGGTTTTTATTTTTATTTCAACATTTTTAATTTTTTTTTTAACAATATTAGATACGAATTTCAGAATTTATCTAAGAACTGCCATCTCGGCATTAATAGGTATTTCTAACTTTTATTTAATCAGTATTAACAACGATTATTTTAACCCCATAGATGAGAATCCTTTTGTTCATACCTGGTCCTTAGCCGTAGAGGAACAATTTTACCTTATCTACCCAATTTTTTTACTACTTATCTTTAACTTTTTTTATCAAAAAAGAATTAAAATTTTTATTTTTTTAATATTCTTATCGTTAACATTTATTTTTTTAATTAATGATAAAAATATTTTTACAGAGTTTTACTCGATATTTTCAAGATTTTGGGAATTATTAATTGGATGTATGACTTTTTTTTTAATGGAAAAAAAAGGAGATCTAAGAAATATTAATCTAGTATATTTAATAGTACCATTGTCAATATTACTTTACTTTTTCGAAAATATACAAATTAAACTCTTATTAATTTCTATATCCTCAATGGTAATAATTATGAATTATAAAAATGATAATTTTTTGAATAATATTCTAAAAAACAACTTACTTTTACATTTAGGTAAAATTTCTTATTCTCTTTACCTTTGGCACATGGTAGTTTTTTTTCTACTAAGCTTCTATTTTTTTAAAATTGAATATTATCTCCTTTCTATTGTAAGTTCACTTATAATCGCAAACATTTCTTATAGATATGTTGAGATAAATTTTACAACAAATAAAAAATTGATAAATAACTTAAGAAGTAAATTTCAAAATATTTCTTATAAATTGTTCATACCAATTTTTACTTTTATCATTATAATATTAATTTTAAATATTGGCTCTGTCAAAAAAATTGAAAATAATTTTTTTAATTTAATATCAAAATTAAATATTCATGAAGAGTTTCAAGACGTAAATAAAATAGAGAAAAACAAGTTCAATTTTTTATGTCACGAAAATTATCTTGCTTTAAATAATATCGATAATTCCTCTAAATGTTTTTTAAAGAATAATCAAAATACACTATTATTTTTTTTTGGAGACTCCCAAACGTGGTCCTTGCATCCATTTATTAAAGATTTTAATCTTAAAAGTGATAAATTAAAATTGTCTTTTAACAGTTCAAGTTTTTTACATCCAATATTTAGACCAGATGACATTAATGTAAATAAATTTAAAAAAATAATCAAAGATCAAATTAAAAATTACGATACTATTTATTTAGTTCTCTCAATTGATCATTTATATTCTAAAAATTTGACAAGAAATAAAACAAGTTTTGAAAAACGTTTATCTTCAAACTATAATTCTTTTGTTAAAGAATTTTCATCTAATTCTAAAGTCAAAATTTTCCTTCTTGAAGATAAGCCATCAAGTACTTTAACTACCAATCAGTGTTCAATGCTTAAAAAAATAAATTTAAGCATTATTAAAAGAGAAACTAGTGATTTATGCGATTATCCAAAAAAAATTGTAAAAGATTTTCAAGAAATAAAACGTATATTTAAAAACTTAGAAAAAAATTATAGAAATTTTTATTTAATTGAGACAAATAATTATTTTTGTAATGAAAAAAAATGTTTTTTCCATAATACTGACTCAAAACCCTTTTTTTATGATAAAAAACATCTTACATATGAATCTGCTATGCAGTATTCATATTTTATTGAAAAAAAGATATTGAAATTACTCGAAAGATCAAAATGATATGAGCTTAAATTCCACAAAAACTAAATTTATTGCTGAAGTTTGTAGCAATCATAATGGTAATTTAAATAGGGCTTTGAAATTTATTGATTTTGCAAAAGAATATGGATTTTATGCAGTAAAATTTCAAATGTTTAAAATAGATAAGCTTTTTTCAAAAGATGCAAAGAAACTATTTAAAATCGCAAAAAAGAAAAAAAAACGGGAATTGCCAGAGAGTTTTATTCCTAAAATTTACGAGTATTGTAAAAAAAAGAGAATAAAATTTTCATGCACACCTTTTGACATTGAAGCAGTTTCTTATCTTAGAAGATATGTTGATTTTTATAAAATTGCATCATATGAAATGTCTTGGCCATTGCTCCTTGAAGAATGTGCTAGAAGCAAGAAACCAGTAATATTATCTACAGGGTTGGCGACTCTAAAAGAAGTCAGTAAAGCAGTTCAAATTTTAAAAAAGAACAATTGCAAAAAAATTAGTTTACTTCATTGCGTTTCTTCCTATCCAGCAAAAATTTATTCTTGTAATTTAAATTCTATAGATTTTCTAAGAAAAAAATTTAATTGTGAAATTGGATGGTCAGATCATACAGTAAACCAACTACTGGTTTATTCAGCGATTAAAAACCATAAAGCAAGTTATGTTGAACTTCACGTAGATCTTGACGGAAAAGGTTGGGAAAATAAAAGCGGAAAGCACTGTTGGCTTCCAAATCACATAAATAATTTAATTAATTATATAAAAAATGAAAAAAAAATTGATGGACAATTTAAAAAAAATTTTTCAAAAGATGAAAAATTAGAGAGAAGATTAAGAGCTGATCCAGATGATGGTTTAAGACCTATCAAATATTTTAGAAAAAAACTTTAAAATGTTAAAAAATAAAAAAGTTTTGATTATCGGTGGAGCTGGATTTATTGGACATAATTTAGCATTAAAATTAAAAAAACTAAAATATAAAGTTTCAATAGTAGACAGCTTGGAGATTAATAATATTCTTTGGCTTAAAAAGAATAAAAACCAACTACCTTTTCCAAATTTATCCATGTCAATTTTAAATGAAAGATTTAAACTATTAAAAAAAAATAAAATTCCCTTGATAAAAATAGATGTAAGAGATTACAAAAAATTATCTAAAGTTTTCTTAAAAACAAATCCAGAAATTGTTATACATCTAGCTGCAGTCTCTCATGCGAATAAATCAAATAAAGATCCTTTCTCAACTTTTGATCACAGTTTTAGAACTTTAGAAAATTCATTAGACAATTCAAAAAATAAAATCTTTAATGTGAAACAATTCATTTTCTTATCATCTAGTATGGTTTATGGTAATTTTAAAAAAAATATAGTTAAAGAGAATGATTCTTGCAACCCTTTAGGAATTTATGCAGCTCTCAAGTTATCAGGAGAAAATATAATAAAAGCTTATAACCAAGTGTTTGGCCTACCTTATACAATAATTAGGCCTTCAGCCTTGTATGGAGAGAGATGTATAAGCAGAAGAGTCGGACAAATATTTATTGAAAATATACTAAATAAAAAAGAAATTATCATTCAGGGAGATGGAAAAGAAAAACTCGATTTTACTTATATTGAGGACCTGGTTAATGGAATCATTTGTGCATTGAAATCAAAAAAATCTTTAAATCAAACATTTAATTTAACATTTGGAAAAGCTCAACCAATTAATAAGCTAATCTTTTTACTACGAAAAAATTTTCCAAACATTAAAGTAAAATATGTAAAGAGAGATAAGTTAATGCCAAAAAGAGGGACTTTGTCTACAGTGAAAGCAAAAAATTTATTAAACTATAAACCGAAATGGTCACTAAATCATGGATATCAAAAGTACATAGATTGGTATAAAAAATTTTACAATAAATAAATGACTTTTCTTTCATTTGATCCTTGGCTTTCAAAAAAATTAAATAAAAAGACTTATTTTTTGAATGAAAAATTTATTTCAAAATTCCTTAAATATGAAGTAATGAAAAAAAATCAATTTATTTATACGAAAATAAAAAACAAAAGTTTATCTCATATTTTAAAAAAAAAAAAATTTAGATTTATTACTACTAATATACAATGTAAAAAAAAAATTTCTCAATTACACTATTATGATAGAAACTGCACATTTGCAATTCAAAAAGATTTAACATATTTGAAAGAAATTTCAAAAAAATCTTATAAATTCTCTAGGTTTCATTTAGATAAAAAAATATCAAAAAATATTTGTGATAGAATATTTACAAGCTGGATCGAAAATTATTTTAAGAATCAACGTGGTGATTACTTACTTGTTTACAGAATAATGAGAAAGCCTGTAGGTTTTTTGTTACTAAAAAAGGATGAAAAAAAATATCTCAGGATTGACTTAATTGCTGTCAACAATCAATTCAAAAGATTAAGTATTGGAAAAAAACTAATTGATTACGCAATGTTTTTGTTTAACAAACATTATTCTTATTTGATAGTTGGATATCAAAGTCGTAATTTAGATGCAAAAAATTTTTATACTAATATTGGTTTTAGGATCGAGGAAAAAAAAGATATTTATCACTACAATTTTAAAAATTAAATCATCAATAATTTAGCTTATGTGTGGAATTGCAGGTTATTTAGGAAGAAAAAAAATCTCAAAAAAATTGATATATAAAACCTTGAATTTAATGAAAAATCGGGGTCCTGATAATCAAAACTATAAATTATACAGAGTTTTCGACTTGAACCTTTATATGTTGCATTCAAGATTGAATATAATTGATATAAACAAAAGATCCAATCAACCCTATTTTTTTAAAGACTATGCGATAATTTTTAACGGTGAGATATATAATTATTTAGAATTGAAACATGATTTAAAGAAAAAAGGTATAAAATTTTCTACAAATAGCGATACTGAGGTTTTGCTTAAATCATATTTATTCTATGGCTTAAAATTTTTAAAAAACCTTGAGGGTATGTGGAGTTTCGTAATTTTGAATAAAAAAAAGCAGCAAGTATTAATTTCAAGAGATCGGTTTGGAGAAAAACCATTATTTTATACATTTAAAAAAAAGGAATTATATTTTGGTTCAGAAATAAAATTTATTAAATCGTTATCAAATAAGAAATTCAAAATTAACGATGATCACCTAATTAAATATTTATTTTTTGGATATAGATCGATTCATAAAAGTTATGATACTTATTTTAAAAAAATTAAAGAGTTTCCAAAATCCTCGTACCTAATTTTAAACAAAACCTTTAAATTAAATTTTAAAAAATATTGGCATCTTAAATATAAACCTAGAAAAATATTATTAAAGACTGCAATAAATAAAATAATAAAATTATTAAAAAATAGCATTAAAATTAGGACTAGGTCAGATGTACCAATAGCATTTAGTCTAAGTGGGGGCATTGACTCGAATGTTTTAGCTGGAATTACAAAAAAGAAACTTAATAAAAATATAAAGTGTTTTTCGATAATTGATAAGGATAAAAGATATAATGAAAAAAAAAATATTGAAATAACAAAGAATTTTTTAAAATGTAGCATTAAAAATATAAAACCACCTAAAACTAATAGTTTAAAAAAATTAGAAAGATTAATCGAATATCATGACTCCCCTGTCTCAACAATTAATTTTTTGGTACATTCATATCTTACTGAGAAGGTTTCAAAAAAAAATTTCAAAGTTTTAATTTCTGGGGTTGGAGCAGATGAAATTTTTTCAGGATATTACGATCATACATTACAATATTTATATGAAATAAGAAATTTGAATACTTTTGAAGGTGAATTTAAAAATTGGAAAGAAAAAATTCAAGTTCATATTAGAAACTCAACATTTAAAAGTGGGAAGTTATATTTTGAAAATGTTAAATTTAGAGATCATTTGTATAATTTCTATCAAAAAAAATTACTCTTTTTAAAAGATAAGAATAAATTAAATTATAATATGTTTTATGAAAAAAACTTTACTAAATCTTTGATGAGAAAAAGAATGTTAAATGAATTATTTTTTGAGTCAGTGCCAAATATATTAAAGGAAGAAGATCTTAATTGTATGAATAATTCTATTGAAAACAGAGCGCCTTATCTTGATAGAAGATTAATCGAGTTTTTATTTACAATACCATCAATAATGTTAATAAATAAAGGTTTTACAAAATTCCTTTTAAGGATGGCGGGAAGAAAATTTGTCCACAAAAAAATTTTAAATGATACGAGAAAAATAGGGTTCAACTATTCTATACATTCAATAATAAACTTAAAAAGCAAAAAATTTAAAAATGAATTTCTTTCTGAAAAAAATAAAATATTTAAATTTTTAAATTTTAAAAAATTTAAAACATCGTTTTCTAAAAATGAGATTCAAAATGATGAAAAATTTATTTTTAATTTTATTAGCGCTTCTTTATTTTTGAAAAGGTTTTCATAAATGCTTTATTATTGTAAAGAATGCGTATTACCAAATACTAAACCGTACATAAAGTTTAGCCAAAATATTTGTTCGGCTTGCAGCTTTCATAAAAAAAAAAATAGCTTAAAAAGAAAAAAAGGTATTGATTGGAATAAAAGAAAAAAAGAGTTTTTAATGCTTATCAAAGATATAAAAAAAAAAAATTCTCCTACATTTGATGTTTGTGTACCTGTAAGTGGTGGAAAAGATAGTATTACACAAGTTAGTTATCTTTTAAATAAAGGTTTAAGAATTCTTTGTATTAATATTGATTATGGAATAAAAACAAAAATAGGTGAGGAAAACTTAAATTGTATACCAAAAATGGGGGCCTCTTTAATATCTTATAGACCAAACATAGTAGTTCAAAAAAAAATTATTAAAAAATCTTTTGAAGATTTTGGCGATCCTGATTTGATGAGTCATTGTCTTTTACATGCCTTGCCAATTCGTATTGCAATAAATTTCAAAATACCAATGGTGTTTCTTGGTGAAAATGCTGCTTATGAGTATAGCGGTGAAAATGATTTAGACGAAAAAAAAATGAGTAAAAAATGGTTCAATCATTACGCCTCGAATTCGGGATTATCACCAAAAAAATTTGCTAAAATTTATAACATTCCTTATAAAACCATGAAAGTTTACGACTTACCAAGTAATAAAGACCTTAGAAAAACAACAGCTGTATTTTGTAGCTATTTCTTTAAATGGAGTTCAGAAAAAAATTTGATAAGAGCCAAGAAGTTCGGTTTTAAGACTCTAAATAAAGCCCATGAAGGTACCTACAGAAACTATGTTGGTATCGATGAAAAAATAAATAGGATTCATCAATATATAAAACTTTTAAAATTTGGCTATGGTAGAGCAACAGACCATGCATGTGAAGATATCAGAAATAGAAAAATAAGTAGAAAGCAAGGAATTCAGTTGGTAAAAAAATATGACCGGGTGAAACTTTCTGATTATTATGTAAATGACTTTATAAAGTTTTTAAATATTAAAAAGACAAAATTTTATAAAATATTAGATAAATATACCAACAAGAAAATCTGGAAAAAATTAAATAACAATCTAATTTTTAAACCTAAAATAAAATAGATGCAAATTTACAAAAGAAAGAAAAAAAGAAAATTTATTGCAAATAAAAATACAAAAATTAATCTGAAAGATGTAGGAAGAATAGTTTTAAGAGAAAAAGAACATCTCACAATACAAACAAATAATAAAAAAAATGAAGTTTGTGCTTTTGATTGGGGAATGTATGCAACTTCATCAATTAATAATAGGTTGAAAAAAGAGGGTTTTAAAACTTTTATTGTCAAAAATATTCATAAAAAAATATTTATAATGCTTGTAGACAAAAAAAAATTAAAAAATTTTAAAACTTATATTAAATCAGAAAAAATTAAAATTTTTAAAGAAATAAAATAGAATAACATTGTCTAAAAATTTCCTTATTTGCACTCCAATAAAAAAAAGTTGGCCTAACGACAAAAAAAATAATTTATTTTTTGTTTCGGAGTCCTCAATTTTGAGTTTTAAAGGTTCACATGATGAATACGCAGCTTATTCAATAAATGAGTCAAGGTGGTTAAATAAAAAAATCTTTTCCAAAGATTTTAGTTTTCTAATCAAGATATACGAAAAATACCTAATTTTAATATCAAAAGAATTAAATAAATATCATAAAACAAATTATTCATTGAGATTTTGGAGAATATTAATTGGACCTTGGTTATCAACTTTTATCCATATTTATTTTGATAGATGGCAAAATGTTAAAAGTACAGTAAAAAAAAATAAAATCGATAAATGTATTTTTCTAAATTTTGATCTAGATTTATTTATACCTTATGATCATAAAAATTTTATTTATTTTTCTCAAAATGATTTGTGGAATCAATTTTTATATCAAAAGATAGTAAAAGTTTTTTTAAAAAAAAATAAGATTAAGCATAAAAATATATCAAATCAAAAAATTACCAAAGAGTTAAAAAATTCTATTTTAAACAAATTTTATAAAAAAGATGATAAAGCTAATTTTAAAGGCAAAATAATGCAATCCTTTAATTATGCTAATCGAAAAAACTATAAAATTTTTCTATATAGCACATACCTTGGTTTTAAAAATGAATTTAAACTAGCTCTGAAAATGAAACAGATGCCAATTTTTCTCATACAAGAAAATAAGTCGATTAAAAAAAAAACTGATGCAAAAATAAGACTTAAACTCTCAAATATTGGATTAAAAAAAAACTCCTTTGAAAAAAATCTTTTAGAGGTAATGGGAATTATTTTTCCAAAAATTTTTTTGGAAAATTTTCTAGATTTAGATATTTTTTCGAAAACAGCGAATATCCCTCAAAATCCAAAAATTATATTTACGTCAAATTCATTATGGTATAATACAAAAATTTCTTATCACGTAGCAAACTTAATAGATAAAAAAAAATCAAAACTTGTTCAAGGGCAACACGGAGGAGCCATGGGCTTAGTTAAACATCACTGGCCGGAGATGCATGAAATTAAAATTTCTGATTATTTTCTTAGCTGGGGTTGGAATAAAAGAGAAAACAAAAAAATAAAAAAATTTTTTATTCTAAAGAAATTAGAGGAATATAATGATAAGAGGAAAAGTTTATTAGTTCCTTTGAAACCTAGAAAAAGATATTTTCATTCACTAGAAAGCTCTTCTGGAACAGAGTCTTACAGATTATATATTAGAAATGTCAATTTATTTTTAATAAGATTGAATAAACAAATAATTAATAAAACTATTTTAAGATTACCTTTTAAAAACCTTGATGTGAAAGATATTGATTTTTATTCTGACTTGAATAGTAAATATAATTTCTATAGCAAAGATAGTTTTAACGAAGCTTGTGAAAAATCTAAACTAATAATTCACGCTTCAAATTCAACACCACTATTAGAAACTTTATCAGCTAATATACCTACAATTTTGATATTGGATAAACACCAACACCCAGTACGCTCAGATTGTAAAAAATACTTTGAGCTTTTAAATGAGAATAATATAATATTTTACAAATCTGATTTAGCTGCAAGTTTTGTAAATAAAATTTGGAATAGCAATATAGAAAGTTGGTGGAATAGTACCAAAACACAAAAAGCTGTTAAATTATTTACTGAAAATTTTGCAAGAAAAAATTATGATATTGTAAAAGAATGTTATGATTTTTTAAAAAAAATTTGATTAATGCATTTATTACAATTTTTTTTCTCAAAAATAATTATAATTTATTTAAAAATTCGAGGCGTGAAAATTAATTTTAATGCTCAAATTGATAATTTTCCTTACTTAAAAATTAAAGGCTTGCCTGAAAACATTGTAATAGGGAAAGTAAAAATTCTAGGAAGAATTGACTTGAGAAATAGAGAAAATGGCAGAATTATATTTGAAGATAATTGTAAAATTGAAAAAGATTGCAGATTTGTTTCAGCAAGAGAAGGGATAATAAAAATAGGAAAAGGTTCAACTATTACTATGGGCGCAGTTATAAATGGTGGAGGAAATGTTATTGTAGGTCCTAATTGTATTTTAGGACCTAGAATAATGATTAATGCAAATGAACATGTTTTTAAAAAAGATAGATTAATTAAGGAACAAGGTTTTATTCATAAAGACGTCATTATAGAGGAAGACTGTTGGTTTGGAGCAAATGTTGTAATTAATAAAGGATCTGTTGTTAAAAAGGGATCTGTTGTTGGTGCTTTATCCTTAGTAAATGGTAAAACTGAAGAGAATTCAATAAATGTTGGAATTCCTACAAAAAAAATTAGTGAAAGAAAAAAATAAATTTTATAAATATTAAATTATGAATTTTTTTATTAAGATTATGAAATTTCTTTTATTGCCTATACTTCATTTCATAAGAAGAATATTGACAATTATCAAAAAACATTGTTTACCAAATTATATCCCTGATCCACCTAGACTTTTTAAAACATCTTACGAATTTTATGTTAGAGAGGAAGAGGAAAAAAGTTATGAGCATTTTAAAAAATTTTTTAAAAATTCTATTTTTCTAGACACCGATAGAATAAGAAAATATGCTATACTTAAAGCTTTAAGCAATGATAAAAATGAGAGTAATTATTATCTAGAATTTGGCGTGTTTAATGGATTTTCAATAAATTATTTATCTAAATTTTTAAAAAAAAAAATATATGGTTTTGACTCTTTTGAGGGTCTGAAAGAAGATTGGAAAGGGTCTATTTTAGAATCAGGTTATTTTGATCTAAAAGGAAAAAAACCTAAAGTTAATAAAAATGTAAAATTAGTCAAAGGTTTAGTGCAAGATACTTTAGTAGATTTTTTATCAAAAATTGATAATCCAAAAATAAACTTTATTCATATTGATCTTGACACTTATGAAAGCACTAAATTTGTTCTGGAAAACGTAAAACCCCATTTAACAAAAAATGCTATTATTCTTTTCGACGAATTATACAATTTTTCAGGTTGGGACCAAGGCGAATACAAAGCTTTAAATGAAGTTTTCAATGAAAATGAGTATAAATTTTTGGCTTTTTCCAAATCTAGCTGTCAAGCAGTTATTCAAATAGTATAATTAACTAATTTACATGATTGAAAAATTTTACTCATTGGCAAAAAAAGATCTTTTTAAAATCAACAGAAGTATCACTGGAAAGGGAGTTAGACAAACTTTAAATATTTATAAAAAATATTTTAAAGAACTTAAAATAAAAAAAGTAAGGTGCGGTAAGAAAGTATTTGATTGGCAAATACCAAATGAATGGAACGTGAATGAGGCGTACGTTTTGGATAAAAATGATAAAAGGATTATAGATTTCAAAATTAATAATTTACACTTGGTTGGTTATTCTATTCCAAAGAACAAAAAAATATCCAAAATTCAACTTTTACAAAGATTACACAGTCTTCCAAAACAACCGAATGCAATTCCATATGTAACTTCATATTATAAAAAAAATTGGGGTTTTTGCATTAAAGAAGACCAAAAGAGGAAAATAATAAAAAATTATTCAGATAATGATAAATTTAAGATAGTAATAAAGTCCTCTTTTAGAAAAAAAGGTTTTTTAAATTACGGTGAACTAGTTATAAAAGGCAAATCAAAACAAGAAATTCTTATTTCAACTTATATATGCCATCCATCAATGGCAAATAATGAGCTATCGGGGTCGATTGTATCTTTGAGTTTAATAGATTTTTTCAAAGGTAGAAAAAATAATAAAACCTTACGATTTATTTTTATTCCTGAAACAATCGGTTCAATTACTTATATTAATAAAAACTTAGAAAATTTAAAAAAAAACGTTGTAGGAGGTTATAATTTAAGTTGTATTGGAGACGAAAGAGCACATTCTTGCATTTTAACAAAATATGGAGATCAATTAACAGATATAGCTTTAATAGACTCATACAAAAAATTTAAAATAAAATTTAAAAGGTATTCTTTTTTAAAAAGAGGCTCTGACGAAAGACAATTTAATCATCCTGGCGTTGATCTTCCAATAGCCACTATATGCAGGTCTAAATTTTTTGAATATCCTGAGTATCATACATCCCTAGATGATTTTAAACTTGTTACTAAAAAGGGATTGTACGGTGGTTTTAAAGTTGCGAAAGAGGCAATAACAAGACTACAAAAATTCATTATTCCAAAAAATAAAATTACCTGTGAACCACAATTAGGTAAAAGAGGTTTGTACAAAAATACTTCGATTAAAACTAGTTTTACATATCAAAGTCTTACTAAAGATTTACTAAGTTTTCTTCAGTACTCAGATGGAAAAAATGATATTGTAAGAATTTCTAAGTATCTAAAAAAAACTAAATCATATACATACAAAATTTATTTAATTCTTAAAAAAAATAGTCTGGTTGATTAAATGATTTTCAGTTTAGGCAGCACATCTTATCTATTAGAAAAAAATAGTGGATGGAATTATTTATCCAAAGAAAAAAATTTATATTTTTCAAAGTTCGGAGATATATTTTCAATTAAAGAATTTAAAAATAAAAAAAATTTAATTTATATAAATTTATTATTTGTAAACGATCTTATAAATTTAGGTACTTCTAAAAATTTTAAATTTAAAAAAAAAAATTTTTATCAAATTTTAAAAAAACTAAAGTATAATTTAGAAAATACTGAAAGACCAATTATTGTAGGTATATCAGACTATTCTTATAATAATATTATTGAGTCAGCTCAAAAAATAAAAATTGAAAAGAAAATCAAAAGTTATTTTTTGAACGAATTTTATAAACTCACTAAGAAAAATAAAAATTTATATGTTTTAGATATAGACGAAATTTTTTCTACTCACGGGATAGAAAAATGCTTTGACAGCAGAAACTTTATTTTATCAAGATGCAGAATTTCATCACTAGGGATAGAAGTAATAGCAAAAAGTCTTAAAAAAATTGCAAATAGAATTTTTAAATCAAGTAAAAAAGCTTTGCTTTTAGATTGTGACAATACCTTATGGGGAGGTGTAATAGCAGAAGATGGGATAAATAAAATAAAAATCGGAGAGGAAGGAGTTGGACTAGCTTTTTTGGAATTTCAAAAAGCTGTAAAAAGATTAAAAGATCAAGGAATTCTGATTATTTTACTCAGCAAAAATATTGAAGCAGATGTTTTCAAAGTTTTTAAAGCACATAGCGGAATGGCTTTAAAAAAAAAAGATATTAGTGCTCATAAAATTAATTGGCATGAGAAGTCAAAAAATATTCTTAAAATTTCATCCGACTTAGGCTTATCTCTCGATAGTTTTGTATTCTGGGACGATAATCCTATTGAAAGAGAAAAAGTTAAATTAAAATTAAAAGCAGTAGATGTAATTGAACCAGATCAAGATGTTTCGAATTGGGCGAAACAATTACTTGAGTATGATGGCTTTTCAAAATTTAATATTACAAAAAATGACTCTAAAAGAACTAAACAATATCAAACAAGGCAGAAATTCATTGACAGTAAAGCAAACTACAAAAATGAAATTGATTATTTAAAATCTATAAATATCCAAGCAAAATTAATTGACCTTAATAAAAGGAATATTGATAGAGCTGTGCAAATGTGTCAGAGAACAAATCAATTTAATTTTAGTACCAAACGTTATATTCACAAAGATCTTTTAAAGTTAAACAAAAATAGTAAATGCTTTATGGTTCAATTAAAGGATATTTATGGTGATCATGGTATAATTAGCTTTATTTGTCTTAAAATTATTTATAAGGAGATTATTTTAATAGATACTTTTCTTATGAGCTGCAGAGTTCTTGGAAGATACCTTGAAAATTGGATATTAAGAAAGATTGTTGAACTTGCAAAAAAAAATAAGATAAAAGTAATTATAGCTGAATTTATTTCGTCAGGGAAAAATAATATTATAAAAGATTTTTTAAATAAAAATAACTTTAAAAAAACTTCAAGAAATAATTTTTCAAAAAAAAAAATTTTACCTCCCAAATACTTTGTTAATAAAAAATCTGAATTCTTTATCTATGAATTAAACAATAAAATTGAAAATTTGGAAATCTATGAAAAAAAGTGAAAAAAAAATTTTTGAATGCTTAAAAAAAACTTTCTCAAAATCACAAATCCCCGAAAAAATAAGTAAACTAAAGATTGGTGATTTTCCCCAATGGGACTCCTTAGGTAACTTTAACTTATTACTCGAAATAGAAAAACAGTTTAACTGCAGAATTGATACAAAATCTTTTAATAGTATAAAATCAGTCAAAGACATTAAAGAATTCTTAAAAAAAAGTGGAAATTAAACAAATAAAATCTACTCTCTTGAAATCTGGAATTAAAAAAGGGGACACTCTACTTATTCATGGAGACGCGGGGGCAACTCATCAAATAAATTCAAAAACAGAAGATAAAATAAACCTTTTTTTTGATATTTTAATTGATTATTTGGGCAAACAAGGAAACATATTAATACCAACATTCACCTATTCAGTTTGTAAAACTAGGAATTTTGATATTAAAAATAGTTATTCGGAGACGGGACTATTTAGCGAAACATTTAGAAAAAGAAAATTTGTAAAAAGGACAAATCATCCAATATTTAGTTTTGCAATATTTGGAAAAAAATTTGAATATTTTAATAAAGCAAATATTTCGACTTGTTTTGGTAGAGATTCTATTTTTGAACTTTTTTTAAAAAACAAAGGAAAGATAATTTGTCTTGGATGCAATCTTGACAGAGTAACCTTTACTCATCATGTAGAGGAAATATATAAAGTAAATTACAGATATTATAAAAAATTTAAGATTTTTTTAAAATCTCAAAAAAAGATTATTAATACAAATTATTATGTAAGAAAATTAACAAAAAAAAGTCGTATAGATTTAAGAAATTTACACAAATATTTAAAACAAAAAAAAAGAATTAAAGAAATTGATTTTGGCAGATACAAATTAATGTCAATAAAATCAGAAACTTATTTCAAATCATGCATTGAAATTCTTAAAAAAAATAAATTTTCTTTAATACAAAAATGACCAAGACACTTTTAAAAATAAAAAAAAATAATTTCTTGATCAAATTTTCTGAAGGAATTAATTTTGCAAAAAAAAGTAAAGACTTTAATCCAATTCACATTAATAAAATTTATGGTTATAATTCTATATTTGGACAAAATATAATTCACGGAGTTTTACTCATAATATCTTTTTTTAATAACGCAGCGATACAAAAAAAATATGGTGTAGATCAAGTGTATATAAAATTTTTGAAACCTGCTGTATATAACAACAGGCTTATTATTAGTCAGATAGTACAAAAAAAAAAAACCTTTTTTTTTTCAATATTTCAAAATAAACAATTAGTTTGTGAGATTAAAATTAAATTATCAGAAGTTAAAAATTTTGTTAATAAGAATCAAAAACGAGATTTGGGTATGATATTAAAAAAAATAAGTTGGTATACTGGAATGAAGTATCCTGGATTGAATTCTTTAATATATGATATTTCAATTAATCTAAAAGAAAAAAACACAACAAAAAAATTTAAAATAAATTCACGTAAACTCGATAAGAGATTACCCATAATTCAAAATAATGGAATTTATAAGAATTATGTAATTAATTTTACATCCATAATTAGACCTTATGTCAAGAAAACAAACGGAAAACCATCTATGATGATAAAAAAAAATGTTAAAAAAATAAATCATAATGTTTTGATAATTGGAGCCAGTCAAGGGATTGGGAAAGATTTATTTAATATAGTAAATAAAAATAGTAAAATAAATATCATTGGTACCTATTTGAGAAACAAAATAAAAATAAAAAAAAAAAAATAATAATAAAAAAAATTGATATTACAAAAAATTTATTGCATTTAAAAAGGATAATAAGTAAATATTCACCTATAAAAATCTATTATTTTGCTTCTCCAAAGATTCTATTTGACAAAAAAATCGATTCAAAAAAGCTAAAGGAATTTAGAAATTATTTTGTAAATTACCCGCTTAAGCTATTAAATCAAAATAGAAATAATATTTCTTCATTTTTTTATCCTTCTACAGAATTTATTAATTTTGATAAAAAGGCCCCATATTCAATAATTAAAGTTGAAGCGGAAAAAAAAATTAAAGAATTTTGTGCTAGTAAGAATATTAATTTCGTTTACCATAGGTTTCCTGCGATTAATTCTAGACAATCTATATCTATTAGCAATCCCCAAAATCAAGATCTAATAAGTTATTTAAATAAAAATAAAAAAATAATAAATAAGATACTATCATAGAACATTTGAATGGAACAAATTCTGAAAAATAAAAATATTTTAATATCAGGTGTCGGCAAAGGACTTGGTTTAGATATGCTCTATAGATGTATCGATAATGGAGCATTTATATATGGATTTACTAGATCTAAAGATGATATTAATAAAATTGATAAAAAATACTTAACTAAATCTAAAATATTTGTTGGAAATGTAACAAATGATAAATTTTTAAAAAAGCTATTTTCATATTTCAAAAAAAACAAAATTTATTTGGATGGATTAATTAATAACGCAGGACAAAGACAGAGAAAATCATTCATAGATTTTACAAAAAAAGATATTGAACACATTATTAAAGTGAATTTTGTATCTACTTTTTTATTGACACAGTTATTTGTAAAAAACTCAAAAAATCAAGGAGAATCAATCGTTAATATAGGATCTATTGTAGGAGATAAACCGTTTTCAAATTTGGTGGGTTACGCAAGCTCTAAATCAGCGATTTCAGGTTTTACAAAAAGTTTAGCACTTGAGCTAGCCGAAAAAAAAAATAATATAAGAGTAAATTGTGTTAATCCTGGATTTACTAAAACATCTTATTTTAAAAAGTTTAAGAAAAATAAAAAACTTTATAATTGGACAATAAGTAAAATCGCCGCCAAAAGATGGGCTGATTCCTTTGAAATTAGCAAATTAGTAATCTTTTTATTGTCAAACAAATCGTCTTATATTAATGGACAAATTATTAATATTGATGGAGGATGGAAATATTAACTAATGAAAAAAAAAGTTTTAGCGTTAATACCAACACGATTAAACTCAAGAAGGTTACCAGCAAAAGCGTTATTGCCTATAAATAATATGCCTTTGATTATGCATGTTTATAAAAGAGCATTACTTTCAAAAAATATTGATGATGTTGCAGTTTGTTGTGATGATAAAAAAATTTTTGATGTTGTCAAAAAAAATGGAGCAAAAGTTATGATGACTTCAAAGCATCATCCTAACGGAACTGATAGAATTTGTGAGGCTTATACTAAAATCAAAAACAAAAATGATTATGGTCTAGTCGTTGATATTCAAGGTGATGAGCCTTTTGTAAGCCCGTTACATATAGATAAAGTAATCGAATTTCATAAAAAAAATCAGAATGTAGATATTGTTCTTCCTAATCTTAAAATTAAGTCAACAAATAATACTAACATTGTAAAACTAGTTACCAATAAAAAAAATGAAGTAATTTATATATCTAGAGCAAATATACCCTATCAATTTAAAAATAGTTCAAAGTATCATAAAAAACATCTTTCTGTAGTTTCTTTTAAACCAGAGTCTCTTTTAAAATTTGGTAAATCGAAAGTTAGTGACCTTGAAAAAATAGAAGATATTGAATTATTAAGGGCACTTGATATTGGGCTAAAGATAAAAACTTTAAATTTGAAAGGTGATAGTTTTTCAATAGATATATTTGAAGATTATCAGAAAGCAAAAATCCAGATTTCCAGAGATAGATATTTCAAATTTTATAGATAAGCAGAAAAATATTTCTTATTAATTAAATTATGATAAGTTATTCAATAAACAATAGATCGCATAGCGTTACTTTTTGTAAAGCAAAAAATCTTCACAATATATCAGAGTCAATTGAAAGTATTAAATCTGACAAAAATATTTTATTAATTTATGATGATAAAATTGATAAAAAGATTGTAAAAAGTATTTTCTTAGAGTTAAAATTATCTGGTTGCAAAATCTTCAGTCTCCAAATTAAAGGAGATAAATTTAATAAAAATGAGAAATTTTTGTTTAAAATTTTAGATTTTCTCATAAAAAATAAATTCACCAAAAAATCTGTGATTTTGTCTTGCGGAGGTGGTGTGGTTGGCGATGTTGCAGCTTTAGCAAGCAGCTTATATCTTAGAGGAACAATTTATTACAGTATACCAAGCACTATGACAGCTATAGTGGATAGCTCTATTGGAGGCAAAACTGGAATAAATTATAAAGGTATAATTAACTCATTGGGAACATACTATCATCCAAGAAATGTTTTCATATTAGAGGATATCATTTCAACTATCCCTCAAAGAGAATACCTCGCCGGATTCGCTGAAGTTATAAAGTGTGGTTTAATTGATAACAAAAAAATTTTGAATTTTTTGGAAAATGAAAAAAATTCAATTATTGATAGAGATTTCAAAAAAGTTGAAAAAGTCTGCGAAATGACTCTCAAAACAAAAATTAAATTTTTCAAAGATGATGTATATGAAAATAATAATAGATTAATGTTAAATTTTGGTCATACATTTGCGCATGCTATCGAGATGGCAATTGAAAATAAACTTAAAAAAGATATCATTCGACACGGTGAGGCTGTAGCTCTAGGAATTTTGTGTGAGATTTATTTTGCAAACAAAAGTAAAAATAGTCTATTTAATTTATCTAAAAATTTTTTGAAATATTTGATTTACCAACATATTTAAATTTGAAAGATCTTAATCTAAATAAACCTAAACTTATGGATGAAATTTATAAAAATATATTTCTTGATAAGAAAAAAATAGGTCATTATCCTAGATTCATTTCTTTAAAAAAAATTGGAAAACCAAAAATTGATGAGATAAAAGATTTTGATTTCATTAATGACACACTCATGAAAGTTTTATTTTAAAAAAAAGTATGACAAAAAGAGATGATTTAAAATTCTTTGATCCTCAAATAGAGGTGAAGGAGCAAGCTGTAGCTGAAAGGTTGCAATTTTTACCTAATTCTGAAATTCCGTTACCATCTGAGGTCGAAATAAGCGAATCAGGTATGTGTAATAGAAAATGTTCTTTTTGTCCTAGAAGCGATCCTGATTATGATCATAGAAATGAATTCATATCTTATGAGTTACACAAAAAACTTTGTGATGAACTCTCTGAGGTAAATTATAAGGGGCTCATAATTTATTCTGGATTTGTCGAGCCAATGTTAGATAAAAAAATTTATAAACTGGTAAATTATGCCAAAATAAAACTTCCAAACTCAAGAGTCGAAATGATTTCAAATGGAGATGTTTTGAACGAAAAGAGACTTAAAAAACTTTACGACTCAGGGTTGGATAGATTGCAAATCAGTTTATATGACGGAGTGGACCAACATTATAAATTTACTGAATTAGGAAAAAAAATGAATTTAACAAATGAAAAATATGTTCTCAGAGCTCGTTATTTACCCGAGGAACAAAATTTTGGAATAACCCTTAGTAATAGAGGAGGGATGCTTGAAAATGCAGAGTATAAAATTAGTCCGATGAAAAAGAAATTAGAAAAAAAATGTTTTTATCCGAGCTATAAATTTTTCCTAGATTATAACGGCGATGTTTTAATGTGCTCACATGATTGGGGAAAAAAAAATATTCTTGGGAATTTAAAAAAAGAAAAATTTTTAGACATATGGCTTTGCCATAAAAGTGAAGAAGCTAGAAACAAACTTAATAATTCTGATAGATCATTAAGCCCTTGTAATGTTTGTGATGTTACTGGAGATTTAATTGGAAGAAAACATCATGAAGCTTGGTTAAAATTAAATAAAAGCAATGAAAAAAAATAGAAAAGTTTTTATTTTAGGAGCAAGTTCAGATATTGGCTTAAGCATAATGAACATTTATCAAAAAAAAAATTACGAAATTTTAGCTCATTACAACATGGGAAATAAAAAATTTTTTGAGTACACAAAAAATAAAAAAATAAAAACTATTAAATTCAATTTTCTTACGTCAAGCAATCAGATCCATAATTTTGCAAAAAGAAAAGATTTTAAAAATTGTAATATATTGATAAACGCTTCGGCATATATTAAAGAAATTTCGTTTAAAAACGTCAAAATAAAGGATATTGAGGAAATTTTTAAAGTTAATTTTTATCCATACTTATTTCTGATGCAGAATATTGGTTTTGAAATGAATAAAAAAAAGTGGGGGAGAATTGTGAATTTAGGATCAATAGGTGTAAAATTTGGAGGAGGTTTAAATAATTTTCCTTACTCACTTTCTAAATTTATACTAGAATTTTTCCCTAGCCAAACAAAGGATTGGGTAAAAAATGACGTTTTAATTAATACTATAAGAGTTGGTGCCACAAAAACGAAATTACATTTAAACCTCCCTTCAAAAAATCTCAATAAAAGAGCAAAATTAATACCCATGAAGAGGTTCGCAACAACAGAGGAAATTGCAGAATTTGTCTTTTTTCTCGGTTCTGAATCTAACACATATATTTCAAATCAAGTTTTAAGTATATCAGGAGGGGAATAAGTTTTTAATGGATAAAGAACAAATTTATTTGTTAAAAAAAATGAGAAAATATTTTTCAAAATATGAAAATCAATTTTTTAGACCAAAATTTAATTCAATATTTTATTTTGCAACCTACTCAAATTTTATTGGGTCGTATGTAATCAAAAAATTGGCTAAAATTTATGATAAAAATATTTTTTCCAATCTAAATTTGATTTTTAAAGATTTTTTTTTTAGTTTAAGTTATATAAATAACTATTTACGTTTTAAAAGTATACCAGAGAAATTTAATAAATTAATTATAACTTGGGCATTTTATGAGAATTTCGATAAAAAAGGAAATTTAATTGATAGATACTTAAATAAAAATTCTAAACTAGAAAAGAATACTCTTTGGTTTGTTATCTATATGGACCGTAAAATTCCAAAAAACATTGGAAAAAATGTTATATTATTTTGCAAAAAAGAAAAAAAAAGTTTTAATGTTCTTTTATTATTTGGGTTTTTTATAAGAAATATTAAATATTTATTAAAAGACTTAAATTACTTTTTGTTTTCAATTTCAAATCATAATTTTCTATCTGGTGTGATATTGGAAAAATTAAAACCTTTTTTAAACTCAAAGCTTAAATATGTGCTAATACCTTATGAAGGACAACCGTTTCAAAATAATATTATAGCTTATTTAAAAAAAAAAAAATATAAAATCAAAACTATCGGCTATATTCATTCACCTCCATTAGCCTTCCCCTCTAACTTTATTTATAAAAAAAATTCTAGTCCTGATAAAATAATTTTAAATGGTAAGGATCAAGTTTATTGTTTTAATAAAATTTTAGGATGGAAAAAATCAAGCATAAAATTACTACCATCTTTTAGATTTTTGCAATCATCTGTTAAAGTCAAAAAGATAATATACTTACCCCTTCAAATAAGACAAAGGTTCATAGTTTTAAATTCATTAAAATATTTGATAGAAAATAATCTTGTCAATATCATTAATTTTAAAATACGAAATCATCCTGGTGGTTTAAACTCTAGGCAAAATCTTCTTTTAATTCGTGATATCGAAAAATTAAAAATTAAATATAAAAATTACAGTTTTCTAAAAACTAAACAAGATTTTCTTATTTTTATTGGAAATTCTGGGGGAATAATAGAGGCTTTAGAAAGAGGTTCAAAAGTTATTCAAATAGCGGAATTTCCATTATTTGAAATTTATTCAAATAGAATTTGGCCAAGTATTATTAGAAAAAAGATTAATGAAAATATTTATATATATTCGTTAAAAAAAAAAGGCAATCTTATAAAATTGGGTAATAATAAAAGGGGAATATTTAATTTTAATAATTTATAAAATGAAAAATATAATCATATTATTTTACAAAATTTTAAAAATGATAAACAATATTTCAGAAAAAATTTTTAAAAAAGAATTTCTACTTTTTATCAAAAATTTGATTGAAAAAGATTCTTATAAAAAAATTGAAATTTTCGGAAGAAAAGTTGCTTTTTTTACGCCAAATCAGCTTTGCAGTTGGAGGGTAAATACCTTTTTTTCTAAAGAACCAGAAACTTTAAAGTGGATAGATGAATTTAATAATAAAAATAAAACAATTTTTTGGGACATTGGATCGAATATTGGCTTATATTCGATTTATGCAAGTTTAAAACATGACAATCTAAAGGTAATATCATTTGAACCTTCTACCAGCAATTTAAGAATATTAAGCAGAAATATATCAATAAATAAGATGGGAAACAAAATAACAATATGTCAACTTCCCTTAGGTCAAAGTCCTTTAAATTTTAATAAGATGAACGAAACCAATTTTCTGGAGGGATTTTCAGAAAATACTTTCGGCAAAGATATAAATTTTGAGGGAAAAAAAATGAAAACTAATAATAGTTATGAATTACTGGGCACCTCTATTAATCAACTTATTAAAGATGGTATTTTGAAGTGTCCAAATTATGTTAAAATAGACGTAGACGGAATAGAGCATCTTATACTCAACGGTGCGACTAACATCCTTGCAGACACAAGTTTAAAAAGTATATTAGTAGAAATAAACGAAAATTTTGAAGAGCAGTACAAGTCAATATTTAAAATTATGGATAATTACCACTTTAAGCTTAAATCAAAATCTAGAGCTGAAGAATTTTACAAGAGTAATATGAACAAAGTTTACAACTTTATTTTTGAAAAAAATGAATAAAAAAATATTAGATAATTTTCTAGATAAAGAAGATATAGATTTAGTTAAAAATTTAAATCTTAAAAAAATTCAAAATAATGAAGTAAAAGTCTACCATAATAAGATATACAAAACAGGAAATATTGAAACCGACTGTTTATCAGAAGCTCAAATTAGAAATTTCCAATCGAAATATCATTCTAAAGCTCTTGATATTTTAAAAGAGTTAAACTCAAAAAAAATTGATTTATATGATTATTCAGAATTTCACATAATAGAAACAGGAGCAGATTATAAATTTCCAATTCATGATGATACTCCTGATAAATTATTAAGTGGTGTAATTTATATCAGTCCTGAAAATAATACTGGAACAATATTTTATGCCAATAAAAAAGGTGACAATAAACAGATAATAGATTGGAAAGTAAATAGAGGCGTTTTCTTTTCAAGAGTAGAAGGAGAGTCATGGCATTCTTACGAAGGTGACGGAAAAGCTAATAGAATTGCACTGGTATATAATTTGATGACAACTAAAATTAAAGAAGTTTACAAGATAGAAAAGAAAAATTATTTATTAGGAATATTTAGATACTGGATAAATCCTTATCTATATAAATATTTAAAATTTACGCTTTAGTTGATTATAAACAAATATGCAAGTTATCATCTTAGCCGGAGGATTTGGCACAAGACTACCCGAATATACACATAAAATTCCCAAGCCAATGGTTAAAGTTGCAGGTTATCCTATAATTATCCACTTAATGAATCACTACTTAAAATTTGGTTTTAAAGATTTTTTTTTAGCGACAGGTTATAAAAGTTCAGCGTTTAAAAAATATTTCAAAAATTATAAAAAAAATGGATTGTCATTTAACTATTCTATATTTAAAAAAAAATGTAAAGTTACTGTTCTAGATACGGGGCTAAAAACATTAACAGGTGGAAGGTTAAAAAAAGCAGCAAAATTTTTAAAAAAAGATGAAGATTTTATGTTCACATATGGAGATGGTTTATCAAATGTTAATCTTAAGAAATTAGTCAGTTTTCATAAAAAACATAGAAAAAAAGTTACTGTTACTGCAGTAAGACCGCCAGCAAGATTTGGTGAATTAAAATTAAAAAAAAATGTTGTCAGTACTTTTAAAGAAAAACCACAAGTCGGAACTGGCTGGATAAATGGTGGATTTTTCGTTGCAAAACAAAGCTTTATATCTTTAATAAGAGATGACAAAAGTATATTAGAGAAATCTCCGTTAGAGAGAGCAGCAAAGCAAAAAGAATTATATGCTTTTAAACATTACGGATTCTGGAAGTGTATGGATACAAAAAGGGATAAAGATATACTCGAAAAGATACTCAAAAATAAAAAATTTTGAAAAATAGAGAAAAAATTCTTATTGTTGGTGGCACAGGCTTTATAGGTTACCATCTAGCTAGTCGCTTAGTCAAAAAAAAATTCAATGTGTCAAGTTTGTCTACAAAACTACCGATTAAACAGAGGAAGGTGTCAAAAGTAAAATATCTTATTTGCGATATTTGTAATTTTGCTAAATTAAAAAAGGTCCTTAAAGAAAAAGATAATTATGACTATGTGATAAACCTTGGAGGATACGTTGATCACTCCGATAAAAAAAATACTTATAGAAGCCATTTCTTGGGATGTAAAAATCTCGCTAAAATTTTTCTTAAAAAAAAAGTGACTAGATTTATTCAAATTGGTAGTAGTATAGAAAACGGTAAAAAAAAATCACCTCAGGTAGAGAGTTTTCTTACAAAGGAAAACTCTATAAATTCTACGTATGGATTAGCAAAATATAAAGCCTCGCAATATTTGATAAACTTACACAAAAAATTTAACTTTCCAGCAGTAGTATTAAGACTTTATTTAATTTATGGACCAAAACAAGATATAAATAGGTTTTTACCAATAATTATTAAGAATTGTTTAAACAACACAACATTTCCATGTTCAACAGGTAAACAATTTAGAGATTTTCTGTATATAACAGATTTGATAAATTTGATTGAAAAATTTTTAAACAAAAGATCATCTTTAAATGGTAATATCTTTAATATAGGCTCAGGAAAACCAAAAAATATTAAAAAGATAATTCAATTAATTAAAAAAAAAGTTAAAGGTGGGAAACCTTTATATGGAAAAATAAAATTAAGAAAAGACGAAATAACTAAACTTTACCCAAGTTTAAAAAAGGTCAAAAAGTATATAAATTGGACTCCCAAAGTTCCTTTTAAACAGGGTTTAAAGAAATCCATCCACTATTATGAAAAACACCCCAAGTAATAAATTTAAAAAAATTTTTAACAAAAAAAAAGTTTTAATCACTGGTAATACAGGTTTCAAAGGAAGCTGGTTATCTCTATGGATGCATTATTTGGGTGCTTATGTAACAGGAGTATCAAAAGATATACCGACAAAACCCTCACATTTTGAAACTACTGGATTACAAAAAAAGATCGTAACAAAAAAAATTGATATCAAAGATTCTTTTCTTTTAAAAAAACAAATAAGAAAAATTCAGCCAGATTTTATTTTTCATCTCGCTGCACAGGCTATAGTTAGAAAATCGTACTTAAATACAAAAGATACATGGGACTCTAATTTAAATGGAACAATAAATATTTTAGAGGCCTTAAAAGATCTTAAAAAAGAAACAGTAGTAATTTTGATTACTAGCGATAAAGTTTATAAAAATTTAGAAATAAAAAGAGGTTATAAAGAAAATGATTTATTAGGTGGTATTGACCCTTATGGAGCATCAAAATCTGCAACTGAAATTGCGATCAAATCTTACATTAAAAGCTTTTTCTCTAACAAAAAAAATAAAATATTAATATGCACGGCAAGAGCGGGAAATGTTATAGGAGGCGGCGATTGGTCTGAAAATCGTTTAATACCAGATTGTATCAGATCATGGGAGAAATATAAAAAAGTTTTAATCAGAAATCCAAATTCAACAAGACCATGGCAACATGTGCTGGATGTTTTAAATGGATATATTACTTTAGCTGCAAAACTCAAAAAAAATAAAAAATTACATGGTGAAGAATTTAATTTTGGTCCAAAAAATAGAAATTATAAAGTTAAAAATATACTTAATACTATTAAAAAATTTTGGCCCTCGATTTCATGGAAAGTTAGTAGTAATAAAAATTTTTTTGAAAATACGTTACTAAGCCTCAACAGCAATAAAGCGAAAATTATATTGAACTGGTCTATAAAACTTACCTTTATTGAAAGCATCAAATTGACTATAGAATGGTACAAATTTTATTTATCTAATAAGAAAAATAAAAATCAGCTTTTGGAAAATTCTATAAATCAAATTAAATTTTACGAAAAATTAATAAGAACTAAATGAAAGGTAAACGACCTTTAGTAAGCATAATTATGAACTCACATAATGGTGATCAGTATTTACAAAAGAGTATTAATAGTATCTTAAAACAAAGCTATAAAAATTGGGAACTTATTTTTTGGGACAATTGCTCTTTTGATAAAACAAAAGAAAAATTAGGAAAAATTAAAGACGAGCGTATTAAATATTTTTATTCAAAAAAATTTAATACTCTTTATAAATCGAGAAATTTAGCTATAAAAAAAGCTAAAGGTAAATATGTTTGTTTCTTAGATGTCGATGACCAATGGGAGAAAAGTAAAATTAGTGAACAGGTTAAAAAACTTGAAAAAAAGAGGGAATTCTTCATTTATTCAAATTATCAAATTAATAACAAACTAAAAACAAAAAAAAAATTAAGATTTAAAGGTAGAATGCCTGAGGGGAAAATATCACAAAAGCTATTAGATAACTATTTTTTGGGCATCATAACAGTAATGTTAAAAAGAAGTATATTTAAAAAATTTAAATTTGATGAAAAATACGATATCATTGGTGATTTCGATTTATTCATTAGATTAAGTTTAAAATATAAATTTTTAACAGTTCAAAAGCCTTTATCAACTTATAATATTCATGGAGAAAATTTATCATTAAAAAAGATAAATACGTATATAAACGAACTTCAAAATTGGATAAAAGATAAGGAAAAAATGTTTCCGGCTCATTTAAGTTTAAAAAGATTAAAATTATATTTAATAAAACTTAAAATAAAAAAGTTAGTAAAAAATTTTACAACACCAATTTTGGGCATGTAGTTCAATGGTAGAACGCTACGTTGACATCGTAGAGGTCATAAGTTCGATTCTTATCATGCCCACCAAAACAAAATTTATTCTTAACAATAATATATTTGACATAAGTAAATTTAAAAAGTATATAATCCGATTTTATTCTACAATTTTTATTACTTTAAATTAAATGCAAAAAAAAATTTTAATTATGGGTTTACCAGGAGCAGGTAAAACATATTTAGCTGAGAGGCTTGCTCCTCTAATTAATGCGACCTGGTTGAATGCAGACAAAGTAAGAAAAGAAGCTGACGATTGGGATTTCAGTCCTGAGGGAAGACAAAGGCAAGCCAATAGAATGAAAACTTTAGCTCAAAAATCTTTAAACTCCGGAAACCATGTAATTGCCGATTTTGTTTGTCCTACACCAAAAACCAGAGATGACTTTAATGCTGATATTGTGATTTGGATGGATACAATTCAAGAAGGCAGGTTTGCAGATACCAACAAAATGTTTGTACCACCAGTAAAAGTAGACTTTAGAATAAAAGAAAAAAATGGAGAAATCTGGTCATTCAAAATTGCCAATACAATTGAAAAATATATTTGGGATAATAAAAAACCCACAGCCCAAATGCTAGGAAGATGGCAACCTTGGCACACTGGGCATCAAAAACTGTTTGAGGAAATAATTAAAAAGACTGGCCAAGTAAATATTATGGTAAGAGATGTGCAAGGAATTGGAGATAATCCATTTAATTATGAAACAGTAAAAAAAAATATTGAGCTTGCTTTAAAAGATTTTGGTGAAAGAATTAAGATTACGTTAGTTCCTAACTTAACAAATATTTGTTATGGAAGAGGCGTGGGTTACAAAATTGAAGAAATAGTTCTAGAAGAAAAAATTCAAAAGATATCAGCAACTGAAATTCGTAAGAAGTTAAGACAAGACGGTAAATTATAAATTTATTAGATTTAAAGGCCCTTTTTTAAGTAGATATTTTTGTTTACTTTATAAAAGTTAAATACTATAAAGCTTTGCCTGGTAATTATTGCGAAGGGGCCACACCCGATCCCATACCGAACTCGGAAGTTAAGTCCTTCAGCGCCGATGGTACTTTGTCTTAAGATACGGAAGAGTAGGACGTTGCC
>MDTA01015836.1_pt1 | contig 45286 bp, 45 predicted proteins | sample 811151 | NCBI WGS metagenome assembly MDTA01 (sample SAMN05326648, study PRJNA326480) | marine metagenome | isolation source: seawater | place: Indian Ocean: South | collected 2010
AATTTACATGCCTCTCTTAAAGCAGGATTATCATCCATGCGTAGATCATTTCTGAGCCATACCAAAACCTTCATAAATTAATCTTTAATTTTTTGATTTGAAAAAGTTACGTCAACTTGATAGTTATCTCTAACATTTTTTATTTCAGCCAATCCTCCAGCGGCCTCGACAATTGCTGCACCGGCTAATATATCCCAAAGGTAAATTCCTTTTTCTTTATAAACTTCTGCTTTTCCTGAAGCAATATAACATGAAGCCATTGCAGCAGACCCAATCATTCTTGTTTTTTTCCAAGATTGCATATCACTAATCAAATTATTAAGAGATGTGTCTGAATAATCAGTATTAAAGGGTAATCCTGTTACCAAAACTCCATTTTTTTTATCATCAATCTTCGATACTTGTATCGGAGTATTGTTCAATGTTGCTACTTTATTAATGCAGTCACCACAATAAATTTCGTCACTGTTAAAGTCATAAATTACTCCAAATAGTGGTTTCATGTCTTTGACCATGCCTATGGATACGCAACAAATAGGTATATCACGATTGTAATTTGCAGTTCCATCAAGTGGGTCAACCACCCAAAAAGTACTTCCTAAATCCTCTGAAGACTCTCCACTTTCTTCAGCTAAAATCTCATAATTTGAGCTTTCATTGATTGTTTCTTTAATCATATTCTCTGATGCTATATCCGCATCTAATTTAGTATCTCTGGGGTCACTAAGTGAAGTTACATTTAACTCAATCTTATTTTCTTTAAGATTCTTCCCAGATAATAATGCAGCTTTTATAGCTATATTAATTTCTTTTGATATATCTAATTCAGGCATCTAACCTTTGTAGGTAATTTTGTAAATTACATTAAATTTGTCATCTGAAACAAGCATGGAGCCATCACTCATTATAAAAGGTGACACAGGTCTGCCCCATGCATTTTCATTTTGGAGCCAGCCTGTAATAAAATCTTCTTGGCTTATATAATTTCCATCATCATCTAATTTGACAAAGATTACTTTATAACCGGATTTACCATTATATTTATTCCATGAACCATGAAGTGCAACAAAAACACTATTATGATATTTTCTTGGGAATATATCTCCATCATAAAAAGCTATACCTAATGGAGCGACATGAGGACCAAGTTCTGCAATAGGATCTACAATTTTTCTTTCAAGAGTAGGAATTAAATATCCAAAATCAGGATCAATAACATCTTTAGCATGTTTATATGGATAACCAAAAAAACTGCCATCTTCTTCAATAACATTTAATTCACATGATGGTGAGTCATCACCTAACCAATCCCTACCATTATCAGAAAAATACATTTTTTTTGTGACGGGATGCCAATCAAAACCAACACTATTCCTCACGCCATCAGCAACGGATATAAGCTTACCATTTTCATATTTATGAATTGCAGCAAATCTTGGATCTTTTGTTTGAGGCTCTATGCAAATGTTACATGGCACGCCTACAGGAATGTATAAGTTCCCATCGGGACCAAAGTCAATATATTTAAATCCATGCCATGTTTCTGATGGAAGATCACTCATATAAATATTTTTTTTTGGTACTGATTCCAAATCAGATGTCAGCCATATATCTATGTCTTCAATAATCCATACTGTGTCTATTTCAGCAAAATATAGGTCATTGTTAAATATTGTTACGCCTGTGGGATTTTGTAATCCATTAGCAACTATAATTTTTGACTCCGCATATCCGTCATCATCTGAGTCATACAATGCAATAATGCTATCACCTGTTTTGGAACCAACAATCACATATCCATTTGAAGTCTCAGTCATCTGTCTTGGAGTGTCAATATTATCTGCATATATTTGAATCTCAAATCCTTCTGGAAGTTTTAATTCATCAATCAAAGTTGATGACGATACAAGCATTGAAAAAAAGAATATAAAAGTTATAGTTATAAAGTTTCTAATCTGAAAAAAGTATGTATTAAAATTATTCATAATAGTTATAAAATATAAAAATGGAATTAACAATAGTATTAGATTACATAATTATAAGCATAATTGCATCAATGGCTATTAATTCTATTCTAAGAAATTATGCTAAAAAGTATGAAATTCTTGTTGATCTGCCAGATAAAAGTAGAAGATTCCATAAAAGACCTACTCCACTTACTGGAGGTATTGGTATACTCACCTCACTTTTAATCACAGGCAAATTATATATTGATCTTAATAATTTAAGTGGCTATGTACCTGACTTCACATTTCAATTAATGCTTATTTCTATACCCCTTTTAATCATATTTTTAATTGATGATTACAAAGGCATTAGACCTTACTTGAGAATTCTAATTCAATGCATATTGAGTGTTTATATGATCCTTACAACTAATGTCTATATAAGCTCTTTGGGAAATTTATTCGGTTTTGGAGAAATTAACCTTGGAATATTCAGCGTCCCAATAACGGTATTCTGTGTAGTCGGAATAATGAATGCTTTTAATATGATAGATGGTATAAATGGTCTGTGTTCGGGTTGTGCAATGCTAGCATTGCTTTTAATTGGTTTCTATTCAGGTTTAATATATGACTCAATGTTAGTTTTAATAATTGGCTCGATGATTGGATTCCTTATTTTTAACTTAAGGTTTTTTGGGAAAAGACGTGGAGTGTTTTTAGGTGATAGTGGGTCAAATTTGATTGGTTTTTGGGTAGCATGGTCAGCAATCTATGCATCTCAGAATCAGATATATGACGTTGAGCCTATAACGATGATTTGGTTTGTAGCAATTCCTTTTCTTGATTGCATTGGCTTGATATATTTTAGAATGCGAAAAGGAGTAAGTTGGACAACTGCTGGCAGAGATCACATTCATCATAAACTTATGAAAAAGTTTTCACCTGAGAGAACGCTTTTAATTATCCTAATAATATCTTTATTAACTGGATTGTTTGGGATTTTAATTGAAAAAAATGCAACACCTACTGTTTCAATGTGTATGTTCATTGCTTACGGATTTATTTACTTTGCAACCGCTAACTACTTTGAAGATAAAAAAGTTTTTCAAAAAACAAATGTTTAAAATATTTAAAAGAGATAAAAAAAATAAAGAACAAGTAAATTCAAATTTTGAAATTGAATTAACTGCATCAGTTTTAGCTTATGAGCTAGCAAGATCAGATGGAGAGATATCACAAGAGGAGCTAGTAGTTTTGATGAGTGAAATAGAAAGGATTGCTGAAAAAGTTGGAAAAAATAAAGAAGAGATTTTAAGTATAATTGAGATTTACAGTAAAGATAGCGTATCTTTTTATGACTTTGTTAAAGATATTAATGATAAGTATTCAAAAGATGAGAAGATAAATTTAATTTTCTTTATGTGGAAAATGGCTTTTGCAGACAATAAATTAGATATTGATGAAGAGAAGCTAATAAGAAGATTGGGTGACCTTATTAACATTAAAGATATAGATGTATTAAAATTAAAAGACAGAGCTAAAAATTAATATTCTATGACGCTAGAATTATTTCTAATAAATTCTTCAGATTTATCTCTTGAACACTTTTTAGTATATTTATCAATGTTCTCCTCATAAAGATCATCACCAACATATGTAAACATTTGAAGAAGGACAACACACTTTTCTAATTCATTTAATCGATTATCACTGATGATTTCATTTACTAAATTTTTAAATGAAATATCTTGTTTATACATTTTTAGTTTAGATCTTTTGTCAATTATCATATAGTTTGGATTTCCTTGAAGATTTGAATATTCCGACCATTTCACTGAATTTGTTGAATTACCAGGATCACCAAATTTTGCAAAATTTGTCCAAAAAAGCATCATATTTTTTGATGTATATCTCTTAGAAATACTCGGAGGGTATATTATGTCTGAAAGGGGATATCCACCAACCAAATCATAATTTCTTGTTAATAAAGGAATTTCAGTAGCATGAGCAGCACCAATTAATTTTTTAAAATTGCCTACTAAAAACTTTCTATGATCATCCCAATCATATCTATATGCATAAAGATTTTTGTTTCCTGCCAGCTCAAGAGATCTTAGTGGCTCATCAACACCCCTAATTCCCCAAGCTGAACTTCTATAATAATTAAAAGCTTCAAAAGAATCCTCGTTTGATAATTTTACTTTAGGTATTCTCAAAACAGAGCCTACCAAAGAGTAATCCAATTCAACAAAATATCCTGCAGTTGCAAGCCATAATTTTACTTCATCACGATTATAACCAGCAATTGTGGGAACAATGTTTACATACTCCTCTCTAGATAATGCTTCTTTTAATCCAATATCGGGAATTACGATTCCATCCGATGTAAGAAGAGGAATTTCTTCGAATGGAGCTCTTTCTGCATAAATTTGGAAGAAATCTTTTGCACTAACATTTAAAAGCATATCTCTTTGTTTATGAAGAATGCTCTCACCATTATATTTATTGATATCAAATTTATTTAATAATTTTTTTACAACTTTTTTACTTGAATACTCTGACGTTGGCGAAGTAATTATTGGATCATAAGCATCCCTTGCTGAAATTGATGAAGTATATCCTGACATTGATATAGCTTTATGAAATAACCCATTTGCTTTTTTTGAGACCATTAATGAGAGAACATTATGCCCCCCTGCAGATTCACCAAAAATTGTTACGTTGTCAGAGTCTCCGCCAAATTTTGAAATATTATTTTGAACCCATTCTAATGCCGCAATGATGTCAAGAGTTCCAAAGTTAGATGTTTTATCAATATCATGTTGCAAGCTTTGAATAGCAGGATGACTAAACCAACCAAATGGACCAAGCCTATAGTTAATTCGAACAACAATAACATCATGTTTTGATACCATTTTTGAAAAATCATATAAATCTTTTAAGCCTGAGGTATTTCCGCCTCCATGGATCCAAAACATTACAGGAAGTTTTGAAACAATATTATTTTTGCTTGGGGTAAATATATCTAGATATAGACAATCTTCGGAGCCCACATAAAAATTTTCACTACTCACTCCTCCTAGGCCAGAAGGTCGTTGTATGCAGAAATTGCCATCCTTTGGATAAATTTTTGCAGGCTTAGATATCTCTCTTGGAGCCTTCCATCTTAAATCTAATACTGGTGGTTGTGCATATGGTATATCTTCATATAAAACTACTTTGTTTTTTCTAATTCCAGTTACTTCCCCACTAGTAGTAGATATAACCGTGAGTGATGAAGCCAATAAGTTATTGGCTATAAAAAAATTAAAAATAAATATAAATAGTAATTTCATGAGAAGTTTTTTAAGCTTATATTTGCAGGAAAATATTATATATGATTTTCGGGATGTAGCGCAGTCTGGTAGCGCACTACACTGGGGGTGTAGTGGTCGTCGGTTCAAATCCGGCCATCCCGACCAATTTAGTTCAAAACTTTTTTAACTTTATTTGATGGATTAAAGCTTAGTTTTTTACTTGGTAAAATTGAGTAATTTATTTTTGTCTTGGGATTTCTGCCAATTCTTTCAGGAGTGCTCTTATAAAAAAAAGTTCCAAACTTAGAAAGTTTTATATTATGAGAAACGGATTTAGTTTTTATTAATATTAAAAAATGCTCCAGTAGTAGCTTACTTTCTAATCTTGATAAAAAAGCCTTGGTAGAGATATTGTTTACAATATCTTTCTTACCAAGGCTCATGTTAAGTGTATCTACTAAGTACCTGTACCTGTCCCTGTGCTTGTACCTGTTCCAGTTCCAGTGCCTGTTCCAGTTCCAGTGCCTGTTCCAGTGCCTGTTCCTGTTCCAGTTCCAGTTCCAGTTCCAGTGCCTGTTCCAGTTCCAGTGCCTGTTCCAGTGCCTGTTCCAGTGCCAGTGCCTGTTCCAGTTCCAGTTCCAGTTCCAGTTCCAGTTCCAGTGCCAGTGCCTGTTCCTGTTCCAGTGCCTGTTCCAGTGCTTGTATTAGTTCCAGTACCTGTTTCGGTATTATCGTCTAATCCACCAACGTCTCTTATAGATACTGTGATAAGTTGAGTTGCAGCATTATCACTTGCATCAGTAGCTGTAACAGTAGCTGTAATATCGTAAGTACTTCCATCATATGGAAGTGATGCTGGATTATCAGACTGAGCTTCATAATCAGATGCAGATAATGTAATTGTCAGAACACCAGAAGTAGTAATTTCAAGTAGGTCTGAATCAATTGTAAATGTTATGTCCTGTAGATCTGTCGCAGTAACTGTACCCACATCAGTCTCACCCTCGTCAATGACAAATGTTGAAGAAGATGTGAAAACAGGAGCTGTTGAATCAACTACATTCACAGTCCTTGTTGCACTACCTACATTTCCAGATGCATCAGTAGAGGTGTAAGTAATCGTGTAAGTACCCAATGTATTTGTATCAACCGTTCCTGATGAAACAACCGTAACATCTCCAGATGCATCAGTAGCTGTTGCGCCTGCATCAGTATATGTTCCTCCAAATTCTGCAGTTGCTGGATTTGCTCCAGTGACTGTTACAACAGGTGCAGTTGTGTCAACTACGTTCACAACCCTCGTAGCAGTAGCAGTATTTCCATCTTTATCGGTAGCTGTATAAGTAACTGAATAAGTGCCTACTTTGCTAGTGTCTACATTACTTTCACTTGTAACAGGTGTATCACCATGAAACGCATCAAAAGCAGTCGCACCAGGATCTGAATAAACAGTTCCTAATTCAACTGTCTCAGGGTTACTACCATTTAATGTAATAACAGGTGGAACATTATCATTATATCCGTCATCTGTTAGATTGCTTATTAAAGCAGTTCCTGCAATAGCAACTAATGCTTTCTGAATGGCACTTAATTCTGCCGCTATTTCAGATAACCTATTTGATATAGATTTATTAGAAGATGGGTTTTGAGTACCAGCTTGCTGTTCTTCCAGTTCAGCCTGCTCATCAAGTAAGAATGATTTTCTATCATTTAACTCCAAAAGTCCCATAGAGCTTACAGATGATTCTATTTGAGCAATCTTCTCAGGACTTACTTCAGCAGTTACCCCTATCGCCAATAATAAAGTTAAACAAAACAAATTAAATTTTTTCATAGCTATTTCCTCTAATTAATATGCTATTTATAGAAACTATATTCACATATATTTAAGTGATATACAACTCCGGAGGGATATGATACTGCATTTTTAGTAAAAAATGTTCTAAATTATGTGTTTTTTTTAAAAGTTTTTATATTTCAAGTAATTTCAAAAAAGACACCCCAGTAATACATACATATGTTCTTTATTTGTAAATACTTTAATCCAATGGTTTGAACCTAACCAAAAGATCATGAAGAGTGTTTTTTCTGATCAATTTAGCTCCAGGATCTTTTGTAAGTGGTCTCCACGTGTAATCTATTAAATTTCCGTAAATTGGTATTTTGAAAAATAATCCCTTATCAAAACTGCCTTCGCCAAATTCTTCACTGCTAACGTCAGTAAGAGTTGCAAAAACTCCATAACGCACACCATTACTAAATGTTCTTGAAAGCTCAATTGTTGAACCAATATCTCCTGCTAAATATTCACCTGCAGTTATTTTCATGTCAAATGGCACTGATCCAAAATTACGATAGTAAAAATTTAGATTTGCAATTGTATTTTTGTAATCTAAATGTCCGAAGCCCCATTCATAATCCCTTTTTTGAACACTAAAAATTTCAAATCCTAATGAGTAATTTGTGTTCGGTTTAAAAAAGAGATATTCCATTCCGTAACCTGAAAACATGTCTTCAAGAATACCTCCTGTAAGCATAATGTGATGATTTTTCTTTGGTGTTAAATGATAATCTAATTGTGCTCTTCCTACTAATACTCCTTTATCCATATTTTTAAGATACTGTTTTACATCTGACCTGACTTGAGCAGGAAATGTATTCACTGGAGGATATCTTAAATCATCAAAATTATTAGCTATACTGTATTTGAGATTAGTATTGAAAAACAAATTCTCTCTCAGAACAAACTCAGTATCATTTTCTATGAGAAAAGCACCTTTAAAAAATTCTTCTCTAGATGCAATAAATGGTCTAAATTTTGCTCTTGTAAATGTATTTACAGTTCTTGAAGTATCTCTTTGGTATATTGTATTTGCATTTTTTCGTAATGTTTCATCTATCTCTGACACTGCATTCAAATCAGCAATTCTAATATCTTTTTTTATATTTTTTTCTATACCAGCATCCCTTGAAGATTCTCTAATAATTTCTTCAATGACAGTAATGTCTGAATGCACAAATTGAGTCAAATCAAGACCAATTGATCTTGAAGATTCAATAATTTTATTAACTCCTATGCCATTTTCTTCTAAATTTTTTACTAATTTTTCATACTTATCATCATCGTTGTCAATTTTGCCTTCTTGATACTCATACTTTTTTATTGAACTTTTCGGGTTATTCTTATATGTGAATTTAAATGAAACGTAATTTCCTCTTTCGTATGAGGTACCCAGGGTAAAATTATCATTTATTACGTAATTTATTCCAAAAGAATAATTGCTTTCCCTATCTGGATAAGGCATTTTTGTCCCAACCAGCGTTGTATCTCTTTCAATGTTAAAAAATATTTTATCTTTTAATCTATATGATATTCCAAAAAATGGCGAAGCATTTTGACCAGAAAAGTAAACTTTTGGATTAAAGCTACCCCCAAGGCCTGAAACGATAGGCCTTGAATAAAATGAATCATTTAAGTATCCAAGGGGGTTTTTAATCTTTTTGTCAGCTCCACTTAGAAGACCCCAACCCAAGCCAAAGTGAAAGTCTATATTTTTTATACCATAACTTCCAACTATGTATTCTGAACTGTAGTATCCAGTTCCTGCAAAATCGTTTAAACCAATGGCTATTGCTGGCAGCACACCTTCATCTTTTATTCTTAGCTTAATATTGAATCCTTTATCTTTATAGTCTTGTTGACAAACAGGATCGAAGAGAGCCTCACAATATGGAACATCTTGTAAATTTGTATAATAAAACGAGGCTTCGAGCCAGTTATAAGGAGATGAGGTTAAAGTAATTTTTTGATCAGGCGTGCCATCGTAAAGAGTGGTACCATGGACTCCTTCATCATAAAACCTAGCAGTTGGAATATTTATTAGTCCTACGACACCATGATTATTGTAGAAATTATTTTCAAAACTATCTGCGTGAATGTAACCAATGCCAATTAAAAGAAATAATAAATACTTTAAAAAAAGTTTAGTTATGTATATTTTCATTCATCTTTATTCTAATTATTATTATTTATAGAAGATAAAGATGCTAAAGCTATTCCTAAATTACCAAGAATAGAGACATAAGCTTGTGCTGCTATTCTTCTAGGTGTTGCTTCATCTAGTTCTCTAGGAACAAAAATTATTGAGCCAGGATAAATTTTTACTGCACTTTTAGGAGAGCTCTCAAAGATATTTCTTTTTGATGAAAATAACTGAGATTCACCATTAGGATGAAGTATATAAATAGATTTTCTATCAGCAAACTTCTTGTAGCCACCTGATCTTTCTACAAAATAGTCGACCCCTTTTGTTTCAGAGAACATAACAGCTCCTTCAGAAGAAATTTCACCATAGACATATACAACGTTATTGTTTTCTGGAATAAATAAGTCATCACCTTCTTTAACGGAATATAAATCAAGCTCACTATCATTTACTAAATCAATTACAACCCTTCCATTTGGATCAGAGTTTCTGATTTCCTCAGTAAGTTTTACGATCGGGGTTAAATCAAAATTCTGACTAATATTTTGTTGGCTAACTGCTAATATATTGTCTAAAAATTCTTGATATAAAATATCTTTTGCCTTTTTATTAATTATTTTTGCATCCTCATTTTGGTAAACTGCGCCAAATAAATATGCATTTTCAGTATAACCACCTGCTTTTTCAACTAAATCATTTAAAGTTTCTCCAGGTGCCATAGTATATTTACCAGGTTTTTTAACAGCACCAGAAATTTTTGCTGCTCTGTAGGGATATTCTCTAATGTAGATTAAATCACCATCCAATGCTTTGATAGTTTCGAATTGGGATTTGTTTACCACTGGAATAGTTTTTAATTTACCATCAAGTATCCTTTCTAGGCTAACGTTTTGAAGATCAGCAGTTCGTTTTATGCCATTTGCATATTTAATAATAGAATCTAAATTCTGGTCATCAATAACTTCATAAATTGCAGGTCTAAATACAGCACCATCAATAGAAACTAAATTTTTTCTTGCTTCAACAAATATAACATCCCCAGATCTAAGGCGTTTTTTTAAGTTATATTTTCCACTGATTAAAAGGTCATAAACATCAAGCGATTCAATTATTTTGTCCTCTCTTATTAAGTTTATTTCACGATATGACCCAAACTCACTTATACCTCCAGATGCTGAGACTGCATGCAAAATGTTGGAATTACCTGTCAAAGTATAGATACCTGGATTTTCAGCATTTCCTGAAACCAATACATTAACATCTCTGATTTCACTTAAGCTTATAAAAGCTTCAGTACCAATATATGTATTACCTATCTTTGATTTTAAGAGAGAAGAAGCTTCACTAAGTGTTAATCCAGCAATTACTACTTTACCAACATCTTCAATAGCTATTGACCCCTCACCGTTAATAACAAAGTCTTCTATATTATTTTTTTGACCAACTAATTGAATATTTAATATGTCACCAACGTCAAGAGTGTAGCCTGAATCCGGATTAGGTTCATTGATTGGCATAAATGTAGTTTGGAATGTATTAAAAAAATCTGAGCCAAAAATCTTCAAACCCTCATCAATATTCATATCATTTCCAAGATTAAGTCTTCTCTCTAACTCCAAAAGATCTAATTCCAATCTTTCTTTTAAATCAATCAGTTCCTCAGCCTGACTTAGTTTTGATGAATATAAATATGGTCTGTAATTCTCTTTGCTATTAGCCCCTTGTTTAGAATTCTTTTCAAGAAGATCTTTCTTCATATCATCAGGTAAACTATTTAAGAAGTCTTCATCTAGTTCCTGTGAGTTTATTGATAATACAAAAAGCAAACTGACTGCAAACTTTATACTTGATTTCATATGATTATTATACCTAATTAAAAATTGTTGTAATTTTAACATTATTTTATTTTAAGCCAGGAATAGTCACTCCATTAATAGATTTTGTATGGTTAATAATTTTATCAATGACATAATTTACTTCTTTTTCTTTTATTGTTGACTTCTTCGATTGAAAAACTAATCTGAAACCAATTTTTATTTCATGATTTTTTTCATTTAAAAAATAATCAAATATAAATATTTCTTTCAATAGATCATCTTTTAGGTTGAGAATATATTCTTGTAAAATTTCACACATTGGAAAATTTGTAACTGAAAATGATAGATCTCTAGTTGACGAGGGATAATCAGAAATAGGAATATATTTAATATCAAGACTAATTTTTTTATTATTTTCGTCTGGATAATTCAATTGCAAAGAATCATCTAATTCAATTTGAGTAAACGCTATTATATTTTTAGTTTTAGATTTTAGATTATCTCTAGAAATTATTTCGGTCTTTAATTTTTGCTCTTGGTTAAAGTGCTTGTTTATAAAATTTTCAATGAACTGTTGATCTAATTTTTTATTAAAATCTTTAAAGTTTTTATCAACCCTGCCGCTTACAATAATACCTAGAAACTTTTTGGGTGAGTTAGTTTCTGATGTGTATATGTCTGCAATTTCAAATAACTTTATACTGTCTTGCTGTCTTCTTTCGTTATATATAAGGTTTTTCAGAAGAGAGCTCTTCAAGCTCGTTCTCAGAAATCCCTTACTTATATCCAAAGGGTTATCAACTTTGATTGAGCTATTGTCATGCTCTTTTGTAAATGGATCATTTATGACTTCACAAAATCCATTATGTATTAAAAGATTCTTTATTTTTGCTTCGTTATTATTGAGAATGTCATCACTTTCATTTTTTGAAATGTTAAATACTACAGGCTGAATATTGTCATACCCAATAGCTCTAGCAATTTCTTCAGCAATATCATTGATTCCAATAATGTCGTGTCTAAATGAAGGAACGTGTATAGATATTCCATCAATAATAAAACCTAACCTCGAGAGAAAATGTATGCAATCTTCTTCAGAGATACTGGTACCTAAGATTTGATTAACCTTATTAACGTCAAGATCAATGATTTTTTTGGGGCTCTCAAACTTTATATTTGAGAAGATTTGAACATTTAAAATTTCTGTATGCTCTTGAACCAACTGAATAAACCTCCTCATAACATATTCATGACAATCTGGATCAACATTCCTTTCAAATTTATGAGATGCCTCTGAATTGACAGAATATTTTAATGCTTTTCCAAGAATTACTTCTGGGTTGAAGTAAGCACATTCAACAATAACAGACTTGGTATTCACATTACACGATGAACTTGCACCTCCCATTATTCCTGCTAAATTAATGACTTCATTTTGATCATTGAGAAATATAAGGTCTCCAGGGCTAATCTCAATTTTTTGATCTAACAAAGTATGAAATTTTAACTTTTCTTTGGAAAAATCTAATTTTATTCCGTCTTGAACCTTTGAGGCATCATAGCAATGAGTTGGTTGACCAGTTTCGTATGAAATATAGTTAGATATGTCTGTGAAAAAATTGTTCTTATGTAATTTTAATTCAGAAAAATAACTTTCAAGCTCTTTATCATAGGCACTTGGAATAGAATCTATTTCAATTTTTAAAAAAGATATTTTTGGACATGCGTTTTCAGCATAATTTTTAAATCGAAATTTAAAAGAATCAATCTCATCATCGTAAACTTTTTTCGATGGATTTGTATCATAAAATAAATTTAAATCTCTTAATATACCTCTTATAGAAAAACAATCTCCTCTATTCGGTGTGAGTTCTAAATTAATAATATCGCCATCTATTTCATGCTCATGGCCAAGCTGAAATAATTTTTCAGATAGCTCATCAATACTTGGTTTTTCATTGATGCATGAAATGATGTGTTTATATGAGACTTTCATTTGAATTGTTTTAAAAAATCTAAATTTGATTTATAAAAATCTCTTATGTCATTAACGCCATATTTGAGCATAGCTATTCTTTCAACGCCAAGCCCAAACGCTAGTCCTGAATATTTTTTTGAATCTATTTCACAATTCTCTAAAACAATAGGATTCACAATTCCACAACCTAATATTTCTAACCACTTACCATCATTCGATAAAATATCAACTTCTGCAGAAGGTTCAGTAAATGGAAAATATGAAGGCCTAAATCTCACTTCAATGTTTTCATCAAATATTTTATGAATAATTTTAAATATAAGATCTTTTAAATTGGCGAAATTAATATCCTCTTTTACACTAATTCCTTCAATCTGATGAAACATGGGCAAATGAGTAGCGTCATCATCTTTTCTATAAACTTTTCCTCTAGATATAAACGAAAGTGGGGGTTTTTGCTCAAGCATTCCTCGGATTTGAACTGGTGATGTGTGAGTTCTCAAAACATTAGATTTTTGATTTACATAAAAAGTATCATGCATCTGTCTAGCAGGATGTGATTTTTTAATATTCAACATATCAAAATTAAATTCCTCAGTCTCAATCTCTGGTCCAACGATCAAATCGAAGCCCTCATTCATAAGAAATTCAGAAATAAATTCTATTGTTTGATTTATTGGATGAATTGAACCAATAGCTTTTTTGATTGCAGGTGGTTTAATGCCTTTAATTGATGACATTAAAAACTTTAATTTGTTGCTAAATCAACAATCTTTTTAAAAGTTTTATTATCCGATACAGCTATTTCAGACAAAACTTTTCTGTCAATTAAAATTTTTTTATTATTTAGGCCATTCATCAATTTTGAGTAAGAAATACCAAACTCTCTAGATCCTGCGTTTATTCTTGAAATCCAAAGGGACCTAAAGCTCCTTTTTTTGTTTTTTCTGTCTCTGAATGAATATTGAAGAGATTTAATGTTTGATTGCTTAGCAGTCTTATAAAGTCTACTTCTTGCTCCATAATGGCCTTTGGTGCTTCTTAAAACTTTCTTATGTTTGTTTTTTGCAGTTAATGATTTAGTTACTCTTGCCATAGTACTACTTATTAATTAATTTAGAGGCCATTTTAAGGATTGTTCCATTTAATTTATTTAAGCCCCTGTTATGTCTCTTTCTTTTGGTTGATTGTTTTGTAAGTATATGATTCCTATTAGCACTTCTGCTTTTTACGGATGATCCAGTCTTTTTGAAACGTTTTGCCGCACCTGAATGTGTTTTAAGCTTATATCCCATAATAAATCATTGTCTAATTATTCTTTTTTAGAGGTGACAAAACCATAAGTAATTGTCTACCTTCTAAAGAAGGTTCTTGATCAACTTGAGCACAATCTGATAACTCATTTTTAACTCTATTAAGTAAATCTAAACCTATATTACTATTTAAAATTTCTCTACCTCTAAATCGGACGCTTATTTTAGTCTTATCTCCGCCAAGAATAAAGCTTTTAATCTTTTTTAATTTGATGTTGTAATCGCCAATATCTGTTGAAGGTCTGAATTTAATTTCTTTTGTGGTCGTTTTTCTAACTTTAACTTTAGAAGCTGACTTACTTTTTTTCTTATCAAAAAGATGTTTTCCATAATCTAGCATCTTACAAACAATTGGATTTGCATCAGATGGTGTGACTTGAACTAAATCGAGCGACCTTTCTTGGGACATTTCTAAAGCTTTATTTAAAGTTTGTAACCCAAGTTTTTCGCCTTCAGGACTAATTAACATAACCTTTTCAGCTTTTATCTTTTCGTTTATAGGTAGTTGATTTTTTTTACTGGAATTTATAGTAACCACCTTCAGAAAAACTGCTCATAATTTATAAAATAGATTTTAGACGCTTGGATTTAAGCAACTGGTTGAAAATATTATATTTATCATAAATTTTGTGTGATTTTATACTAATTAACTTATTTCGCAATATGTTTATTAAGGCTGAAGAATAAAATGTTTCCATTCACCTAAGCCATCCTTTTCATAAACATCTCTTTTATTAAGTCTGTTATCATCACCAATCCAGTATTCAAAATAGTTTGGTGAGAAAGAATATCCACCCCAATATTCAGGTCTTTTAGTGCTATGATCTATCTCCTTCATAGCTCTGTCATAGTTCTCTTTTACCTTTTCATATGAACTTATCTTATTTGATTGTCTAGAGCTTATAGCGAGTGCGTTTTTATTTTTAATTCTTTTCTGGAAGTGCATATCAGAAAATGCAGAAGATGTCTTTACAACATCACCGCTCATTCTAATTTGAACATTTATTAAGTTCCAATGTAATAATGCTGATATCTGTTTATGGCTTTGAAAATGTTTTGCTTTTTTAGACTCATAGTTGGAAAAAAATATCCATTCCTCACCAACAACATACTTTAAATTTACAAATCTTGAATCTACAACATTGTTTTCGACATCATATGAGCTAATTGCAATCGCTTCAATCAGCTTCTGATTGTTTTCTTTAGCTATATCATAATATTTGACTAGCAGTCTATAAGGCATTGAATTAGGAAGATTGTCAAAAACTATCATTTCAAAAAAGTATAAAACAAGCACAAAGAACGTATCTGGAAAATTGAATAGTGAAATTATAGAAATTTCTATTTTGGTAGGTCGCTCTATTCAAATTATCTATTCCTAATTTTCCTTAGGATATTTCCAATACTTATTGACGAGTCCCTATCGTAAAAGTGTGATAAAAATGTAATTCTTGAGCTCTCTGAATCATTAGATAAAGGATAATTACAATGGAATGTTGTTCTACCAAGAAATAATAATGGTCTATAGTCATGAAACTTTACATTCATAAATCCACTATTTTTGTTCATTAAGTTTTCTAATCCTTTTTTATTGGCATATCTTTTGTAATATGCCTTTTGTGCAATGTTCAAAATATCAATAGATGTATCTTTTCTTAAATTGGGCATAGCTACTAAAGACCCATCTAAATCAGGATCACTAGTTATAGGAATCGAAATTGGAAATACAATTGTATATATATGCGAGTCAAAATGACTCCTGTAAGCCTCAGAGGATTTGCCAGGTTTGACATGTCTAGAAATCTTATACTTATTTGAAGGTGATCCCTTATAACCTAAGGACTCCCTTGCATATCTTAATAAAGCTGGCTCAAAAATACTTTTTAAAGAAATGGATTCTTCAAGCATAAGATGCGCGTTTGAATTTTCTTTGTAAGTTAAATCCTGTAACTCACTCTTAGCCTTAGTTTTGACCTCTGCAAAACAATCGAGCTCATTTATTGGAGGCAAGAATGCAAATCCATCTGACTCAATGCTAGCAAAAAGCTCGTCCTGATTTATTGTTTTAAAATACTCTTTGCTATTATTCATTTGAATTTATTATACATGCTTAAAAAAATATACAGAACCATTTTGTATAGTCTCAATCCTACTTCCATTTTTTATATAAAAATTAATTGCCTTTAGATTATTTGATCGTACGCTAAGGCCATATATTTCTTCATTATTATTCTCCAACTTATTTTCAAATAATCTTATGGCGTTTAATGTAATTGGTTTTGATTGATATTTTGGTGAAACTAAAATGTTCAATAACCTAAGTTTGTAGATACTTGCATATGATTTTGAAAAGATACTAAAAGTCTTCTTAATGAAAAATTTTGGATTTTTCAGCAGCACTACCATAAGCGAAATTAAATTTTCTTTAATGAATGAGTTTCTTGCATTAGCGGAGCTTTTGCCAGCTATTATTAATCCAACATATGTCTCATTCCAACAGATCGCATAGTTATACTCACAGTAATCTATTAATTTTGAATAGAACTTAGCTAATAGTTTATCTGAAAACCTAGAAGTAAAAAGATAATTTGGATAGGATTGTTTATGTAATTTAACACATAAATTAATATCTTCTTTTTTTAGTTTTTTTATACTTACTGACATGCTTATGTTATCTTGACAACTTATTCATTGATTTAGTTAATTTTTCTTTCGATTTTAAACTCAATATAATGCCATATAACATTCCAATCAAATAACTAAAGTGCATGAAAAAAATTGATGTAATTAAATAATAAAACCTTGTTTTATAGACCTTAAAAGAAATACTAATAGAAACCATAGATATAAAAAGAAAATAAGACATTAAAGATGCAATTGAAAAATACATCATAAAATTTGAATATGGAGATAAAATTAAACTAATTAATTGAATATTAAAGAATAATATTAAAGCAATATGCCTATATGAAGGGGCCTTACCATACTTTTTTATTATAAAAACTTTCCAGAATCCATACTGCATATATTGCTTAAATAGATCTCTAAAATTTGAACGAGGATAATAGAAGCTCTTAATTGATGGATCTTGAAAAATTTTTTTGCCATCGAGCCTTATTCTCATACAAAGTTCATCGTCTTGATTTCTAACAAGATTTTCATCAAATCCACCAATTTTTAATAAATAATCCTTCCACCAACAACCTAGATAAACTGTATCAACTTCACCTGAATAATTTAAATCTCTAGATTTTGCACCTCCAACAACCCACTTACTTTGAAAGGAAGCCGCAATAGCTCTCTGTTTGGAATTTTCTGATTTTGCAATCCAAGGCCCTCCAACACACTGAGCATCCTTAGAAAGGAGACAATTTATGGAATTTTGTATATAAGAAATATCATACTCTGAATGAATGTCCATTCTTATTATTATCTTATTTTTTGCTTCAGCAACAGCTAAATTCAATCCAGTAGATACAATTTTCTTAGGATTATCAACAACAATTATATTATTGAAAACTGAGGAATAACTTAGAAGCTTTTCTTTAGTGCCATCATCGCTAAGTCCATCTGCTATTATAAATTCTGTTGTTTCAAAAACTGTTTGTTTTTGTAGTGATTCAATAAAGCTATCTATATAGTTTATTTCATTTCTACATGGAGCAATTACAGTAGCATTATATCTTTGCATATCAGTTCAAGCTTAAAAATTTTGACCTAGAAACAAGACTTTCTGATAAACATTTGCTCTTCATATAATCACTAATAACTGCCTTCTTTAAATATATGCTCGACTCAGCAGCCATCAATGCAAAGGTTGAGTTGTGAATTATCATATAGTCAGCATTCAAAAGAGTATTAAGATCAGAGTTGAAGCTTTTTGATATTAAATTAAATGAAATATGGTCAAAATTAGATTGTAATTCTTTTAAAATATTTTCAGAAAATACAATGTCATCAGTCACTAAATTTACAGAGTTAGCCAAATTATTATCTTTTAAAAGAATATTTAAAGCTTTTGTATACCAAGATACACTTGGGAGAGGCATATTTGTTCCCAAAATATCTTTTTCATATGCCGCCAAATAGTCTCCTCCTCTAATGTGAACACATACTTCTGTACAATTGACAATTTTGTTTTCTCTAGACTTAAGAAATATGTCAGCATTTATAGTTGAATTAAACGGAAGAAATTCATTAGATTGGAAATATCCAAAATATATCAAGCTCCTTAGTAAAGGTTTATTTTTAATGTTTGTGGAATCAAAGTATGTAAAAAAAGATTTTTTAAATATTTTGACTAATATTAAATCAAAAATGAAAAAAATAAGGTAAAAAAATACTATAAAAAAGTTAGCATTTTGAAACGTTTTTTTATGCTTAGGAAAGTTAGCAGTATGACCCAATAATTTTTTAAATATTCTCTGATAAAAGATATCAGAAACCAATATTTTTTTTCCATGTTTTTTATTTACATAATTGTATTGATAATAAACATTACCTGCGCCGCCCATAATAAAAAGTATAGGTCTCATTCAATCAATTGTTTTGTTTTTTCCTTAGCGTCATTAATCGGTAAGTTCCACCATTTAGATTCAAGTATTTTATCTATCTTATCTTTATCAAATCTATACTTTATTAATCTGGCTGGGACTCCTCCAACTATTGAAAAAGGTTCAACATTTTTTGTAACAACGGCGTTAGCTGCAATTACTGCACCATCTGAAATAGTCACACCTCGAAGAATAACTGCTCCAGCCCCAATCCAAACATCATTGCCAATTATGCACTCACCTTCGAGCAAACCTCTTTTTCCATCTGACATTTTCAATGATGTTGATATTGAACTATGGTCATGTTCTCCCAGACCAATCATAGCACCTGGTCCAATTGATGAAAAATTCCCGATTTTTGCAGCACTTATAATTACGTTCCTTGCAATATATGAGTAATCTCCAATCTTTGTTTTTTTATCAACAACTGCACTCCATGATATAAATACTTGTTTGCCAAAATTTTTATTCCAGTGAAAAACATAGGTTAAAAAAGACCTAATTCTTATTTTAATCATAATTTAATTTTCTATAATTTATGCCTGTGGATTCAATAGCCTTGTACCAATATTTATTTAGGGCGACTACATCTTTCTTCATTAAATAAGCAATAAGCATAACCTGTGAATAATCGACCATAATTATATCATTCGAATTTAAATCTTCCTCAAGAGTATTGCTTGAAAGGTTGAAAAGATTATTTTTTAAAAGTCCCCTATGTGCTGGATGTTCTCTAAATGTAATATTTTTTGACGATGATTTGTCAATAAAGGGTTTCATCTTTTTTATAATCCTGGAATCTATATCAAAACCTTGACCAATTAATAAAATTTTTTTATTTGAATTAAGTAAATCATTTATATTCATGTAATTATTTTCATTATTAACTTGGCTTGACTTAAAATTTTTAGTCATTTCTTTTCTTTTGCTTGTGTATAAAATTTTTCTGTAAGATAAAAAGTCATTTCTTAAGTTAAATGCGAGATCACTTTCAATCAAAAAATCTGGATAAAAATTATGTTCAGCAAACCTTTTGAATGAATAGTTTGGATGAAATTCATGGGCAAGTGCATGAGCAACCTCATAAGTAGGTATGGATTTATCTTTTGCAAGAGTAATTAAAGGAATGAAAAAATTGTTTGATACAAAAACAATTCTCTTAGGCATGTTAAATTTTATAAGTAGTTCAAAAAAAAACTTTAAAAGAATATATTCAGAAACTTTTTTCTTTATCATGCTAAAGGTATCGATGTTATATTTTTCAAGGTAAGAATTGCTTATATCCTTTATTAATTTCTTATCATTCAAATTAAGGATATATAATCTTGAAATAGCCTTTATTATTAGAATTAAAGGAGCTATATCAATAACGTTATCAAAGATGAATGGTTTATGATTAAAACTGTATCTTAGTCTTAGATAATTTGATTTTTTAATTGATGGGACACAGTTCACATATCTGCATGAATTTGTTTCGTCATTTCTTTCAGTACAGAAAACCATACCATTTTGTTTATAAATATAAACATTTAAAATTAATCTAAGTAATATTAATGGCAAGTAGATAAATTGAATGATGACCGATTTCTTATCTATTGCTGCAAAGTTCGTGTCCTTTGATATCATTTTAAATAAAGAGGGTCTAAAAAATGCATATTTAGATAAGTTTCCTTTTGTAATTATTCTTTTATCAAAAAAATCTCTTTCTAAACTCTCTAATTTTTTAAAATCCTGGGCAACACATTTTTTCATCTTATTTTCTTTCAAGCTCTGGGAGTGCTGATCTGGCAAATAGTATTATCACAATCAGGTTAAAAGCAGATATAAATCCAACAGGTTGAATTATAGTCCATCCACTTAAGAACAAATAAATAAAGAATATTGAAGTGAAGTAAAAGGCATTTTTAATCGAATCTTTAAAAATAGCAAAAAGCATAAGAAAAATTAAAAGTGATCCTATAATTCCATGTTCTACCAAAATATTTAAAAAGAAATTATGAGCCGAATCTAAATTAGATCCATCAATGATGTAGTAATGGAAACCGCCAAGTCCTGTGCCAAATAAAGGATGAAATTCTCTCCAAAGATTCCATGAATCTATCCAGATATAACCCCTTGATCCCATAAATATTTCAATAAAAAAATCAAGGTCAATATTGTATCCGCCAAATCTTACGAATATATATAACTCAGCTATATACGAATACAAGAGAGGACCTAAATAAACTAACCCTACAAACATCGTTATGAGAAAGCCTTTATTATATTTGATAAAAAGAACCATCCAAACCAACATAGATGCGATCAATCCCATTCTGTTTGCAGATACTATTGATATTACTGTTATCAAAATATTAATGAAATAAATTAGTTGCCTAAATTTCCTTGAAGATCGTTTTTGATAAAAAAGAATGCTGAGCAATAAAAGCCATGAAATTACACCTGAAATGGTATAAATATTAAGACCTCCTCTTGCAATACTTATATTTCCGTATGCTTGAAGCCTTATAAAAAAAATCGAGAGAGCTATAAAAGAAAAGATTAGAATTAAAGAAATAAGAGATTCAAATCCGTCATTTTTATCAGACGATAAATATATTGAAACTATGACAGACGAAATAATGACCAAGAGGAAGCTCAATTTATCTTCATATGAGGTAATTGAAAAAAAATTGGATACTAATATCAAAATTGTAAGCAAAATCCATGGAATATCTGTTCTATAAATCTGGATTTTGTTAGATTTATAAAACATAAATAAAATTGCTAGGAGATTTACTAGGCAGACAAAAATTGGATATGTGCTTAATCTCGGAGATGAAACATTTGCAATACCAGATGCAATGAGATTATTATCCAGCAAAGGTGCTAATGAAATCATTAAAATAAAAAAAAGTTTTGTATAAAATGATAAATTTATTGAAATCTTTGACATTGCTATAGAACTATTAACTTTCAAATGTGTGAGTATTTGAAACGTCTAAACATTCTCCATTTTTTATATAGTAAAATATTTCACAAAAATTCTTTGCTGAGTCTCTATGAGCGCTCATAAATATTTTTATCTTATTTTTTTTTGAATATTCCGTTAATTTTACAAGGATGTTATTCTCAATATCATTATCAAGTGCGCTTGTAAACTCATCTAATAGAAGAATGTTTGGTCTTGAATATAACGATCTTGCTAAATTTATTCTCTGATTTTGACCACCTGAAATATTTGAGCCCTCATCAGATATAATTAATGAGGTAGCGTCTTCAATGTCACAAAAAGAAAGTTCACAAATATCCCAAATTTCTCTCAACAGATTATAGTCTGGTATTAAGTCAAACATAGTTATGTTTTCAATTAAACTACCTCTGAAAGTAACAAGGTTTTGGGAAACATATGAGATTTTCTTCACCGAATCAGATAACATTATTTTTCCAGAATCAGGTTGTTGAATTCCAGCAATTACTTTTAACAGTGTAGTTTTACCACCTCCAGATGGGCCAACAAGTCCTATAAAAGAAAGATCATTATTTGGAATATTGATGTTATTAAGAATCAGTTTTTGTTCTTTACCAGAGCGAAATGAAACTCCTTCAAGCGAAACAAAAGGCCATAATCCATTATCCGATTGATATTCCCTAAATAAAATAGACTCATTCTTATTTTTTGATAGTTCTGTGAAATTTTCAACCAATGTTCTTAGTGAGCTTATGTTAAATTGAGCTCTGCTTATTCCATAGTATACGTTTTGTGCAGATGGTAATATTTTATATGCAGCAATTGTAAAAATACCCATTGAGGTTAAAAAGTTTGGGCCAACAGCTTCTGAAGCAAATATATTTATAAAAAGCATGATGCCAGTAATTCCTCCGAATGCTATGCCCTCCATAATTGCTTTAGGACTAAATGCTGCTAATGAACTATAAGCTTTAAGCTGAGTTTCTGCAGAAGAAGATTCATAAAATTTATTCAAGAATAAATCATTTTTTTTATCGGTGATTATGATTTCTTTACCATGTATGATTTCACTTACTGCCAACGACTTATCAGCCAAAGAGGAGCTTAGCTTATCACCAATTGAACTCAACCATCCTCTTAAAGTTTGAAAAATTAAAAAGTATAAAATAAACACAACTATTCCAAGTGTTAAAGATGTTTGCCAAGAATATATCAACAAGCCTATAAATATTAAAATCAAGGATAAAGCTCTAAAGATTGCACCAATAATAGGTTGTACTACCCACTCAACCGCCCTAACTGTTTCAACAGTAGCATTCTTTATGATATCTTCATTTTGAAAATTTTCCTCGTCTAATATGCATGCATCTAAAAAAGATTTAGTGTAGTCAAAAGACAAGTCTCTTCCAAAAAGATATGAAATCTTATGGACAAGATATTGATGGAGAATATTATTAAAATTTCCGAATATTATTGAAATTAAAGTAATCATGCCAAAAAATGTAATAAATTCTCTATTATTTAAAATTCCAGAGTAAGATTTTATTAATATTATTGCTTCATTTGAATCGATTATTTCAGGGGTAAGAACCATTGTTATAAATGGCCCTAATGAGAATATGCCTATTATTTCAAAAATAGACATAAAGATTCCAGTTAGGAATAAAAATATAAATCCACTAGTGCGGGTAAGCCTCTTTATGCAAAAACTTAACATTTAGACATCATATACATTGGAGATAGACTTTTGTATCTCTATATCTTGACTAGAAAGTTCTATCATAACTTTATAAAAGTGAGCTGCGCTTTTTCCATCCCCAAATTCATTTGATGACGTCCGGTCCATTTTAAATGAATGATTTATTGCTTCTTGAATATCTGCATCATTAAAGCCACAGTTAATTATTGTTTCACTAGAAGCTCTTTTATCTTGTCTCATTCCTAAATTAATTGCAGGAATGCCATAAAATGGAGCTTCACGAACTCCACAACTAGAATTACCAATAATAAAATCTGCATTTTTTAAGCAAGTAAGAAAATATTCAAATCTTAAACTAGGAATAATCTTAAAATTTACATTCTTGTCGAATTTTTCATGAATTGTTTTGATAATAATCTCGCCACCAGGATCATTGTTAGGATAAATAACTAAATACTCTTTTCCGGAATTAATTAGTGCATCGCAACATAATTCAATTTCTTCTTTCAATGTTTCTAAAGAAGTTGTTACTGGATGAAAAATAAAAATACCAAAGCTTTTAAATGTTAGATCATATCTTTTTTTAACTTTAGATATAGATGGTAAGTCAGACGTCATCAAATCAAGATCTGGAGAACCAATAACAAAGATTTTATCTTCTAATTCTCCAAGCAGCTTTAATCTATCTCTTGCTTTAAAGTTTGAAACAAAATGGATATGAGCAAGTTTACTAATCGAATGTCGAAACATTTCGTCAATGGTTCCAGACACTTCACCTCCCTCGATATGGCCCACAATAATGTTTTCTGATAAAGCAGCAATTGCTCCAGATAGAGCCTCTGCTCTATCTCCATGAACTATCAATATATCTGTTTTAAGGTCTCTAATTAGTTCAGAGATCTTAATTGTATTGTGAGATATGGAATATGCTATGTTATTGTCTAGATAGTTCTCATGAGGAATCTTATAGATATCTACTAAAGCATCTTTCTCTATCTCTCTGTATGTGTCACCATATTTAGAAACTAGATGCATTCCCGTTACAATTAAATTAACATTGAATTCATCTGATTCTTTTAAAACAGATAACAGTGATTTTATTTTACCGTAATCTGCCCTTGTTCCTGTAAGAAATGAAATATTCATTTAATCAAATGTGATTTGGATTTATTTGCTCGCCTTTTTCAATATCGCACTTTGCTATCTTACCAATAAGTTTTTCATAATCTTTTGCTAAAAAATGGCCTGTTCCTGGTCTCCTAACCCAAAGGTTTTTTTCACTTAAGGCTTCCCCTTTTTTAATATTGATATCGGCAACAACACTTGCAAAAGCAAATCTGCTAGTAACTCCCTCCTCATTAGTGATTTCTTTTTTCCCGCCAAGAAAAGAATTAATTCTTTTAGAGTTTTTAATTAACTCTTTTAACTCAGCGGGATTCATCGAACAGATAATATCTGGACCTGAGCGCTTTCTTGTATCTGTGAAATGTCTCTCAATAATCTTTGCTCCAAGAGCTATTGCTGAATATGACGACACACTATCAAGAGTATGATCTGATAGTCCTACAAAATGTTCTGGAAATTCTTTCATTAGCTCTTGCATCCCGCCTAACCTCACCAAATTATCTGGAGTTGGATAAAGATTAGTAGTATGCAAAAGAGCTATTGAACTTTTATTTTTTTTGAAAATATTTACAGCTTTTTTTACTGATTCAATATTATTCATTCCAGTACTTAAAATTGTTGGCTTTCTTGTCTTAGCAATTAGCTCTAATAGCGGATAGTTATTGCATTCACCTGATCCAACCTTGTAAGCTTTAACCTTCATTTTTTCTAACTCATAAAATGCTTGTCTTGAAAAAGGAGTACTCAGAAATATCATCCCCTTAGATTCAATATATTTTTTTAATTTAATCTCATCTTTGATTGAAAGTGAGCATGACTTCATAATGTTAAAAATTGAGCTATTAGAATTACCAGGTAGGATTTTTTTTGCGTGATCAGTCATCTCATCTTCGACTACATGAGTCTGATGTTTAACAATTTCGGCTCCAGCTTTATAAGCTGCATCAACCATTTTCTTGGCAATTTTTAAGTTGCCATTGTGATTAATTCCAATTTCAGCGATTATGAGTGGGTCTGAACTCTCAGAAATTACTCTGCTGTCAATTACAAAATTATCCTTCATTATTATCTAATTCCTCAGGAATTTTTGGAAAATCATTCCATAAGAAAATTTTCAAAACTTTATTTGAAAAAAATAAAGCAACCACTGTTAAAAAGATTGTATACAAATAATTTGTTACACTTACTTTCGTTGTCCACCATATCTCTAATTCTTCCTTGAATGGAATTACCACTTTATGATAAAAATCTAGCCCTCTACCAGAATTCGCATCAAGCAACTCCTCTTCGTTAGAAAAAATAATTGAACCGATTCCAGTAAGCCCAGGCTTATTAATTGCAATTATTTTTCCACCCTCCTCAGAAAATAAATCAAACGATTTCGGAGTTTGTGGCCGAAATCCTACCACACTCATATCTCCAAACAAAATATTAAATAGTTGAGGTAATTCATTTATTTTTGAAGTTCTAAGAAAAGATCCAAATGGCAGTATTCTTGGATCATTTTTTACGGTTACATCTCCAGTTCCCATATTTACACTATTTTCAAGCATTGTTACAAATTTATATAATTTAAAAGATTTTTTATTTTTACCAATTCTTTCTTGTAAATAAAAAACTTTTCCCTCACCAGTGAAAATGAGAATCACTATGATTAGTATAAATAATGGAGTTAAAATGATAACAGCACTAAATGAGAATATGATATCTAAAATTCTTATCATTTTATTTTAAAAAAGATTAATTTAACTCTCTTATGATATCACCTATTGATGTTGTAATTTCATGAATATCTTCCCTTTCAAGCGATTCGTAAAATGGTAATGTTATGCACCTAGAAACATATTTATTGCAATTTACTAAATCATTAGTAGGAATTAATTCTTTTGTGGCACTAAAACCTGAAAAATTCGGATAATGCATACTTGTCTGTATACTGTTTGAATTAAGTTTTTCTTGAACAATTTGTTTATTAACACCATCGGGTAACAAACATACAGCAATATGCGGAGCTGAGAATTTATCAGAATCCTCATCAAAAATTAAATTTAAATTTATTGACTGAAGTTCCTGTCTATAAATCGAAATTAGCTCTCTTCTTTTCTCTAATCCAATCTTGATGTATTTTTTTGCCTGAGAAAGAGCTACACCACATGACAATTCAGGCATTCGATAGTTAAATCCAGCTTCCACAACATCATATAGCAATGCAGATTTTTTATAACGATCTTGGGTTTGAACTGACATTCCATGTGATTTTAATTTTTTTGCTCGTTGAATCACTTCAGTGTCTTGGCTACATAGCATACCTCCCTCACCTGCAGGGATATTTTTATTTGAAAAAAAAGAGAAGCAAGAAAAGTCTCCTTGAGTTCCAGCAAAATCATCATTTTTAAACTTTGCTAAAGGAGCATGTGCTACATCCTCTACGAGATAAATACCATGAAATTTACAAAATTCTTTTATTTCAAAAGTATCTTCCGATGTATAGCCAGCAAAATGGACAATAATTACTGCTTTTGACTTTTTTGAAAATTTTGATTTTAAGTCACGTAAGCTAATATTTGGGTTAGTCTCTGAGATACAATCTACAAAAATAGGTTTTGCACCAACATTTAATAAAGCATTCGCAACTGCAATAAAATTAATACCAGCAACCAAAACCTCATCATCTTTTTTAATACCCATCAAATGTATTGATAATGCAAGTGCAGTAGTGCAACTAGATGTAGTCATTGATGAATAACCTGGGACAAATGAATTTGAAAATAAGTCTTCTAATTCTTGTGTATTAACTCCTGGACTTATCCAACCAGAATCAAGAATTGAGCAGAGATTATTCTTGTCATCTTCCTGAAAATTTACTTTAAAAAGAGGATATTTAAAATTCATATAAATCCTTTGAAAAAGATTCTGCTAAGGATATCACAGGAGCATGAGTATTACTTGAAACACATGTATCAAAGCAAGAGGCATCACATATATATACTCCATCAACTCCCTTTAGGCTAAAATCACTATTTATAACTTCATTATTTTTTGAACCGCATCCACCAACTAAATGGTATCCACTGTAGTGATTTTCCTCAATAAATTTTTTTATATCTGATCTCAACAAATCATTGCTATCTATGCTTTTAATTTTTTCTTTCATTAATTCTGAATCAAGAAAATTTAATATAAATTTAATAGCCTTCTCAGCTAAGTCAACATCTTTTGTATCATTAAAGTAGTTTGGATTTACTGTAATTTCGCCTTCTTCTGAAAGGCTTATATTGCCAAATGATTTTGGATCAATGATTGTTATAGCAATTGAGAATCCAGGATTGATATCAAATTGCATTTTTGATTTATCAGATGAAAGTCTTCCCTTTTCAGTAAATTGCACTATTTGTAATTTAGTATCGACTAAACCGTCGCCATTGAAATCAATATAGACGGCTGATGATGCTCCAGTTGAACTAAAAAATGTGTTGATTCCAAGAGAATGTTTTATAAAGTTTTTGATTTTTAAGAATAATGACTCATTTATTTCATTAAGACTTTCGAACCTTTCATACGTGTAGGCCTTTATTCGAAAATTTGGATGATCTTGAATATTTTTACCAATCATATCTGATAAAGGATCTTCACGATTATTTCTTTTAAAATTTTTTTTAGTTTTAAGCAATATTTTATTTGTTCCAATAGTGCCTGCAGCTAAAATTACACGTTTGGCAGCAATAAAACCGTTTGAAGTGTTGACTCCTTTAACATGATTATTTTCATCAAACTCAATATCATAAACATCTACATTTTTTTTAATAATTCTTTTGTTGAAATTATTAACAAATTTTTTAACGGATGACCTAAAAAATTTATCTGAATTTAATGAAATTGGTCCATATATTTCATTATCAGAGAATGTCATATCACCCTTTCTATAATTAAGACTGTTAAGATATTTAAAAAATAATTTATCGATAATATTTGTGAATGATTTTTTTAAAGCTATTTGATCTCTTGTTGGATGATAGCTGAAAAGACTATTATATCTTTGCAAAACTTGACTATACTCTAAATCTTTATTTTTCAATTCTTCTTCCCATTTTAATTTTGCTCCAAAGGCATGAACGCATCCATTTATTTCAGATGCTCCACCCACTACATTAGATTCATAAAATGGGATAAATCGATTTTTGTTTTTAAACTTGAGAGTCTTGATATATTTCGAATTACCAAATATCAGACCAATAAATAAAGGTACTCTATAAAAAATAGGGTAATCATCAAAATTAGATCTTTCAAGTACAAGGTTTTTCCCACTTTTCAGATTTTTTGCAATAGTGATTCCAGAGGTACCAGCACCAATAATTAAATTATCTATCATTAGTTTCAAGAAATAGTTTTTCTGCAATTACAAAATCATTTTTATTATCTATATCTATTATAGGAAAGTCATGTGCAATGAAATATTTTAGTTTTGAAGCATTAATAAAAATTTCGTTCTCTTCAACAAATTTTGATGAGGTCATATAAGCAGCTCCATCTTCAAAATACAAAATATCACTACTATTTTGTCTAAGTGGACTATTTTCTCTAGCAAATATTCTGCTTAAGTTATTATTTTCGTCTCTTTCAATCAGTTCATATTTTTTTATTTCTAATGGAGAAATAGAAGCAAAACAATTATTTTTATCTTGTGCAATTACATGATTAATAAATTTTAAAATGCCTTCAAATGTTCTTTGTGGAGAAGTTGGCTGCATGAGTAAAATCCAGTCAAAATCAAATTTTCTCTTGGACCATTTAATTACATCTAAGATTGTGTCATTCATTGAAGTAGAATCTTTTGAAATATTATCACTCCTTAAGTAATTGCTAGAAAAATATGACTTAGCAATATTTTTAATTTCATTATCATCAGATGAAACAATTGTGTTTATGTTAAAGTGCTTATGGAGTTCTTTTGCAAGTATAAAAGTGTGCTCTATTAACGGTATTCCACTAAAAAGAAGTTTATTTTTATTCTTTAATCCTTTCGATCCTTTTCGAGCCGGAATTATTATGAGAATTTTTTCAAAAGACATTTAAAATTTCTTGTACAAGATTTTGGTAGTCAGATGTACTTTTTTTGAGAACTATTGGTATTGCAATGTTTTTTGACAATTTTATTAGTGTTTCTTCAGCATATGCATTATTTGTATCTTTTAAAAAATAATCCCAGTAATAAGAACAATGCCATCTGATAGCGTCAGGAAGATTTTTAGTTCCAATTCCTAGATTTATTAATATGTTTTTAATAACTTCTCGCTTATTTTCATCACAAATTTCAAATATAAACGTATCATATGAAGGTAAAGCACTATCTGGTATAAATCTAATTTTAATGTCTTTGACGGAACTTAATCCATCGTTTAGGATCATGTACCTTTTCTTATTTTCTTCTAAAATAAAATCAAGTTTCTTTAATTGTTCTTTGCCAACCACCGCATTCATTTCACCCATTCTGTAATTAAATCCAGGTCTTGATGCTAAATCTAACCCTCTCGGAAGATTCTCAATATTTTGGTGGCCATGATCATGATACTCCCTTACAAGTTTATCTAGATTAGCATTTTTTGATAATATAGCGCCGCCCTCACCAGTTGTAATGTTTTTACCAAAATCGAAACTAAAAATTCCGTAGTCACAAAGTGTTCCAACAAACTTATTGTCATATTTTGCTCCGACTGCTTCGCAGGCATCTTCAATTACAGGAATATTATGCAAGTCAGCAATTTCAATTATTTTTTTCATCTCAGCTGGAACGCCTAACATATGCACTGGCATAATTGCTTTTGTTTTATTTGTTATATTTTTCTCTAATAAGTCTGGGCACATATTTAGAGAGTCATCTATTCCAATTACAACAGGTGTCGCACCAATGTCATGAATTGCTTCAAGTGTAGCTATAAAATTAAAACTCTGAGTGATTACCTCATCTCCTTCTTTTATGCCATAGGCTGCAAGAGTGCATTTGATTGCTGCAGTACCTGATGATACGCAGAGTGAATGTTCCGACTCAAAATATTTACTTAGATTTTCTTCAAATTCTCTTACATGATATTTTTTTCTCAGGGCATCAAAACCGTGAGCGAACAAGACACCACCCTCATCAAATAAGTTGCTTAAAGCTTTCTTTTCTTTGTTATCAATTAATTCAAAACCAGGCATTTTATCAAGAGATTGGTAATTTAATATTTTCAGTGATCTTGTTGTATTTTATCATCATAATGCTTTTTAATATAACTAAAGTTGAATTATAAATATGCGATATTCTTGGAAGAATAAAGTTTTCGTTATCTAAATAGTTCAAAGTAAGTTCGCTTTGATATAAATCAACCTTATCTCCAGTTTTAAACCTTTTATTTGAAGATGATTTAAAATAGTAATCTTCAATATCAATATTTAAATCATTAGAGCCATTAATTCGTATTGAACATCCAGGAATTACCTTATTGTCTGATTGGATTAAACTCAGTTTATTATTATTTGAGAACTCAATGTTGCATTCACCTAAAATTTCTTCAAACCCAGGTCTTTTTGACGGCACCCATTTAATGTCAGACCAAAAAATTTCTTTTAACTTTGCAGATGTTATATATTCGATTAAGTCAACAAAATGCCATAAATTACAAGCCATTCCCCAATCATTACCATTTATATCAATTTTAAAATTATTTGTAATGTCCATTTTTTTGAGATCTAAATATAGTGGGTAATATCTTTGTGGAAAATTTACGTATATAGGAATATTCTGATCTAAAACTTTCAAAGCTTTTAATTCTTTTATTGATTGAGCAACAGGTTTTTCAATTATTACTTTTCCAAACTTTATTTTGGACAATAATTTATCAAGAATTTCAGCCCTTACATTTGCATTAGTCGCAAGGATCAAAAGATCAAAACTTTTTTCTTTAAGTAAAGTATCTTCATCAATAATGACGGTTTGTTCCTTATATTTACTTGGTAGCTCAAGGTCAGTATTTATATCATGAATGAAAACTTTTATATATCTATTATTCATTAAAGACTCATAGTGCCTTTTCCCAATTCCCCCAAAACCAATTATTAAAACTTTCATAATCTGAGATTATTTACTATCTTAAAAAGATCAATACAATCTATTGCTAAAGGCAAGCTTTTGAAATTATTTTTACTTTCATTCAAAAATATATCCAACATTGGTTTCAATCCTTGCTTTATGTCATCTTTATAAGAGGGTGAGGATAAAAGTACTTCTCTTGAAGGACTTAAAACCTTGTAATTTTCAAGATTTTCAAAAATTACTAAAAATTCTTCAAAGAACAGCATAATCTGCCACTTACCTGGAATATTATTATGTCTAGTGTAGTTTATGTATGTTTTTGGATTATCCGAAATCCTTATTTTATGATTACTCACATGTTTATTTTGGCTTTCCGATACTTGAGAATGTACTTGATTAATTTGAATGGAGTTGCTCAAGATATAAAATGTTAAATCAATAATATGCACTGAATTAGCGTAAACTAATTCATTATTTATTGATTGTAATCTTCTCGGATTCCATTCATAAAGAGATTGCTGATCTAAGATTATTCCATGCTTTGGCAATAAATTTCCAATGAATTTCTTTAATTCATAAATTCCTTCATAAAATCTTCTATTAAGAGCGACATAGAAGTTATTTTTATTCATTTGCGCAATTTTTTTTGATTCTTCGATAGATAAACCAAGCGGTTTCTCAAATAGCACTTCACCAGTGAAATTTTTGATTTGTTTTGCAATGTTTAAGAATTTATTTTCAGAAGTACAAACTATAATTTTTGAATAGTCAGCTAGTTTGAGTTTATCTATTGATACATAGTGGGCATGCAAATCAAATTCTTCGCAAAGCTCATTTGCCCTTACCTCGCTTTCAGTTACTATTGAAATAACAGAATTATTAAAGTACTTGGAAATTGCTTTTATGTATTCATAAGCCATATAGCCAGAACCAATAATCAATATTTTCTGGCGCATTTTTATCGAAAAATAAGAAGGCTATTTTTAATTTTTAAATTTAATGGTTCTTTTAGAAAAAGTATTATTAATGCAAATAAAAACCCTGTAATAAAAAAGAATACACAGATAATGCTTCTTGATGGTGAAGATTTATATTCTGATATAAAAGCTGGATCGATGACATCAAAAAAGTAATTCTCAGTGGAATTAGCAAGCATTACAGTTTTATATTGTTCTTCAAGTAAAGATGAAAACACTTCAGTAAGTCCAGTTATTTTAGTTTCACTTAATTTAGTCTCAAGATAATTAATCGATGCCTCTGCTTTTGTTACATCTCTTTCTCTTAAAGTGTTATTAATATCAGAAACCATTCTATTGACCCACTCATAAGCTAGAACAGGTGAAAGATACTCTATTGATAAAATTACAAATCCTTTATCAATATCATCTTTTATTTCTAAATGATAAGTTTTAAATTCTCTAAGGACGGTTTCAGTTGAAGGTTTATTTTTTTTAACCCACTCTCCGTCTTGATCAATAAACTTTTTATCAAAAATAATCGAGTTATTTTTATAATCCTCACCAGCAATGATATATTTATCTAGTCCATACTTTTCTATAAAATTTGATAAAAATAATTGAGAATTTAAAATTTCTACTGCTTCCTCTATATTTGCATTTGCTGAATTGCCTCCAAGCAAGCTACTTACTCCAGGTAAACCACTTATGCCTCCAAGCCCAATAGCTGCCTGACTCTTCTGAGATACTGCAGATAACAAAACTTCAGATTTATAATTATTGGGAAGACTTAAGGCAAATATGACACCAGCCGATGAAAAGATAATTAATATTGAAAGTATAAAATATCTAAAACTAATAATAAGGTTAGGTATTTTACCTAAATCTAATGTCACAACAGAATCTTTATCGCTCATTTTAGTATCCCATATTAGATGGTGGTACCCAGAGCCGGACTTGAACCGGCATGCAGTTGCCTGCGAGGGATTTTAAGTCCCTTGTGTCTACCAATTCCACCACCTGGGCTCGTTTTGATAATTGTATAGTATTTAATTATTTCCATATAGATCTCTGGAATAAATATTTTTATCATCGAGATCATTATTTCGGGGTCTCCTGTTGCAAAGTATTAAGTCACAGTTTTGTTTAAAATATTCTAAATTTTTTGTTACAGGTATACCTAAAAAATTATCTTCATTTAAATTAGGGTCAAATATTATAAAGCTTGTGTTAGGATTTTTTTTAGTTATAACACCTATAAGATTGGTTATCGCAGAATCTCTGTGGTTATCAGAATCTTTTTTCATTTCTAATTTATAGATACCAATTCTTTGATGATTCATTTTTATTATGTCTTCAGCTATGAAATTAAGTCTTGTTTCATTTGAGTCAACAATTGCTTGAATAAGATTTTGACGTGTATCCTCAAAATTTGATAGTAATTGCTTTGTGTCCTTGGGCAAACAATATCCACCATAGCCAAATGAGGGGTTATTGTAATAGTTGCCAATCCTGGGATCATGACAAATACCAGAAATAATTTGTAATGCGTCAATATTATGATTTATTGCAAAATTATCTACTTCATTAAAAAAAGCAACTCTCATTGCTAAATAAGCATTTGAAAATAGTTTTATGGCTTCAGCTTCAGATGAATTAGTATATAAAACTTGGACATCCTCTTTGAGTGAAGAGGACTTTAAAATTTTTCCAAACTCTTTTGCTGCAGGCATTCTTGATCCAATGATTATTCTTGAGGGGTAAAGATTATCATATAGAGCACTTCCCTCTCTTAGGAACTCAGGGCTAAAAATTACTTGATCACTAGAGAGTTTTTCTTTTATGTAGTTCGTCCACCCTATTGGTATTGTTGACTTAACAATAATAAGCGCATGTTTATTGATTTTTGTAATTTTACTAATTAAATCTTCCAGGATTGAAGTGTCAAATTTATTATGTTCATGTTTAAAATCTGTTGGAACAGCTAATATAATAAAATCAGAATTTTTTGAATCTTTAATATCTACTGAGGTTTTTAATTTTAGTTTTTTTCTTGATAGGTAATTTTTAATGTAATCATCTGCTAAAGGTGAAATACCTTTATCAATTAATTCAAGTTTATTTTTATCAATATCAATAATTTTTACATCATGCTTTTGAGATAAAAGTACTGCTATAGATAAACCAACATATCCAGCACCAATAACTGAGATTTTTCTAGTTTCGTTTGCGCTCATTTTCTAATGTTATTTTCAATGGAGGCTGAATCCGGAATCGAACCGGAGTAAACGGCTTTGCAGGCCGCTGCATAACCACTCTGCCATCCAGCCATATTTATAGCGCATTGTATAGCAAATGAAAGGATTCTAAAAATTAAAGACGATTTAAAACTGAGTTGAGGTAATTGAGCTCCTCAGAAAGATCTTGTTGGTGATTCCCTACAAAAAAACCATTTTCTTCAATTAAATCTGCGTTTATATGTCTTCCATGAACTTCATAATTAAAATAATCCAAAACAGATTTATTTTTTAAAAAATTACCAGTAACAATTGGTCTACACTCTATGCCACTATTTTTTAATAACAAAACCAAATCATCTCTATTTATATTTGACTTTTCTTTGATTACCATAGAAAAGCCAAACCAGCTACTTGATCCAATTTCCTCTTGAATAATAAATCTTTCATCATTATTAAAAAGTTTTTTAAAGATTTTAGAATTTTTTCTCCTGGTTTCAATGAATTGAGGTAATTTTTTGAGTTGTTCTCTACCAATTGCTCCACTCATCTCAATAGGTCTTACATTATAGCCAGGGAGAACGAATTTGAATGACTCTTCAAATTCATTGTTGCTTTTTGTTCCTGTAACATGATTTTTATCAGGAAGATTTCTTGTCCATCCGTGGGCCCTTAAGCATAAGAGTATATGATAAAGCTCTTCATCATTTGTAATAATACATCCACCTTCCATTGTGGCAATATGATGGCTGTAAAATGAACTAAAGGTACCCATAATGCCAAAAGTGCCTGTATATTTATTTCCAAATTTAGCACCCATAGATTCACAATTATCTTCAAGTAAAAGTATCTCTTTGTCTTTTATAATTTTTTGTATTTTCTCAAAATCATTAGGATTGCCTAAAAGATTAACAGCAAGAATAGCTCTTGTTTTTTTTGAAATAGCATTTTCTAATTCATTCAAGTCAAAATTTAATGTCGTTTTATTTATATCAACAAATTTAACTTTCAATCCATATTGTTGAAGAGGAAAATAGGTAGTTGACCATGATACGGATGGGACAATTACTTCGTCACCTCTTTTTAATTTTTTTGACTCATCTTGTGAATAAAATAGAGCAGCTATCATTAATAAATTAGCTGTTGATCCTGAGCTTGTCATTACAGCAAAATTAGATTCAAAATAATCGGCAAATTCTTTTTCATAGTTTTCAACTTCAGAACTCATTGAAAAATTTTTCGATTCAATAACTTTATAAATTGAATTAATTTCTTTTTCGTCCCAGGTATTTGACGCAAGCTTATATTTCATCAATGCTTCCTTTGTAAAAATCATAAGCTTCAGTTAAACCATCCTTTAAACTTATCTTATTTTCCCATCCAAATTTGCTAAGTTTTTGTATATCAACCAACTTTTGTTTCATACCCGTTGGCTTTGACATATCGTGAACAAAATTTCCTTTGTATCCAATTACACTTGCAATCTCTTTGTAATAATCAAGGATTGAAAAATCAAAACCAAGGCCAACATTTAAGTTTTGAGGCATTTTTATAAAATTTTCAATTGCATAAAATATAAAATCTGCAAAGCTTGAAGCAGGCATGAACTCTCTTCTTGATTTTCCATCTCCCCAAATTTCTATAGAATCTTCCTTATTAATATGTGCTTTATAAATTTTTCGAATAACTGCTGGAATCATATGCGAGCTTTTTGGATCAAAGTTATCAAACTTTCCATAAAGATTACATGGAATAACTGTTTTATATAATTTATTTGATTCCGTTAAAGATATATATTCACACAATTTCAAAGTAACAATTTTGGCCAAAGCATATCCCTCATTAGTTGGCTCCAGTTTACCATTTAAAATACTATCTTCTTTAAGAGGATTTTTGGCATCTTTAGGATATATGCATGAACTACCTAAATTTAAAAAATTAGTAATGTTATTTTCTAACGCTGAATTAATTAAATTTAGTCCAATATTGGTATTGGATAATAAAAACTCTGTTGGATTTTTAATATTAGCTTCTATACCTCCAACTAGACCTGCTGCATGAATTATTAAATCAGGTTTATTATTCTTTAAATATTTATTTACTTTTTGATGATTAAGTAAATTCAGCTCTGAACTTGATGGAGCCAAAAAATCATATTGTTTAGACTTTAAATTATCTAGAATATTCTTTCCTACCAAGCCATTGCTTCCAGTCAAGAGTATTTTCATAATAGATTTAATTATTTACTTATTAATATCATAACCGTTTTCAAATAAAAACAAGTTCTTTTTAGCCTCACTTAAGTCGCTTCTTGTCATTTCAATGCACATATCATGAGCAGAAATGCTTGGCTGCCAGCCTAAAATTTTTGTTGCTAAAGATGGATCTCCTAAGAGTGTCTCAACTTCAGCTGGTCTGAAATACTTCTCATCAACTCTTACTATCACATCACCTTTTTTAAGTTTGCTTTTTGCTTCGCCATCTAAGCCAACAATAACACCTATTTCTGATACTCCATCACCCTCAAATTTAATTTCAATTCCAAGCTCTTTACATGTCCAATTAATAAATTCTCTTACTGAGAATTGTTTTCCTGTTGCAATAACAAAATCAATAGGTTCATTATGTTGTAACATCATCCACTGCATCTCAACATAATCTCTGGCATGTCCCCAGTCTCTTAAAGCATTTAAATTGCCCATATACAAACACTTTTCAAGACCACAAACAATGTTTGCAAGACCACGAGTAATTTTCCTGGTCACAAATGTTTCACCTCTCCGTGGAGATTCATGATTGAATAATATGCCATTGCAGGCAAACATATTGTATGCTTCTCTATAATTAACTGTTATCCAGTATGCATACAACTTTGCAGCTGCATAAGGTGATCTTGGATAAAATGGGGTTGTTTCCTTTTGTGGAGTTTCCTGAACAAGTCCGTATAATTCTGAAGTCGAAGCTTGATAAAATCTTGTTTTTTTATCCAAGTCTAAAAATCTTATGGCTTCAAGAATACGCAAGGTTCCGAGAGCATCAACATCCGCTGTATATTCTGGAGATTCGAAAGAAACTGCAACATGTGATTGAGCTGCTAAATTGTATACCTCATCAGGCTTAATATCTGATAAAAGTCTAGTCAAATTTGATGAATCAGTAAGGTCGCCATGATGCAAATAAAAATTATTGTTAACAATATGCGGATCTTGAAAAATGTGATCAATTCTTTGTGTATTAAATGAAGAAGATCTTCTTTTAATGCCATGTACTTCATAACCCTTTTCAAGAAGAAATTCAGCAAGATAAGAACCATCTTGACCTGTTATTCCTGTAATTAATGCTTTTTTCATTTTTTTATTTTATTGGATACCTGTTTTATTAAAAAATTATTCTTTAAAGTACTCTGTTCTTTCTATATCTTCTTCAATACAATCCTCACCATATTGTATCTCAATAATATGGCAAGGTTTATCGAATGGATTTGTAATTTGATGCCATCGGCCAAGTGGTACTAAAAAATGATCAAAAGTATTTAATTCAACTTTAAGCTTATTACTTGGATCATCCACGCTATAATTTACAACACATTTCCCTTTGCTTACCAACCATATTTCATTCCTTTTAAAGTGTTTTTGAAAACTCATTCCTTTTTTAGGAGAAACCACTAATTCTTTAACTTTTATTTCCTTATCTTCAGCAAATAAATTATAAAAGTGTCCCCAAATTCTATCTTCACGATAATATTGCCAATTTTTAAGTATCCATGAAGATGAATTTTTCTTATCTTCACCTCCAATACCAAATATGAAATTTATACCTTCAACTTTCATTTCAGGTATATTTTGGCTATTTCTATCTCCACCGTTTGCAAAAAATATTTTATCTTCAGGGTAAGCTTTTTTAACTATTTCTAATGCATTAATAGCAGAGCCAATATCATCATCTTCAAAATCAATAACCTCATCTACTGAAGAAATATTTTCAAGAATAATTTTTCTTTCTGAAAAAGGCATAAAGTATTTATCCTTCTTTTTTTCTAACCATGCATCACTGTTGAGAGCAACAATTAACATGTCTCCCTCTTTTTTTGCAGAATTTAAATATGCAATATGGCCTGAATGGATGGGGTCAAATCCCCCACTAACTATAACAATTTTCATAATTATTCCCTTCTATATTATAAATCAATAATTTTTTAATTAGGATTATTAAAAGTATTAATAGTGTAGATGTATCCAGTGTATGAAGTTATGAGTACTGAAGCTATTAAAAATAAATCTCCTATTACAATTAATAGCATGGCATTAAATGATAGCCCTAGTATGTAGATAAATATTGTAAGTAATTGTATAGAGGTTTTAACTTTTGCTATATAAATAACTTTTGTGGCAGTCGAGTTATTATTACGGCTATTATAATCCCTCAATGCACTTACCCAGACTTCTCTTGAGATTATTATAGATGTCAAAAAACCGACTAGATAACTTGATAGATTTATTGAAAGAGCTATTAAAAGAAAAATTATTAAAATCTTGTCCGCAATAGGATCAAGTATTTCACCAAATTGAGAAGACGAATCATAAGTCCTTGCTAAATAACCATCCAAGAAGTCTGAAAATCCAGCAAATATGAATAAAATTAAAATTAAAAAATAATTTTCATTGGTCGTAAATAAAATAAAAATGATTATAGAAATAAGAATTCTTGATAAAGTTAAAGCATTTATTAAATAAGCAATCATTTTATTTTATTTTTAATTTTTTTTGCCATTTTCTCACTAATGCCTTCAACAGTCATCAACTCTTTTTCATCAATTCTCTTAATATTTTTTATACTTTTAAATTTTTTAATCAATCTACTCTTTAAAACTTTTCCAATTCCTTTTATTTCATCTAACTCAGATTTCGTAACAACTTTTCTTTTCTTTCTTCTTTGAGCTTGGATGGCAAATCTATGTGATTCATCTCTTATTTCCTGAAGGATTAAATAGGCTTTTGAATGCTTATCAAGCTCAATAATTCCATCGTTACTTATTATAGTTTCAGTGGCTCTTATTCTTTTAGCACCTTTTACAATCGAGATAACTTTTATATCTCTATGCTTAGTATTATCCAGAACAGATTTAACAAATTTAAGTTGCGTCTTTCCTCCGTCAATTAGTAACAAATCAGGTTTCAATTCAGGATCATCATAATATTTAATTCTTCTTGTAATTACATGCTCTAAAGAGCCGACATCATTCCCAGATAAATGTTTAGGAATGTTAAAAAGTCTATACTGATCTTTAATTGGTCCCGTCTTAGAAAAAATGACACAAGAAGATACAGCATTTTCACCTGAAATATGACTAACGTCATATCCCTCAATTTTTTTAATCTCTCGACCCAAATAACTAGTTAATTCATTAAGTGCAAAAGTATATTTATCTACTTTGCTAATATGATTTTTAATAACTTGGTTTGCATTTAATTTACATAAATTAAATATCGGCCTAATAGACTTGTTTGGGGAGTGAATTATCTTTACAACTTTTTTATGTTTAGACAAAAACATATCTTCAAGAATTTTTCTATCCCTAAGATCAAATGCGCAAAGAATTTTTTTTGGAATATCTAATTGATTATCATAAAAATTAAAAATAGCACTTTGATAAACTTCATCAATATGGTTGTAATGTGCTTGCTTTATGAGATGTGTTTTGGTTCCTCTAATTTTGCCATTTCTTACTACAATTATTGATACTCCTAGATATGTCATTTCAGCACTAACTGAAAAAATATCTACATCACTTGCCATGGTTACCACAGATTGCTCTTCTTTTAAGAGATTTAATCTTTTAAGTCGATCTCTTATTTCTGCAGCTTTTTCAAATTCAAGTTTTGAAGCAGCTGTTTCAATTTCTTTTGATAGTCTTTCAACAGTTTTTGTATCCGAAGAAGTTAAAAAAGATTTTGCACCAGTAATATCTTCGAAGTAATCGACATTATTTATTTTTTGTACACAGGGTGCTGAACATCTTTTCATTTGAAATTCAATACAAGGTCTTGTTCTATTAGCGAATGTATTGTCACTACAGTTTCTAATTTTAAAAATTTTTTGTATTTCTTTAATAGACTTTTTGACTGCTTCTGAGCTGACGAATGGCCCAAAATATTTTTTATCTACTGCTTTTTTTGTTCTTTTTGAATAAACACCTGGAAATTCATGATCCAAAGAAAAATATATATAAGGATATGTTTTATCATCTCTTAAAAGTATATTAAATCTTGGTTTATTTTCTTTTATGAGCATTTGCTCCAATAACAATGCTTCAACCTCATTTTTTGTTGTGAAAGTTTCTATCTTATCCGTAAGAAATCTAATCTGAGATGTTTTTCTATCTTTAAGAGATTTTCCAAAGTATGATGATACCCTTTTTTTCAAATCTTTTGCTTTACCTATGTAGATGATTTCATGATTATTGAAAAATTTATAAATACCGGGCGTGTTTGGAACTTTTTCTAAATTAATTGGCATAGCAAAAAAAATATTTTTGACTTCTAATTTTTAATACCTAGATTTTTCTTAGTATAAATCTTGCCAGCATTTACACCAAATTGATCAAAAGGATTTATTTGAAGCAGTACCGAAGTAATGAAAACTCGGTGTTCCCAAGTTGCAATCAAAAAGCCTAATTTTTTTGCATTTATGCCATCAAAAATGAAAAGATTTACTGGAACATCTCCATTAATCCTTTCTTCGTCTCGAAGCATATCCTTTGCTCCTTTTGATAGAAGTCTTGCTTGAGTAATGCTTTGAGCGTATGCTAGATTATCATTGTGGTTTTTTTTATTGCAAATAATATCTGCACATATATTTTGAGTTCCCTGATGTAATAATTGAAAATAAGAATGTTGTGCAGTTGGACCAAATCCACCAAAAATAACTTGACCAGTTTTTTTATATTCAGAAAGTTTATTTGCTCTTTTGCCAAGTGATTCCATCTCGAGTTGTTGCAAATAATTAGGAAGAGATCTAAGTTTCCAGTCATAAGATAAAATTGTTCTAACATTTTTTTCTTTTATATTGTTAAACCAAATATCTGAATAAGATAAAAGTTTTACAAAGTCTTTGTAAGATTCATTATCTGATAAATAATTATCAGCTATTGATCCTCCAAGACAAAAATTTTCAAAACTATTTTCATCATTGCTTGACATTGCAAAATAAGCAGCTGAAAAAGATATTTTGGACCATATTGAATATCTTCCACCAATCTCATAATCAAATTCACTTATGTGCTTCAAATTATATTTCTGCGCTTCAGCTTTATTTGCAGTTATCGCGATAAATTTATTTAAATCACCTGACCATCGAATTGCATCTTTTAGGACACTTATTGTTTCATCTGTTGTAAAAGATTTTGAAGAGACTATAAAAACAGTTTTTTTTGGATCTAAATTTTTTATTTTATCTTTAAACTCAATTTTGTCTGGTCCGGTTATAAAATAGTGATTATATTTTGACAGTACTGAGTCATTTCCTAAACTTTCGATCAGTAATTTTGGTCCCTCATATGATCCACCAATGCCTATGGAAACAATATTTTTAGCATCGGAGTGATCAACTTCATCAATAAAATTTTTTAATCCGTCAGCATTTAAATCTTCCTTATCATGGTCAATGTGGCTACCAGATTTAATGATCTCATCCATATAACCGTTATTTTTTCTATATTGAGAATGAAATGCTCCTTGATTTTCAGAGAAGTTAACCGTTCTACCATTAAACAGATCATCTATTTTTGATTCTAAGCCAAGTTTTGTTGCTTTGAAATTGAACTCTTTAAATATATCAACTGTAAAATCATTGTTATGAAATTCATAACTCAAAATATCGTCTTCATAAAAAAAATTATTTGACATCTCTTTACTCACTGAATGCTCTGATAAATTTCTTCCAAAATCTGACTTATTTTTTTTGCACTTGTTATAGGCCTTCCAATAACAAGATAGTCTGCTCCAAGATCAATTGCTTCTTTTGGAGTCATAACCCTCTTTTGATCATCATTTAAATCTTGGAGTCTTATTCCAGGAGTAATTGATAAAAGAGATGTTCTTTTTTTTACATACTTAAGTTCATGAGGTGAACAAACAACTCCATCTATGCCAGCTGATTCAGCCAAATCAAGCATTTCAATTACTTGTTCTGAAGAAGTCCTATGAAAGATATCATTTGTATCCTCATCAGTTAAACTTGTAAGAACTGTTACGCCAAAGATTTTTATCTCTGTTCCTGAAACTGCTTCCATTGCAGCCATCATCATTTCTTTACCGCCAGAAGTATGAATCGTTATCATTTTTATTGGGAAAGATGATAATCCTTGTATAGACTTCTTAACAGTATTTGGTATATCGTGAAGCTTTAGATCAAGAAATATATCGAAATTTTTTTCAGAGGCATAAGAAATAAGCTTAATGCCAATGGAATTAAAGGCTACACTTCCTATCTTTACCATACACATTTTAGGATCAAGGCTATCAATTATTTTAGATGCTCTTTCAAAACTAATTTCATCTATTGCTACTATAATCATTTCTTTAATAAGGATTTTGATGGCTTGAAGTGGATAGTTGCAGTTTCACCAAGATATGAAACTTCTTTAGTTTTTGGATTAATAAACTTTCTTGGTCTTATAAATTTCTTTGAAAAAGTGCCAAAACCTCTTATTTCAACTTTTTCATCAAGTGCTACTGCTTCAACAATAAATTCTTTGATAACATTTAGAGAGTCAGATATTTGTGATTTGGTTAGATGTGGAAATTCTTTTCTAAGAGATTTTTCGATGTCTGAACTTCTAAAACTATCTTTGTTTTTCTTATTCACTCAACTTTAACGAAATTCTTTCTCTTTCTGCATCAATTGCAAAGACAATGCAATGTAGTTTTTGATCTTTCTTAAATTCTGCAAGTGCTTGTTTTGGATCATCTTCATCAGATATATCTGAAAGATGTATCAATCCATCAATTTCACCCTCCAATCCTACAAAGATACCAAAGTCAGTTATTGATTTTATATTGCCATCAACTTTATCACCAATACCATATTTGTTAGAGAATTCGGTCCATGGATTTGGCTTTGTTTGTTTGAGACCTAGAGAAATTCTTCTCTTATCATGATCAATTTCTAAAATCATCACCTTAATATTTTCATCCATTTCGACTACTTTTGATGGGTGAATGTTTTTACTGGTCCAATCAAGCTCAGATAAATGAATTAATCCCTCTATGCCCTCCTCTAATTGAGCAAAACAGCCATAATCTGTTAGATTTGATACCTTAGCTTCGTATATGCCACCCACAGAATAACTTGATTCTACATTTTCCCAAGGATCATTCTGAATTTGCTTTAAACCAAGTGAGACTCTTAACTTTTCTTTGTCAAAGCTAAGTACCTTTACTTCTATCTCTTCACCTAAGGTCAAATGCTCAGACGGATTTGTTACACGTGACCAAGAAATATCAGTTATATGTAAAAGACCGTCTAAACCACCTAAGTCTATAAAAGCTCCATAGTCAGTTATGTTTTTAACAATTCCTTTTACAATTTGTCCTTCATCTAGATTCTTTAGTAACTCTACTTTAACTGCAGAATTATTCTTTTCAAGGACAGCTTTTCTAGATAAAACAACGTTATTTCTCTTGTAATCTAATTTGATAACTTTAAAGTCCTGAACTGTATTTTCTATATCAGGTGCCTCTTTTACAGGTCGAACATCTACGAGAGATCCTGGTAAAAAGGCTTTGACTACATCAACTTCTACAGCAAAGCCACCTTTGACTCTGTTATGAATCTTTCCAGTAACAAATTCACCTGTTTCGAGTGCTTCTTCTAACATCTTCCAAGTCGAAATTTTTCTTGCTTTTTCTCTTGAAATTCTAGTCTCTCCATATCCGTCCTCAACAGCCTCGAGTGCAACTTCAACTTCATCACCTATATTAATGTCAATAGTACCTTCATTATTTCTAAATTCGTCTAAAGATATAATACCTTCAGATTTCAAACCAACATGAACTGTAACCCAATCATTGTCAACATCTAAAACAACTCCAGATACAATTGATCCAGCTTGCATATCAAGTGTATCTAAGCTTTCATCTAAAAGCGTTGAAAAGGATTCTGACATTTATAAATATTCCTCTTTAATTAAATTTCTAGCAATTATAATTACATCTTCAAGTGACATTTCTGATGAATCTATTACATGCGCATCATCAGCAGGCAAAAGAGGTGATAATTGTCTTGAACTATCTTTTAAATCTCTTTGCTCAATATCAGCAATCAGAGCGGGCATATTAACTTCTTGTCCACGTTTCTGCAAC